>QQTW01004369.1_pt1 | contig 10597 bp, 8 predicted proteins | sample 1904831 | NCBI WGS metagenome assembly QQTW01 (sample SAMN09435610, study PRJNA476489) | Subsurface metagenome, whole genome shotgun sequencing project.
CGTGAAGCGCTATATATGTTAGGTAAAATTGTCCAACGCGCTCCGATTTGCGGATTGGAAGTTGTCGAAGTTTCTCCGCCCTACGATATTAGCGATATGACTGCACTAATGGCAGCTAGAGTTATTTGCGATACGATGGGTCACTTGGTAGTTTCTGGGCAATTGCCAAGAAAAGAAAAGCCTTCATACATTCACCCTTACGCTCAACCAGAATTAGTTAATGAATGAAAGTAAGCTATGCATGAAACCGACATGACCAAAGCTTTAATTTTGACGATTAAAGATTGGTGGGAAGAAAACGAACAGCCGAAGATTACTGGTATTCATCTTATAGTTGGAAAATTTACTTGCGTTGAGCCTGTCAGCTTAGAATTTGCTTTTGAGGTGCAAACTCGCAATACTTTTTTGGATGGAGTCAAGCTAAACATCCAGGAAACACCGCTAATTGCTTTTTGCCATCGCTGTCAACAAGAGTATTTACCAGAAATTGGCATTCAATATGCTTGTCCTGAATGTAAATCGCCGATGGATGATATTCGCTCAGGTAGAGAACTCAAGATAGATCGGCTCGAATACTCATTAAGCACTACAGAAACTTATGCATCAAACATTTGAAGCTGGATTAGGCGTTAATATTCTTGATGCTAATCAGCAAGGAGCAAATAGCAATCGCGCTCATTTTGACGAATGGGGGATTATTTGCCTCAATATTATGAGCAGTCCTGGCGCGGGTAAAACTGTACTTTTGGAAAGGACTTTAGCTGCTTTAAACCAGGAAATGAAAATTGCTGTAATTGAAGGCGACATGACAACGGAGTTGGACGCTGAACGCTTGCGCAAGTATGGGGTTCCGGTAATTGCAATTAATACTGGGCGCTCGTGCCATTTAGATTCAAAAATGGTAGCTGGCGGTATTCATCAACTTGAGCATGTCTGCAATCCTGCAGATTTTGATTTGGTATTAGTTGAAAATGTCGGCAACTTAGTTTGTCCTGCAGAATTTGAAGTGGGAGAACACGCTAAGGTAGCACTTTTAAGCGTGACTGAAGGCGAAGACAAACCGCTGAAGTATCCGATTATGTTTCAACAAGCAGATTGTTTGTTGATTACAAAAATCGATTTGGCTCCTTACCTTGAAGTTGAGATTAGCCAAATTGAGGCAAATGTCCGCCAGATGAACCCCAGTGTTACTATAATTCCCGTTTCTGCTAAGACAGGTGAGGGGTTAGAAAAATGGTTTGATTGGGTGCAAAATACTCAAGCCCAAGGCGCGATCGCCTCTACCGAACTAGAGCGATCGCCCGCTTAATCGGAGCGACTAAGCCAAAGACGGGTAATTTTTATTGTCAAGTAACAAAGTATAAAAAATAACGTAATATGGATTAAAACAGAGCAAGCTAATAAGAGCTAATGAGTAAACCTGATAACTCACTAATACTATTTTTGGCTCTTGTGTTTACAGTTGGTTTGAGTGTAGGGGGTCTGCTCTCTATAGGCGTTTTCTGGTTGCTAAATCGCGTCGCACCAGAATCTATCGCCAAAGGGCAACAGCCTGCCCAAAAACTATTAACTGGTCAACTGACGATTTTAGGCGATACTTTTAGCGGCTACAGCACCTTTCGTAGCCCAACTTTTGGAAAAGAGCTTAAAGAAGTTGGAGTGAGTCTGCGTTATGCGGATGAATTTAATCAGGCTAAACGGGCTGAACTTTTGCGCCAAGGACAAGCAGACTTATTAGTAACAACTTTGGATCAATTTCTCAAACAAAAGCCGCCAGGAAAAATCGTCGGACTCATCGATCGCACGGTGGGAGCGGATGCAGTTGTTTTGAATACAAAGAAGTATCCCAATCTCAAGTCAATCTTGGATTTGAACTTATTGGTACAAAGGGCGCGATCGCAAGGTCAGCAGTTGAGTATCGTGTTTGCTAGCGATACTCCTAGCGAGTATTTAGCGCTAGTTCTAAGTACCAAGTTTGAATCATTTAAGCTGTCAGATTTTCAACTCAAAAGAGTAGCTGATGCATCTGAGGCTTGGGAAATGTTGCAAGATCCCAAAGAAAATGTAGCAGTAGCGATCGTCTGGGAACCTTATGTCACCCGCGCCCGCAAGCAGGGATACACGGTAGTGCTATCGAGTCGAGATACGCCTGGAATAATTGTTGATGCGATCGTTGCTTCCAATCGTTTGCTTCAGTCTCAACCAGATCAGGTTTCAGACTTGCTGTCAGTTTATTACCGTCGCATTGATGCCAATATTCGCGATGCTTCCCAGTTGCAAAATCAAATTGCTACTGACGGCGGACTATCGCCTAGCGATGCAGCAATAGTTTTGCAAGGAATTGAGTTTTTTACTGCCGTTGAAGCTAAAACTTGGCTAACTGATGGCACTTTAGAAAAACGCCTCAGTTCTACTGCTGCGGTTCTAACCCTAGCAGGCAGAATGAACCAAGTTCCTCAATCGCCCAGAGAGCTATTTACTGCTCAACCGATCAATAAAGCAGCCAGTAACACCCAAACTCTAATTGGCTTAGTGCGCGCTGACAATCCAGAGTTAGCAGACAGGCTAGCAGGACGAAAGCTAGCCGCAGCCAGACGCGCCCCCAATCCTAGCCAACTAAAAACTGCACCTAATATTGGTAACTTGCGATCGCCTGGGGAAGTTCAATTCAACAGAGATTCTGCTGAACTAACTGCCGAAGGCATGCAAACTTTAGATCGGTTAGTTAAAGAAATCGCCGAATTTAACCCCCAAACTGTAGCGCTGCGAGTTATTGGTCATACATCTCATGGTGGGGTAGCTGAGTTTAACCAAATTCTTAGCCAAAGACGGGCGCAGGTAGTCGCCGATTATTTGCGATCGCGCCAATTGCGGCACAATATTGTGGCGGAGGGCAAAGGTTCTAGCCAGCCTTTAGCAAATATTTCTCCCCACGATTTCCGCAACCAACGTACAGAAATTCGTTTAGTCCGGATCAATTAAATCCTACAATAATGCCAAGGAGATGAGATGAAGTTCCGCACCCTAGTATCTTTATCTGCTGTATTTTTATTTAGCTTGTTTGTTACTGTTAGTTGCACTGCTCAACAAAATTCCACTTCTTCTACTGGCAGTAGTTCTACAACAGCACCAATTCAAATGGGTTTTAGTGCTTGGCCTGGCTGGATTCCTTGGCAAGTTGCTCAAGAAGAAAAATTATTTGCAGCTAATAAAGTGCAAGTCGATCTTAAATGGTTTGATGGCTATTTGGACTCGATTAATGCATTGACAGCAGGACAATTAGATGCTAACACTCAAACTCTAAATGACACAATTAGTTCTGTTGCTGCTGGAGCCGATCAAGTCATAGTTTTAGTAAATGATAATTCCACTGGCAATGACAAAATTATTGTGCGTGAAGGTATCAACAATATTGCCGATTTGAAAGGCAAAAAAGTTGCCGCCGAAGAAGGTACAGTAGACCATTTTCTCTTACTCCAAGGATTGAGAAAAGCAGGACTAACGCAAGCGGATATTGATTTTCAACCTTTAGAAACTGGAGCCGCTGCCGCTGCTTTTGCTAGCGGACAAGTAGATGCTGTAGGCGTTTTTGCACCATTTACTACTCAAGCATTGAAACGAGTTGGTAGCAAAGAGTTATTTAGTTCTAAAGACTTTCCTGGGGCAATTCCCGATCACTTAGTAGTCAGTCGCCAAATGATCGAACAGCGATCGCCAGATGTTCAAGCACTAGTCAATACTTGGTTTGCAACATTAGATTTTATTGCTGCTAATCCTGAAAAAGCTTATCAGACGATGGCACAAAGAGCCGGAGTCTCTGTTGAAGAATATAAGCAATACGATGCTGGAACTAGAATCTTTACGATCGAGGATAATTTAAAAGCTTTTAGCCCTGGGAAAGATATGACTTCCTTATCTTTTGCTGCTTCAGAAATTAGCAATTTTTTAGTTGGAGCCAAGTTGGCAAAACAAGCCCCAGATCTTAGCAAGATGTTTGACGATCGGTTTGTCAAAGCTTACGCTGCTGCCCAAAAACCTTGAGGTACTACGTATTACCGAGCTATAAGTAAGTTTTTATTAAGATTTGTGAAAGAATCTATGAAGTAGTAGTGAATACCCTGAACAAATCTGATTTTAGCTGCCAAAATTGACTAGGCAATTGTTCATTTAGTAACTTTTAAAACAGTTTGCGTCCTGCATCTAGTTAGATAATAAATAAAAACCAAGATTTGGGAATCTAACTTTGGATATAATACCTGTTTTAAAGTTACATATTTTATGTACAGCTAATACCAACTATTGAAAATAGTATTAAATACTTACATCCATGAATTCAACTACTACCCAAAAAAGGTTACGGCAAACAGTCTTTTGGCGCATCGGCGAGGATATTCCCAAATCCTTGAACTGGACTTTGATTTTTTTATCAATTGCTATCCCTTTTAGTTTATGGTGGATAATCTCAAATTCGGGAATTGTTCAACCTGCATTTTTATTACCTACTCCTGCTCAAGTCGGTGCTGCTCTTGTGCGGTTGTGGGGAGATGGGAGCCTGCAACAAGATATTACAGCGAGTTTATTGCGCGTTCTCAGCGGCTTTTTGTTAGCTGCTGTAGTTTCAATTCCTTTAGGAATTTTGATGGGTGCTTTTCCTAGTATTCGCGCTTTGTTAGAGCCGATTATTGGCATTGTGCGCTATATGCCTGCACCTGCTTTTATTCCTCTATTGATTTTGTATTTTGGTTTGGGCGAAACTCCCAAAGTCCTCTTAATTTTCATCGGCACGCTATTTTTTAACACCTTAATGGTTATGGATGCCGTGAAGTTTGTTCCTAAAGAGTTGATTGAAACAACTTATACATTAGGCGGCTTGCGTAGTACGGTACTCCTAAAAGTAATTTTTCCTTATGTATTACCTAGCATTATTGATGCTGGTCGCGTCAATATGGCAGCCTCTTGGAACTTAGTAATTGTTGCCGAACTAGTAGCAGCAACAGAAGGGTTAGGACGCAGAATTAGCGTAGCCCAAAGGTTTCTAAGAACAGATGAAATTTTTGCAGGCTTAATTGTAATCGGTTTAATTGGATTAACTATCGATTTAATATTTCGCTTGCTGCTTAGAGCATCTAACCGTTGGGCGGTGAAATAAAGATTATCCGAAAAGATGAGTTATAACTAGACTGCAAAATTACTTCGACGGCAAGTAAATCAGCATCAGACCAGGGAAACATTCTACCAAAAGTTTTAGGAGATTTTTATGGGATTGCAAGTATATAATTTACACAAACAATTTTCAACTCGTAATGGTTCGCTAGTCGCGTTGAAGAATATTAATTTAAATATTGAAGCAGGCGAGTTTATATGTGCTGTGGGTGCTTCCGGTTCTGGCAAATCAACTTTACTAAGGCTAATTGCTGGGTTAGATAAACCGACAGCCGGAGTGATTCAAGTAGATGGAGTAGAAGTTACAGGACCAGGACCAGATAGAGGGATGGTATTTCAAAAATATACGCTTTATCCCTGGATGAATGTGGCAGAAAATGTAGGATTTGGGTTAAAGCTGCAAGGTATATCTAAGAATGAAAGACGAGAAAGAGTAGGGTATTACTTGCAAGTTGTAGGTTTAAGCGAATTTGCCCACTCATTACCCAAAGAATTATCGGGTGGTATGCAGCAGCGGGTAGCGATCGCTCGTGCTTTGGCATCTCAACCCAAAATTTTACTCCTAGATGAGCCGTTTGGCGCGTTAGATGCCCAAACTAAAGAAACAATGCAACAGTTTCTGATTGATTTATGGAGAGATACAGGGACAACAGTTTTGATGATTACTCACGATGTTGAGGAAGCAGTGTTTTTGGCGCAGCGCTTGTATGTACTTTCCTCGCGCCCTGGTACAATCAAAACAGAGTTGACAATGGACTTGCCAAGCGATCGCACTTACCATACCAAACGGCATTCTAGTTTTCAAGATTGCAAAGAGACAGTGCTAAATTTGCTTAGAGGTGAAGATCAAGGAATACCTGTTAACTACCAAATTGCAAGTTAGCAAGTTCAAGGCGTGCGATCGCCTTAAAGTGGAATAATATTACTGTCAATGACTTCAAACTTGATAGTAAGGAATACTCAACCTATGCCTTTAGCAGTTGGCACAGATGCACCAGCATTCACCGTCAAAGATACCAACGGTAACACCGTTTCGCTATCTGATTATGCTGGTAAAACAGTAGTTTTGTATTTCTACCCCAAAGACGATACTCCTGGCTGTACGAAGCAAGCTTGCAGCTTTCGTGATGCTAGCAACGAATATCAGGGTAAAGACGTTGTAGTGTTGGGAGTCAGCGCTGATGATGAAGTGTCTCACCAGCAGTTCACCCAGAAGTATAATCTCAACTTCCCCCTACTAGCTGATACTGATAAAACCCTAATTAAGGCTTACGATGTCGATGGTGGCGGTTATGCCAAACGGGTTACTTATGTTATTGATGGCAACGGCAAAATTGTTCACGTTGACTCTAGCGTGAACACTACTAGCCATGCTAGCGATGTTTTAGCTGCATTAGGAATGAACTAAGCTAGCTGACAAATTTTTCCTTTCCCCAATGTGTTAAGCCGCATTGGGGATATTTTTATGCCAATCTCTAAGCTGAAATTAAGTTTTTCGGATTTGGAACACTTTAGGATTGTAGTTGTCAATAGCACATATACAAAAGGCAAAAGTTAAAAGTTAAAAGTTAAAAATATTATGCTTATTCCATAAGGGTTTGAGCTACTTACCAGCGACCTCATCTATATAACAGTTGCTATAAATATACTCCGTATTAACTCTGTCAAAATTAAATTGCTTCAGCTAATTTAGATACATCCTGCCCTACTAGGCAAACAAATATGATAAATAAAGCAAATTTAAAAGTACCTGCGATTGCATTTAGTCCGCGAGATAAGATTGGTAGTAGCGCGATCGCACTTGCTTGGTTAGGTGCGAACTTTCCGGCTTTGCAATGGTTATTTGAGTCCTTTCAAGACACTTCTGCTTTTAATTTAATAATTTTTAGCGTAGTTACGATCGCGCTATTAATTCAAGCTATACGTCATCGCCGCCAGCTAGAACTATCGCTACCCATTCTGCAACCAGTACCTTTGATCTTGCTATTTGGGAGTGCTATTAGCGCAAACTTAGGACAATGGCTGCTAGATGTTCCCCAAATTTCGGTGCTGCTATTTGCGATTGGCACTTATGGCTTATTGGGTTTATTTATTTCTCCTCGGATTTGGCGTAAAGGACTACCCGCAGCAATTTTAGCTGCTTGTATTTTGCCTTTTAGCGTCCAATTTGGTACGGGTTTGGGGTTTCCAGTGCGCGTAATTACAGCTAGAGCAGTTGAGCATATTCTAGCAGTATGGCAGATTGCGGCGATTTCTTCTCATGACATTATTGTGCTTGAAAATAGTATTGCCCGTGTCGATTTGCCTTGTAGCGGACTCAAAAGCTTGTGGACTGGGACTTTATTTCTTTTAGCTGCAACTTGGCTAGAAAATCGGCAAATTAGATTCAAGTGGCTGTTAGTTTGTCTAGTCAATATCTTGCTGCTAATTGCTGCAAACATAGGTAGAGTATTGCTGCTAGTTCTAGTTAGCAATGTATATAATCGCCCAGATTTGGGGCAGATAGTTCATATTCCGCTAGGCTTAATCGGCTTTATTAGTGCAAGTTTAGTAACTTGGCTATTATTGCAAACAGTTCCACGCTATAAGTTGCAACCAGTAGCAAAAGTAAAACCGATTGTCCGATATCCTACACCTTTATCTAAGCAATTTATAGTTTGCGCTTGGATTTTAGGAATTGCTTTTATTCCCCATCCGCCAGAGGTATCGACAAGCGCGATCGCATCTATCCAGATACCCCCGCAAATGCATTCAACACCTTTGCAGCTTACAGAGGTAGAACAAGAGTTTTTTGCAAATTACCAAGGTGCGATCGCCCAAAAACACCGTTTTGAGTGGAAAAATATCTCAGGCTCAATGCTACTGGTTAGTAGTAATTGGGTGCAAGCTTATCACGCTCCCGAACTGTGCCTTTTAGGTAACGGGTTGAAAATAGACGCAATGCAATCAAAACAGCTTGCACCAAAAGTTTTAGCACGCTGGCTGTCTCTAAATAATGGCACTCTAGCAGCAGCTTATTGGTTCCAGTCGCCTCAGCATACCACTGATGATTTTTTAAAGCGTCTGTGGGGACAAATTACTCGCAAAGACCGCTTGTGGGTAATGGTTTCTGTTTTGTTCGATCAAGCTGAAAAGCCTGATGCGCCAGCAATTGAATCATTTAGTACCAACATTCACGATGCGATCGCATCAGCGTTAAAAGGGGTGTAGCTATGGAAACAAATTACGGTAGATCGAGTTTATTTGCGTTGTTCTTTTGGTTATTCAACTTAACTTTGCTGCTGATTGCTTATGCTGGATTATTACCTTTTATTGGACCTGGATTTATTGCTGATGCACTGAACGGAGAATTACCTTTTGACTTTTTATTATTTCTCATTGGCTTGATAGGAGTTCCAACTACTGTCACTATTATTAGCCTGAATAATACATCAATAGAAAAACGGTCAATACCTCTAGTTAAGCTATTTTACGGTGTAGAAGTGCCGATGCTAGTAGTATGTATGCTGCGCTTTTTCTGGCTTAGAGAACTTACCCCCAGCACCATCTTAATTTTGGCTACTGGCTGTATCTGCGTTGGCGCATATCTGCATCAGCTTATCTACAACAAGTCCACAGGTAAAGGGGCCTGGATACAGCTAGTCTGTCATAGTTTGATGCTGGCGATCGCTCTTTATGTAGGATTACTGGCATTATTCTATGTGCTACCGATTTCAGCAGCTATTTTGTATGGCATATTGCATACGCCTATAGAAATGTCCTTTATGGTAATTTTCTATGCAATCATTCTGTTTCCAGTTCCAGTAATATTAACTGCGATCGCCACAGCACCGTTTGGGATAACTAGCGTTTATTTCCAAGCTTGGCGACAGAATTTAACTCACTTCACCGCGCGTTACGGCTGGAATAAGTCGTGGCTAGGAACAAGCGCTGTAATCATGTCTTGGTTACTTTTACTTATAGCAGCGCAAAAACAACCGCAAACTGATGTATTTGCCTTGCTGCAAAAGCCAATCGTCACCCAAAGCGATCGCGCTTTATTGGTAAAGCAGTCTGAAAAAATCCGTCAAGGACTGCTCAATGCTTACTTAGCACCTTATCGCTATCAAGATTACGGGGGCGAAAATACTAATATCCGCGATCTTTATGTTTCTGTTTTTCACTGGGAGAAAAAAGCGGCGCAGACATTGCAAAATACTTATAACGTTTTAGTCTCGCCATTTTTATACAAAGGTAAACGTACAGACCGCGATACAGCAGCCAAGTTGTATGCTGAGTTTTTTGATACACCTATCTTGCGCGGCGAACAAAGAGCAATTCAAAAAGCCGTGCAATCTACGTTCAATCGCTCTGAAGCTAAGGCAGGATTGTTAGATATTAATGAAAAGAAAGTCTGGCTAGCCGAACAGCAAATCAAAGTTGAACCTCAAGGCGATTGGGCAAATGTAGAGGTGTATGAAATCTACAAAAACCAGACATTTGAAGACCAAGAGATATTTTATTCTTTCTCCTTGCCTCAAAGTGCAGTAATTACAGGAGTATGGTTAGGTAATAATAGCGATCGCTCTAGCCGTTTTCCCTTTATTGTCTCAACTCGCGGTGCTGCCCAACAAGTATATAACGAGCAAGTTAGAAGGCAAGTAGATCCAGCACTTTTAGAACAAGTAGGACCATCAAGTTATCGTTTAAGAGCATTTCCAATTCCAGGTACAGGAACAAAAAAATTGCATCTATGGATGACCTACCAAACCTTGCAAAGCAAAGATGGTATTCCGTTACCGCAACTAAGCGAAAAACGGAATATCTACTGGACTAAAGACACCAAGCGTTTGAGTAATAGTAAAGCCGTCAAATCTACTCAAGAAGATAGTTGGTTTCCTCTAGCTATTACCGCTAATCCCGTCCAGCCTAGACAACACCAAACTAACTTAAATGGCTATCAAATTACTGGCAAACCCTTAACTAGCCAAGACTACCATTTACCCCAAAACAAGCATTTTGCCGTAGTTCTAGATACTTCTTATAGTATGGCTGCTCATACAAAAGAAGCTATTGAAACGTTTAATCGCTTGAAAGCTTTGGCAGTTAACAGTAATGATTTTGATGTGTATCAAACTTCCGCGCCTGGGATTGCAGCAACCAAACTAGACGATATTACTAAGTTTGACGTAGAAAAGGTGACGTTTTACGGCACAATGCAGCCGTTGGATATGTTGCAGCAATTTGAGAAGTTGCGGGGAAATACTGCTTACGACGCTATTTTGCTAATTAGCGATCGCGGCAGCTATGAATTAGGAGACGATAAAGCTAAACCAATTGCTCTATCTGCACCTTTGTGGATCGTACATCTAGGCGGAGTCCAAAGTGCTTACGAAGATGCGATCTTCGAGACAATTCAAGCTAGTGGCGGCGGCGTAGCAACTAAAGTGCAGGA
>QQTW01004370.1_pt1 | contig 10596 bp, 11 predicted proteins | sample 1904831 | NCBI WGS metagenome assembly QQTW01 (sample SAMN09435610, study PRJNA476489) | Subsurface metagenome, whole genome shotgun sequencing project.
CTGGCGCGTCCGAGAAGGCAAGCCTTCCCGAATAGGAACCTGGAAACCAGCCCAGATGGGCTTGTGACCAAGTTTTACACGTATCCTCAACCTACCCCAGGCTGGGACGCTTGGTCATGCCCGCACGCACGCCACCCGCGGCGTAGGCCACCACCACGTCAGCGAGGGTATTGAGCGCGACCGAAACGACGCCCAGCACGGCAAATTGCAGGGCCACGCCGCCTGCTGCTGGGTCCACGAACTGCGGCACGAAGGCGAGGAAGAACGCCGCTGTCTTTGGGTTCAACGCCTCTACCATCACGCCCTCGCGGAACGCGCGGTGCAGGCCGATCGGAGGTGCGCCGGCCTGCCCGGCCGCCGCGGCAAGCGCGTCCTTGCGAGCGGCGAGGATGGTGCGCAGGCCGAGCCAAGTGAGGTAGGCCGCGCCGAGCAGCTTGAGAGCCGTGAACAGCTCGGCGCTGGCCAGCACAAGGGCCGAGACGCCCACGCTGCCGGCTAGAACGTGGACCATGCCGCCGAGGCCAGTGCCGAAACTGGAGGCGACGCCTTCGGCCCGTCCACCAGCGAGGGAGCGAGCGGCGACGTAAAAGATGCCCGGCCCCGGCGTGATGGCGAGCAGCAGGGAAGCGGCGAAGAACAAGGCAAATTGGCTAACATCGGGCATGGAGCACCTCTGGCGCCAGCTAGCATGGTGGGCCTTACACCAGGCAGAGATGCGAGCCTGTGCGGAACTGAGCGGCTACATCTAGGCAGCAGTCGGCGGCTCATTGCTGCGGCTGGGGCGACACAACGGCACGACTTCAGCTTTGTAGCGGTCCATCACCTCGGCATGATGGTTCAAATCTCCCCGAAACACGCCTTCTGGCGTGACAGTGATAACCTTAGTACGACCCTGCTTGACGCGCGCAATTGCACCGATTCCTTCTAACAAATTCAAAGTATCACTTACAGTAACTTTGTTAAAACCAAGCAAAAAACTTAGATCGGCGGCATTTTTAGTGCAAATGGCACTTTGCCAAGCTAACCAACGCTTAATTTCCTGGAGTACCGCTAAGGCGGTTGCTCGCTCAGAAGGTGTAGCAGTTGTCGCCATAAGACGGTTGCGGATAGCATCGTGGTATTGGTCGCCAGTCATGACATTGCCTCGAAAAATATTGTACTCAAGATGAGTGGGTCGGACAGCTAAGTCTTTGAGTGTAGCAGCAGCCTCGCGTGCCATGTTGGCACGCAAGAGGTCTTTCTCGTTAAGGGCCTCTTGGTCAGCCAAAAGAGCTGCCTGCCCGTAGCGACCGCGCCGGCGTAGTTGGCGTGTGGTTAAATCCTCGGGTGCAGATGCAGGTCTTGGGCGGGCCGGCCTCCCAGACAGAATTTCATGAAGCGATCGTAGCTCCCCGCCAGCTTTACGGCTGGCTTCCTGCTGTTGCTTAGCAAGGGTGATATCTTCGGCTGAGTACCCTCTTTGGCGAAGTTTCCAGAGTGTCAAAGCCATACCGCCCCCTTTTTCGATAGTTCGCTGGTGACGAACAACTGTTCGCCACCAGCGAACAATTGTCAAGGGTCAAGTCTTTGTAATCATTGACTGAAATGCCCAAATCTGCCCGCGGTATTTAAACCTTAAAGAAAGAAAGAAGGTTGCGGGCAGATTTGGTCCGATTCCAAACCAAAAAAACCAAAAAAAAGCGGCTAACGGGGAAGGGGCTTGGACGATCGGCGGCTCGCGACCGGCTCAGATAGTGCTGGCGGAACGAAGTGTTTGAACGCCAGGAGAAAGGGAAGCAGGGGTAGGCACCGTCCATCCCACGAACGGCTCCCGGTCCTGCTTACGCCCGATGCGTTGCACGAGGTCGGCCAGGACTGCGGCGAACGCCTGATCGTTCCCAGCCGCGTCGATCAGCAGGCTACCCAGGATGATCTTGCGCCGGGTGTCCTGCTTCCTGGCTTCCTGACTGGCTCGTGCTTCGAGGGCTTGCAGGCGCGCCTTGGCCTGTTCTGCTTTGCGGCGGGCCTGCTCGATGCGTTCTGGCGAGGGTACTGGCATGTCCGGTGCTTTCGTCGACGCTGCGGGATGGGTCCTGTCATCGGACCATGACGTGAAACCTGACTGAGCACCATGTGCAGGTGCCTGCATATCAAGGTGAGATTGACGGCCTACCCGTGACGTTTCTTCCTGGCGTTTTCTAACCTCTTGACCTCGGCCAGAGCTGCAGTTCACCCTTCCGACGTAGAAGGAAGGGCGCACTTATGCAAACTGGTGTTTGCGTGCGGCCCTGCGGGCAAGCAAGACATGGCGCTCTACCATCTGAGCATCAAGCCCGTGTCGCGGTCGTCCGGGCGCAGCGCCGTAGGTGCAGCAGCCTACCGCTCCGGCACGCGACTGACGAACGAGCGCGACGGGGTGACGCACGACTACACCCGTCGGAGCGGCGTGCTGCGTGATGCCTCATTCATCGTCGCTCCGTCCGGGGCGGAGTGGGCGCAGGATCGCGCCGTTCTCTGGAACGCGGCCGAGCGGGTGGAAACGCGCAAGAACTCCACCGTGGCGCGGGAGTATGAGCTTGCCCTGCCGGCGGAGCTGGACGGCGAGGGGCGGGCGCGGCTGGCGCGCGACTTCGCCGCGGCGGTGGTAGCTCGGTTCGGGGTGGTGGCGGACGTGGCGTTGCACGAACCGGGCCGCGAGGGCGATCAGCGCAACCACCACGCCCACGTGCTGACCACCACGCGGCAAGCCGGGCCGGACGGGCTGGGGGTCAAGACACGCGAGCTGGACGAGCGGACCTCGGGGGCGGTGGAGGAGGTCCGGGCGCTGTGGGGCGACCAGGTCAACCAGGCGCTGGAGCGCGCCCGCTCTCCGGCACGGGTGGACCACCGGAGCCATGCCCGGCAGGACCGGGCGCGGGGGCAGGACGCCCCCGACCGGCTGCTCGGGCCTGGAACCCACCTCGGCCCGGCCGCAGCAGCGGTCGAGCGCCGCGCGGTGCGAGAACGGGTGCGCGGCCTACCGGAGCACGCCTCGGCGCTGGAGCGGTGGCGCGCTACCCGGCCGCAGCCGGTGAGCCGTCGGGGCCTCTACGCCCAGGAGCGGCAGGATCAGCACATGGGCGTGCAGATGGCCCGTCAGGCGGCACGGGAGGCCGAGAGCCAGCAGCGGGGCGTAGTGGTGGCCGCCAAGGTGGAGCAGGCCCGTAAAGCCTCTCAGAGGCCCGTACAGGCCCATAAGCCTCCTACCCAGTCCCTTGAGGCCGTCAAGCCGCTTCGGGCCTCTCAGCGCGTCCTAGAGGTGCCGTATGGATGGGAAGCCTCCCGGTGGCGTGCCATGCCGGAGGTGGAGCTGCGGGAGGAGGTGGCGAAGCTCCGCCCGCCCGACGTCGAGGCGGTGCTGTCACGGCGGCCTCACGTGGCGGCCGAGCTGGCCGCGCAGGCAGCGGCGGAGGCCCAGGCGCGGCAGGCGAGCGAGGATCACTGGCGGGCAAGCGTGGATGCCGGCGAGCTGGAACGGGAGATCGCCGACTTCCGGCGGCGGTCGCCCATCCTGGCGTGGCTGCACGACAAGGGGCTGTTCAAGCACCCAGGGCTGCGGGAGCACGAGCAGGCCGCCGCGGCGGCACGAGGGCAGGCAGCGGAAGCCAAGGGGCGAGAGGAGCTGCACCGGGGCGAGCAGGCTTCGGCCGGCGAGCGCGAGCGGGCCGCCAGGACGGCGCTGCGGCCCGGGGTGCAGGTCGAGCTGGCGCCGGCGCAGGAGCGCCATGCCGCCGCCGCGGCGGTGCTCCAGGAGCGGGTGGAGCAGCGACGCGCCCAGGAACGCCGGCAGGCGCGGCAGAGAGGGCGCGACGAGGGCTGGGAGCGCTAGGTGTGGTGGTCTGCACTCATTCGCGGTCGGGCACGCACTATCCGGTCCGGCTTACCTACGTCGCCGGCCGGCGAGCGAATAGCAGTCCGAGGCCGAGCGCGATCATGGCCGCGCCCGACACCTCGCGCAGTCTGCGAACCAGGCTGGGGTAGGTTGAGGATACGTGTAAAACTTGGTCACAAGGAGCCGGCTGACCAAGGAAACGAGTTGGATCAATGCCTTGGTGAAGCTTCGCCAGCCGGTCGAGGCCCATGCGTTCAGCGACGCGTGCAAGCAGCCGTCTGGAGCGTCCGGAAAAGGGTCCGCTGCCGTCATCCAGTGAACGATGTGTTTTCAAAGGGATAGCTGGAGCGTCTGGCGCGTCCGAGAAGGCAAGCCTTCCCGAATAGGAACCTGGAAACCAGCCCAGATGGGCTTGTGACCAAGTTTTACACGTATCCTCAACCTACCCCATCATGGCTCACTGGCATATGCACGCGGAAATTTACGGTGGGGGCGTGAGCGCCGCCACACCCGTCGGCGACGGGTGCCAACTGGCGGGCTCTCTATGTCGACCTCACTACCCGAAATGGCGGTTTGTGACAGAAGTGTTGGGTCAGGGCCGGGTTGGAATGTCAACGCGCTGACGTGTAAGATAGTCCACATGCAAACGGTCGCCGTCGTCAGTCAGAAAGGAGGTGCCGGCAAAACCACGTTAGCCATTCACCTCGGCGTGGCCGCCAGCGCCGCCAGACTTGTGTCCCTCATCGTGGACACCGACCCGCAGGCTACAGCGAGCAAGTGGAGCATTTGGCGCGGTGGTAGCGATCCCGAGGTGATCGACTGTGCAGCGCACGCTTTGCTGTCGAGGAAGCTACAGCGGGCAGCCGAATTGGGCGCGCAGTTCGCGGTGATCGACACGCCGCCCCATGCTGACATCATGGCCCGCGAGGCGTGCCGTGCCGCCGACCTCCTCCTCATTCCTTGCCGCCCGCGCGCGTTCGACCTGGACGCGATTCAGACTACGGCCGAGCTGGTGAAGTCGAGCGGTAAGCCGGCCTTCGTGGTTTTCATGGCCGGTCCTCCCCGGGCACCGGTCTTGTACGCCGATGCCGGTCAGCTCGTACAGCAGTTCGGCTTACAGGTGGCACCCGTCGTCCTGCCAGACCGAGCCGTGTTCCATCACAGCACCGAGCGAGGCAAGACGGCGACCGAAATCGAGCCTAATGGTCGAGCCGCCGAGGAGGTTGCGGCCCTCTGGAACTGGCTACGTCAACACGTAAACACGTTACCTAAACAACAGGTAAACCATAGAAAGAAGAAGGCATGAGCCGGTTCGCAGGACTGAAGCAGCAGCGCGGGGCTGGCTCGCTGGCGGCGACCGAGCCTGTCCAGCCGGCAGAAGGCCGAGTGCGGAAGCCGCGCGAAGGAAAGAAGTTGGTTGGGGGCTACTTCAGCCAGGAGTTGAGCCGTAGCGTGAACGTGCTGGCGGCGGAGCAGGGCACCAGCGTCCAGGCACTTCTAGGCGAAGCAATCGATGACCTGCTGCGTAAGCACGGCAAGCACCCCTTCGGAGAGCGGTAAGACGGCGTGTCAACACGTAGGGTAGTTGACGTGTTGATGACCTTGGGTGCAGGATGGTGTTTCCATGGCACGCCATCATACGACATCAGGCCGTTACGGGATAAACCTACGTAACAGTCTCGACCTGATCCTTACGCCCGTGTCATGGTGCGTGTTGCCCCGCATGGTGCGGGGCGCGTCCAGGAGACTACAGACGCCCAGTAGCTAGAAATGCCGAGGCCCGCCTTGAGGGCGGGCCTAGGACAAACATACCGGCCGAAGCCGGGGCATATCGAGGTACCTGGCAGTCCCGATATGCCCCCATTCGGCAGATTTTTGCAAGCCCTGTCTTGCAACGGGTTTGCTTGTCCTGGCGCCAGCCCTCCTCGCCCCTTGGCCCAGCCGAGGAAGGGACAGCTTTGCCCGCCATCCACCACCCACGCCCCTGGCACCGGGGCAGCCACTTCGGCGAGGGGCCGCGCCGCCCCTTGTCGGCCGACGAGCGCCGCCGCTGGACCGCACGCGCCGAACTGGAGCGCCGCGCCGGGCATCTCACCGCGCTGCACGTCCTGGTCGGCCGCGCTCTGCTGAGACGTTTGGGCGAGGATGGGCAGTGCGACCCCTCGCACGCCACCTTGGCGGCCGACGCCAGCACCAGCCTGCGTACCGTAAGCCGATCGCTGAAGGTGCTACGCGAATTGGGATTGCTGGACTGGGAGCGACGCCTGGTGCGCTGTGCCTGGCCCGCAGGCGGTCCTGGTGCGAGCCGTGCGGAGCAGACCAGCAACGCTTACAGGCTGCTACTGCCCGAGAGCACCGTTGCGCCGCGAACTGAGTGTCGGAGGAGCGCCGGGCAACGTCGGCCGGACTGCGACGGTCAAGCTGGCCGTGAAACCCCTCTTCAGTACATTCTTTCTCAACTCCCACCGTTGGACGAGGCTACGAAGGAGCACTTGGATGTGCTCAGAGCAGCCCGGACAGCACGGCTGCAACAGGAATGGCTCGCGCAACGCGCCGAGCGGTGGCATCGAGGCAGCTAACAAGCCCTCACGGCCCATCTATCGGCAAGCAGGTGCCACGGTGCTCGGGACCGTCAAGGATGCACGCCTTGCGTGCGCCAGTTTGCGGTAGCCTATCCACTTCGGCTTGACAGACCGTCTACATAAAAGCCGACTGTTGACATGAGCGGAGCCAACCGGAGCTACACCGTTGGTTGATTGCCGCCTTCGGCGGATGATTGAACGCCAGGAAAGATGTTCATTAGGTGGATATGGAACGAGGTGATGATGCAAGACTTCGAGTTGAGAGAGGGCGGCAAGGTCTCCATTCCTACAGGACACTACCACCTTGGCGATCCTCTGAGCGCGTTCCCCGATGACGCGAAATGGGATCGCCTTCTTGATAGCTGCGGCGCATTTCAGAAGAGCCCTGTGGGCGAGGTGGATGGGCTTCAGGTGGTCGCGTTCCACACCGCGTTCGGCGATGGAACCTACGAATGCGAGGATGGAGAAGTTGCCGTCGAGTCTGGTCTGATCGGCCTCGTCCCTGCATCAGCGGATGAGGAAGCACCAACAGGAATGCTCGCCGTCGAGTTCGAGCATGGCGAGACATGCCAAGCTGTTGGCGGCACGTTGTGGTTCGGACAGCTTCGGTTCGAGACGTCTGATCCAGAAGACGACGAGGACGAGGACGAAAACTAGCGGGAGCTGCCGCAGCGATGCTTCCGGGAGCGCAGGGCGTTTTGGATAGGCAGTTCGAAAATGGACTGGACGGTGCGATGCATTATTTCGGCGTCTTTCGTTTGGCACTCCCACACGACGAGAACGTTCCACCCAGCGTTGCGCAATGCGTGCTCGTTCGTGAAGTCTCGCTCCTGGTTCCGAGCGAGCTTGGGACCCCAGTAGTCCTGCCGCGTCGATGGCATCCTGGCGCGTCGGCATCCCGCGTGCGAGTGCCAAAAGCATCCGTGAACGAACAGTGCGACGCGGCGGCTTGACAGCACGACGTCGGGGCGGCCGGGCAGGTTCTTGAGATGAAGACGGTAGCGGAGGCCAGCGGCGTGCAGCGCGCGGCGGACAGTCATCTCGGGCGCGGTGTCGGTGGACTTCACCCGCGCCATCACCTGGCTTCGCGTGAGGCCGCCGCTACTCTTCGGCGGAACCTTCGCCGTCATCGTCTTCCACGTCATCCTCCCTCTTAGCCTCGACGGACGCATCCCCGCCCAGGTCTTGAAAGCGCCTCTCGGCAAGCCACTGCATCCGCTTGGCTTGCGTGAGCAGCACGCGGCGCAGGCCGCCTTTAACCTGGCGCTCCGCAATCACCTGAGACAAGCGGCTAATGATGAGCGCGCGACGCGCCAGGCGGGAGTCCGGATGAGACCTTAGTGCGTTCACACGGTCAGATACGAGCCTGCCTTCGTGGCTCCGCGGCTCATCGATCTTCTGGCGGACGTTTGGGGGATCCTTCTCGTTCAGGACCGCCTTGAACTTCGAGTTGTCCACGGCCTGATCCGTGATGAACTTCTCAAGGGCGTTCAGGTGCTGCTTGGCCGCCTTGCCCGGGCCGCTTTTCACCGCGACGCCTTGGTACTCCGGCAGGGGCCAGACACGAATGGTGAACACCTCGAAAGGATCGAGGACGCTCATCGCGACGGCATCAGTCCGCTGGTTCGTCAGGTGGCGGCGTATCCGGACCCTCAGGCTCTCGTTGGTCTGACCGACGTAGATCGGCTCGCCGTCATAGTCATAGAAGGCATAGACGCCCCATCGGTAGTCGCCAACCTTGGTCACCGCACTTTGGTTGTCCTCCACGTCAGAGTCGAGGAACGCAGTCAACGCCTCCCGAAGATCGTAGGTCTCGAACGGCGGCTTCTTCTCGTCGTCGGACACGGCAGGCCCGGCAGGCATATCCTGATCGAACAACGTGGGCTTGGTCTTCTTGGGCATCGGGGGCCGCTTGGTTATGCTGTCCTCCTCACGCCCTCACTTGCCCGGCAAGCTGCGGCAAGCGGCTCAAGCAGGTGCTGGGCGAGGAACCGGACCACGGGCACGGCCACGCCATCCCCAGCCACGTGGTAAGCGTCGTTGTAGTTCTCCGGCAGCTTGTAGGTTTCGGGCAGCCCCATAAGCCGGGCAGCCTCGCGCGTGGACAAAAGCCGGGTTCTGACTTTCTTGCCTTCCACCACGACAACCGTTTGCCGCGACGAGCCGCCCGAAGGCGTCCGCAGGCATCCTGCGATGCCGTCAAACCTGACCTCGGCACGCACCGTCTTCTTCGGTGCTGCCGCCTTGCCGTGCTTCTTGCCCGCGCCTTTCCTGATAGCCGGGCGCGTTCGCTTGTAGATGGTGCCGACGATCCGGCGCTCGATCGCCTGGGCCTGCCGGAGCTTGTCCAAGTTGGCCGGGGACATGGCCGAGATCAGCTTCTGCGTCGTCGCGGCGGTGTGCCACGTCGTGCCGGTGGGTTCCTCCTCAATCATAGACGCGAGGTCAGGACGGCGCACCATAGGCTGCGGCAGGCCCCACCAGGCCCAGCACGTCCGGAGATCCTCGGGCAGCCGATCGTAGGCCGCCTGGATGGCGGGCGTGTGCCATGGCACTTGCGGGCCGAGCATTCGGACCACGTTCGGGATCACTAGATCCTTGTCGACGCCAACGACGAACAGCCGGGGGCGCGACTGCGGCAGGAACCTGACAGCGTCCACCACCATCGCGCCGACTGTGTACCCAGCGTCTGAGAACGCTTTCACGACGATGCCGAAATCCGCGCCGCTGTTGCTCGACAGCGCACCAATCACGTTCTCGAACACGATTACAGGCGGCTTGCGGCCCTCGGCGGCCATCTTCTCGATCAGACTCCACCAGGGCCAGAAAGCACCCGAGCGCGTGGAGGGTTCGCCCTTCTCGCCGAGCCCCTTCGCGTTTCCGGCCAGTGACAGATCCTGGCACGGCGTCGACGCCCAGACGAGCGCGGGGTAGCCAGGCAGATTAGACGTCTCGATCGCGCCCACGTCGCCTTCGTGGAAGTGGTCGCTGCCCCAGTTCGCCCGGTATACGTCAGACTTCATCGGTGAGAAGTCGTTGGCGAAGGTGCAGGTCCAGCCGTCACCCAGCCCGGCGCGCGCCATGCCTGCGCCTGCGAAGAACTCGTAAAACTCAGGCACCTCGCTTCTCCATGGTGGGAACCTGCCGAAGAGACGGGCGGCTGACTACCTCTGCAAAGGTCATCAAGCTGAACTTAATGGCGGGCGTGTCCGCAGCGTTGCGCTGACAGCCTAGCTCACAGCCATTCACGCGAACAGCACCAAACTATTTTCTCTTATATGACGTGCATACGAAACGGTTCATTATGGAGTGTGTTCAAAATGAACACGCCGAATCGGCCTCTGCTGATGGACACAGCCGCATCAGCGCGGAGCCTAGTACGGTAGCGGCACCGATGTCTCCCCATCGCCTGCTGATCTGCCTGGCCACTCTTGGTTGGTCAGAGCGCGAGCTGGCGCGGCGCACGGGACGTCAACAAAAAATGGTACGGTGCCGGATCGGTCGCCGCTCGCTGGTGCCGGCCGACGTCGCCGAGTGGCTTGAGACGCTGACCGCCTTCCATGAGGCACACCCGGCACCGGCATCATAGTCCAGCGATACCGAACCCCGCGATAGCGGACAAGGCAAGCGCCCCGATCACGCCGGCCGTCCACGCCGCCCGCACCGCCGTGCGGCTGGCCGCCTCTGCCTTCGCTGTCTCCTGTCGCAACTCGGCCAGCATTCCAGCCGTGGCTTCCTGCGCCACCGTCTTGAACTTGGCATCCAGCCAGCCAGCGGCCTTGTTGATGACCTCCGATGCCGCCTGCTTGGCCGAGGCTTCGTTGTGGCTCGCCGCTGTGGCGGCTTGGCTCGCAGCGGCCTTCATCGTCTGGTCCAGCTTCGCCAGTGCGTCTTCGAGCAGCACCTCGTTGATTGCGGCAGCGGCGAGGACCGGATCGGCCTCGTTCAGCTTGATCCCGGTCTGCTTGCGCACCCGGGCGATGAGTTGATCCCGCTCCATCACAGCACCAGCCCAAGCTGCTCCCAGATGCCCTGCTTGATGCGGAACAGGCGGCTCTTCTCCATCAGGGGTAGGTTGAGGATACGTGTAAAACTTGGTCACAAGGAGCCGGCTGACCAAGGAAACGAGTTGGATCAATGCCTTGGTGAAGCTTCGCCAGCCGG
>QQTW01004371.1_pt1 | contig 10596 bp, 13 predicted proteins | sample 1904831 | NCBI WGS metagenome assembly QQTW01 (sample SAMN09435610, study PRJNA476489) | Subsurface metagenome, whole genome shotgun sequencing project.
GCATGGCGCCCGTCCCCCGGCGCAGGTACTGGCAAACGGCGTGCCGAGTGCTGGTGCGCATGCACGCAAGAGTCAAGTGAAGCACGGCAGCTTACCTGGCCGATCTTGTGCTTCTGCGCATAGCCCTCCGTGGCCTCATAGATGTCCTGGTAGCTCAGCAGGCTGAAGGGTGAGGCCTTGCTGCCACCGCCGATCTGCAGCGCCTGCGCCTCGGCCGCCAGGGCAGAGACCTCCCTTTCGCGAGCCTGCTGGGCGCGCTGCGCTGCTGCTGAGCCGGCCGGCTCGTCAGCCAGGGGCTTGGCGGGGATCTCGCGCTCCAGCTCTGCCATCCGACGCGCCAGCGAATCCTTCTTTGCGCGCTCTCCCGTGTCGTCGTATGGGTCCAGGCTGAACTGCTGCTGGCCTGCGCAAAGCATGCGATGCACACCTTGAGCAAGCATTGTGCGGTGCATCCAGGCACAGCTGCATATGGAGCGGGATCAACCCTGGATATTGGACAGCATGTGCTGATTCTACTGCGGGCGTCAAGGAGCTGGCCCGCCTGCGCCACCCCCACGTCCTGCCGGTGGGGCCCTAGCACCTGGTGGTGGTATCTTACTACTATATCGTGTCAGACCTGGTACTTGTATCCTACAGCATGTTGTGTCGAAGCAACAAGGTGGCGCAGATTGCGGAAAGCTGCTGGACGTTGTTGCTCAGCTCGTCCAGGTTGCGCTAGTACTCTTCGCATACCTCCTCAGCAGACCAGTGCCGGATGGACGCAGCGGTTGACATGATGGCATGCAGTACTTCACAATGATCGTCTATGCAGAGGCAGGATGCTGGCGGGCTTGCATTAGCTCTGCTCGCATGCTATGCCACTCAATAGCTTCATTGCCCGGGACTTATCCAACAGGGCGCTTCCAGGTGGCTGACTGCGGTGTTGCCTGCAGCTGCTGGGCGCCTGCCCCGAGGGCGGTTGCCTGGCCTATGAGCTAATGCCGTCGGGCAACGTCGCGGGCGTGCTGGTCGGCACCCCTGGCCCCGTCATCGGCAAAAAGCTGCAGCTGGCGTGGCCGGACCGCGTGCGCATCGGCCTCGAGCTGGCCATGGCCCTGTCGTTCCTCCACTCCTCAGGTACGCTGCCTGGTGGCCGGACCGAAATGCTTACGCACAGACAGGGCAGTGCCTCAAACAATATCCTGGCGGATGCGCCAAACAATGCTGCAGGGCGGACCCCTGATGGCAGTTGATGGGTGGCAGTGGGCTGGCAGCAGGAGTGAGCAGGAGGTGCAACCAAAGGGGGTTTTGGCTCAGTCACTGCCGCCTGCAGGCAAGGAGCCCCTGCTGCATCATGACGTCGCGCTGCACAACGTGCTGCTGGACGATGGTCTGCACGCCAAGCTGAACGACGTGGGCCTCGCCAAGCTGGCGCCCAGCGCACTGCAGCGTGCGCAGCGCGTGCTGAGCCCCGGCAGCCCCGAGATGGCGGGCGTGGACCCCGAGTACATGCGCACGGGGCAGTACACCAAGGAGTCGGACATCTTCGGCTTGGGCATCTGCCTGCTGCAGCTGCTCACCGGCAGGTGAGGGCTGGAACTGTGTGTATCGGAGCGCTTCTGCCTGACGTCTGTCGCCAGCCTTGTCCATGCGTGGGTGTGATCCCCCGGGAGGTCGCCCGATTTATAAATTAGAATACATAGCATGCCCAGCGCGTGGTCAAGCCACGCATGCCATTGGCAGGCATTGCCAGCGCACACATCAGCGTGCCGCGGGGTTGCTGACGGTGGCAGACTCTGCAGCCAACAGGGCATTATGCAGCCCAGTTAGCGATGGACACCCTGCGACCCAGCAGAGGCAACCCAACCATTCCGAGCACCTGCTGCTCACTACACTACACCTACGCAAAACAGGTGTGTTGACTTCATACATGTGCCGGTGTTTGCAGGAGTGCTCCCGGGCTGGTGGACAAGGTGGAGGAGGCGGTGAAGAGGCAGCGGCTGCCAGAGCTGGTGGACCCGCACTCCCTGCATGGCAAGCCCTGGCCCGGCGCGGATGCGACCGCGTTTGCCCTGCTGGCGCTGCGGTGAGTGCGCGCCAAACCTGGCAGTCTCGCTGCCAACACCCATATAACGACCTGTTTGGATAATGTATGTTGCACCATGCACTCCTGCCAAAGTCTCCGAAGCAGTGGCACTGTCACGCATGGCGCTGTTGCACATGAGTTTGGCAACCAAGTTGACCAACGAACAAACGTCTCTCCGATGTGATGCAGGTGCTGCGAGGTGAGGCGCAGTGCCCGGCCGGACCTGGCGAGCGACGTGCTGCCCGAGCTGGGCCGCCTGGCCGGCGCAGCACAGCGGCCCGTGCCGCAGGCCGCGCCGCAGAAGCACGCGCTGCCCCGCGACGCCCCGCCCGAGCTCTTCCTCTGCCCCATCACCCAGCAGGCGATGCGCGACCCCGTCGTGGCCGCCGACGGGTACACCTACGACCGGCCGGCGATCGAGCACTGGCTGTCGACGGGCCACACGTTCAGCCCAATGACGGGAGAGACGCTGGCGCATGCGGGCCTGACGCCCAACCGGGGCCTCCAGGCGGCTGTGCAGCAGTGGCTGGCTGCCCACTAGGGCAGCATTGTGGGGTGCTTTGCCTTGCGGTGGCTGGCGCAGGGCATTAATGCATGCAGGCTTGGGGTCGGGCGCAAGGCACATAGCAGGCACATCTGAGGTCTGCCCTACTCTTCGGCTCTAGTAAGTGTTTCACTGCGGCAGTTGTTTTAGCAAGCGTGGCGTGTGGACCTGGATTGTACTTCACATTTCTGGTGCTGTCTGATATCATGCGCAGCGGGCAAGCAGGTGTGCTTGAGTCTGGCAAGAAGCCCTTCATCATTGCATGCTGTAGTTTGCATGAGCGTTGCATACCTAGCCCTTCACTGATGATGCCGCAGATGGGGCAATAATAACAAGCAGTACATGTAGGACTCAGCACTGAGTAGTCAGAAAAGACCCGAAGTAGGATACTGTACTGTTCTTGCTTGAAGATCTGCACTAGTCACATATTGCCGTCTGATCAACGCCTGAACCCAACTGTGCGCTGGATGTGATGTAATACAGGTATTGCACATTTGCGGGGCCACTGTACTTGTACTGCAATGCAATCAGTGTCGCTGTGTGACAATCTGGTCCACCAACGCCTCGAGTTTGCTGTAGTGATGCATCCTGCTCTGCCAGTCCCTGGGGATGGCATCCACACCTGTCTCCGCTCCAAAGATGGCGCCAATCAGGCCGGCGCGAGCACAGTTATCACCGCCTGCAGGGTCCCAGGAGGCGCTTAGCAGAACAAGAGCTTGACAGCAGCAAGGCAGTGCAGGCGCGTATGCAGCCCAGCAAATAGTTGCATCCGCAGCCACATACCTGCTACAATCGTTTTGCGCACGGCCTCTGTGTAGGATGCTGACGTGGCGACAGCATGCACGGGGCCCAGGAAGCTGCCCGGCAGCTTGCAGGACTTGCCGAACTCGTTCACAGCATCTGCATGCCAGGCACACCTGATCAGGTGGGCGAGTCATGATGAAATTGCTTCAGGGGCCTCACTGCGGTTACATGGCAGCGTCCAGGTCGTCGTGACTGCAGCCTCGCTCAGCAAGAGTTCCATTGAAGAGTCTCGGGCAGAAGGCCAGGAATTCATGGTCAAGCATGATATGATCAACATCAGCAGCCGAGCTGATGCATTTCCCACCTGTGTGGCTTTTGTCCTTCAGCGCCAGGGCGTCCCGCACCAGCTGGGTCGCTGAAGGCTCCAGGCTGCCATCCTGAGCAGCCCACTGGATAGCCTCCTGCATGGGTTGCGCAGTTTGACACACATGCCACTCATGTTGTGGAATGTAGCAGATGGCGTTCAGTGTTCCAAGGTCATTGCCAGGTTGGCAACGCCGCCTGCCAACAGGTTGCTGTAGCGGTGGTCAATCCCTCCCCTAACAACGTAACTGGACAGGCATGACAGGACCGGGTATACACCCCTGCTGGCAGCTAAGCTTGTGTTTCCAATGCGCCACTCAAGCAGCGAGCATGCACAAAGCAAGCAGTGAACAGCAGCGACTTCAGTCACCTGGGGGGAGGCGCCCTGGGTCACCCGCTCCACAATCTGCGCGGCTGCCCAGCCCAGCCTGAAGGACGTCTGGTTGTTCTGCTTCACCAAGATGGCCTCCCGCACCTTGGCCTGCAGCTCCGCGGTGCCACCGTAGCGGGCGACTGCCAGCGCAGCCTGAACCAGTCGGCGTCATGTTGCATGTCATGCGGTGTTGGTAGGCGATGGCTGTAGGTGGTGGGGCGCAAACATGCCGTGCTGCGTGTGCTTGCAATGATGCTGCTGCGCAATGAGCAATGCAGGTTCACTGCAGCTTGTTTGTGGTCCAGCAGACCTGGTTGCTCTGCTACCATGCTAAGGCGTGGGAGTCACGATGCATCGGAGCTCACCACCAGGAGACAGTGTGCCTGGTCATCATCTGCTGACGCACTCGGGAAGGTCTTGCCCTGCTCGACATTTGCGATCAACTCCTTGGCGACATGGTTCAACCGTCCGGCGTACCCCTGCAAAGCACATCCGCCCTGTCGTTTCTAGTCATGCATCCACGTGTTTGGCATGAACAGCCGCTTCTAGTGCCACAATGCTATCGCCAAAAGCCAGTGATGATGGCGGTTTGTGACCGCGTTGGCTGTGCTAGACAGTAACACGGTCGTCGGTGCAGGGAATGTGCTGACGGGTGTCTTTGGGGTGCTGCAGTGCCAGGATGTACCCACAAGAGCCATATCTAGACACCTCAACATGACTTGCCTTGGGCGTGTCAGACAGTATGCCTGCTTTCTCATCAGGATAAGTCTTGAAGAAGTCATAGGACGCCTGCGTGGCCTTAGCACCATCCGAGCCGCCAGTGGCCGCAACTGAATGCAGCAAGGGGATGACCTCATCGCCATAGGGACTCAGCGCTCCAACAGGATACTGCAACAGTCAGGGCATCGCATCAGGGTGCTGTTGCCCTCCAGGCAAGGCTTGAATCTCAACGAAATAAGTGTGGTGTGGGTGTGAACCTCACCCAGGCGCGTCTTCAGGCAGGAGCAGTGTTAACACAGCAGCCTACATGCAGCCTGACTCCTGACTCACCTGGTAGAAGGGACAGGACACAGCCGAGAAAAACTCTGGTGTTCCAGTGGCACCAGCAGATTCCAACTTCTCTGTCAGCGCTGCAACATCATAGATCCTATCCGGGAGAAAAGCGCATCAGACACCTTTGCAAGCGATCAAGTAACTTATGAGTTCCGAAATAGCTTTGGACGCCTGCTATAGAAGAGAACACATCCATGCCCCACCAGTGCAGCGGGGTAGCAGCCGCGTCTGCCAGTAGCTGACCCAGGATCGCGCCTTTTGCAGCCTTCTCAAACGCCGCCTTGGCATCCTGCGTATGGACAGCGGCTTCATGCCGGGCCAGATCCCGCTGTATCGAGTAAGCCAGGCGAAAATTGGATCAGGACGCCCAACGTACCGCCATCACTGACTGCTGGGCACAGCGAAAGCGCGTCCGGGCGCTGAGGTTACCTGCAAGCCACCCGATGGTCATGTGACGAGGCTTTGCCAAGTAAACAAGGGAGGTGGGGTTGAGCAACATGTTCTCTTGTCTTAGCACAGGAGACCTACCCACAGTCACGGGCGCGAAGCCCGGTAGGCTTTTCTTGATCTACTTCGTGCCTGCTTAGGCCGCTCATCTGCCTTTACGTAAAGGCAAGGTACCGCACACACGAGTTCCAACAGCTCGCACGTTCTGGCACGTGCGCCCCTTGAAAACGAACAATCGTCGTCAAGATAATGCTGAGGGTAGAGTGCAGAGAGACAGGCTGCAAAGCTGTAACAACTCAAGGACTCAAGGTGCAGAGAGACCAGTGAGTCCCTAGCATGCAGAGGTTCATTTTTTGCTAGCAGGGGTTGCTAGGCATGGGTGGCATTTTACACACGTCCATTCCACGTTTACTCAGCCTTGAAGCGTCTTGTAAGCAGCGCCCGCACTGTCCTCACATGCGATACCAAGCACACCAAATTTATGGGTACCTGATGCAGCCCTTGCGGTGATGTTGTCATCGTGTGGATCGGCAGCTGCTCAGTGCTTGTATGCATGTATGCATGAGCATGCCCATTTGCTTGCAAGTGCCTGGACTCAGTACCTGGGTTCGCCGTCACCATGTCTTCCCCCAACATTCCCTTGCAGCATTTCCTTGCACTTATAAGTAATTACAAGATCCACCTCCGCAGTCGCAGCTGCCGCCAGACCCTTGTACAATTCTTGTACAATGCTTGCTGCAAACACACTGTGCAAACACATGGCATGTGTCCCTGTACCATCCGACCTGCATTCCTCAAGTAGTTGCTAATCGGCACTATTTATCAGCACTGGGTCGGTGTCTGCAGAGTCTAGGCCAGCAAAATCCGTCTGTGTGAACCAATAACTTTCACGAAAAGACCTGTTAGGTTGTCTGTAACTTGTTCCTGTCAGCTCAAGTGCTTAATATCGGTGCCCTATCATCATGCATTCATGCTCAATGTGACTGGATAACGGGGCCTGCATGTAGGGCAGTCATCCGAAGCAGTGCCTCTGCTCCCACTGGATGCATCACGACCTCCCAAGTGGCCTCTTGAGATGTTGATGGACCATGAACCCGCTGGGACTGTCGAGGCTGAGTGTGGACGATCTGTCCGTAGTTGAAGCCCGGCACCATCATCTGCACACCTTACTGATTCAGTAACGCAGAGCAGCTGTGCAGCTTGCGTGTATGCGCCTGTGAACCTGGAGAGGTGGCTGCCGTGGGGTTCCACACATGTCCTTACATACCCTGGTTGACTAGGGGTGGTCCAGGAAAAGCAGCGAACCTTTAGCTACAGCAGCTAGCATAAGATAGCGTTCCTTGTTCACCTGAAGAGCTTCGAGGCCGTCCTTTGGCAGCTTCGGGCCCTTTGCCAACCAGTCCTTGATCATCTGTGCCAGCAGAAACACTGCAGCTCGTGCTCCCACGAGCAGCGCCATGGATGCTCCCGCGCGGCGCGTGACCATCTAAGAACATATTGGCAGGTACCGTTAAGGTGCGATTGCTCAAGAGCTAAGTACGTCTTGTTACACGCACTCACGACATGACCGAGAACACGCTCGGGTTCTTGCGGTCGAGGCCTTGCGTGTACCTGTTTTGTCGTTAGCAGAGGAGGTTTGAAGCCGAAAGCTGCTCTTTGCTGCACAGGAACGACTCCCTGCGCGCGTGAGGCCCTTGACGAAGCCTCGGACACGACGCCCGTGTACTTGCCTGTCCTGCCAAAGTCCCGTTGTCCAGACAAGCAATCGAGAATATCTGGGTTTGAAGTGCGATTGCCGTCCTTTCCCATCCCGTTTCTTCCCCCTGACGGTGACCTCAGTAAGCACAGCAGGCAAGACATGACCATCGTGACACGCGCCGCACGCACAGCATCCTTAACATCCAGTGTCATCTGTTGGGTCAGACCCAAATTACCCAAGCAATTAAAGATGTTGTCGAGAAACGAACTCAAGCTGCTGCATTGCTAGTGGGAGTGAACGGAGAGTTTCAAGTCCAGTCATAGTCACCAGCAACAGTGGGGAGCAAAATCACCATTCTTGCCTGTCGATCTTGATGGCATCTGACTGCAGGCTGCATGCCGTAAGCAGACTTTGCTTCAGCCCTTCTGCAGCCTTTGTCTTTACGCGTCGGTTCACCACTCTCACTGTTCGTCTCCAAGGACGTGTTGAGGTTCCTCGAAAAGCACCAAGCCGCCCAGCTGGTCCGTGCGCTTCGGTTTGGGGCTGTGTGGAACTGCTAGTGCAAGCGGTCCGCACCGCAACTACGCTTGCACCAGCAGGAACTGGCAAGCGCTGGCTGACTGCTGCTCCCATGAGTCCACCACAGGCGTGGTCAGCAGTTGAGAGCTGGTGCATAGGTTGGTATGATACAGTGTTCGGAAACCCCGCAAAACGAGCCTTGCAGCTCCGATACAAGTGCAAAATTGCCCGGCTCATCCGACAAGAGCGGTATCCTTTTATACCGCTTGTCAGGACATGCTTCCCCGAGGTCCTCGAAGGGACCTTTGAAGTGTTCCTTGACCCGGCCAGTCTTTGCAAGCAGCAGGAAGACAGCACCGTCAACAAGGCGCTTTGCAGAGCCCTGGTAGACAGCCTTGTCAGGAGACACTTGGCTGTGACAAAAGACGAACTCAGCTGGGCGCTGCCTTGCATAGCTGAAGGCAAGACCTGGGCGGAGCTAGCAGCAACGAGCTGGCCATACCACGTGCTGGTAATGGGGAAGAAGGTGAGACTGTGCACTCCTCGACATGGTCTCTTGAGTGTCACTGGCCCTACACAGCCCACTGTGACAAGGCCAGCTGCTTTGTTGGGCTGCTTGTGCTGAAAGTGCGGTGTTGAGGTGAGATGGTTCCTAACGCCCTGCTTACCCGCTTGTAGACCTGGGAGCGTCTTTGCAAAAGCTTGGTTAAGCTGAGCTGGCTTTCTCGCAGGTCAATCAGTTCTTTGCATTGTTTTTAGGGTTGTTTAGGGCTGTTTGAGTTGCATGCTGACCAGACTGTGGGCCTTCAGGACGACGCGTTGAAAGAGGAGGAGTTGGAGGTGTGGCCAGCAGCTCAGGCGCAGAGGCCGCTTCTTCACTTACATACATGGACATGGCTTTTCTTGAGGCACGGAGTGAGCGGCCTTGGTGGCGCAAGCACGTCAGCACGGATACAGCCATGGCAAGGAGGCACTGTGGAGGCATTGTATGTGCACAAGGGAGAGCGCCGGCAGCAGAGATGGAAGCCATGTCCCTAGATCGCATACAAGCGATTGTGTTGCCCGCTCAGGAGGACGCTGCACAGGACGAGTATTTTGTCACCAAGTTGATGGCGGACGTGCCGGGCGTGGATCTGCACCAAGCGCAGCGGTTGGTCAAGAAGGTCCAAGGCTGGAGCCTTGAAGAGCTGACGGACGAGGTGGAGGCCGAAGTCGAAGGTCTGGGTGGCGACATGGAGGAGCTGGACAAGATGTTGGACGCAAACGAGGAGCTCATCAAGAGCAGCCTTGGAAATGCATTCGTAGCACTCATCCCACGCATGGGATTCAAGATTGATGAGATGTCCGCCTTGAACAGCGTTCCCGAGCCAAGTGAGTCAGACTTGAATTGGGACCTGTTGGTGCCCGAGGCTGGCACTGATGACCTGGAAGAGCAGGTGCAAAGGTGGTGTGCACTTCACTGTACATCAGACTCAGACTCAGAGGCAGTCTCCATGGAGCCTGACAGTGATGAGCTGCCACTGGCCGAGCGCAATGCGCAGATGGGCCGGGTCAAGCCCTGATACTGCTCCGGTGGTGGAAAGGAGCTAGCAGCTTGTTGCATCAACCCCGCTGGCAACAATGTAGCTGCAACGCGTCGTTGCAGATCGTGATCTGATGCCCGCCTTGCTTGGGACAAGATGCGCTTGGCTGTATGAGCATGGGGAGCATCACGTACAGATGGCAGCAGGGGTACTCTATTCGTAAACTACACTGGCAACTACTGTTGCAGCGCAAATTTACACACATGCAAGGACATCACTTGCACCCTGTTTGTATCGTGCGCATTGGCAGCTGCTCAGTTCTTTTTGGTCATGCAAGCCCAGTTGCTTACAACTGTCTGCACTGGGTGCTTGGGTCCTGCCATCACCAAGTGTTCACAACGTTCAATTGCAGCATTCCCATTGTAGTTACAAGAACTGCCTCTGCGGTTGCAGCTGCTGGCCAGAGACGAGAAAAGCCCAGTCATGTAGCTGTCAGCTCAACTGCTTAGAATGCATAGATGCTCAATGGCACTGCATAACAGAGCCTGCATCTACGCCAGTCATCAATGCAGCGCCTCTGCTGTCCGAGGGTGCATCACGGCCTCGCAAGCGGCCTCTTGAGATGTTGGTGAACCATGAACCCGCTGGGATTGTCGAGGCCGAGTGTGCACAATTTGCGCATACTCAAAGCAGCCTGCCACCAGCATCTGCACAGGCACTGATTCAGGAACGCAGCTATGCGCCTGTGTAGGTGGCTGCCGCGAGGTTGCACACATGTCCTTACATACATCACCTGCTGCTAACGACTTAGGGTGGTTCCGGCACAGCACAGTACCTTGTATGCATGTAAGGTACCCATCACATCGAGGGCTGGGGTCCCTTTCTTGGCTGTTTTGGCGGTCTGCCATCCACTTCTTCACCAGGAAATAGACGACTTCCACCCACAGCACCGTCGCAATGGAGGAAATACGGCCGTTACGGCGCGCCTCCATCTATGCACCAGATCCCAGGTACCGGTAGGGTTGGAAAGCACGACAGCTGAGTACGACTTGTCACATGCACGAACGACATGACCGAAGCTCGGGAACTTGCGTGTAGAGGCTTGCGCGTACCTGATTTGTCGTTAGGTGAAGAAGTTGATAGGCGAAATGAATTAAAGCCATTAACGTAAAGCAGCGACTCCCTGCGGCCGTAAGGCCCTTGTCGAAGCCTCGCGTGCACTTGCCTATCCTGCCAAAGCCCTGCACATTCCCGTTGTCCAGACAA
>QQTW01004372.1_pt1 | contig 10596 bp, 8 predicted proteins | sample 1904831 | NCBI WGS metagenome assembly QQTW01 (sample SAMN09435610, study PRJNA476489) | Subsurface metagenome, whole genome shotgun sequencing project.
CTATACAGAGTACTCTTTGCAGTTAAAACCGGAAATGATGCGGTTGTTAGAAGTGTAATTTCAAACCTCTGTTTGTCAAATTTTTTGTTTTGTTCACAACAGGTCTAGTAGTCCGCCACAGTGTTTTTGACGAGTAGTATAGCGGAGGATAGGTTTGGTACACGATCGCACGCAAATCAAACTGCTCATTACTGCCATATTGGTGAGCGAGAAATTATTATATAGGGGTATGCTGAGGGAAAACTGGGCTGCTACGAGTGTCGAGCGCTAAAAATGGTTGAAACGTCTCAACAGATTTATTTTCTTGCCGCTGCCGTAGTCGGTATTGGTCTGACAATCCTCGGTTTTTTCCTTCGGGAGGCGATCGCTACCTCAAGCAGCTTCACTCAAGGGGTCACTCTTTATCAGCAAAAAGACTACCTCGGTGCAGAGGTAGCTTTTCGCAAAGTAATTTCGCGACATCCCAGTAATGATATGGTTCACTTGCTGTTGGGGAATATTCTGATGCAGCAAGACAAGCTAGAGGAGGCTCGCGCCCAGTTCCGGGAAGTGATTCGCCTCGCTCCCAAAAATGTAGATGCTCACTTGAGGTTGGGGGATGTTCTGATCAAGCAAAACAAGTTAGAGGAGGCGATCGCAACCCTTGAAAAAGCTAGAGACTTATTCAAAGCCCAGCGCAATACTCAGCAAGCTGACTCTGTCGATCAACTTCTACAGGAAATAAGCGCACAGCAAAGTTTAACCTAGAATTTATATCGTGACTTAAAGCTGAATCATGGCTGAGCGCAGTGGCAAAGTTTACCTCGTAGGTGCTGGGCCAGGAGATGTGGCATATTTGACTGTAAGAGCGCAACAACTGCTCGCTGCGGCAGAGGTGCTAATCTACGATGCCCTGGTAGATGCCCAGCTGATGCAACTGGTTACGCCCAGTTGCCTCAAACTCGATGTGGGTAAACGGGGTGGACAACCTAGTACGCCGCAAGCAGCGATTAACCAGCTGCTGGTAGAGTATTGTCTCCAAGGCAAGCAGGTAGTGCGGCTCAAGAGTGGCGATCCGTTTATTTTTGGTCGTTCTACTTCAGAAATTCAGGCATTGATAGCAGCTGGTTGTCCGTTTGAAGTGGTGCCGGGGATTTCGTCGGCACTGGCGGCTCCATTACTGGCGGGGATTCCGCTCACAGATCCTGTTCTCAGCCGATGTTTTGCCGTAATGACAGCCCACAACCCAGATGAACTAGACTGGGAGGCTCTGGCACGGATGGAGACGTTGGTGATTTTAATGGGTGGGCAACAGCTGGCTGAGATTGTCCATCAGTTGCTGCGACACGGGCGATCGCTCCTTACACCCGTTGCCGTCATTCGTTGGGCAGGATGTCCTCAACAACAAGTCTGGACAGCCCAACTGGGAAATATTATCGAGCAAACAGTTGAGGTGTCCCTCTCTCCAGTGGTAATTGTAATCGGAGAGGTCGTAGAACTACGCACATATTTACAAAAAAAGATGAACAACACCGAACACTCTCCCCCACCGCCCCCTAATCCCCAGAGAGAACCCCGCCAGTTCTCGCTCCAAAGAGGAGATGCGCAGAATGGCGCACGAGTTCCCCCACCTTCGGTTCACCCTCTCGCAGGTAAAACAATCTTGGTCACGCGCTCAGTTGGGCAGTCGAGTCAATTTAGCGATCGCCTCCAGCTTGAAGGCGCAACCGTAATCGAAATGCCTGCCCTGGAAATTGGCCCCCCTTCTAACTGGCAGGCATTGGATGATGCGATCGCTCACTTGTCAGACTTCAACTGGTTGATTCTCACTTCCACTAACGGCGTGGACTACTTTTTTGAGCGACTGGGAACACAGGGTAAAGATGCCCGTGCCTTAGCTGGAGTGAAAATCGCGGTGGTAGGTGAGAAAACCGCCCAGAGTCTCAAACAGCGCTCTTTACAGCCAGACTTTATCCCGCCGGATTTTGTGGCTGATTCACTAGTTGAACACTTTCCGGAACCGCTGTCCGGCAAAAAAGTTTTATTTCCGAGAGTTGAAACTGGGGGGCGGGAGGTTTTGGTAAAGGAGTTAAGCGCCAAGGGTGCAGAGGTTATAGAGGTGGCGGCGTATCAGTCTCGGTGTCCAGCGGTGATCGCACCAGCTGCCCTAGATGCCCTACAACGTCGAGCGGTGGATGTAATTACCTTTGCCAGTTCCAAAACGGTGCAATGTTTCTGTCAACTCTTCGAGGCTGACTCAGGTGCTATTTTAGATGGGGTTTGTATTGCCTCAATCGGTCCCCAAACCTCTAAAACCTGCGTTTCTCTGCTGGGACGGGTGGATGTAGAAGCAGAAGAATACACGTTAGAGGGCTTATTGAAATCCTTGAAAGGAATTTGTTAGTCTCTATCCTACCAATATTACTTCACCGAGTGGGTCAGCTCGGTTGCTGGTAGAGACTGCACAATACTAAGTTTGATAGGGGCTCGACTAATCGCTTGAGCGTAGTTGGCACTCAGGTATGGGCGGTATTGTGGCGCTTGTGCCACATAAGTCTGGAAGAAAGCCACACTTAACGTCTTCAGATAAAGACGAGCAATGGTGGGGTCTGGACCAATGACTTGGGAGGGTATTGCCAAGGGGTCTGTTGCCGGATTTGATTGACCAATCGCGGAAAAGTGGGTTGCACCTTCGAGCAAAACGAGATACTTTTCGGGAGTGGTCAGCCAAGTAAATGGTAAAATCTGTTCTGATAGAGTCGGTGCAACTTTATCAGCGCTACTGCTGACGATCATTACTGGGACTCGAATTTGGCTCAACCCAGCTGAGCCAAAGACGCTGCTAGTAATCGGGTTGATAGCGATCGCAGCCTTGACCCTTGGATCGTGCAAATTATACTGGGTGCGCGGTAATTCGAGGGCGCGACACTGGAGCAGCCGCGACACATTCCAAGAATTACTCAGCTCCTCACAGTCGTTTTGCAGTTGCTTAAAGTTAAATGTTGCACCCGCCAAAGCTAGCGCTGTGTAGCCCCCCAAAGATTGACCAATCACCCCAACTTGTTGCAGGTTGAGTTGAAAGCTAGGGTCAGACTTATTTCGATTCTCCAGTTCATCCAGTAAATATTTTACATCCAGAGGCCGGTTAATAAATTCGTTCGGTTCTGTAACTTCATTGGCTCTACCAGCCAGTAATGAGCGTAATTGTTGGGCGTTGCTGCCCGGATGTTCGGGGACGGCAACAGCAAAGCCGTAAGAAGCCAGCCCAGTAGCTAAATACTCAAAGCTGGTGCGGTCTGAGCCTAAACCGTGGGAGATCACAATCACTGGGGAGGAACGCGCTCTGGTGTTGGGAAGGTAAATATCGGCAAGAATCAGGCGATTGCGTTGGCGGTTGTAAAGCGTTATTGTCTGTTTGTTCCAGGTAAACCGTCCGCGTCGCCGTAAGTCTGGCAGCTTGGAGAAATTAACTGGCTCTTGGGCTATTGCTGTGGCGGCTGACTGCTGCTTGAGCTGCGCGATCGCCTGATTTGTTTGATTGATCAGACTTTCTAGCTCTGAGGCAATCTGGATACTACGCTTCAAATCAATCCGAATACTGCGAGTAGGAAACTGACGCAATACAGAAAGCAGCGTCAAGCCTTCTGGAGCAGCCGCTGCCAAAACCAACGCCGAGCGTAGGGCATAGAAACCCGGTTGACGGGATTCAGTTTGAATGACTTGTCCCAGTCGTTCCAGCAACGTTTCTCCGATGGGCGTGTAAAGAAACTGCGAAACTGCAACCGGACTCAACTCAATTCGGGTCAGCAGAACGCTCCGCAACCTCGCCAGTTGTTGCGGGTTAATATACTGGGCGTAGACGGCTAAGTCATCATCAAGTTTGCCTTCTTTGGCATAGGTCTCCAACGCCGCAATTGAAATCGAGCGTTCCAGGGGTGCATAAGAGCCATAAATTCGTTCAGCTGCTACAGCAGGGATCTGTTCCCCCGCTGTAGGAAGCAGCAACATTGAGAGTGCGATTCCCACCCATGAGAAATGCACTTGATAATTTGGAGGAATTGACATGAACAGTCGCTACAAATAGTTATTCTGTGGTCAGGTGATAAGGTTTTTGGTTTGAACTTTCCTGACACTGGTATATATGTCAAATCATTTTTCTCAAATTTCCCGTCGTTCCCGCCGTCGCTGGTTTAATCCATTGCTGGCGCTTTCGGTGGCGCTTGGTGTTGCGGTGGGTTCGCCCCTGGCTTGACCTGCTGATTCGGGGAGCCTTTGGTAATTCAACTGTCCAATATTGATGACAGTGTTAACGCTTTTGCCACAATGGGAGTCTTTATCTATTTTAACACTGGCTTGCACCGAAGCCGCAGATAATGAAGAAAAGAAATTTCTTAGGGGCTAGTGTAGGACTAGTCGGCACCGTCTGGTTATTACGCTATCTACCTGGGAAGAGAGATATAGCAACCGCAAATAGTGAATTTGAAATTACTAAAACTGAGGGAGAGTGGCGTAAAGCTTTAACGCCGGAACAGTTTTACGTGCTGCGTAAACAGGGTACCGAGCGCTCTCACACCAGTCCACTCGATAAGCAGTATGCCAAGGGCACTTATGTGTGTGCTGCGTGTGACCTCCCACTTTTTTCATCTGAAACCAAGTTCAATAGCGGTACTGGCTGGCCCAGCTTTTCTGCCTCAATTGAAGGTATGACTGCCATATCCGTAGACAAATCGCTTTTTATAACTAGGATTGAAGTGCATTGCCGTCGCTGTGGGGGGCATTTGGGACATGTGTTTGATGATGGTCCGCCACCTACAGGCAAACGCTACTGCATGAACGGTGTTGCTCTTAAGTTTATTAAGGTTTAGAAGCTGTTTACGCTCATGTTGGGGAAGATGTGAAAAGGGCAGAAATCGCAGGTGAAAAGCAGTTAAGCATCTGGTTAAATAGCACAAAAAGGTTGGAGACAAAAGCAAAGATATCCACTTTAAAACAGCGAATCAACTGCTATCAAGATATGACTTAGTTGCTCATGAAGATTTGAATGTCAATGGATGTGCAAAGGACACATCTGGCGAAATCTGTGAACGATGCTGGATGGTCAAGCAACAGTCTATCCTCAAAGTCATCGCCGAAAAACCACAGGCTTGGTAATGAGCGTGAAGGCATCCGGTACGTCGCTTTCCTTGCTCAAAATGTGGTGTCAATGTGACCAAAAAGCTGCATGAACGATCTTCACAACTGCCAGTGTGATTGTTTACTTGACCGCGAGCATAATGCAGCTTTGAACATCAAAAAAAGAGGCGAGGGGCATCGGCTTCTTAAAGCTCAGCGGAGCCGGAGACGCGATACCCTCCGCTCAATGTCCTATGCAATAGCCGCTCGTCGCTCTCGTAGCCTACACCGTACTGCAAGCAGTCGGCGTAGGAGTATGTTAATAACACTACCTCTTGATTTGTGTTATACTGAATACTACAGGTTACATTTGGTTATGCAATTTGTTTCTATTTATTTACAGACCTCTCTCCGAATCTAACTCTTTACACCCTCCGGTTTTGGAGATGTTTTATGTTAATTTATGTCCGTAATCTCTCCTATGAGGTCGGACAAGATGACCTCAAACAGGTTTTTTCAGAATATGGAGCTGTTAATAGCGTTCAATTTCCTACAGACCGGGAAACAGGGCGAATCAGAGGTTTTACCTTTGTATAAATGGGAACAAACGCCGAAGAAGTCGCGGCGATTGAGGCTCTTGATGGTGCTGAGTGGATGGGGCGTAATCTGAAGGTTAATAAGGCTAAACCGCGCAAAGACAGAAGTTCGTCTGGTGGGAGATGGGGAAACAATAGTGGGGGATACTCAAAGGCGCTACTAAGCTTTGAGACAAAGAATTTCACTCTAAGGTCTTAAGGGCAGACAAGGAGTCTGCCCTTTTTTGCTGAAGGCTAACTATAGGGCTCACCACTATCCAACCACCAACTAAGTCAATGAAATTTTAATAGTTATTGGCACGGTGATAAATCAAATTTCTGAAGGATAAACAACAACACTAGACATGAAGACAAACGAATTTTTAAGTCGATACGCAGCTGGACAAAGAGACTTTAGTGAAGTGAATTTAATGGCGGCAAATCTGAGCAAGGTTGATCTAAGTAATGTCAACTTGAGTCATGCAGACCTGCGTGGTGCCAAACTAAGTAGCACAAATTTAACTAAAGCAAACCTGAGTCATATCAATTTATGTGGTGCCAAACTGAGTGGTGCCAGATTGAGTGGTGCCAACCTGACTTATGCAAATCTGAGTGAGGCCAGCCTGATTGGGGCAAACTTGACTAAAGCCAACTTGACGATGACTAACCTAACTCAGGCAGACCTGAGTGACGTAAACGTGAGTCATGCAGACCTGCGTGGGGCAACAATGCCCGATGGAACACAACACGACTAAGTAACGAACCAAGCGCGCTTTAAAGATGAATGGATACTTTTATCGAGTCCATCACAAGTTTTAAAGCAGACTCACTTAATGGATATTTTCTCAACAGGTGTATAACTGTGATCCCAGAAGCAAAACGCATTGTTGGCGAGCTAATCGGTGTGAGTTCTCCTCTCGCTTCGCTGCTGCTATGAAGGTGCCGGTAAGAATTTTAGTTTATTTAGACCCGCTTACTTAAAACATTTTGATAATGGATATACGCCATGTTTGAACGTTTCACAGAGGAAGCTATTAAGGTGATTATGCTGTCCCAAGAGGAAGCACGTCGCCTCGGTCATAATTTTGTGGGTACAGAGCAGATCCTTCTGGGTCTGGTTGCAGAAGGAACCGGCATCGCGGCAAAAGTCCTGAAATCTCTGGGCGTCAATCTCAAAGAGGCAAGGGAAGAAGTTGAAACTATCATTGGTCGGGGTTCTGGCTTTATCGGTGTTGAGATTCCTTTCACCCCTCGCAGCAAGCGCATTTTTGAGTTATGCCTGGAAGAAGCGAGCCTTTTGGGGCACGACTACATTGGCACCGAACACTTGCTTCTGAGCCTGATCCGGGATGGGCAAGGTGTGGCTGCAAGAGTATTAGAAAACCTGGGAGTTGACCCAAGAAAAGTCCGGACTCAAGTGATTCAAATGCTCTCCGAGACGACAGCAGTTCCTGGTGGTAGTAAAACGAGCCGCAAAAAGACGTCAACCCTGGACGAATTTGGCACCAACTTGACGAAACTAGCAGCGTCGGGCAAGCTCGATCCAGTCGTGGGTCGCTCCAAGGAAATTGAACGAGTGATCCAAATTCTGGGTCGTCGCACTAAGAACAACCCTGTATTGATTGGGGAACCAGGAGTGGGTAAAACTGCGCTGGCGGAGGGGTTAGCTCAGCGTATTGTCAACAACGATGTCCCTTCTATCCTTGAAGGCAAGCGAGTCCTTACCCTAGATATGGGCTCGTTGATAGCAGGCACAAAGTACCGTGGCGAGTTTGAGGAGCGCCTCAAGAAAATCATGGAGGAAATCCGCAGTGCAAAGGATGTGATCCTTGTGATTGACGAGATTCATACTTTGGTTGGGGCTGGGGCAGCGGAAGGTGCCATTGATGCCGCTAATATGCTTAAGCCTGCCCTAGCGCGGGGCGAACTACAGTGTATTGGAGCGACCACTCTGGATGATTACCGTAAGTACATTGAGCGGGATGCAGCTCTGGAACGTCGTTTCCAACCTGTGATGGTGAACGAACCCAGCGTTGAGGAAACTGTTTTGATCTTGCAGGGTTTGCGCTCTCGCTACGAGCAACACCACAAGCTCACAATCTCGGACCTTGCCATAGAGGCTGCAGCCTCTATGGCAGACCGCTATATCTGTGACCGCTTCCTGCCCGACAAAGCAATTGACTTGATCGATGAAGCGGGTTCTCGCGTCCGGATAATCAACTCTAAACTGCCATCTGCTGGCAAGGAACTCAACAAAGAACTGCGCCAAGTTTTAAATCAGAAAGATGATGCTGTACGAGAGCAAGAGTTCTCCCTTGCAGGAGAAATGCGCGCTCGCGAACTAGAAATTCAGGCTGAGATCCGGACGCACCAAGACAAAAAAACCGACTCCACTGCTAATGACTTCTCTCCACTGGTAGATGAAGAGGACATTGCCTACATCGTGGCCTCATGGACGGGAGTACCGGTGAACAAACTGACGGAATCCGAGTCTGAGAAGCTGCTCCAGATGGAAGATATCCTACACCAGCGGCTCATCGGTCAAGAACAAGCCGTCAAGGCGATTTCCCGTGCAATTCGTCGCGCCCGAGTTGGCATCAGTAACCCCAATCGCCCAATCGCCAGTTTTATCTTCTCTGGTCCCACTGGGGTGGGTAAGACAGAACTTGCCAAGTCACTGGCTTTCTACTTCTTCGGGTCTGAAGAAGCCATGATTCGGTTGGATATGTCCGAATACATGGAGCGTCACACCGTCTCCAAGTTAGTCGGTTCTCCCCCCGGCTATGTGGGTTACTCAGAAGGGGGACAGCTGACAGAAGCCGTCCGCCGTCGGCCCTATACGGTGGTGCTGTTTGACGAAATCGAGAAAGCACACCCCGATGTGTTCAACCTGCTACTCCAAATCCTGGAAGACGGTCGTTTGACTGATACTAAGGGCCGCACCGTCAACTTTAAGAACACGTTGTTGATTATGACCTCCAACATCGGTTCTAAGGTGATTGAGAAAGGTGGCGGTGGCCTTGGCTTTTCGGATGCAGAAAATCAAGCTGATTACCAGTACGCAAACATCTCTACGCTTGTGAATGAAGAACTCAAACAGTACTTCCGTCCAGAGTTCCTCAACCGTCTTGATGAAATCATCGTCTTCCGGCAACTGACCAAGGATGAAGTCAAACAAATTTCCTCAATCCTTCTACGCGAAGTCTTTAGCCGTTTAACAGAGAAAGGAATTACCGTGGAAGTCACTGCTCGGTTTAATGACCGCCTGGTAGAAGAAGGCTATAACCCAAGCTATGGAGCGCGTCCTCTCCGGCGGGCAATTACGCGTCTGTTGGAAGACTGCCTTGCAGAAGAAATCCTCAGCGGTCACGTTAAAGATGGCGACACAGTCATCGTTGATGTAGACGATGACGGTCAAACTAACGTCCTGCGGGGCGCTCAACAACAAGTACTGCCCCCAGCTATTGCTTAAGGTTTCACGCATCTCTATCCCTGGCAGCAACGCCAGGGATATTTTGAAGCAATAATAGCGGCATCAAATTATTATTGGCAGCGATCGCAAAATGTGTCCGAATACAAGTTCCCAATTACGAGTGAGTAACTGTGAATTTACCTGCTCCCTCTAAAAAATCTCAGTCCGGATTTACTCCGCTCCAAGCTGTTCCGGCAAAGGTTTTTCACTGGCTCAATATCATTAGCCTAGTCTTGATGATGACCAGTGGACTACAGATTTACAACGCCAACCCCGTTTTTGGTGGGCGCGGGGGTTGGCAGTTTCCACCTCTATTTTTGCTGGGTGGTTGGCTAGCTGGAGGCAGGCACTGGCATTTTGCAGCGATGTGGTTATTTGCGCTCAATCTGCTTTGGTATGGTATTTACATCTTCATCACTCGACGCTGGAAGCATCGGTTTGTGAGTGGCAAAGACTTGAAGGCGCTACAACTCAGTCAGAATCCGAAGCGCAAAAGTTATGGCTGGCATCGGTTAGTCTACACTGCAATCATTCCTGTCTTGCTACTTGCTGTGCTTAGTGGGCTGGGAATGTACAAACCAGTTCAATTTCACTGGGTTGTTGATTTGTTTGGCGACTGGCAGGCATTGCGAATTGTTCACTTCATCACAGTACCGACAGTGCTAGTTTTTGCGATCGCTCACTCCCTATTGAGTTTGAAGGTGGGAGGTCAACGTCTGATTGAGTCAATCTTCTGGTAGAGGTTCCCCATGAGTCCGATTCAAGTCCCCCGTCGCTCGTTGCTACGCCGCCAATTTCTACAGTCTGGAGTATCCAGCATCAGCTTACTCATGAGTGGTTGCGCGTCGAGCTTGTTTGAAGATGTTGTGGGTAAGATTTCTGAACCCCTCAACCAACCGGTAGAAGCCTTATTGTTCAATCCCCAAAAGCTCGCACCTGAATTCCCTCCTAGTGCGATCGAGCCAGATGCCCTAATAATTAATACGTTTGACTTTACCCCAAAGATCGACCCTGCAACATTTCGTCTGACTGTTGACGGTGAAGTTAACAACCCATTCAGCCTCAACATGGCAGATATCCAACAAATGCCCCTAGCTTCAATGACAATTCGCCATGTCTGTGTCGAAGGCTGGGCGGCGATCGTGCAATGGGGTGGGGTACGGCTACGTGAACTCATCCACTTAGCCCAACCCAAAGCCAACGTCCGCTACGTTTACTTTAAATCTGCTGATGGCTACTACGAAAGCTGGGATCTTGCTTCAGCCGCGCATCCCCAGACTCTGATGGCTTATCAGAAAAATGGCGATCCCCTGTCAGTTGGCAATGGTGCGCCAATACGATTAGCCTCCCCCATTAAACTGGGTTACAAGCAGAGCAAGTGGGTTACTCGCATTACGCTAGTCAGTGATTTGCTGCCTATCAGGGGTTACTGGGAGGATAAGGGCTACGAGTGGTACG
>QQTW01004373.1_pt1 | contig 10595 bp, 8 predicted proteins | sample 1904831 | NCBI WGS metagenome assembly QQTW01 (sample SAMN09435610, study PRJNA476489) | Subsurface metagenome, whole genome shotgun sequencing project.
CCCGGCTTAGGTTAACAGACCAGGACGCTCATGCCACGATGCGATAGAAGCAATATTTATTGCAATTCACAATAAAGCCAAATACGTGCTGGATGCTGATATTGCCAAATGTTTCGACCGCATCAACCATGAAGCACTGCTATTAAAACTTAATACATTCCCTACCTTACGCCGACAAGTTCGAGCCTGGTTAAAAGCGGGAGTGATGGATGGCAAGCAGTTGTTTCCCACGTCTGAAGGTACACCACAGGGAGGAGCTATATCTCCAATTTTGGCAAATATAGCCCTTCACGGAATGGAAAACCGGGTTAAAGAATATGCGGAAACGCTCAAAGGCAGTAAGCGAGATAATCGCAAAAGTCTAAATTTAATCCGGTACGCCGATGACTTCTTGATTTTTCATGAAAGTCTAGATGTGGTCATCAAGTGTAAAGAGATAATCTCAGAATGGTTACAAGGCATGGGACTTGAATTAAAACCCTCAAAGACACGCCTAACACATACCCTTTACGAGTATGAGAATGGAAAACCAGGATTCAACTTCTTGGGGTTTAATATTAGGCAATGGAAAGTGGGAAAATACCAATCAGGACGGATTAAATGTAAACCAAGGAACATTAAGTCAAGACTACTTGGTTTTAAAACAATCATCAGTCCCAGTAAAGAAAAGAAAAAAGTACACTATGACTATATCGCTAGTACCATAAATTCCCACAGGGCTATGCCTCAAGAGGCATTAATCAAAATCTTAAACCCGATAATTCGGGGATGGGGAAATTACTATGCGACTGTAGTAAGCAAGGAAGCTTACCAGAAATTAGACCACCTCGTGTACTGGAAGCTAAGAGACTGGGCGAGACATCGCCATCCTAGAAAATCCGGTAAATGGCATAAAGCCAAATACTGGAAACAAATAGGCGATGATAACCAGGTATTCGCAACCATTATCGGTGGTAATAACCACCGAAGGTTACTAAAACATGGCGATACAAAAATAATACGTCACGTAAAAACTAAAGGCGAATCGTCTCCATACGACGGAAACTTAATCTACTGGAGTTCAAGAATAGGCAAAAACCCAGAAATGCCAATAAGAGTATCTACACTCCTAAAAATGCAAAAAGGGAAATGCGCCTATTGCGAAATGTATTTTCGTGAAAACGATGTGATGGAAGTTGACCATAAAATCCCAAAATCCCTTGGTGGAAGGGACTCGTATGATAATTGGCAACTCCTTCATAGACATTGCCACGACACAAAAACCACCCTTGATGGTAGTTTCGGCACAAATCCGGTTGAAAAAGTACCGAGCCTAAGCCCACCAAAAAGACTTGAGAAAGTCGAGGACAAATGGGTAATGAGGTATGTATGACCAGCACCAAATCATTGAGGAGCCGTGTGAGGTGAAAGTCTCGCGCACGGTTTTGAAGACCAACGGGGTTGGCGACAACCTCGTTGAGTTTAATTCTGCTTAAAGCAACACTACGGGCAAAATAGTTATGTGTCTTCTAAACCATCATGGAATTGAAGATAGAATCACCGATGGGCTAGTAGGAAGCAGGGACTTTCAAGGACAAGATTGTTTTAGGGTTTCAACCGTCCAATGTGCGTCCTCATACAGGCTATGCGGTCGCCTATTTATTCATTTTAATCAATTGCCATAGAACGCAGAAATGGCGCAACTGAAGTTTCTAAGCAATGTTTACTGTCCAGCTATTATCTCTGCCGCCTGCTCAATCTCAGAATTTTTAAGTTGCAGTTCAAAATGCAACCAACTTTCTCTAACGCACAACTCTAATGCCGAGCGAAAATATATTGGCGCAAAGCGTAAAGCATTGGCGCGACAATTCTCTGCAGATATACGATAATTTTCTTTCTCGAATTGTTCTACAGCTTCTACTAAACAATCTACACTCTGTTGCGAAAACAGAACACCTGTTGGCTTTTCTTGCTCAAGTCCTCGAACTATTTCAACAGCACCGCCTTTACTATAGGCAATAACTGGCGTGCCACAGGCTTGAGCCTCTGCCATAATAATCCCAAAGTCTTCAGGGGCAGTAAAAATAAATGCTTTGGCTTTTTGCATATACTCTATAAGTTTTTCCAGTGGTTGATAGCCTAAAAAGGTTACATTAGCTCCTGCCTTCGACTGGATCTTGCGAAAGTCTGGCCCGTCGCCAATCACAACTAACTGCTGATTTGGCATAGCAGTAAAAGACTCCACTACTAAATCTATTTTTTTAAAGGGATTCATGAAAGAGGCAGTCAGATAAAAATCTTTTTTTTCTTTGTAAAAGCTAAAAATTTCTGTATTGATTGGTGGATAAATTACCGAGGCTTCTCGTCTATAAGTTTTAACAATCCGACGAGCAATAAAATGTGAATTTGCAAGCAGAATATCGACGCTATTAGCAGTACGGCTATCCCAAATTCGCAGATAGTGGAATAAAAGTCGAGCCAATAGGCTTTTAAGTCCGCGCTGATAGCCAAAGGCTGTTAAGTAATAATTTTGCAAATCCCATGCAAATCTTATCGGTGAGTGTATGTAGCTTATATGCAGTTGATCTGGTTCAACAATAACGCCTTTAGCAACAATGTGACTGCTTGATAGAATGATATCGTAATCGGAAAGGTCGAATTGCTCTACTGCCAATGGCATTAGAGGTAAATAGTTCCAGTATTTACTTTTAGCAAAAGGTAAGTTTTGGATAAATGAGGTTTTAATAACTTTACCCTGCAAAAATTGCCTATGGGGTTCTGGTAAAAAATCGATTAGTACATATAAATGAGCTTCAGGAAAACATGACATAATGCTTTCTAAAACTCTCTCAGCGCCGCCAGATGTTACCAGCCAATCGTGAACTATGGCAATTTTGGGGGTGGAAATGCTCATAAGCTTTTTGTTATTTTAAGTATAAATAGTTACTAACTTATTGACGTAATGTTACTTAATTTAGAAGATGATGAATCAATATATAGTGGCTTGTCAAATTTGTTTTTGAGTACCACATCATTGAGAGTACCAAAATGAAAGCTCTTTAATAGCTGTTCGAGTTTACTGGGAAATGTTCTTAGTCCAACGTAGTATTTAAAATGTCTGAGCGGCGATAGCTTCATCCTTGGCTGATTTGGATCGAAATCTCTTGAGTGAATGTAGGTAATTACTGAACCATCGCGTTCAGCTATTTTGAACAGTAACTTAATTAGTGGTGTTGGTAGTAGGCGTAGATAGCCTCCACCAGAAAAGGGTAAGTTCCATCCCAGCAAGGAACAAGGCACTACTGGTAACTCAATTAGCCTACGCCCATTAGCTAAAATCAACTCAAACGGTCGATTCCGTTTTAACGATAGACCACCATGGGCATGAGAGCCAAGAAAAAGTGAGGAGTCAAGGTTGATTCCTCGTGATGCTAGAATCTCAAAAGCCCAGAACTCACGAGCGGTAATTGAAAATCCTGGCGCACGATACGCACGAACATCACAACCTGAAGCACGGGATATTACCGTCAGCGAAATATCAAGATCGCGAGCAAATTCATCTGGAGTTAGAGTGGAAACCATTTTATGCATATAACCATGAGATCCAATCTCATGACCTTGTTCAACTACTTGTCTGACTAGGTGGGGATACCGTTGCGCTACCCAACCTAAGAAAAAGAAGGTGGCACGAACATGGTGTTTGCTAAAAAAATTCAGTATACGACCAAGGCTATAAGTAATACGGGAATCTAGCTCGTCCCATTGAATTGGCTTTGGGGAGGTATCGCAATCAAGAATATGAAACCAGTCTTCAACATCTACCGATAAACCATGGAGTACAAACATATTGGTTATTTCTATTGAGTAAAATACTCTGATAACACAAATTAGTGCTACACAATATTCCTTTGACTTGGGCGGTAACTATGACGAAAATCAAGCTTAACTGGTAGATGCAATTGAGCAAATCATAATAATTGTTTTTACTATTATCAAATACTTTAATTTGATAGAAACTTATTGAAAATCGCAATATATACTGTATCCGCAACCCGGAATTTAACAACAAATTAAAGGAACTTAATGTATTATTTTTAATATTAAAATTGCGATACTTATTATGAGTAAAAGCGCCGTTTTTTGCTTTTTACTAACTTTAAGCTACCACTTTTATAATCCGTAATACTTTAAAATAAAAAACTTCACTATTTCTTTAAAAAACTCTAGGTATCAGCAAAATTGTGAATTTATAGTAAAGTTAAAGTGCTAAGGACTGCTATTTATAGACGCTATATCGCGTCAGTTTTGAAGAATGAAGGATGAGAGACCACTATCTCAAAAAATTATTACTTGAGATGCGATCGCCAAACTATACTCGATTCCAATAGAATTATTAAATGTATTCAGCCCATAGCGAAGCAAAGCGTTCAGCCGTCCATCCAACTAAATCTGACACTTGACCGTCGCCAATTTCTACAACTCGTTTGCAACCATCTCTGCACTCTACCACGTCCACCGAAAAAAACTTGCTATCAATTCGTTTAGTGCACTCCTTAACAATCTCTGGAACTTCCTCATTTGGCAATGAAGCAAAGGATTTCTCCTCTATAACAAAGTAACGTTTCTCCGTCTCTAAAATAAAGTCTTCAACTTGTCGAACGCAAACACCGCCCTCAATACTACTCCTAAACTTTTGCATTTGGGACACGACTGTTTTAATTGCTGAAGGTTCATTAATTATTGCCCCAACCGATGTTTTAAGAGATTTAACATAATCTTTGATAAAAAAAACTGTTCCAACCCAGCCCACTCAAAGCGCTCTCTAGATTGTCATCCGCAGAAAAAAAGTGAGTTTCTGGCGTTAGATCGCAAATTAATGGATACTAATTAGGTAAGTAGTGCGTAGCTAGATATTCATTATGAGAAATTAAAGCTTCACCGCCAGCATTTCTTACTGTATTAATTAATAGCGAATATTCATCAGGAGTAATCATCCAGCCTCGGTAGATTAGCTTCGATCCCGATTCAGGTATAGGGAAAATTTTGACCGACTTTGAACCCAAAGCTTCTAAGCATATAACTGATGTCTCAAATCCTATATTTTGCAGACGATCAACTTGATCTAAATATGCCTCATCTACCTTTTTGGGATTAAAGTAGTCGCTAGGAAAAAGAAATCTCACTAAAACCTTACCTGTTAAAATTATCTATCATCCACAGACGATCGCCCTCCCAACTTTCCTAAGCCTCCAAATCGGGTTGAAGCTATAGGTGTTTGTCATTGATAATAGTTTAAATACTATTTCGGGATTGCAATCGTGACAGAACAAGGTCGTTACAAGGATACTGTTAATCTGCCTCAAACCAAATTTGATATGCGCGCAAACGCTACGAAGCGCGAACCAGAGATTCAAAAGTTTTGGGCAGAAAATCAAATTTACGATCGCCTGTCGCAAAATAATCCCGGCGAAATATTTGTGCTTCACGATGGGCCACCCTACGCTAATGGGGCGCTGCACATTGGTCACGCCTTAAATAAAATCCTGAAAGATATCATCAACCGCTACCAGTTACTTAAGGGGCGCAAAGCCCGTTACGTCCCTGGTTGGGATTGTCACGGTTTGCCGATTGAACTTAAAGTTTTGCAGAATATGAAGCAAAGCGAAAGGTTAAACTTAACTCCTCTAGAACTCCGTCACAAAGCTAGAGATTTTGCTTTAAAAGCTGTGGGCGAACAAAGCAAAGGTTTCCAACGTTTCGGCGTTTGGGGCGATTGGGAGCATCCTTATTTAACCATGACTCCAGACTACGAAGCGGCGCAGATTGGGGTTTTTGGGCAGATGGTTTTGAAAGGCTACATCTATCGCGGTTTTAAACCCGTGCATTGGAGTCCTAGCTCTAAAACTGCCTTAGCGGAAGCTGAACTAGAGTATCCTGAAGGTCACACTTCCTCAAGTATCTATGCAGCTTTTGCGATGACTAGCCTTTCCGAGGCGGCGAAGTCTGCGTTAGAACCTTATTTATCTAACTTAGCTGTTGCTATCTGGACAACTACTCCTTGGACTATCCCGGCAAACTTAGCTGTGAGCGTTAACCCAAGGCTGGATTATGTAGTAGTTGAGATGGGTTCGTCGTCTAAATATTTGATTGTAGCGGCGGATTTGGTTGCTACTTTGTCCGCTAAGTTAGAAACGCAGCTAACAGTAAAAGCAACAATTAAAGGTAAGGATTTAGAACATTCTACTTATCGACATCCTTTATTTGACCGCGAAAGTCCAATTTTAATCGGCGGCGAGTATGTAACGACAGAATCGGGTACGGGCTTAGTTCATACTGCTCCCGGACACGGACAAGAAGATTATATCGTCGGTCAGCGTTACGGGTTGCCGATCCTTGCGCCAGTGGATGAAAACGGCAACTTTACAGAAGAAGCCGGAAAATTTGTCGGGTTGAATGTATTGGGTGAAGGAAACACCGCCGTTATTGAAGCTTTAACGGAGGCGGGATCTTTGTTGAAGATGGAAGCCTACGCCCATAAGTATCCTTACGACTGGCGGACAAAAAAACCGACGATTTTTAGAGCAACCGAACAATGGTTTGCGTCCGTTGCAGGATTTAGAGAAGAAGCCCTAAAAGCGATCGCATCAGTGCAATGGATTCCACCCCAAGGCGAAAATCGCATCACGCCAATGGTAAGCGATCGCGCAGATTGGTGTATTTCTCGTCAGCGCAGTTGGGGCGTACCAATCCCAGTATTCTACGACGAGGAAACGGGCGAACCTTTGATGAACGAGGAAACGATCGCCTACGTGCAAGAAATCTTTGCTACAAAAGGCTCGGATGCTTGGTGGGAAATGCCGTTAGAGGAATTACTACCCGAAAAATACCGCAATACTGGCAAAACTTACCGCAAAGGTACAGATACGATGGATGTTTGGTTTGATTCTGGATCTTCTTGGGCGGCGGTAGCTAAACAAAGACCAGAACTACAATATCCTGTAGATATTTATTTAGAAGGCTCAGATCAACATCGCGGTTGGTTTCAATCTAGTTTATTAACTAGCGTCGCTAATAACGGCATTGCACCTTATAAAACTGTACTAACTCACGGCTTTACCTTGGACGAGCAAGGACGCAAGCAAAGTAAATCTTTAGGTAATGTGATCGATCCCAATATTGTTATTGAAGGCGGCAAAAATCAAAAAGAAGAACCTCCCTACGGCGCGGATGTATTGCGTTTATGGGTATCGTCGGTTGATTATTCAACTGATGTGGCAATTAGCAAAAACATCCTCAAGCAAATGGGCGATGTGAGGAGCAAAATTCGCAATACCGCGCGGTTTTTACTCGGCAATTTACACGACTTCGATCCAAGCAAAGATACCGTACCTTACGAGCAATTACCCGAACTCGATCGCTATATGCTGCACCGGATTACAGAAGTATTTACCGAAGTAACTCAGGCTTTCGATCGCTTTCAATTTTTCCGCTTTTTCCAAACTGTACAAAACTTTTGTACGATCGATTTATCCAACTTCTACTTAGATATTGGCAAAGATCGGCTGTATATTAGTGCAGACAATACTTCGCGTCGTCGTAGTTGTCAAACGGTGTTGCACGTTGCTTTGGAAAATTTGACCCGTGCGATCGCACCTGTTCTTTGTCACACCGCCGAAGATATTTGGCAATTTCTCCCCTATCCTACGCCCTATAAATCAGTATTTGAAGCGGGTTGGGTGCAGTTAGATGACAAGTGGCATAAACCAGAATTGTTAGAGTTTTGGCAGCAATTAAGGACAATTCGCACCGAAGTTAACAAGGTTTTGGAGCAAGCGCGGGTGCAAAAAGCGATCGGTTCGGCGTTAGAAGCCAAGGTATTGCTCTATGTTGCCGATCCTCAATTGCGCCAACAGTTGCACGCTCTTGATTCTACTTCTCTCACAAATAGAGTAGATGAACTGCGTTATATGTTTATTGTTTCTGGGGTAGAAGTACTAGAAACGCCTGTTGCTTTAGAGCAAGCTAAGTACAGCTACAAGTCTGATAGTTTGGGTATTGGGGTAGTTGCTGCTGATGGGCATAAATGCGATCGCTGTTGGAATTATTCAACCTATGTTGGTAAGTCCCAAGAACATCCCTTATTGTGCGATCGCTGTGTTGCTGCTCTAGAAGGAGAGTTTTAGGAAAAAGTAGCACTTAGGGGTATGCCCCCCTAACCTCCCAAGTTTGGGGGGAAACTGGAGTTTAAAGTTCCCCAGAATTGGGGGATTTAGGGGGCTAAAAAACTCGTACATACATTATAGGAAAGAATAAAACAGAGGTCAAAAGCTACATACAAACGACATACCTATGTCATATTTACACAGCACAATAGTAATTACAGAATATATAAAAGGAGTAAACTACAGTGCAATGGCAGCGATCGCCCAATAAGAAGAAGTTGCTGGTTGCAGGTGTAAGTGTTTTAAGCCTTGCTGTTGCTGGGTGCAGTCAAGCAATCGATGCCCAACCCTTGAAGCAAGCCCAACGTACCGTTGAAACTAATCGCAATAATGCAGATGTCCAAACTTTAGTTAACTTCGGTGCTAGAGTTGCTGGAACTCCAGCTACAGAAAAAGCTAGTAACTACTTGCTTCAAGAATATCGCAAAGCTGGATATGTTGCGGAAATTCAAACCTTTAGTTATCCCAAATTTGTAGACTTAGGCTCAAATCTAACTATTGATGGCAAGGTAATTACCGGGAAAGCTTTAAACGGTTCTCAACCTGGAAAAATTACCGCGCCGCTTGTTGTTGTCCCTGATTTTGGGCGCAAAGACGACTACGCAAACCTCAATGTCACTGGTAAAGTTGCGATTGTCAAGCGCGGTGAAATTCGCTTTCTAGAAAAGGCTCAAAATGCGGCTAATGCTGGCGCTGTTGGTCTAGTTGTCGTTAATACTAAGCCTGGTAATTTATTCGGGACGTTGGGGGGAGATGTCAAAATTCCCGTGTTGGCGTTAACGGATGAAGCGGGTAAAGCATTACTAGAAGTCAATCAATCTCCCCGTCAAGTAAACTTGGCTGTAAATACCCGTCAAGGCAATATTACCGGACGTAATGTAATTGCTCGATTACCTGGTGTAACTCAACCAAAAGTAATTTTAGGCGGTCATTATGACTCAGTGGTAGATTCTCCCGGCGCAAATGATAATGCTTCGGGTACAGCCGTCGTGCTGGCGATCGCTCGTAAGGCAGCAAAAACGCCTCTTGCTCGTCAAGCTTGGTTTATGGCTTTTGACGGCGAAGAAGATGGTTTGCATGGCTCTAAAGCTTTTGTAAGCAGCGCTAAACCAGAGTTTTTGCAAGGGCTTAAAGGTATGTTCAACTTTGACATGGTAGGCGTAAACGATCGCTTGCTTGTCGGGGGAACAGAATCTTTAACCAAAATAGCTAAGGCTACAAACCCCGAAATTACTACTTTTGGCGGTCGAGGCGGTAGCGATCATGCTTCTTTTGCCAGTGCTAAAGTACCCGTACTCTTTTTCTATCGAGGCGAAGATCCTAACTATCATAGTCCCGGCGATCGCCAGGTAGACGCGAAACTGCTTGAAGAAACAGCGCAACTTGGCTTTGATTTAGCTAACAAAATTCAAAATTAGTGGGTATCCACCCTCAACGAACTACAAACAACCATGCTAAAACTTTTACCAATAGGTGCGGTATTAGCGACTATTATCAGCACCCAATTGCCCAGTTTTACTTCCACTCAACGCTTGCAAATAGCTCAGTCAGTACCCTTAGCCGAGCCTTATAACTCTACTTCCCCAGAAAATAATGATGCAAGCGGAACGCTATTAGCTACAGCCTTAGTAGTTGGCGGGATTGCGACGGGAGGTTATTTAGCAACCAAAAAAGTAAACAGTGCTAAATCTCCTCATACTCAAATAGACGAAGCAAGTCCCAAGTTACGAAAAAAACTCCTAATTCTCTTGCACAATGACAGCGAAACTGCTAACCGTTTATTAGCTCATACTCAACAAACTAATCCTCACCAATCGGTTAATTGGGCAATGGAAAAGGTAATCTACGACTTAGAACGCGATCGCGCTTAACACTAAACCTCTTGCGTAGATAAATTTTTGCTCCCCAAATCTGGGTGTAATTAGATTAAAGTCCCCCAAAGTTGGGGAGCCATTGCGGTGGACGGGTTTCCCGGATTGAAGCATAGGGCGTGGATTTAGGGGGCGATTTTGGGTTCATGCAAGAAGTTTAATCCATTGTCGGCTTGAGCCAACTTTAGCTTTAGCTATTAGCCTAGGCTGCAACCGATGTAATGGCTAATTATTGCCCTTCCCCCACTATCCTCACTTTCTCTAAAAACTCTTGAGTTAACTGCGTAAAAGCTTTTGCTCCCGCCGTACCGGGATTATTCAAAACTACAGGCATAAAACTGTCTACAGCTTTCGCCACATTAACGTCAATAGGTATATTAGTGCTAAACAGCTTACTTGCACCAAAGTCTTGATTAACCCGCGCAATAACTTGGCGATAATATCTTCCCGTTAGCAAATTACCCGACATTGTAAAAACTATCCCCAACATCGAAACATTGAGAAGCTGCTCTTTTTGATGACT
>QQTW01004374.1_pt1 | contig 10594 bp, 9 predicted proteins | sample 1904831 | NCBI WGS metagenome assembly QQTW01 (sample SAMN09435610, study PRJNA476489) | Subsurface metagenome, whole genome shotgun sequencing project.
CCGCGGATTGTGGGTCTCCATCCTTTGGTATTGTAAGTTGTCCAAAATTCGTCACTGATAAGGCCCTATTACGAAGTTATTTGGATAACAAACCGTAGCCTCGACCTCTGATTGTAGAACTATGGCAAATCCTTGGCGTTATATCGAGAAGTGCTGGCTTCGTGGTACTAAATACTAAATAGAAACAGCTCCTGAAACTCATCTGTGGATGTGTATCATGTACGTAATAATGGTCTCTTCCAAAAAAGGCGTACTTCCGCAGCCGCTTGGCAACAGTACTTCTTTCTGGCTTATCACTAAGCCTACCACTGTGTAGTCATGGATAAATCAGCCTTGCAAAGAGTGATATGGAGAAAATATCTTGAGTAGCCGAGGCGACAGGGCTGCAGACTGAAGTAGCAAACCAGCGAACAATTCAAACATTGTCTGAGAGTTATGACATGGAAAGGAAGTCCTATTGGCAGGTTCAGTCGGACTTTGTGACATGCCAAATGAACATTCGGCGCTGGACTAAAATTAAGATCACAGAAACACCTCGCAAGCTCCAGCCAGCGAGACTGATGGAGTCACGTCCAAAAGCGGACTGATCCAGCTAGATAGTAACGCCCATTACTCCAACCCGCAGAATCCAGCGCATCGTACCATGATCATGTCCATTGTGCCAACACGCTGACTCTTTGTTGTCCTCCACCTCTCATGTATGTCTTTGGTTCTCCAGGCGAGTTACAGCCAACCAAGAGGGTTGTTAGACACATTAGGTGTGTCTGGAGGCAACAACTAGAAGCTTGTCAGATTCATGGTTAGGGTCTTTGAATGAATAAGCATACCAGACGGTACGATGATCACAATCAGAAGGATGATGATGCCAACGATTATACAAATTCGCATCTTCATGTCTTTCCACCACATCTGCTTCCTGACTCTGTTTGCACCCGACCGGAAACCTCTAGATTGGACTTGCAGATTATCGGTCTTGTCTTGAAGGACATCAATGTTTGCACCCCGTCGCTCTGTTTCTGCCAAAGTATCTTTTAGTTGCTGGACTGCCTCTTCAAGATTCTGTTGACAATAAAGGTCAGCTCAATACCAAAGGATGGAGACCCACAATCCGCGGGCTGGCGCAAATGTGAAAGCCTAAGACTTGATTCAGTAGCAAAGAGTCGCACACGAATCTTTGTCGTTAAATCTGCTTCGACTTGCGCCGACTGCAGAAAGCATTTGATCTCGCCCACCGTCTGTTGCGTACACATCCGCGAGAAGGCAAAATGAGAACTGGAACAGACAGAAACTGACCTGTCGAATTTCAGCCGGTGGATTTGATGTGCCAGCCTCCTGCTGCGGTTGCCAGGGATCATAACGAGACTCGCGGTCGGCGGTCGTGAATGTTGATCGAGAGTCGCGGTCGGCCATTGTGAATGTTGTTCAGTAGCGGAGGGCTCGGTTGTGGTACTGAAAGATTATGAATGAACAGTATTTATCAGAGATGGGTTTGAGCTGAGTCTGAGGTTTGATAGGATGGTTGTTGGAGTTTGATGATGAGGATGGCTGACGGTAGCTGAGGTACAATGAATGGACACTGCTATGCTACACAGGGTGTTTGGCTTGCTACGCTTTACCGCTTTTGGAACAGCAGGCACTAAAAGGGGTTGGAGAAATGAGGACTTGAGAAACCAAAGCCAGTTGAGAAAACAACCCGTAGGAGAGATAAAGCTGTAGGAGAATCGCTGAAGAAACTACACATACGAATGTGCATCAACAGTTCCGATTTCCTCTTCTTGAATAAGGTTGTGGGTCTCTGACGTTGCAAGTTGGTCAGTTCCCAGCCAAGAAATATGAGGCTGCGTATCCCCAACTTGCCCAGAAGGCAAGCCGAGTGACGAATGCATCGGCATTACAGAGAATCTCCGGACTGTGAATTGATGATAGAGGAAGTATCAGCATGTCTTCCTTGACTGCAGTGGACACTGTAATGGCTCAATGACTGTGTACGAGAGGAGACGGCATTATTGCACACTTATGCTAATACATCCTGTTCGGTACTGTGTACCTGGCAATGCAATCGTACTGCTAGGACCACAGTAACAAGTGATAGCAACTGGTCGACAAGTGAATCCTGACCTAGTTCAATCTAAATGTAATGCCAATGAGGACGCCTATAGTTGTGTTTTATGCTAACTTATGTCCATAATTGAGATTGTAAAGCCAGCTTCCCAGCTTTGTTTACTGACGATCTCCAAGCCTATTGCGGCATTCTTTTGCCCCTGGGAAGCGCCAGTGGCCGCGCAATCAAGGTCTGTGCTACCAACCCTCTACGAACACCATCATTCAAGTCATTCTCTGCATTTTCACCCCCCTGTCCAAACACACTCTTTGGAAAGGCCATCATTGCCAACTAATCGCAGCCTCACTACTCCAACAACGGGGTTGTCGCTCTTTGCCACTGTCGCTCGCTTTCACTCGACCTCCCCAGAACAATCTTAATCCGCTGCAACCCTCAATCTGGTCACGCTGAAGAAACAACAGCACAGATACCACAGACAAATCCCCTGGCTGCTAAGCTGTTGGGCTGTTGGGCTGTTGGGCCGAACAATTCGCGATTGTAACACGCGCTGAGCCATCAACCCCTGTTACCTGTGCCATCTCCCACAATTTCTACCCACAGCCACTATGCATATATTCTCAAGACGAGCAGGCTGCTCCATAGGGGCGCTAGCATTATTGGGAATGCAAACTGTGTCTGCGATAGAGTTAGATCTTAGCAGTCCAGGTGTGTTCCCCATTCATAATTCAAGTGAGATGCTGAACCATTTGCAGACTCCATCAAGGCTGCGGCAAAGACTGCTGCGCAAGGCATGGTACAATACTACACTGGCGATAGACCGGGTGATGTTCCAGGAAACTTGCCTGAGCCATACTTCTGGTGGGAAGCGGGTGCGATGTTTGCCGCATTAGTGGATTATTGGTACTTCACCGGGGACGACACTTACAACACCATCACGACCCAGGCGCTCCTCTATCAGGTTGGGCCCAACAATGATTATATGCCTCTCAATCAGACCAAGACTGAAGGCAATGATGACCAAGCATTTTGGGGCATGGCCGCACTCTCAGCAGCGGAGAACCGGTATCCAAACCCACCTCCAGACGAGCCACAGTGGCTCGCCCTCGCTCAGGCAGTCTTCAACTCACAAGCTATTCGATGGGACAACACCTCTTGCAATGGTGGTTTGAAGTGGCAAATTTTCACTTTTAATAACGGCTACAATTATAAGAACACGATCTCAAATGGTTGCTTTTTCAATATGGCTGCCCGACTAGCAGTGTACACAGGCAACACGACTTATGCTGAGTGGGCGGACAGGATGTACGATTGGGTCAGTGCTGTTGGGCTGCTGAGTCCCACGTATCAATTTTTTGATGGAACAGATGACACTCTGAACTGCAGCCAACTAAATCACATTCAATGGTCTTACAACACTGGAGTATTTATGCTGGGCGCTGCTAACATGTACAACTTTGTAAGGGCTCGCTAGTAACATCTCTTGCACATGCTAACTCATCCACAGACAAATGGTGAGGCTCTCTGGGAAGAACGCCTTCGAGGCATAATCACCGGAGCGGGAGTGTTTTTCAACAACAATGTCATGTACGAGGTCGCGTGTGAACCCAATGGAAAATGCAACGTCGATCAGCGTTCCTTCAAAGCCTATCTCTCGCGCTGGATGGCAGCAACTATGGTACGAGCGCCATTTACGAGGGACCTTTTGCTCCCACTTCTGCAAACCTCTGCCAGAGCGGCGGCGCAGTCGTGCACTGGTGGATCGGACGGTCAGCAATGTGGTCTTCAATGGACGACAGGGTCTTTCGATGGCAGTGTTGGTGTGGGCGAGCAGATGTCCGCCATGGAGGTGATACAGTCGAACTTGTTGGATCAAGTACCCGGGCCTGTCACTGCAGAAAGAGGCGGTATCAGTGTGGGAGATCCTTCTGCAGGCACTGCTGGCGACCAGAGTCCGGTTGGTATGGATACCGACGACATTTCCACCAGCGACCGAGTTGGGGCTGGTTTCCTGACTACAATGGTTTTGATTGGTGTGATTGGTGGTGCATGGTGGATGGTGGCATAGAAGGACAGCGCTCTGTGGTAGACCATCGGGCGAACAGTGTCACCGTTGTTTATAGTGAGCTTGCATGGGAAAATGGTGCACACAGCTCTCTTGTTTGGTTAAGGCGTTTTGGAGGATAATTGGGATATGGACCTGCTTCGGATGTGGCTTCGAGATAGCTTCCCGAGTTGCGTCGTCTCCTAGAGGAAACACAGGTATTATACAATGCACTGCTTCAGCATTTCTCATTGCAAACCATTCGACAGATCCAAGTATTCGTGCGACATGTTGGAATAGAAGCATTCTTCTTCGAAAAGCGATAGCCTTCGACCCATATCGTGTAGAAATTTGATGCTCCCGTAATCAATCACACGTTTGTACTTTGTATGATGCGTTCCTTTCCTTTAAGTAAGAGCTTCTCCTGAGACGTAACTCAGGCCGACGAAACGCTCGCGCGCTCACTCTCATCTCCTTCCCTTGGACTGAAAGCTCAAGCCCACGAACACCTTACCTTCCTCCAGGTGCCACATAATATCGCACCTGCACCCCTACCGGCCAACCGCCTCTTTCCTGAGCGCCCCTCTCCTCCTTTCCTTCTCTGCCTCCTCTGACCCTGTCCTCCGAATCAACTCCTCCCGCTCCTTCCTCTGTGCCTCAGCGGCTACTTCCCAGATCGGCTTGTCACTCTTACTGTACTCCTTCAATTTGCCAACAAAATCCTCATGGTCACGCAGCCGCCGTTCGCGGTTGGCTAGATTCGAGGCTTGCAGTTCGGGGGAGAAGCGGTTGAAGAGCTCGCCTTCGGAAGGGGTGACGTAGTACATTAGGGCAGGGCCGCCGACGCAGCATACAACGCCACTGAACAGGAGGTTAGCTTTGAGGGGAGATGGGATGAGGCGGAGTATAGAAGGATGAGAAGAGGTAGGTGGGCAGGAGGAGCGTACACGGCGGCCATTTTGAGGTACATCGGTCCTCGTGACATGGTGGAGAGATAGGCGCTGTCCGCTGTCCGCGCAACGCTGTTTCCCGCTAGATGCTAAGGAAAAGGGTAGATGGTAAGGTTCAGAATCACAAGCTTGCCTTTAATCATACAAGAAAGAGAAGAGACGGGGATCAAAACCAAGCAAAGGAAAATAGTGAATAGTTCACACATGATGCAACTTGTACTGCCCGTTGCATAAGTGTTGCAATTCCTTGGCGCATATATCGGAGCTGCTGCTGGCGTCTCTAATTTTTCAAATAGCTACAGAGAGCTAAATAACAGTCTAGAACATGAGATGTACAGATGTAGTTGAAGCTTAGCTTCTTCTGATTCTATTGATATATACCTTATACATATTAATTGCTTTCTGAAACACATACAAACTTGATATCTTTGATATGCACAACATAGACTTCAAGAGCTAAGATAAAAACATAATACAAGGCTGTTTACTACTCAGCTACTGAATCATGTAAATTTGAGAGCATCTTACTGTGTAATGAAGAATATGGCATAAACAGATCCAGCAGCAGCAGCTCTGGTATCTGCGCCAAGGAATTGCAACACTTATGCAACGGGCAGTACCGCTTACGTAATGCGGAGCTAAGGCTTGATGGGCTCCCAACAGGTTAAGTACAACAACAATGCAGACGTACGCAATGCCACGGTAGGTCTGGATCCACGTCTTCCGATTCAAGCTACATGTACAACACTAGAAAAAACACATTACATGCTTGTAGCCTCGTCAGCATCTTGACATCAGTTGTCCTTGGACTCGTTGCTTACAAGGGTCGCCTCTATTACTGCATGCTTTCTCATGCCACGCACCATAGCCAGCTTGAACCTTCTCAACAGCGATACTGACTCCAAGGGAAATACTTCGGAGCTGAATAGTTCTCTGTCTCCGCATTTCGAAGAGCATCAGGGAAAATCCATTCCTCACTGTGCCATCAAAGAAACTCAGAAACCAAGAATCGAGCATGTCTGTTCTATCACAGTCTTCAGCTTAACCTCACCAACGTGTTCCCGCGACTTCACGCACGGCCACATTTGGCCCTCCAGCCCTGTCCCTCCGTTGCACAGAGTCAGAAAGATGTCATCAATTGCTTTAAACTAGCGAGGCGGATTATGCAAATACTCATACTATCACCAGCAAAGGCGGTTGGCAAGCTCTTCGCCTTTTGCGAATACAACCCTTCTGGGGTTCATGATGTTTGGGGATCGTACTCGAGCAGAACAGCCTTTGTATGGTCGCTGACAATCCCTGTGTACCGCAGGGTTGCCACTCTGACCGCTTCAGCGAGCACAGTCATAGCATACTGTAACCATACTGCGTTTGCTGTTGTGTGTATATTGGATAGCGTCTATGGGGCTGGTCAATGGCGATGTTATTCGATTGGAACATGCGATCTTTGCTGATCTGGCCGGCCAAAGCAGTCGAGCAACAATATCAGTGCCAAGACCAAAACGGAGTACGACGCCGAACCCGCTACCAAGACCAACGTATGGCTTGCTAGACAAGGGCTCGAAATATCCGATATGATTATCTTCCGTCTGTCGTATCTTTGACGCTATGATTTATTCTCTTTGTAACCTTGTGCAATCCTCTAAAACAAAGGGGGCTGTTTTCAATAGCTGGTAAGAACATGTCACTGCGGCAGCCTCGGTATTGGGCGGCATGTATTTGGTAAAGTTTTGGAAGCAGACAGATGCGGGCAGAGTGAAGCCACTCGAATGTTGGCTGGTAACCGTGCCGGCGCAGGTCGCGATTTAGGACTTTGGAGGCTACAAAGCCGCTATAGAGAGAGGAGCAGTAAGCTGGCTGGCTTATGTCTACAGTGAATCGTGCATCGCAACGGGATGGGCTAGCCAAGGCGCAAAAAAAAACCGATACGTGCACATGCGCCAGCAGATCTTGGAGGGTAGAAAAAGCAGAGGAGGGTGTGAAATGTACGGCCAGTGTCATGATTCGACTTAGGCACAGATAGGAAGATATCTATCTCCCTAATGACGCAGTAGAGACCTAGACAGCATAGTCAGCATTTATTCATGTTCAACAATGAGATCGACTGGCCCGCCCTCCGTAGTGTAGGGGCATGAAAGTTCCAACCAGCAACAGAGCTCTTTCTACCTACGTGGAATGACAACCAAGTGGATGTCCATTCATAGGATCCAGGCTTGCGCCGATCCTTCACCGTCTCGAGCAGGCTGTTGTTGTCGCCCAAAAAAAGGGTTTCAAATTGACCGTGATGGTCGCGGGTAGGAGCTCCGAGGTTGAGAAAACAAAAACAAAAACAAAAAATCAGTATCATTGTACCCAAAGCAAGCAAGGTTCAAGAGAAACTCCAGCAACGCGTTGATCGTTGCCCTTGCAGTATTAGCCCAGCCAGCTCTTCAGACGCGCAGGAAGGGATTGAATGTCAGCATGTGAGCATGCTGCGTATGAACGCGTAGAGAATGTTGAATCGCATGTTTTTCTATCTATAAGGTAGTAGAGAGCGTAGATACACGTACACAATAGGCTGTACGGTGAAGCAGAACTTGCTCCGACATTGCGCTAGAAATTGACCAATCAAACACGGGCAAATGACAAGGATAAATGCAGCACAAACGACCAAGTAGCCCTCAGGAAGTCCAACACATAATCAAGGTGGACGCGAGCAAGCGTTCTAGTCCTCGCCCTACTCCACAACCGGCGACCTGCCCTTGATCTTTGGGAATCCGTCCACAGCTGCATTTTGCTGAAACTGTTCAAAGGTGCCAGCGTCCACATTGACGGCAAACACCATGCCCTTGCCACAGTGCGAGTTCGGCGTCTTGTTGGCCTGCTTGCAATAGAAGAATCGCGGCTTGTCGCTCTCGAGCGTGATATCGAATGGCTTGAAATTCGGGATGTCATCGGGATTGAAGTTGCCGAAGTTGGTGTCGAACTGTGCGCCGGGGACCTTGGTGCATGGCTTCTCGAAGCTGGATTCGGTGAAGGTGTGGTTGATCGCGCGGAAGTCGAAGTGAATGCGCTGACCTTGACCGACGTTGTTGATGAAGGGCGGGTCGAAGATGAGCTGTAGGTTGGGCCCGACGAGGACGGACACGATGGGTGCGGCGGCGCTGTCGATGCTGCGGGCTTCTTCGTGCGATGGTACTAGTGTGCTGGTGGGCTCTTCGGCGATGGCGGAGGCGAAGGAGAGGATACCGAAGACGGCGGCGAGGGTAGCGAAGGATTTCATGGTGATGGTAGAAAGTGGTTTGAAAGAGATATTGACAGTGTTGGAATGAGAGAATGGTAAAGTCAAGAAACGATGATGCTGAAAGACGATGCTGAAGGACGATACTGAAAGATGATGCTGTAAAGGAAGATGCTGTAAAGGAAGATGCTTTGCTTGCTGTGCTGAATGAAAGAGAAACGGGCAATGGACAGCTCTTTATATACTCAACTCACGGGTGCAAATTGACAATTCCCACGATAGATAGCTTCAAATCCTTCTCTGCTGGGACCCGGTCACGATGGTTCCGAGCGCTGCCATTCTGGGTAATGTCGGGGAAAGCAAAACTCAACAAGGCAAAGCGCCTGTCAGACTCTACTGTAAAGGGTCAAAAGCCCTCCAAAATCAGCAGCGTATTTGTGTTACTTGCTATTCAGGCGTGCTGCGCGGTGAGAATAGAGATTGCAATTGGGGAGCTAATCATTGTGGAGGCGGCGCAGTACGAGGTGTGCTAATACCGAAGTACTACGGGGGCTTGAAGTAATGTTATTCTGGTGCTAGGAGCAGCTAGTTCTTGTTACAGAGATACAGTGTTATGATTTGTGGCTGTGAAGCTTATCTTGTATATATGCTCATTCTGATTAGTCGAATGATGACATCTAACTTCTTTGGATTTAGCTGTCTTGTACAAAGGGAGTTTACATCAGATAATACTAGCACAGACTTCAGGGCCCTCGTAGTAAGCCTGCGCCCAGCGGGATCCGCGGCTCCTTCAGCACAATACACCTGGAATAGCACCAGCGTCCCAGTGCGAGTTTAGCTCATCAGCTAAAAGACGAGCCGCTGCTGAAAGCCACGATGGAAGATGCTTAAGGTACAAGTGCTTACTCGTAGTGAAGCGTGGCTTTTCACGAGACTTACAAATCCTTTGCGATCATGTTGGTATCCGAGTTTATTCGCGGCTTTGGCAAATTGGACGATTTGAATACCATTGCGTCGATACTGAAACTTCCGCGCTGGATGTCGCTAGTGCTCTTGTAGAACAAGGGAATGAATGAATAAATCCATCCTTCAGGAGCGCCAATCCGTCAGCTGAACGATGCCTGTAAGCGCATACAAGGCCCTGAGTACGAACGCAACGTCGCAAGATGAGCGCCCAAAGAACATGGTCAACACTTAGCAAGTTTTCGACGTCTTGGTAGTAAAGGTCGAGTAAGTAGGTGATAGACCGATGGTAGACAGTATCGTGTTTCGTGGTGTAGTTTGCTGGAGAGTTCAAACATACAATTGCCAAGACAGCATGCCAAGCCTGAACTCCTAGCTAGGTTAGTGCCCGGAGGCCCCAAGTCGACCCAGCCTCTCCAATTTCCGAGCTCTCTAAAGAGCTCCAATTCTCGAGGCACGAGAAGTCAAACACTTTCCTTTGCCAGATAGTCACTCCTTTCAGAATCTTTAACTGAACGCTGGTCTAAAAACCTTATCTTGCTTCACTAGATCTTTTGCACTATGGCTGAACCCGAGGTCGAAATATCCGCAAGCGCAGAACCAGACGTCGAGATGGCCATGGCAGGCGCAGAAGAAGAAGCAGATGGGGAGAACGGGGAGAATGGTGATATTGGTGGGCCTTTCCTGGAAGACGGTGCAGAACGATCGAACCCGCAGACGGTCTTTCTTGAGTACCTGCGATCACCCATTGTCGAGCTCATGGTGGGCTCTGGCGACGATGCAACGCTCCTCACAGCACATCAGGCTCTCGTTACAAAGAGTCCATACTTCGCAGAGAAGCTTGCAGACCAGTCTGAAGGTACACGACGCTTGGACCTGCCCGGAGAATCGCTCGACGCGGTTGGCTGCTTTCTTCAATACCAATACACTGGTGAATACTTCCCTCGACGAATCGCAGCGAACCCCGAAGGCCTCGAAACGGACCCTTCCGTTCCTGCCGTGGATGATACCGGCGCACAACTGCTGAAGCACGCTCGTGTCTACACCCTAGCCGAAAAACTCGGCATGCCGGAGCTCAAGACCCTTGCTCACTCCAAAATCCACAGAATCAACTCGACGGCTGTCGGCGAGATCGCGTACGCTCGCTATGTCTATGGCAACACACCTTCCACTGATGCAACCATCCGCAAACCTGTTGCCGCGTTTTGGGCAACCAGAAGTCATGTTCTCAGGCATGAAGCAGAGGAGGAGTTCAGGCAGATGTGCTTGGAATTCCCACAGTTCGGTTTCGATGTCCTAAGCCTCGTGCTTGATCAGAGGGAGAAAAGGAGTGCTGCACGAGATGAAGAGACACCGAC
>QQTW01004375.1_pt1 | contig 10592 bp, 5 predicted proteins | sample 1904831 | NCBI WGS metagenome assembly QQTW01 (sample SAMN09435610, study PRJNA476489) | Subsurface metagenome, whole genome shotgun sequencing project.
TACTCGGTGCCGAACTAACGCGTCGAGCCGACGGAGCAACTTCTCTCAAGGAACTGGCTCTAAAACTTTGGTCAGATGCAGTAGTCATCAACCTTCCCCCAAGCAAAACGCCACTAGGTAGGGGTGAAATGAATGGTCGCCCCGAACTAAACTCCAACCTGATGTGGCTAGTAAGCGGAGGTGCTCCGACTAACTTTCCGGTCGGCAGCCGTTTGAACCCTAACGATCAGACCTCTATAAAAGTAGAAGGCCCTGGATCTGTCCGCTTAGTAGGCTTGCAGGAACCAAGGGAAGAGAGGAGACAAGAAGAACTCCTCATTACCCCCTCTTCTTTAGTAACTCCCTTTGAAGACATTCCGTATGCTCCGGAGGTAGAGGTCAACGGACAAAGGAAGCTCGAAAAATACCCTCATGTACAGGGTAGAGGTCCTTTGGATGCCGCCTTAGCTTGCTTCCAAATGCTCAGTCAACATTTGAAGATTCCCTTCCGGCGATATGTCATTCGGAGAGTCCTTGTTGGTCAACTTGAGCGCACCGGAAGCATTTCTCTTCAGGCTTGCGGTGCTGTTGCTGAGTTAATGGGACTGAAGTCTCAGCTGATCGACGTGCCAGCCGTCGCCATTAGTCGTCTCCAAGCTCCAGCAATCGTTCGTTGGCAAGATAGTTTTGCCTTGCTCTATCACATCAGTAACAAAGAACTGGTGTTTGCTGTGCCTGAGACTGGCATTGTACGGCAAAAACCAGCTCAGTTTATTGAATCGTGGGGAGAACAAGGCCAAGTTCTGCTGCTCCAGCCCACCCGGGACACCCCTAAACAGCGATTTAGCTTGCGGTGGTTCTTACCGTCTGTCTACCGGTATCGCAAAGTCCTGTTTGAAGTATTGATTGCGTCCTTTTTTGTCCAGCTATTTGGCTTGGCGAATCCCTTAGTGACCCAGGTCATTATTGACAAGGTCTTGATCCAAAACAGCATCAGTACCCTAAATGTTTTGGGCATTTTTCTAGTGGTAGTAGCGGTATTTGAAGCCGTGCTGACTAGTTTACGTACCTATTTGTTTGTAGACACTACCAATCGGATTGATATGGCATTAGGGGCTGAGGTGATTGACCACCTCTTGCGCGTGCCCTTAGGCTATTTTGAACGCCGACCGGTGGGAGAGTTATCTACCCGGGTCAACGAGTTGGAAAATATCCGCTCCTTCCTCACCGGAACTGCTTTGACAGTAGTGCTAGATGCCGTATTTTCGATCATCTACATCATTGTCATGGTGTTTTATAGTTGGCTGCTCACCATCGTCGCCCTAGCCACAGTTCCCTTGTTTGCCTTGCTCACTCTCCTGGTTGCCCCTATCGTGCGCCAACAGGCTCGCACTAAAGCTGAGCGCAACGCAGAAACGCAATCCTACCTTGTAGAAGTCGTATCAGGCATCCAAACAGTCAAGGCACAAAACATTGAGCTAAATGCTCGCTGGCAGTGGCAAGAACGGTATGCGCGCTATGTGAGTGCTGGTTTTCAGACCGTGTTGACCTCTACCACGGCTAGTTCGATTAGCAATTTTCTCAATAAACTCTCTAGTTTACTCTTGCTATGGGTTGGAGCATATCTAGTGTTGCAAGGGCAATTGACCTTGGGACAATTGATTGCCTTTCGGATTATTGCTGGCTATACTACCAGTCCTTTGTTAAGGTTGGTGCAGCTGTGGCAAAACTTCCAGGAAACTGCCTTATCTCTGGAGCGCCTTAGCGATATTTTAGATACGCCTCAAGAAACCGAGCAAGCTGGTAGTGACAATATCCCCATGCCTGCCATTCTGGGAGCTGTGAAGTATGAAAATGTATCTTTTCGCTTCACCAAGAGTGGCTCTCTACAGTTGAACAGCGTTAACCTAGACTTGCCATCTGGGGTGTTTGTTGGGGTGGTCGGTCAAAGTGGCGCTGGGAAAAGTACCTTGATGAAGCTCCTACCCCGCCTGTATGAGTTGGAATCTGGTCGGATTTTAATTGATGGCTATGACGTTAATAAAGTCGAACTTTATTCCCTACGGCGTCAGATTGGCATGGTTTTACAAGACACACTCTTGTTCGATGGCACAGTGCAAGAAAATATTGCCCTGACTAATCCAGATGCCACACAGGAAAACATCGTGGAAGCCGCCAAGGTGGCTTTTGCTCACGATTTTATTATGACTTTGCCCAACGGCTATAACACTCGAGTGGGAGAGCGAGGCGCAGCCCTTTCGGGAGGGCAACGCCAGCGAGTTGCCATTGCCCGCACAGTTCTGCAAAATCCGCGCCTGCTGATTCTAGACGAAGCCACCAGTGCTTTAGATTTCAATTCAGAGCGGCAAGTTTGCTTAAATCTAGCCGAAGTCTTCAAGAACCGTACCGTCTTTTTTATTACTCACCGCCTCGGTACTATTAAGCATGCCGATGTCATACTGATGATGGATCAAGGAGCAGTGGTAGAAAGGGGAACTCATAAAGAACTCATGGCCTTAAGAGGTCGCTACTACTGCCTATATCAACAACAAGAGTCACAAGTATAGCCATGAGCACTAACAACGGGTCGCCCTCAAAACAACCCCTCACCCTCTCCTCAAAGACAGTTCCTACCCCTAGCAAACCAACCTTAAAAAACTTTGATCAACCCGTTATTCTACAACAATCTCCTAATTGGTCACGAGCTATTGTCTGGAGCATTGTTGGGGTTACAACCTCCGTCCTAATTTGGGCCTCTGTTGCCACAATTGAGGAAGCGGTGTCTGCTAGCGGTAAACTCGAACCTCAGGGTGAAGTCAAAGAAGTACAAGTTCCCGTAAGTGGTGTCGTTAAAGCCGTTTACGTCAAAGATGGGCAACAGGTGAAAAAAGGCGACCGGCTCTTGAGCCTAGATCCAACAGTTTCTCGCTCGCAGCTAAGTTCTCTAAACAAAATCCGCGCTGCCTTGGTTGAGGAAAATCAGTTTTATCAGATTCAAATGAACTTGCTGTTGTCTCCAGCTGTTATAGAGCGAGAGATTGCTCTGCTCAAACTACCGGCAGGAATCGCCTCTTTAGCGAAAAGTCGGGCTACACTAGCAGCAGAAAATCAGCTCTATCAAGCCGAACTTGGCAGTCTTTCCCAAGGAGTAACCCTAAGCCCTGCCCAAAAAGAGCGTCTGCAATCAAGCCAAACGGAATTAAATACTCGCTTTGCAGCAGCCAGCTTAGAAACTGAACAACTGAAAAAGCAGTTACGCCAGAACGAACTACAGCTAGTTAATACTCAAGCTATTTTGGCTCTAAACCAAGGGATTCTCAAAGACCTTGATCGCTTAGCAAATGAAGGAGGCATCTCCCGAATCCAATTCCTCAAGCAGCAACAAGAAGTGCAAACCCGCCAAGCTGAAGTGGAGCGACTTACTCAAGAAGATGGACGGCTGAAACTACAGATCGCTCAGGCTCAGGAAAAAGCTAACAATACCTTGGCGGTCACTAGAGATGACAGACTAACAAAGGTAGCTGAAAATGAAAAACGCATCGCGGAAATTGATAGCCAGTTCACGAAGTCAATAGTTGAAAATCAAAAACGCATTTCTGAAATTGATAGCCAGTTGAGTCAAGCAAAGCAGACGTTACAATATGAAGAACTTCGCTCTCCTGTAAATGGAATCGTTTTCGACATGAAGGCGAGTACCGCAGGATTTGTCACAAATACTACCGACCCCGTTCTCAAAATTGTTCCTAACGATAACCTCGTTGCCAAAGTCTTTATAACTAACAGCGATATTGGTTTTGTGAAAGAAGGGATGCAGGTAGATGTCAGAATTGACTCGTTTCCGTTTAGTGAATTTGGTGATATTAAAGGTGAGTTAGTATGGGTCGGCTCAGATGCCCTGCCACCAACCGATATCCGTCAGTTCTATAGTTTTCCTGCCAAAGTTCGTCTGGCTAGGCAGACACTTTTGGTGAATGAGCGAGAAATACCGCTGCAATCCGGCATGTCTCTTAATGCCAACATGAAAATTCGCGATCGCACGGTCATGAGCATCTTCACAGATTTGTTTACGCAGCAAATTGAAAGTCTGAAGTTTGTGCGATAGGAGCGTAGATTAATTTTGTCTACTTGTGAAGAGTCCGGCGGATTTGATGAGATTCCTCTAACATTTTTTCAACCCCTTCTTCTGCAATACCTTTAACATAGTTAATTTTGATTTCTTCCAGCAGATCCACAAGTAATACTTGAATTTCCTGAATGTTCTGCTTCTTTTGTACTTCCACCTCTAACGTGTTGCTAAAATTTTTGATAATCTGGTTGGACAGTTCTGCTACTACAGGATCTTCTAAAAAAGTTGTAAGCGTGCTGTAGGTTGACTGAGATATATCCGCGACTAATTTCTCTGTCAACTGAGCAGGTAAGTGCCCAACACCCGGCACGTTTCTCAATTGTTGGTAAACAGGGGATTGGTTAAGGATACTTTCAATTGAGTGATGTAGTAAGGCTTCTATGTCAGGCTGAATTTTAGGAAGAACTTGATAGACGCTTAGATTGAGGAGGCGAGCGGCGATCGCTTTCACTTCATCAGTGTTATTAACATGGATGTAGGGGCGGCGGGTTTCAGCTCGAAATAGCCAGCGTGTAACATCGCCCCGTTGAATTGACTCTTGAACTTGGTTGATCAAGCGGATGCCAACTATCTCAGTTAGTTCCTCAGCAAAATTAGCGACAAGTTCATGTTTAATTTCCGCCCGTATAAGTTCGAACTTCAATAAATCAGCTTGATAGAGACGAATCATGACTGGAATTACTCTTAGCCACCGCCAGAAGGGTAGTAGCAGGAACAGATCGTACCAGCGCCGCAGCATTGCTTCCAACCAGGTTAATCCGACTTGATGGCGACTGATATAAAAAGTACGAGCTAGAAAGTCCAGACCAAATAAAATAACAAAAGGTAAGTCAATTATCCAGAAACGGTCAATAAATTTGCCATTCGTCCCAATACTGCGATAATAATTAGTTTTAATTAATGGTTGAATTTGGGCATTGAAAAAATTGATTTCTTGCTGCCAGGCAAATTCGGAGAGATAAGCTTGACTCCAAAAGCTAGCAAAGGCTTCACGGGAAGATCCTTTACCAACGTGATCGCGCATACGATGTTTAATATTTTCTAAAGTGCCGCTTTTATTTGCCCCTGCGAATGGATTATCCTGAATCATTTGATCGCTGAGTCTACGTAATTCCTCTAGTAAATTCTCTACCTGAGGTGACTGCAACTCAGTTTGGATAACCTGTTCCAGTTCGTTCACTTTCTGGAGATACCTTTGCGTTTCCCGATGAGGCTCTATGCCTTTAAATGGATCGTACAACTGGCTCAGGCTCGGAAATTCTTGAAAATAAAAATCGCGCCAGGGCAGATAGCTTAGGTTAAACAGCACTAAACACAAGTTCACTACTGCGACAATTGCGATCAATCGCTCAAACCAAATTCGGCGGACTATAGGTTTTGTTGTAGCTGGCTGTTGTAAAAATGACATGGTTAATAAATCGAGTTTAATTGCTACGTCTCGCCTCACATGGAGCTTTTCTAATACAATACAGTAAGGAATACAAGTATAGAAGACTAGCGACACTTAGAATTAGTAGGCGTATAGAAAAAGACAGTAGACGGGTTCTTTCCACAGACAGAGGATAAACAGTGGCTGTAACCCTAAACTTCTTGCTGGCTAGCAAATCAATAGAAGCACTAAGTATCATGCGGTTACGTCCGGTTATTGTCCTAATTTCCTTAATTTTCCTGATTGGCTTCTTAGCCTGCCAAATTGATTTAGCTTTTCCAGGGACACCGAGTGTCAACAACACCTATACGCGAAATACGCAGCCTACACCACAGGAAGTTGGCTCTTATGATGTGTTGGGTAAGTCTATTGACGTTTCGGAGGCAGCTAATCTGCTGCAAACTCCTGAAGGACGTGAGCAACTACGATCTGAAAATGGGGCTGTTGCTGTTACTAATGAGCTGATAGCACTGGGGCGTAAAGCTTTTTACACTGAAACATTTGGTAATGAAGTCTTCTTTACTGATGTCACTGGTATTTTAGATGGCCCACTTAACATTGGGAAGTTGACAAAAGCGATCGCATCCCTGGGTGGCAAACAGACAACCAACCTGCAAGTTTCCTTAGATCGGGATATAACAGTTGGCAATCGCGCCTTCAAAGCAGGCACCTTACTTAATACAGGATTGGACGTAGCAGCTGGTTCCCTCGTACCACTGGGCATACAAACCCATATCCAAAAGGGTAAAATCAGAATCGGTGTCACCTGCGCTGCGTGCCATGCGGCAGTTGATGGAAATACAGGACGTATTCTTGAAGGAGCACCGAACAACGATCTCGATACCGGCTTGATCCTGGCGCTTGCTAGCAACTCAGCTGCATGGTTTCGCCAAACTGGTGTCGATCCCACAAAAATTCGATCTGGTCAACAGACTTACATTAAAACAAATAACCAAAAAGCACGACTACCAGATGCAAAAGCCTTGGAAGATGCTGTTGATGCCGCACTACTAGCTTGGCCCCCTGGTAACTTTGACTCCACGGGCGACAATAAAAACAATCCATCCCAGAATCCATCTTCTTATACTTTCAATGGATGGCCTTACGGTTGGAGTGGTAATGCGGCAATTGGTTGGTTCCACGGGCTGACTACATTGAATAGCAACGTTCATGCAACCAACTCCGACCTCACAACCGGAGCTGATTTGAGCCAGCAGCTACTAGGAATTGATAAAGAAAATTATCTAGGAGTGATCCTACAAAATTCAGCTAACCCAGCCTTTCGGTTGCCCGACGGCGTAAGACCATCAGAATTTTTAGACAAAATTGACCCAACACCAGGTACCCCTGCGATGAACGAGGTGATTAAGATGCCTGGTTATCCGAAAGGTTCACCGTTTATCTTGGACGGGTTGATGGCAAGTTCACCGGGACTGCCAGTTGCTGCACAACTTAATGGCATGTCAGCTTGGCAAAACACACTCGCACCGCCACCAAACCAGTCTACCAACACAGAAGCGGTGAAGCGTGGGGTAGAAGTTTTCAACCGTGCCGGTTGCATTGATTGTCATAGTGGGCGCTACTTCACTAACCATCATGTAATTCCCCAGCAACAGATCAGAACTCAGCCCTCACGAGCAAAGGCGCAAGCAGCTTTCGCCCGCAACTTTATACCACCGCAAACTTACCCAAGTAATGTGCCGGTTCCCCTACCAGCCAATCCGCCTGTGTTGCCGGTTCCCACTGACATCACACCCGAAGCAGATCAAAAACTTGCCTTTGCCATCGGCAACTCAGCTGGCGGTTACAAAGTGCCTAGCTTGATTGGACTTTACGTTACTGCACCGTATTTGCATGATGGCGGGGTGGCAGCTGGACCAGAAGCACTAAAACAGGATAAAACAGGCTTTAGTGTGAGCGATCCCGAACAATTAGGTATGGCAGGCACATCATTGCGCAGCATTCAACCAGACCCCAGCGCCAGTCTACGAGTGCTGATTGATCGTCGTCTACGCAAACAAGCGATCGCTGCTAACCGTGCTAACCTTGACTTGCGCAATTCAAATGTGGACGGCAGCGGACACAACTACTGGGTTGATAAAAGAGCTCGTTTTACTACTCAAGAGCAGAGTGACTTGATTCAATTCCTCCTGGCGTTGGACGACAACCCAGAAGTTCTCCCTTAGCGTATCTTTAAATGGAGATGGGGACTAACTACGGCTGAAGCTTTTTGAGAAAGTCTACAATCTCCTGATGTCTTTGCGTGATAGCACTTTCCATGCTGACAGTGTAATTTTAAAGATGAATCTAACTAAAGAATTCCTTAAAAAACCTCTGCCTGTTTCAGTTAACTGTGTCAAATGTTAATTCTCGTGACCGAATCGCGCCAATTATTTATTTTGACTGGTTAGAGCCAGACGAGGACAAGTTCTGCAAAGCCGCTTGTTTACGAAAACATTCAGCCTGAATTTCCAGGCCAATGGCGCGATGAACCAAGCGATCTACCACAGCCACCTTCAATGATGGTGTCGGCAAAGATCTCCTCCTAAGCACTGAAGGGATGATTGGAGGTAATCAGCACACAAAGTCAACTACCCCGCCCATGAGTACATGGACGAGGCTTGCAGGGGGTCTAACCAGCCCGGACGTGACGTAAGAGAAGACTAGACTTGGCCAAGATTCCTGCGGGGGTCGTCTGAAGGCAACTGAGCAGTAGGGTGTGGTAGCCCAATGGACACAGCGACTGAAGTACCTCCCTAGCTTTCTGTTTATCCACTGCTGAGTGTCGAAGGGAAATATGCACAGGATTAATCCTGATTTAACATACCAAGATAATGTTTGTACCTGTTGTTGACAGCAACCAAAAACCCCTCATGCCGACTACTTCATCCCGCGCCAGAAGATGGATTAAGTCGGGAAAAGCCACACCTTTTTTCAACAAAGGAGTATTTTGTGTCCGCCTAAATGTAGAACCATCAGACTGTAAAACCCAACCAATCGCTGTGGGGATTGACCCAGGTTCAAAAAAAGAAGGCTTCACCGTCAAGGCTAAAGCTCATACCTACCTAAACGTGCAAGTTGACACCCCACCTTGGGCTAACGAAAAAGTCAAGAGTGGCCCCCATAAAGGCTTTAACAAGACCACGCTGCAACGAGCCCAAATGCGGCAAGTCAGAAGATATCGCAAGACTCCGTACCGCAAATGTCGTGCCAATCGTAACATCCGTCATCTGAGGATGCCTCCTTCTACCCGCAGCCGTTGGGAATTGAAGCTCAACGTCTCAAAGTGGCTGGTGTCGATGTTCCCTGTTAATGACTTTGTGGTGGAGGATATTAAAGTAGCGACTAAAAAGAATGCTAAAAGATGGAACCAAAGCTTTAGTCCCCTAGAAGTCGGAAAACAATGGTTTTACTATCAACTAAATCGAATCGCACCTGTAGTTTTAGTTCAGGGCATCCAAACTTACAAAATGCGTGAGGCAATGGGGCTAAAGAAAACTTCCCGAAAGTTAGCTGAAGTGTTTGAAGCCCATTGTGTTGACTCATGGGTTCTAGCCCACCACCTGGTAGGAGGTGGCTCCCAGCCAGATAACACTAAACTGTTTCTAATCACGCCGCACAACTTCTGTCGTAGACAATTACACCGATTCAATGCGCAAAAAAAAGTTGGGCGGACTCGTTATGGCGGGACTCAGTGTGCTGGGTTTAAGAAAGGCTCTCTTGTCCTACACCCTAAATATGGACTTTCCTATGTTTCGGGTTGGATGAATAGTCCCACCAAAAAGCAACCCGATAGGAAAGTGTTGAGCTTATATTCTCTCAAATCAGGAAAACGGCTGACTCAAAACGCATCGCCCACAGACTGCAAGTTTGTTACCTATAGTTCCTGGAGGACTCGATATGCCTCATAGTTTTAAAGGAAGTTCCGTAGATCTTGCCCTCCCTTCCTCCCCGCCCATGAGTACATGAACGAGGTATCCAGGGAGGAAGATTGGATGAGGTATTCGGATGCTGGCACGTATGGAGGGATCGCGATGACGTACACTAAAAAGCTCACCTTTGAAGACTATCTCGCGTTGAAAGACACTGGATATGAAGGATGTGTTGAATTAGTTGATGGAGAACTCGTTGAATTGCCACCAGAATCAGGGATTAATCTTGGCATTGCCGCTCGCGTCTACCTGGAGTTAATCAGAATTGGAGTTCTCTTCCTTCACGTCTATATGGGATGTTGCGAGGTGCAAACTCCAGTATTAGCCCCTGGAGATGCGGCGAATCGGTTCCCAGATGTGGTGGTGATCCGGGAAGAACATCGCTCGCTGACTCAACGACGCATGACCATCACCCTGAAAATGCCAGCGCCCCGGTTTGTATTGGAAGTTGTGAGTCCGGGACAAACGAATCGCCACCGGGATTATGTCCGCAAACGTGCCCAATACGCCGCAGTCGGCATTCCTGAGTATGTGATTGTTGACCCAGAGGAACAGACCGTTACCGTCCTGGTTCTGGCTCAAGGCAACTATCGTGAAGCGAGTTGCTACCGAGGAGAGCAGCGCGTGATTTCTCCCACGTTTCCAAACCTCACTCTGACCGTGAATCAAATTTTTGGCAAATTGACTTCAAACTAATCAATCTAATGTAGTGCTAAGCCTGAACCAACAGTTTTGAGATCCCTTAGGCAATGTCTGTTCCAAGCAGCTTGACAAGACACTGATAGGGAATGAAGTACGAGGCGTTGTTACGGTCACCTGTCGGCAATTGCTCCCAGCGCCTCCCTTTGGGAAGGCGTGGGACTCGCAAGCCGACTGAAGTTGAATTTTGAATTGGTAGAAGGCAGATTAAATGTCTTTCAACTTAACTAAACTGTTCGCCTACATCCAGGTTAAATAGCGTTTGCAGTGTTTGCATTGCGTGACGCCTTGCCTCGATATCCTGTTGCGATCGCAGTTGCACCATCGGATCGTGCAAAATTTTATTGACAATTCCGCGCGTCAAGGCTTCAATCACTTCCTGATGTCTTTCGGCAAACTCAGAACCCAGTCGAGACAGAGCTTTTTC
>QQTW01004376.1_pt1 | contig 10591 bp, 11 predicted proteins | sample 1904831 | NCBI WGS metagenome assembly QQTW01 (sample SAMN09435610, study PRJNA476489) | Subsurface metagenome, whole genome shotgun sequencing project.
CACCGTCCCGAGCCGTACAGATGCACGGCACAAGATCAGAGAGGGAGGGGGGCGGGTTGCCGCTCAGCCGTCCTGTGCCGTGCCGTTGCCCGTCCCCACCTGCAGTGCATGAACGCTGTACGAAGTCGGTGAGCAGAAATCACGGCCCACCCAGGTCACGTGAGGAAGTTCCGCTGCTGTATCGAGAGAACGTGTAGATAGAATACAATTTCATCAACCATCATGGCACCAAAGCGAGAGAAAACGAGGAGTGAGTGGGATACTCCAACGAAAAATCGAGTGCGAGCCTTGATCCACGAGGCCAAATGGAGTCAAAGGCAGGTGGCTAAAGAGCTGGGAATCCCTCGGACGACGGTCAAACGACTGGCCAGAGATGACGAGCCTAGAAGAGCAGGAAAAGCTCGTCCGGGAAGACCCCACCTGCTGTCTGCAAGTGAAATTGATCGAGTGATTGAAAGAATCAAGGAAAATGGATGGCCAACTCGCACGTTGGCATGGGATAAGTTAGGAAAAGAGTGCAATCTTACGGTAAGAGAATCTAGAAGTTATGAGATCTTGATTAACAAACTGTACAGGTCTCAGGATGGACTGTTCATCGAGAGCTAGAAGCTCGAGGTTACCACAAATGTAAAGCCTGTCCCAAACCATTCATCACAGAAGCATCTCGAGTACGTCGCCTTTGTTATGCTGAAGAGCACAAGAATTGGAGACTTGAAGAATGGAAAAAGATGATCTGGTCTGATGAATGCACGTTTATGACGGGGAAGCAGAAAAAGGCATGGGTGATACATACAAAAGATGAACGGTATTGTCAAGATTGTATGCAACATCGCTATTATTCTGGACGTACTAGTTTTAGCGTGTGGGCAGCCGTTGGGTGGAACTACAAAAGCGAGCTAGTTATTTTAGATGGGCATGGAACAAGAGGTGGGATGTCAATGGAAGATTATAAGTATCAAGTGTTAGATGCGCAAGTGATTTCTTTCTTCGTCATTCGGGAAGATCAAGGCTACATTTATGTTGAAGATGGAAACAAAGCACATGGAAGAAACAATCCAGAGATGCAGCATGACAAAGCAGACCGTGGCGTTGTTTGTATCGATGAGTGGCCACCATCCTCTCCAGATTTCAACATCATCGAGAACATCTGGCGTCTTCTTAAACAAAGGTTGAAAGTCCAAGGTGCTTTCATTAACCTCGACACACTCAAAGCAGCACTACGAGAGGAATGGGAGCGGTTGACCCAAGAAGAAATCCGGAACTACATCATTTCTTTACCTTGGCGAATGGAAGAAGCCCTTGAACGGAATGGATTAGCTGCTCGTTTTTAGACTTTACATAGTCATTATCTACAGTCTCTCGATACAGCAGCGAAACTTCCTCACGTGACCTGGGTGGGCCGTGATTTCTGCTCACCGACTTCGTACGACGACGCTGAGTCGAGGCAAGCCTGTCGGGGGCTTAATTGGGGCAATCGGGGGCTAAACTGGGGCAGTCGGGGGGCCGGCTGGGGTGATGCCGCTTTCCCGCGTTGCATCCCGAGGTCGCCGGACGTGATCATCGGGTGATCGGGGCCGAGTGACATAGCTACCCCGCCCTCTCCTCATCCTGTGTCTCCGTGATGTGACTAAGATCCAAGCATGGAGACGAGCAGGATCACACTGCATGGCATGACATCGCATCGATAACCTATCATTCACGCCTAGCATCGAGCTGACCGCACAGCTGCTGTGTCAAGTGAAGGTGCACGTAGAAGATCAATTGGAGGAGACAAAAAGTTGTACGGTAGCTGCAAAAACCAAAAAGGGGAAGATCGAGGGCCACCGTCTCCGGTGACACACCCTTCGGAGAGACTGTCCATATTTGGAAGAAATCAGACCATCCTCCCAAAATTCAACACCTATCATTCGGTGGCGGCAGGCCGCCCGGGTTGGGCGCTGCCGCGAGCCGGATCGTAAAATGCGCGAGAGGCGGACCCATCGTTTGCCGACAGGTCTCCGGCCGGCTCGTCCATGGGTGGTGAGCTAGATCGCGGGCTGCGTAAATCGACTATGGTTTGTGTCAGTATGACGGACACGGAGTGGTCAATTCGACCGTAGGACGGCCTCGTGAGACCCACTGACTTGCTTGGATGCTTTGCGAATCAGCTTCTCGAGCGCCGTTTGGACTTTCGAATCCGCTTTGATACTTTCTTTTTCGGGATCCAGCAGGGCTTTGAGCTGTTTCTTGCTCTTCGCCAGCTCCTCGATGCTCGTCCACATGACGTACCGTTCATCACTGGTCATCAGATGCCATTTCTTATGAAGATTTTCTTTGATGTGACCCTTCGCCACCCCATCGCCATCAGCCACTCGAGTTTCGGCATGCAGAGGAAAGAGAGAAGAACGATCCCCCGTCTCCTGAGAGGGAGAACGCACCCATAACATCTGGAAAACCCAGTCTCCTTGATCCGCCAGCCCCAGTTCCCTACGGAAATCTTGGAGTGAAGATCCAACCTGAAGGGAATCAGTCATCAGGGAGGATGTGAATGGTGGTGCTGTAAAGAGGTAAGTATACAGCGACACTGAGAGGTGGCGGAGCGATGGATCGGTGGGCAGATGGTGAGACCACGAAAATATTGCTGATGTCTAGTTCTACAGGACGATCTCATCAGGCCGCAATGAAAAAGGAAGCACACCTCATTTGGACCGCGGGGGAAATCGCTGACTCAGCAAACGTAGGTCCATCGCGAATTCACACTCGGCGTAGTAACAGCATGACAAGCGATGTTGGAGACGCGCTGCGGTCCTCGTCACCAAGGAGATTGACAGGGTGGGGAGAGCGAAAGTATGTGAAGGACTTGTCAATGAATAGATAGATGGAAGGGATCGACAGGACAGATGGTGTCATCTGCTAGCGGTTCTTGTGGGACAACATTATCACCCAGCCACGCGAAACACTGGCAGAAGAGAGAGTTATCGATGTCGTCCAGATGATAGCGTAACGGGCAAGTACTCGAGTGGGAATCTAGGTCCATAAGTGGCGAAGGAGCGATGGACGGTGATGCAGACACATCGAAGAGCGACGTCCCGTTGCTGCGAAGGAGATGAGCCATCATCCGCGTCTGTCACGTAGCCACTCACCCAAGACTAGATGATCCCTCAGGTGTAGTTGTGTCCTCGCCACTCTGGTCGCAATCCGCTCGAGCATGATCTTGATCCCCATCCGCGTCGTCATCAAACTGGTGACGATTTGTACGATGATAGTCGGCACACGCGCTTTCGCTGCAGCTGCCTAGCTCTTTAGAGATAGCCTTCCATCGCAATAAGTGTCCATGACTCTGACGTTGTCGGATGATTTCGCCCAGGCGTCTGGTTTCTTCAGCCGTCCACCGGTAAGGCCTTGTGTGCTTAGGGCGATGTCGTGCCGGATCTAGGTACCTCTGGTAACGGACTCTGCAACTCCTAGCCGAACGGGGGTGACTCTGCGCGACTCGCTTCCAGCAGGCTCCTTTCCCTTGGTCGCGCTTGACCAGTTCTATCAGAAGATCATCTTCCTCCTTGGTCCAAAGCAGGAGAGTGGAGGTTATGGATGCATAACTGGTATCCGGAACTTGATGGTCAAGAGTTTTATGCTCTTGAAGGCCATTTGAGCCAGCTCGGTCGGTGGGCTCTCTAGTATCGGTGGTCGTGTCGAGTTCGGTGAGCCTCTCAAACCCGTCCTGATGAGATAAAACGTCAGGGGGAATTTGTACGTCATCCAATGGTAGAAAAGTCAGACAGGAAGAGGACTGATGCCATGCCAGCTCAGGATTGAGGCAGACATGGGGTTGCTGTTGGGGTTGTTGACTTGTGGATGTGTTTCCTGGAACGAACGAGGAAACAAGTGGTTGCTCTCCTGCCTCTGCACGATCGTTCTCCACGCTCACGGGGGGTAGGGAATGTTGCCACCTCCTCCGCTTCCTGTTTTCGAGACATTCCTGGCACGTCCAGTTGCGTTTTCCTTTCCGATGAAGATTGAATTGAACGTCTGGTGCCGATTTGTAACAAGCAATGCAGAGGCCATTCTTCAACATCGAATTTCTCTTCTCCTGCTGTTTGCCTAGACACTCTCGACAGGTTACATTTCTTGACCCGTTCTTTTTGCACTCAAATTGATCAGCTGTTCGTGCCACTTCACAGCAGGGACAGTAGAACGTCGTCATCTTCCTTGTTGACTGAGTGAGAAGAGATCAAAATGGAGAGGAATAGCTGGGCGGGCCGGAGACTTCTTGTATCAGTTGACGAGGCTGGTCAAGCGGCAGAAAAGAAAAAGAAAAAGAATGAATGACAACCGGTAGATGCAGAGCATATCGCTGATCTGAAGTCCAGCTAGCATGAACTTACAGTAGAGCTACATGGACGGTCGGAGCAGAAAAGAAAGCTTGGAGGGGGGGAGGGGGGGAAGCCGATCAGAGCTCCTCAACCAAAGGCCATGAACGAGGATGAGGGAACAGAAACCGGATAACACTAGTGGCTGGCGAGTCTTCTGGTCGCGGGAACGGGAACGGGACATTGCCCAGGAAATTAAATCCACCTGCACACCTACCGTCAATTTCACTCCTGTCTGCCCGTGCAGCCCTCGTCCCAATCGAGGTTGTGATGGAGTAGGAGGCGTTGTCCCCAGCCGGAACATCTCCTTACAACAACAGGTGATACTAAGATATTTGAAGACGAAGAATAAAAATTCTTTGGCCTTTCCTGCAAGCAACTAACTGATCTTTTAGTCATCAGATATTGGGTGGCTTTCGCTTTTGAGTGTGTGAAAAATGAACAAGCGACTCACCTCAGCTACGGGTTTCGGACTTGCATAATCCCATGTATGAACGGTAGTCAGGAATCACTCGCTGCTTTGATGTTGAACCAGCAAAACGGAGAATATATATTTTGTATGAGTTATGGGCAACGAGCTGCAACACTCTTCGCTAATTCCCTCCACAGCAACCCTTTGGCGTTGTTGATGCAATGAAACAGTCCTACATCTCGAGCAAGCCCTTCGCTGACAGGGTGTCGCATTCGCTTTAAAGCCTATCATCATGCTTCACAATTGGGGAGGATGTCATGGCCGGCTTGCCAGTAGGATTGACGTGCATCTCCTTATCATCGTCGTTCATCTCTTCAAAGTCCCCGTCAGAATTTGAGTGACAACCCGGTTGAGCTTCCTGTTGCAACACGCAAAAGGCCCCTGGCGCCGAAGGCACCAATTGTTGTCTTAACCCAGTATATGAAGCACTATCCAACACTTCCTTTCATTTGGCTTTCGGGAAAAGAGAGTATCAGAGTGGAGTATGTACCTGCGATGAATTCTGCTCCCTGGTCGAGGTGGACATTGATACTGCGAATAGCTTCTGGAAGGTGTCAGATTCATGCAAGCAGGTCGGTGGGGCGAGCGTATCTTCGTCACCTAAGTCGCAATGGTCAAATGGAGAAGAGTCGGAGAGACGATTTTCGGCCGCGAGATCCTTCAATTTCGTCATCAAGTGGGCCTATGAAACGACGTGCTCATCGGCGTCATTCTTGTCGTTGTCAGCCGTGACAAGAAAAGGGACTGGGGTCGAAGGAACTCGTGAGTGAGCGTTGGTGGATGCTGGAGAAGAGCACTTTGATGGCTTGTCAAAAATCTGATGTTCAGAGTTCAACGACGTTGAGGATGACATCGCGAGGCCAAATATGCTTACTTCTATGAGGAGTATCTGTAACGGTCCAAGAGGCAGAGGATGCCCCTCTTTTATAGACTTTGGTGGCTTCAGAGTCACCGGGTCACCCTCCAAGCTAAGCACAGTCTTCTTGTTGCTGCATATTCAGGTGTGCCACCTCATGCAGCCATCCATGCAATGCAAAAATGCAAAAATGATACGGGAACTTGATCATCACCCGCTGTTAGCATTATCGAAAAATTGTGTCGATCAGACCCTTCGTACCAGCAAGTCACCTGGACATCGCATCCCTAAGCCGGGGGTAGGGAGGGAAGAGCACCCACTAGGGTATCCCATATCTCGTCAGTAGGAGCTCTGCGGTGGGCGAGGGATCAACATAAAGCTGCTCGAGAGCGTCACATCACGTCGTAAGATGAATGAGATAGAAAGTGATTGCTTTGCTGGCTCCTCCTCGCAGCCCCAAGGTATGGTGAATCTCGACCTCTGTTGGGTTTTTCGCCAATGAACTGTTAGCCGTCGTTCCACAAGCGAAAGAGGTGATTGACTTAGATCGAATAGTTCAAAGATACCAACTCCCCTTTACTTCAGAAAGCTCGACGCTATTGAACACCCTAAGTACCCAAACGGTATAATGTGCCTTCCGTGTGGACAGGAGCACAGACGTGCTGCTGGATATGCTGCTGGATCGTGAGTTGTTCGTCGTTGGGAGAAGGATGGTGTCGTGGAGCCAGCCGTACGTAGCTCTACCGGGTTTGATGGTTGACAATGTTGCAACACGCAAAAGTGCCCCCGGCGCCGAAGGCGCCAATTGTTGTCTTAACCCAGTATATGAAGCACTATCCAACAGACAAACGGGACCGGCTAGAGCGACCCCCAACTATTCTAATGCGACCCCCCGCGTCGACTATAGCGACCCTATTGTAAAATATAAACTGAGGACACGAGTGATTTGTATCCACGCATCATACAACCAAGTCCTTACTACGCAACTGACTATATAATTCACTCCCAAGCACTCTTTCGACGGAAATCCTGATACAATGTCTCTCGCACCCCCACCTCATACAGAAGTATATACTTCTTTGGACGAGCTAATGCAAGCTGTAGCAACGGGCACCTTCGGCCCTGTGAGCTGCTGCCTAGCAGTCAGCAGTCAGCAGTCAGCTACGATGTATTTAGAGTCGTCTGAGAACCCCAGTCCTCGAGCAAGTTAGTCAGTTCAGAGTTCAGCGCAACAGAGACTAAGATACAAGATAATAGAGCTAGTCATGATAGACTACTGATAGTCAGGATCGATAGTGAAGACCATACAGCCAGCTCTGAGGCTGTCGAGGATGGTAATTCACTTCCGACGAGGTTGTGACAGCAGCAGGCAGGACATTTTCGCATCACCAATGTCATTTGTTCCGGCCCAGTCGCGCCAGTGGCCCGGTCGCGACTGGGCCGGCCCATTCGCGTATTCCGCTACGAATGCTAATCAACCTTCAATGAGACAAGGGTACCTTTTGTATGGTCAGACCATTGAATAGGTATATCGCTCTGCTTCGTCGCTAAACGTGCAACCACAACAGGGAAATTTCAAACCTTCAATACCAGGTGAAACGGTGTCGGATAGTGAACACATCGGGGAATCACATTATGGTCTGTGATGGATTAGGCTCTACTCGTACTGCATTGCTGACATTCACCGGGAAATTAGGAAACAGTACACGTACGGACCAGACAATTTCGGCCGGAAACCACGCCTTCGCCAAGAATATCAAGTTGAGGAACTCTCACGACGCTTGCCGCCCAGCGGAACTCCCCGTCGTCAGCCTACCCTCCGTCAGTTGTGCCCTCGAAGGAGTTCCATATCCTCGTACCGTTCAAGGCTTCCTGTTCCTCGTTCGACAGGGCTCTGTCAATATCGATGCCGGTAATGTTGTTCTCCAAGATATACCACGCAAGGTATTGTCGCAACCGCTCTTGATTGAATGTGCCGTGACCGTCGCCCAAGTTGTTGCGTTTTCGTATCTGGCCCAGCTGCTGCCGGAGGGCGTCCGGGCTGCGGACAACTAATAGCTCAAAACGACGGTTGCAGATCGTGGCGATTTGGGCAACAGTCAAATCAAAAGTGGCGTAGAAAAGGAGCCAAGCAATCTCGTCTGGCTCATATGGAGGCATGTCGATGAGGCAAGAGGGCGTGTTCGAATGGGGACGACAAGCTGGGAAAGAATCACGACTTATATACCCCTATCAACCAAGCAACAGGCGGCAAGAAGCGCCGACACCTCTGGACATCGTCCTCGCCCTTTGATGTTGGTCCAACACCAAAATAATGGAAATGAGCGTCTACGAACCAACAATGACCATCCACCTTCGCTGATTGGCAGAATCAAAATTCAGCACATGCGGCCGTTTCGGCGGCCACCTGGGCACCCGAAGAATGGGAAACCAATGACGACGCAGAGGACGACCAGGATCTGATCTGACCATCGTTCACCCCTGCGACACTGGGCAGCTGAAGAGTGGAAGTGACAGGCAGATCATCGGTCCGGTTCCCTGACCTGTTCGAGATCGAAGGGGAACCGATAGCGTCCCCCACCCACGAGGTCCATGTTGCGCCGGTCTGCTCCACATCTTGGCAAATGAACGTACCATGAGGGTCGTCTCGATCGAAGAGAAACTGGGTGCGATTCTCCGCGGCCGACTCGATCACCGCCCGAATACAGCCTTGGTGCCGTTCCCCGGTACAGACCCTTGTCTGGTGAGTGATGGATGCTATCGGCGTGTTTACCCCACTCACCAGTTCAGATAGGCCTCCCCTCGCGGTATACTCGGAGGCAACCGTAACCGCACTTCGCCATTCGCCCTGCACGCGATCGGTTTGACGGTATAGTGAAGCAGAAGAAAGTCGTCATTGCCGAACGTCAGGGTCGCTTCGCAACTGTGATTCCCCGCCGAAAGCCTAAGGCACCATCAGCATCATCCTGCCGTCCCGCTCCCTCCCCCGCTTCCTTACGACAGGCGAATCTCCTTTCCCGCTTCGAGAAGAGGGGTTGGGTGGGTCAGACACGACGACAAGTCATTCGCCATGGCCCACATGCTCGATGTCGTCAGGAACACAAACAGCTTGAGGATCTTCATGTCTCTTATTCGATACCCTTCAAAATCGTGCTGGAGGGATGAGGAGTTCTGCCTGTCTATATAGCAAGGAGACAACGTGCTCCTCGCTGGCATCGACTCCACACCGACGACTCGACAGCTACGCTTGACCGTGACGGGGGGGTTTCCGAAATCGGGGAATCGAGAGACCAGCTTAGTGCTGCGAAGAAAATAGACCACCGACGTTTGACGCCAGCACGATCGAGGCACACCAGGGTGTTGCTTTTCTTGGGGCCCCATTGTGATCAGGATGCATCCGCAGGGCCATCATACCGCATCCGGAAGGCTTTTGGCTGTTCGGCCGAGCAGTCGTTGTCGAGCCTGGCCTCGAGTGAAATTTATAACCACCCTGGCGCGCCCGATTCCAGTCCACCAACATCATCCTCACCATCATGGAATTCAATATCGATCACGCTGTTGCGGCCACCTCATCCCCGCTCGAGTGGGAGGCGCTTATCAATTGGTGGCACGCCGAGGGACAGCCTGATTCGGCGGCATTCCAGGCATCCCTGCCGACCGAGCACTCGGAATTCACGCTGGGCCAACAAGTCCACCACACACCCACCGGAGGTCATCTCGCCATTGAACCGTCTTTCGACGACGCCACCATCAGCCTCGACCCCGGCCAGATGACGGGAGGTCCACTCTCCGCCAAGCCATCGGTCGATACGGTACCTCCGGACGTGGACCGACCCCGCTCCCGTGGCGGGAGCGATGAGAAGGACACTGTCAAAGCGATCCAGCAGTGAGTCGTTCCCGTGGGATCTCGACGATGATCTGACCGATCTCAGGGACTACGATGATCTCAAGCGTGTCATGGAAAGCTTGGTGGAGGGTCTTAAACGCTGGAGCACGTCGGTCCATCGAGTGATCTTCAACCTCGTGGACGAGAGGGTCATCCATCTCCGGGAGGAGGACGAAGCGGCCCTCCGTCGCTGGGCGGATCTCATTACACGTGAATGATTGGCGCGTGGATGATCAGCCTTGCCCGGATACTTCGGCCCGGTGGCCATCACATGGAAATGTCATTCTCTCCGGGGTTCCGCTACATAGGCGCTCCGCAACCGTTCAGTTCGTGTCTCTCTTTCCATGTCCCGCACTTGTTGGTATTTCGCCGGGGTGGGGCGGCTGAGCCGCCCCCACTACCGCCTCTGGCGCTTGTCTTGGGCATTTCCGCAAAAGCCAGCCGTCAACCTAGAGCCACCCCTGCGTGCTCAGCCCTGTAATTATTTTCTTCCCGCTAGAGTCGCTTAATCGGGCACTGGTTCGGCCTGTCGCAAGGCAGCAAGGCAGAATCCCGAGGGCCGCCTGAGGAACTAACCTCCATGGCACGCTGTAGAGTCCGAAGAAACGCGGACGTCCACCCACCATCTCCACTGTCTCTCCCGGAGGAGCAGCCATTTCGCGAGCACAGACGAATGGGGCCGCTAGATGGTCTAGCGCTCAGGCCCCCTCGGCCGTCCTCGAGATGGTCGTGGTGGTGTCATCGGATCTCGTTTCAGTCTAAGTTACTCCCGATTATGGCGAGCGTGCATGCATGCACGAACCTCCCCCCCTCCCCACACCGGATTTGACTTTCAAGTTCTCCCGCGGTGGAGGTGATCATAACGGGTATCCAGCGCCCCCCCATCGCTCATTGCCCATAGCCTGTCCTTCTTGCTCCATCGGTTGGCCAGAGCTCTTCACCTCCGCTCTCTCTCCCTCTCCACTCCATCGTTTCCCTCTCTCTCTCCCTCTCTCCCTCTCTCTCCCTCTCTCTCCCATCGCTTCAGA
>QQTW01004377.1_pt1 | contig 10590 bp, 8 predicted proteins | sample 1904831 | NCBI WGS metagenome assembly QQTW01 (sample SAMN09435610, study PRJNA476489) | Subsurface metagenome, whole genome shotgun sequencing project.
TTACCGCAAATGGTTAATAGCGCAAGTCAATAATGAGCGCAGTGTTTTTTTTAGTTGCCGAAGATGAAGCACAAAGTAACAGATCAGTAGGTTTTTTAATTGCGACGGTAGAACGAGAGATACCTATTTATCGGTTAAAGGAATTTGCTTTTATTCATGATTTGTGGGTAGAACCAGAATATCGTCAAGCAGGAATTGCCAAGCAAATGATAAAGCTAACTATTGCTAGGTTTAAAGAAATGGGAATTAACCAAATTCGGCTCGATACAGCTGATGCAAATGAGGCAGCAAGAAAGTTGTTTTTTAATTGCGGTTTTCGGATAAGTACGATTGAAATGCTCGTTGAGTTGTAGCATTATCCATTAGATAGACGAATTTTGATTGAACAATAGAAATTATTGAGATAAAGATAAGTAAGAAAAAATTTGTTTCATGGAAACCAAACAACTCGGTCATACAGATATTACGATTAGCGCGATTGGCTTGGGAGGAATGCCCATGTCTATTAGTGGTAGACCAGAAGAAGCCCAATCAATACAAGTGATTCATCGCGCTTTAGATTTAGGAGTAACGTTGATTGATACGGCGGATTCTTATTGCAAAGACGAGTCAGACAAGCATCATAACGAGCGTTTGATCGCTAAAGCCTTAAAGGAATACCAAGGAAACGCCAACGTTACTATTGCCACTAAAGGCGGCTTAATGCGCCCCAATGGAGACTGGACTCGTAACGGCAGCCCCGAACACTTAAAAGAGACAATTCGTACCAGTTTCGAGGCTTTAGGTGGAGAAAAACCGATATATATTTGGCAATATCACGCCCCAGATACCAAATACTCGATTGAAGAATCTCTAAAACCTGTGGTGGAAGCGGTGAAATCGGGTCTAGTTCGGTTTGTAGGCGTTTCTAACTTTTCTGTAGAGCAAATTAAACGCGCTCGTGAGGTAGTGGATTTAGTTTCGGTGCAAAATCAATATAACCCTTGGCATCGCCAGCCAGAATTTGATGGAGTGCTGGAATATTGCGAAGTCGAAAAACTGACTTTTTTACCTTGGAGTCCTTTGGGTGGTAGCCGTCGCGCCAGTAAATTAGGGGATATAAAAGTAATCGCATCCTTGGCAAAGGATAAAGGAGTATCAGTATATGCGATCGTTTTAGCATGGGTAAGGGCAAAGTCCCCTTGTATAGTTCCTATTCCCGGTGCTAGTAAGGTTTCGAGTATTGAAGACTCTGTAAAATCCGTACAAGTTAACTTATCGCCACAAGAAGTACAGCAGATCGATAATGAAACTGGGGCTTAAAATAACTTCAGTTTCAATTATAAGTTTTAAGATGCTCGAAGTTTGGGGCGCGTTAGTTATTTTTTTTATCCTACCTATAGTTGGAGGATTGCCGTTAATTGCTTGGCTTACTTATGCGACTTCTGGCAAGCAATTAACTAAACTAGGTACGGGCAATATTAGTGTTTCCGCAGCTTTTTATCATGGTGGCACAGTTGCCGGAATCCTCGCCGTTTTATCAGAGGCGGCGAAAGGCATTATTGCGGTATTGCTTGCCCGTACTTTTTTCCCCACAAATCCAACTTGGGAAATAATTGCCCTGATTGCTTTAGTAATGGGTAGATATTGGATTGGCAAAGGTGCAGGAGCAACTAATGTTGTTTGGGGCTACGCAGTTCATGATTGGCGCATTGCTGGACTATCGTTTTTAATTGGTGGGATTAGTTTTACAGTTTTACGCGAAAGAGAATTAGGAAGAATAGGAGTTTTAGTCTTATTTCCCGTGCTAACTATGTTGTTACACGCCAACGATTCCGGGCGGATTGTGGCAGCTATTTGTCTTGCGGTAATTTTAGGCTGGATTTATAAAAAACTTCCTGACGATCTAGATTTATCCCCTGAAGCCGGACAAGCTGAGTCTCAAGCAACATTTCGATTTTTTCAAGGAAGTAAAACTATAGTTTCCTTAGATACCCAATTAGCAGTGCAAAAAGTTGGTCAAAAAGCCGCTACTTTATCCAAATTAAAACGCTTAGGCTATCCCGTACCCCCAGGCTGGGTACTTCCGCCAGGGGATGATTTAGAACCTATAGTTGCCTTTCTGCACCCCTCTGCTACCGAGCCATTAGTAGTACGATCTTCGGCGGTAGGGGAAGACTCCGAATCAGCTTCCGCCGCCGGACAGTACGAGACAGTTTTAAACGTTACAAGTCAAGCACAGTTACGCAGGGCAATTTCTCGCGTCATAGATTCTTACGACAATCCCAGCGCTATAGATTATCGCGCCGCTCGCTCGATAGCGGAGGATTCTATGGCAGTTTTAATTCAAAAACAAGTTTTAGGAGTATTTTCCGGGGTAGCCTTTAGCCGCGATCCAGTAGCCCGTACAGGCGATTGGGTCGTAATTGAGGCGTTACCGGGAGACGCAACAAAAGTAGTATCTGGGCAAGTAACCCCAGAACAATATCGAGTTTATCTTGCTCCCGATATGGCAAGGGGAAATAGCTGGATATTGCCAGAAGAAGAAGAAATAATCGTTGAAGGTACGGGTGATGTACCACTGCAATTAATTAAGCAAGTGGCATTTTTGGCGAGACATTTGGAATTAGGCGATCGCTCTATTCCCCAAGATATCGAATGGAGTTATGACGGCGAAACTTTGTGGTTATTGCAGTCTCGCCCAATTACAACACTGTTACCGATTTGGACGCGTAAGATCGCTTCAGAAGTTATACCGGGATTAATTCGTCCCTTAACTTGGTCGATTAATCGTCCTTTAACTTGCGGTGTTTGGGGAGAAATTTTTACTATTGTTTTAGGTAATCGCGCCTCTAGATTAGATTTTAATTCCACCGCCACACTGCACTATTCCCGCGCCTATTTTAATGCTTCCTTGTTGGGGGAAATTTTTCGGCGGATGGGTTTACCAGAAGAAAGCTTAGAGTTTTTAACTAGAGGAGCGAAGTTTAGCAAACCACCCTTACTATCTACTTTGCAAAATGTCCCAGGATTGATGAGGCTTTTAGGGCGGGAAATTCAACTAAAAAAAGATTTCGAGCGCGATTATTGCAAACATTTTTCCCCAGCTTTAGCGCGGTTAGAAAGAGATTTAGCTGCCGAAACTCCGCAAAAATTGTTAGAAGAAGTAGATTTAATTTTAGAATTGCTGAAAAAGGCAACTTATTACAGTATTTTGTCACCCATAAGTGCGGCTTTGCGCCAAGCAGTGTTTAAAGTTCAAGATAAAGACATTGATAATAGTCAAACTCCAGAAGTATCCGCAATAAATGCGATCGCACTTTTAGCCACAGAAGCGCGAAAGCTAGGAATAGTAAGTTTTGAGCAGTTAAATCAAACTTCTCTAGGACAAGAGATTTTACAACAGTTTGAGCAATTAGTAATCCAATACGGCTACTTAAGCGAAGTAGGTACAGATATTGCCGTTTCCACCTGGCGGGAAGAACCCCAAATAGTTAAAGAGTTATTTATGCGGATGGCTACGGGGGAAAACGAAGCGCAAAAGCGGAAAAATAAGCGCAAAAAAGGATTTGTGCAAGAGCGCGTGGATCTTAAAGGAAGGGTGACAGAAATTTATAGCCGCTTATTAGCACTGTTAAGGTGGCGATTTGTCGCTCTAGAAAAAACCTGGTTGTTACCATCAGGAGATATCTTTTTTCTGGAGTTAGAAGAAGTTAGACGCTTTAGGCATGGGGATAGTATACAGAAGTTGATAGCTAAAAAGCGATCGCAATATACCCTTGACAGCAATATAGATCCTGTACCTGCCTTAGTTTACGGTCAAGCTCCAACTACAATTATTCCTTCTTCTGCTCCTATTACTTCCACAATGCAAGGAATTGGCGCAAGCGCGGGACAAGTTGAGGGTTATATCTTAGTAGTGCGAAGCTTACAATCTGTAGGAGAAATAACCAAAGAGACGATTTTAGTTGTACCTTATACTGATTCTGGCTGGTCGCCGCTACTAGCGTCCGCAGGTGGATTAATTGCCGAAGTAGGGGGACGACTATCTCATGGGGCGATCGTTGCTCGCGAGTACGGTATTCCGGCGGTGATGGATGTTGCTAATGCCATGACGCTATTTAAAAATGGTCAGCGCGTCCGCATCGATGGACAGTTAGGAATTATAGAATTGCTGTAGTTGTGACTCTATAAAAGAGGATAATTACTTTATTTGCGATCGCCCATTGCGGGGCTAAACTATGAGTCAACGAGCATTGCTATTAGTCAATCGTCATTCTCGACACGGACAAAAAAATCTATCTCAAGCTATCGACCAATTAAAAAATCTCGGCTTAGAGCTAATGGAGGAGTCCATCGAAGATCCGATGAAAGTATCTGATACGATTCGCAATTACCGTCAGCAAGTAGATTTGGTAATTGTTGGGGGTGGTGATGGTACGCTAAATGCGGCGGTAGATGGCATAGTCGATGCACAGTTGCCTTTAGGTGTTTTACCTTTGGGGACAGCAAACGATCTAGCTCGAACTCTAAATATTCCTACTTCTATTCCTGAAGCTTGCCAAGTTATTGCTTCTGGTCAAACTCGGCGAATAGATTTAGGTTGGGTTAATGGCAAGCACTTTTTTAATGTTGCTAGTTTAGGGTTAAGTGTAGAAATTACTCAAAAGCTCACCAAAGAGGCTAAACGCCGTTGGGGAGTTTTAGCTTATGGTGCTACAGCAATTCAAGTTATTTGGCAATCTCGCCCTTTTAGAGCAGAAATTTGTCTCAATGGCGAATCTATCCAGGTAAAAACTGTTCAAATTGCTGTAGGTAATGGTCGCTATTATGGTGGCGGAATGGCCGTAACTCACGATGCCACTATCGACGATCGCAGGCTAGATTTATATAGTTTAGAGTTGCGCCATTGGTGGCAAATGTTGATGTTATTGCCAACTATGCGCCAAGGAACTCATACAACTCTATCTAGCGTCCGCTCCTTGCATGGTCAAGAATTTGAGGTGTCTACTCGCAAACATCTTCCCATCAATACCGATGGTGAAATAACTACCTATACCCCGGCTCGGTTTCGAGTGATTCCTAATGCGATTTCTGTTCTAGCACCTGAATCATAAAGCTATTAAACGCGAATTTGCACGGGCATAATTAGGTAAGTCATTTTTAAGCTACCCAAAGGCGTAAAAATTATCGGGCTTGTAGCAGTATGTACTTCCATTTGAATTTCATTAGTAGGGAGCGCTTTCAATCCATCCATCAAGTATTTGATATTAAAAGCAAATTCTAAGTCTTCTCCCGAACTTGAAACAGAAATAACTTCTCTCCCACTCCCAATATCTCTAGTTTCCACCGATAAAGCTATTTGTTGATTGATATCGTCAAGGCTAAACTTGACAATATTTTGTTTTTGATCTGCCATTACCGCAATGCGTTCTAGACTGCTTATCAACAGCTTGCGCTCTATTGTAACTTGGCGGTCGAATTGACGCGGTATCAGTTGACGGTAAGCGGGATATTGCCCTTCTAAAACTCTACTTGTCAAACGTCGATTTGCCCACTCAAAAATAACCTGTCCTCGATCGAATTGCATTGCCAAAGGTTCAGTAGAATTTCCCAAACTCAGCATTTTTTCCAATTCCCGCAAAGACTTAGCAGGTAAAGTAACTTCAACCAGTGAAGATGCTACAGGTGTTTCTAAAGTGTTCGGAGTTTCTACCAAGGCTAAACGATGTCCGTCTGTAGCTGCAAATTCTATCGTTTCTTGACGGGCAATGATGTGTAACCCTGTTAATAACTGGTTTAGTTCGTTGGTGCTAGTGGCAAATAAAGTTGAACGCAACCCTTCAATAAAAGCCTCTACAGGTAAATAAACCGCTTCTCCAGCTTCAATTATGGGCAATTCGGGAAATTCCTCTACTTCCATCCCGCGCACTTGATAGCGCCCCGAAGCGGAGACAATGGTAATTCCTAAAGGTTCAACATTTGTTTCTTCTAGCTCAATTTCCCCTTCCAAAAGCCGAGAAACAATATCGTTTAGCAGTTTAGCAGGTAATGCGATCGCACCTGTGGCAAACACTTCGGCAGCAAAGCTAGTTTTTATTCCCAAACTCAAATCAAACCCCGTCAAGCTTACTTGCTGGGTTTCAACATCTGCAACCAACAAAACATTTGCCAAAATGGGGTGAGTCGGACGGGTGGGTACAGCGCGGCTTACGAGGGAAAGATTTGTACTTAATTGCGTTTGGCTGCAAACTAATTTCATCACGATGTCATGCTCTGTAAAACTGCACTTGCTAACTACTTTTCCTGCTTGGAGTAAAAAAATACTACGCTTTAGGTTTTCTTAAAAGCTTTCTTCTTTACCTGAATTCCTCAAAAACTCCCGCTCAAGACAGTTGCTCGATTAGTTCAGAAAAGTATCCTAGCACGTCTATTGTATAGTATATATGTACTATTAGGTGTTCTTTATCAAAGACTACTACTAAATTAATAATTATATTAAATAGTAGTAGTAGGCGCTGTGGAAAATGTGGAAAACTTTTTGAAGTGCCGATTCTTTATGGCTTCTAAGCATCTAGTGCCTGTGGAAAACCTGTGGAAAAAAAATTGAGTTTTCCTCAGAGCAAGTATCATTAGTTATAGTTTTCCACAGAAAGGCATAGTTTTCCACATACTTACTAACAGGTTTTCCCCAGAAAATTGCTAGTTTTCCCCAAGGTAAATCATTTTAATGTTTGTTAACAATAAACTCATAATTGCAACTTAAGATAAATTTTGCGATCGCACAGACAAATTAATGCGATCGCTCAATTGACGTAAAGTTTGCCCTAAACTCGAATCATTAGCGCGTAACTGAGCAATTTTCTCGCAACTGTACATCACTGTCGTATGGTCTTTACCACCAAATTCTTCACCAATTTTTGGTAAACTCAAATCCGTATGTTGGCGCATCAAATACATCCCAATTTGTCTGGCCCAGCTAATTTCTCGCCGCCTAGAAATACTTTTCAAGTCTTCAATAGAAATATCAAATTCATCTGCAACAATTTTTAAAACTGTGTCCGGTGAAGCTTCAAGGTTTTCAATAGCTGGGTTTAAAATTGGAATTAAGTTCTCTACCGTCATTGGTAAGCCAGAAATTGAAATATAAGCCACAGCCCGAATTAAAGCGCCTTCCAACTCTCTGATATTGGAAATATAGTTACAAGCAATATATTCAATTACGGTTCTAGGTAAACGCATATTTTCATATTCTGCTTTCTTTTGCAGAATTGCCATTCTCGTTTCCAAGTCTGGGGTTTGAATATCGGCAATTAAACCCATAGAAAAACGCGAACACAAACGCTCCTGCAAGCGAGGAATTTGATTAGGTGGGCGATCGGAAGCGATAACTACTTGCTTGCCTGCTTCGTATAAAGTATTAAAAGTATGAAAAAACTCCTCTTGAGTCGATTCTTTACCTTCAATAAATTGAATATCATCTACTAGCAATACGTCGGCGGCGCGGTAAAGATCCCGGAAGCTTTGGGTGCTATTTTTGCGAATTGATGCAATCAAATCGTTCGTAAATTTTTCTGTAGAAACATAAAATATATTTGTATCAGGATTAATATCCAAACGGTAATGTCCGATCGCCTGCATCAGGTGAGTTTTTCCCAACCCCACACCGCCGCACAAAAACAAAGGGTTAAATTCCCTTCCGGGAGATTCAGCTACAGCTAACGCCGCCGCATGAGCCAAACGGCTATTAGCACCAACTACAAACCGAGAAAAAACATATTTGAGGTTTAATGCTGGAGGTCTTGGGCGATTGCTTTGTAAGCCGTTTTCTTGCTTGCTTGCTTCAAGTGGCACATTCCTAAACTCCGCCTCTACAAAAGAATTGACCGCCTCCCCACTAGCGACAATAAATTGAATTTCTGTTGGACAACCGCGAATATCTTGAACAACATCTGCCAAAGTTTGGAGGTAGTATTTCTGTAACCAGTTGCGAGCAAAAGGGTTGGGCGTACAAATTATTAGGCAATTATCTTCTAGTTTTTCTGCACTAGCAGTTTTAATCCAAGTTTCAAAGGTAGGACGGCTCAACTGTACCTGTAAGCGTTCCAACACCTGACTCCAAAGAGTCTCAAGGCTAAGTTCCACTGCTAACTACCCCTCGTCTACTGTCACAATAAGAAATACAGATAAGCAACCAATCTAGCAAAAATTAAAGCATTCAATCGATTTAGTAAAAATAGTACAGAAATAGACTGTAAGTAGCACTAAACGCGATTAACTGAGCATATTACTACTCATAAAATTACTTTAGTAGAGAACTAAAGACAGATGAAAAGTCGCAACAATTCCCCAAACCAAAATCAACCATTCCTCCCTGCTATGCAAAAACAACCGTTGTTCAAGACCCCGCGCGTTTGCTTATCAATTTTGCTCTCAATGACATTTTTGGGTAGTTGTGCTTTACCAAAGTTATCCCAAAATCGCGAAACTCCTACCACACCCCAACCTGTAGTTAATCCACTGGCTCAAAGCGATCGCATCGTCAACATTAACCCCACCGATCCAAATTTTGTAGTTACCGCCGTTCAAAAAGTAGGTTCGGCGGTAGTAAGAATCAATGCTGCACGGACAGTTAGCAGTCAAGCACCCGATGAATTTGACGATCCAATGATGAGAAGGTTTTTTGGTTCTACCCCACGTTCTAGGCGCGTAGAACGCGGTACTGGTTCTGGATTTATAGTTAATGCTAACGGGCAAATTTTGACCAATTCTCACGTCGTAAATGGCGCTGATACTGTAAGCGTTACCCTCAAAGATGGTCGAACTTTTAAAGGAGAAGTATTAGGAGAAGATCCCGTTACAGATGTTGCGGTAATTAAGATTGCAGCTAACGATCTGCCAATTATCCCTATAGGTAACTCCGATGGCTTGCGCCCTGGAGAATGGGTAATTGCGATCGGCAATCCTTTAGGGTTAGATAATACTGTAACGGCAGGAATTGTCAGCGCTACCGATAGATCCAGTAGTGATATTGGAGTATCTGACAAGCGAGTTGGCTTTATTCAAACCGATGCGGCGATTAATCCTGGTAATTCTGGCGGGCCACTACTAAACGCTCGTGGTCAAGTTATTGGGATGAATACAGCAATTATTAGCGGCGCTCAAGGCTTAGGTTTTGCCATTCCTATCAATACCGTTCAAGGAATATCTCAGCAAATTATTACTAAAGGTAAAGTAGAACACGCTTATTTAGGCGTTCAGATGTTAACTCTAACTCCAGAAGTCAAAGAACAATTAGATACTCAATCGCGGGGACGTATTCGCGTAGAAGCAGATACAGGAATTTTATTAGTTCGTGTTGTCCCCAATTCTCCCGCCGATGATGCTGGTTTACAAGCTGGGGATGTAATTCAATCTATTAACAATCAGCCTGTAACTAAAACCGAGCAAGTACAGCAATTAGTAGAGCGTAGCACTGTTGGAAGTCAGTTAACAGTGGAAGTTCAACGCGGTCAACAATCCGAGCAAGTATCTGTAAAACTTGAATCCTTACCGACACAACGCGAACGCTCTTAACCTATGTCAGAAATTTTAGAAATCATCCAACTCAGTCATCCCGTCCTGCGTTCTAAAGCTCAAAACGTTGATAATATTCACTCTCCCCAAATTCAAAAGTTAATTGATAATCTTCTAGCTACAGTTATCGCCGCTAATGGAGTAGGAATTGCAGCGCCGCAAGTAGCTTCGCGCGATCGCTTATTCATAGTTGCTTCTCGTCCCAATCCTCGCTACCCCAACGCTCCCCAAATGGAGCCAACAGCAATGATTAACCCGCAAATTCTGGCTAATTCTAATGAATTGGTGAATGGTTGGGAAGGTTGCTTGAGCATTCCAGGAATTAGGGGATTAGTACCAAGATACCAAGCAATCGAAGTTGAATATAGCGATCGCAATGGGAAACTGCACAAGCAAGAATTAACCGATTTTGTTGCCCGAATTTTTCAGCACGAACTCGATCATCTTGATGGCATAGTATTTGTAGACCGCTTGCAAAGCACTCAAAACCTAATTACCGAGCAAGAATACCAAAAACTAATCACCTAAGTTACATCCTGTCTAAAACTTGAATCCCCAACAAGGACAATCCTAGTTTTAACGTTCTAGCCGTCAAATTACATAGCACCAATCGAGATGTCCGCAAAGGTTCTTCAGCGTTTAGTACCGGAACACCGCGATCGCGATCGTAAAATTGATTAAACTTTTGACTTAGCTGAAACAGATACTCACATAGACGATTAGGAAACAAATCTTGCTCTACAGCATTAATAACATCATCCAACTGCAATAAATGCTTTGCTAGTGTCAACTCTGTTTCATGCTGTAATAAAATATCAACACTATCTCCCAACTGTTCAAAATCAATCTCACCTTTACGGCTAATACCTTGAATTCGCGCATAAGCATACAACATATATGGCGCAGTATTACCTTGCAAAGCCAGCATTCTGTCATAGCTAAAAATATAATTACTGGTACGGTTTTGGCTAAGGTCTGCATATTTAACTGCACTAATGCCAACTACTTTAGCTGCATTAGCAATAAAATCCTCCG
>QQTW01004378.1_pt1 | contig 10590 bp, 5 predicted proteins | sample 1904831 | NCBI WGS metagenome assembly QQTW01 (sample SAMN09435610, study PRJNA476489) | Subsurface metagenome, whole genome shotgun sequencing project.
AAGCATTATCGGTTTCCCAGCCTTCGCAGTTGAAGATGCAAGGTTAGTTGAACGTACCAGAAACGATATTATTAATAAACTTCAGGGACGTTACGGTTGCAAAAGATTTCTGCGAGATGGGCATCAAACAGTATTGGAAGATAGCCATCGCTTACACTACGAACCTTGGGAACTCAAGCAGTTTGAGCATATCGAATGCGAATGGCCGTTGTTTTTCACCTACCTGCTTTTAGATAGCATCTTTCGGGGAGATAAAGAGCAAACTAAAGAATATCAGGAACGGTTGAGATCTATACTAATTGAGCGTGATGAGTTAAAACTACTGCCAGAGTTGTATTATGTTCCAGCCGAGAACATTGAGGCAGAAAAGTTAAATCCTCATAGCCAGCAGCGTTTACCAAATGAAAATATTCCTCTAGTTTGGGCGCAGAGTTTATATTTTCTGGGGGAAATGCTAAGTGAGGGATTATTGTCAGTGGGAGACATAGATCCTTTGGGAAAACACTTAACCATTGGGCGACATCGGGAAGCACTGGTACAAATTGCCCTACTAGCGGAAGATGAAGATTTACAAGCCAAACTGGCAGTGTATGGCATCGACACGCAAACACTTCAACAAGTAGAACCAATTCAAGTACGTCATGCTGGGGAACTTTCAGCTGCTTATACCCAAATAGGACGCAATGACAAACTGGGGCTAACAGGTCGTCCAGTACGGCGGTTGCGAAGTTTGACCACATCACATATCTTTCGTATTCGTAACGAAACAATCGTCTTTCTCTCATCCTTTCTAGATCCACAGCAGTTTTACCTGACGCTCGATTACCATTTTTTGGTAGATCAGCTTAAAAGTGAATTGGCTTATATCCAAAACCATTGGAATGAGTCAGGACGACCAACCGTAACTCTAATGTTGACCCAGACAATGTTGGAGACGGGAGAAGCGGCGTTACTGGCGCTGATGCAGGAACTTAGAAGTGGTATTTGTAACGATGTCCACGTCAAGCTAGGGCGCTTGCAACAGCTAATGTTGACGGCTAAGACCGAGAAGATTGATTTTCTGCACGCGCATGAATTTGCTCAGTCCTCGGTTAAAAATGTTACTACAAACTGCTATTACCTAGCTTTTCACCCAGAAAAAAACTGGGCTTTGAATTATACACAAGAATTCCAGCTAGAGTGTGAAACTAACTTAGGGTTGTTGCTGGCGCAGTTGCGATCGTCAGACAATCTTTACGAGCAAATCGAGTTGTTGCAAACTTTGTATCGCTTGCGGGGGCTAGAGTTTGACACTGGCTTTGGCGAACCGGGACAAAAGGTGACAGTGGCAGATTTATTGGATGAAGTTTATATCAAAGCAGGCAAACTTTGTCTCTGGACGGTTGTGCGACGGGCAGCAGGATTGCGGCAGATGGTTGATGTGGCTTTGTCGGACGAGGTGACGACAATATTAGTGCGACAAAAACAGATTGCGGTGGGTAAGTCTTACAGTGAAGCATCTTTGATTACTCGTCCCAAATCTAACCAGGAAATTAGGGATATAATTGCTCAGTTTTGTGGGGAAGATATTCGCGATCGCGTTCTAACTCAAGAAATTCTGCTTTATCTTGCCATCTTAATACGGGCAGAACCTCATTTATTTAAAGGGCTATTAACGCTGAGAGTCGGCTATCTCATTTTGTTGATGACGAGTGAATTAGGCAGAGAATTGAGATCGACTCAAGATGAAGCCTACGAACACTTGATGAAACTTTCACCTTTTGAAGTGAAGATGCGGGTACGCCAAGTATTGATTGGCTATGAGGGAATGAATCAGCTGTTGCGTCAGCGAGAGTCTTTGCACGTTAAACAACAAGAAAGTGAAATTGAATGGATAGTGCTACCAGAACCACAAGATGAAACCTTCTTCCCAACTGGAGGTTGGCAACAGCAACGCCATTGGGATGGATCGATGAATCGCGTCCCGCCAGACTTTTTCAAATATGTTTGGCAATTGCTGAAACACTGTAAGGGTGTAGTCATTGGCGATAAGCTAGAACGTCGCAATCGCTTGGATAGTGAAGTAATCCTCGCAGAAATGACACCTGGGGAGAAAAATTTTGCTCTGCGAGTGGAACATCTGCTCAATAAAATTGAAGCGCCTGAATATCGGCAAGCCAACGTTGAGACATTGATGGAACTAGCAGCGATCGCTAATCGCAACCCCAGCTTACAAATCGAAGAATACATCGTTTTGGATGTACTCATCGGTCATGCCGTGCGCTTGGCTTGGCTGGAACGGTTCCCCGAAAAAAGCGATCGCTACGATGAATCTAAAGCTGCTGCTTGGCGATCGTTTTACAATACATCTCCAAGAGAATGCGCAAGTTATGTCGTCAAAGCCTTGCGTTTCCTAACTCAATTTGGCTCAGAAGCTAACTAAAGGCAAGTCGCTTCGCTCCAGTTTTAAGTTCTAAGTTTTGAGTTTTAAGTTAAAAATATTTTTCAGCTTAAAACTTAAAATTCATTACGAGAAACTATTTACTGCGCCCCTGCGGTCATAATGATGAATATTTAACTAAGGGCGAGCGCTATTGAATCTCTGCCAACGGTAATAACAATGTTTCCTCTATTTCCTGTCGCACTGCATGAGTCATGTAACAAGAGCTGTTGATACAATCCCATAGCAATTTATTAGCATCATAATATTGTTGCAGTGCTTGCTTCTGTTGAGGGTTGAACTGCCAATCATATCCAATGTTGCGGTAATTAATCTGCACCGTTCTTAACTGCTCAGTCCAAGCACGACCATTAACTTTCCACCACTTTCTAAAGCTACCTTCGCTTTGAACCAAATTAGGTAGTCGATCTTTGAGGTTTTGTAGCGATCGCTGTAATTCACGGTCAAGGCTAAGGCTAATAGCACGGTCAAGGCTAAGGCTAAGAGTAGGAGCTAGAGAAAAGTCAAGCTGACGGGACAAGCTAAGAGCAAAGTTAAGTTCATAATCGAGTTCAAGGTCATGTTTTAGAGCAAAACCAAGCGCAGGATCGAGTTTCAGAGCAAGGCTCAAGCTAGGCTTGATTTTAAGATCGATGTCAAGGTCAAGGTTTGGTTCAAGATAAAAAGCTCGGACAGACGCTAATTTGTAAGTTACATGAACTGCAAAAGATTTTCTACTTAGCCAAATTAAAAAATTTTGTAAATCCCGATCTTCGGTTATTAAATTATCAATTTGCTGCTTCATTAACTGAATTAAATAATCAGCATTTCGTAACATACCCACAGTCAATAAAAAAACCTCACGCCATCGTTTTTCAGCGATCCGACTTACCAACTGTCTCAAAGCTATTTCTAATGTCTGAGGATCGCAATTTGTCACAATCTCTTGAGCGGTAAAATACTCGTGAAAAGTTAAATGGGAGAATGAGTAAATACCTCTGGCTCTTTCCACTAATAAACCGTGTTGTGCTTCAATCGATCTAAGCACAGCATTTGCATCTAGGTATAAAACCTCAAACTCAGTACTCGCATCATGTAAATTTATAATGTAATCGATAATGTACTGTTCTAATTCTTGCTGTTTAAAAAAATAGTCGCCGCGTTCAAAGGTACTTAGGGCAATTTTACTGAGTAGGTTTTGTTTGTATTGTACTGATAGTTTTTTATATATGCGATCGCGTTCAATATTACGTACAGCATCCCATTTTTTCAATAGGAGATTTATTCCTTCTTTGTAAAGCTCTAAACGATTAGCCGGAAAGTCTGCTGATTCTTCAAATGTCAAACACAGTAGTGTCAGTAGTAAGGGGTTAGTCGCTAGTTCTTTGATTGAAAAGTTATTTTTGAGTTTGTCAATAAAATTTTCACCTTGAATCGGGTCTCTAGTAGAAAACCATTTGTGAGCGAAGCTGATAATTTGTTCATCATTAAAATCGGCAACCTCTACTTCAGTAAAATTTTTCAGAGTATATTGTTTCGCAGCAATTCGACAACTTACAATAAAATCATTAGCACTAAAACGAGTACAGATATTATTTAATTCTTTTAAAACTCTTGCTTCATCAACTTCCATTACTTCATCTAGTCCATCAAGTAGAACAAGCGCTCTACCCTGACTCAACAACTTTTCAGTTATTGAATTATCTAAAATACTGCAAGCATTAAATTTTTGATTAATATATTCAATTAAGGTCGAACAATCTTTGCTTCCAGCAAAATTTTTAAGTGTAATAAAAATAGGAACTAGATGGGGTTGAAAATTGCCAGAAATGCATTGAATTGCTATATGCTTTAAAAATGTGGTTTTTCCCGATCCAGGTTTACCCAAAATCATCAGGTTTGAGTATTGTTTGACGGCTGCTAGCCCTGTCATCCGTTGTTCGCCAATTCCACCCAACCCCGGACGCTCAAACTCGTCAGCAACAGAAACTTTATGCAGGTCAGCAATTTCTAATCGTCTGCGACTGCTGATTTGTTCTAAAATATTGACATCGGTGTAAATGTCATGCAAATCAATTTGCTGGTATAATCCTAACAGCCGCATTTTTCCGCATTGATTAAAAATACAGGTGTAAACTTTCTGCCGAACCTCCTGCACTAAAGCATCAATATCAGAAATGTTTTGCGTCTGGGTTGGAGATATTTTTTCAGCCATATCCGCAATCTTTGCCTCAGACCCTTCTGGCTTTTGGTAACTTTTATTAAAGTCTTGGCTGCCCACCGAATTTACCTATATAAAGAGTTATAAATGTTTTCAACTAAAATATTTATAACTCAAATGTCAAGTTATTAATGCTGCTACAATCAAATATTACTTATTTGGCTTATATCGGGTCTGTTTATAAATTTTTGGCGATCGCTTTATCTGTAATATTGTGCTAAAGCATAACAAGCTATAATATTTGACTCCAAATTAGCCAGCGATTTATACTCTTTTTTAAGAAAAGATTGAAATATATACATAGATAATATTATGTAACATACTGTTAAAACGCTTAGTTTAACAATATTAAAGCTTGATTAAGATCTGGGATAGTCTTAAATTGATCTGTGAAGCAAGACAGTTTCTGCTTGCAGTCGAATCGCATCTATAGTTTGAGGAGTGAGCTATATGTACACTGCTGAATCATTGCCTGCTCAACAAACTTTTGAGCAAATAGAGCAAGAATTGGGTGCAGGAATGGTTCCACGTATTTTTAAACTTCTAGAATCCCAACCTGTATTACTAGCTCATCTTTGGGGACAGTTTCGGGTTATAGTCCTGCAAGGAGACTTACCTAGAATACTAAAAGAATTGCTGGGTCTAGTAGTGGCGAGGGCTACTGAATGTGAGTACGTACAAGTCGTTCACTTGCATAGCTTAACCTTACAGGGCATGGATCGAGATGCTTTAGCAGCTGTGAACCAAGGTGACTACGAGGCAGCAGAGCTTAGTAATTTGACTAAAGCCGCCTTGCGCTTCGCGGCTTTAGCCACAAGTACTCGCGCCGCCTATGCTTCTGCAACAGAGGATAGAGGTAGATGGCAACAACTACGTCAGCAAACGACTCAAGCACTTGAGGATACAGGTTTGGAAGAAGAAGAAAAATTTGAATTGGTGGCGACGGTGGGTTTATTTGAACAAATTTGCACTGTAGCCAACCTGCTAGCTCTCGATCCCAGGCAGCCCTAACCAGAATTTTAGATTTTAGATTTTGGATTTTAGATTTTGGATTAAAGAAAAAATCTAAAATCTAAAAAAAGGTCTCAAGCACCTAAATTTGTTTATGGAGAAAAATAAATTGTTTTCTCATATCAAGCCGCTAGTTTCACGCAGCGCGAGTATTGGTGAAGCGTCTTCAGCAATCGCTGCTTAACTATGAGGGTAATCCAAAATCGTAAATCCAAAATCCAAAATTGAGTGACGCTGTAGCGGCAGACAAAAATTTTTAGCTAACACCAATGGCATGATGAGCTTTAGTCACGAGCAATCGACATCTCTAGCCCAGGTGCCTTTATGGTTACTTGTGGAGTTAGCAAATGAATTAAGTACAGCCACAAATTTAGAAACATTGCAGCGCATTCTCGCCCGGAAGTTGCGCTGGATATTCAACTTCGATCGCTGTACTTTAGCAATTGGGTCTCAGCCTACTGATACTGAGTATGTATTATTGGATATCACCAGCCCAAGCAAAGCTGAGTCTACTTTACCGCAAAAATTTGCCTTCGCTCAAGGGTGGTGTGGAAAAGCGATCGCCGAATCTAAACCGTATTTTATCGCAGACTTAACTCAACTTCCATCCGCGATCGCCCTGCCGAGGGACGCTTATATAGGTTTAAGTGCAAATGCGTTTTCCTTAATAGTACTACCTCTAAAAGTGGGACGTACTATCGGTAGCCTCAATTTCAGTTCCAACAAACCTAATGCTTACCCCCTAAGTTGGCATAACATAGCGAGTCTGTTGGCTTGTCAAGTGGCTGGACAGTTGAGTTCAGTGCTAGCTCAAGAGGAAACATCATTAGCTTTGAAAGCTCTAGCAGTATCGCAAGCAAAATTAAAAAGCGCCTATGAGTTTCGCTCTAGAGTCATGGAAAGCGCTACTAATGCCATCTACGCCCTTGACTTGCAGGGGAACTTTACCCTCGTTAATCGCCGCATGGCAAAGATGACTGGTTACGCTGTCGAAACACTGCTGGGGTTTCCCTTCATAGAGCTTTTTTCTCCTACTGAGGCTAGCAATATTCAACAGCAGCTTTTAGCGATCGTTAATGATGGAATTTCTATTGATGAATATCATTCAGAACTGATAAAAAAAGATGAATCTGCGCAAATGATTTCGTGGAGTTTGGCTCCGATACTTTTAGACGGAGACATATCAGCTCTGGTTGGGACAGCTCAAGAAGTCAACTGAAGGATTTTAGATTCTACATTTAATTTAGTAGCGGCGGGTGAGAATGAATAATTTTGAATGTTGAATTTTCAGTTATAAGTTATATAGACAGCTTGAACTCAAAACTTAAAACTTAAAACTTAAAACTATTATCGACTCGCCCCTACAAAACATTTGTGCAAGAGGTCTAATGTTTCAAGCTACTCGTCGCCGCCTCGCCATTTGGTATACCGCAGTAACAGCAGTGCTGCTATTAGTATTTGCCAGTGGAGTATATTTGTACTTCCGCAGTACCTTAATTGAGCGGATTGACGATACTCTCAATCATGTGGTGGAAATAGTCGAGCGTTCGATCGATCCTGCCTACTCAGATACAGGTCAACTCCGCTTGAATTTAGAAGCTACTTTTCGAGATAATCCTGGTACGGTTGAAGACGATCGCATTGACTTGGAGTGGTTTAGCCCTACTGGTGAATTAGTGTGGTCAACTTTTTCAGAACCACTCAACATTCCGATTCATAGCAATCGCACAGGCGAAACAGTGCGCGTCACTAAGGGAGATGTATTTGACTCCTCACCCCTGTACGGGCGCACGGCCGTGCGCCCCTACTCACTCCTGCTCAGACAGGTGACAGAAAGAGTCCAAAATGGGCGACAGGTAGTAGGATACTTGCGCGTCAGCCACCCTTGGTTTGAAGTGACAAAACCCAGTCAACAGCTAGCTTTTGATTTAAGTCTCGGTATAGGATTAATGGTAATTTCCGTCGCCATGAGTGGCTGGTTTCTTTCAGGAAAAGCAATGGAACCAGTGCGGGATTCTTACCAACGTCTCAAACAATTCACCGCCGATGCTTCCCACGAACTCAGAAGTCCAATTACTTTGATTCAAACAAACGTACAAGTTGCATTAGCTGAGCTTGAATCAGTAGGAGGACAAGGTTCCAACTCAAAATATGGACAACAGTTGAAAGTTGTGGAACGCTTAACTAAGCGTTTGGGTCGCTTAGTTGACGATTTATTATTTCTAGCACGACAAGATAGCGGTATTATACAACCCCAGTTTTCGCAATGTCCCCTAGACGCGCTGCTGATGGAAGTGGTTGAAGAACAACAGCTTGCAGCTGCGGAAAAGAAGATTAAACTCTCGCTCGATTTAATTGAGTCATCTGATGCCGAAATCGCTCCCGAAATAGCAGAAGAGTGGTTTACACTCCCAGGAGATTGGAATCAACTAATCCGCTTGTTTACGAATCTGATCGGTAACGCTCTGCAATATACCCCAGCAGGCGGACAAATCAGTGTAGAGTTAAAACGAATTTCCAACAGTAAAGAAATTTACCTCTCACCCCTTGCCTCTCGCCTATCACCACAAGCCTCTGGGCTACAAATTAAAGTTACAGATACTGGGATTGGTATTCCTGCCTCGGCACTACCCCACTTATTCGATCGCTTTTATCGCGTAGATCCAGCTCGTACCCACGCTACAACAAAACCTGTTGCAGCCTCAACCGGATCTGGCTTAGGCTTGGCGATCGCTGCCGCCATTGTCGCTAATCACCAAGGTCAAATTCATGCCGAAAGCACCCTCTGTCGAGGCACAACCTTTACTGTCACCTTACCCTTGAGCGTTGAATCTTAGGGCTTATTTTACATCAGTAAGGACAGGTTAAATACACATTCATACAGGAAAAGTGACATTTTGGCAAACCTGCTCTTACAGAAACCCACCGATACAACTCGATAATCTTCCTCACCTAAAATGCATCCTGTGGCAGATGCACTAGGGTATTTTTTTCCAATAATTTAAATGACACTGGCTGTAATTATGAGTACAAAATTACTTCATATTCAGTTTATAGCTCTACCGTTTGAATTAAGTCAACGGGCTAATCGCTGGAAAGTTAATTAGTTGCTCATAATAACACAGTAAACAATTTAAATGAATAGTTAAGGAGAATTAAATGCCAATTCCAATAAGAGAAGATGTTGCCTACATTATCCTGAAAAAAATTAATGAAACTGGGCAGGGACTGCATGAAGTTCATTTCACAGCAGATGATTTTATCGGTCGAGAACCAACAAAAGCTGAACTTTTGGGGCATTTAGATTTTCTAAATCAAAAGCAATATATCAACGCTGAATTTTCAGGCAATGCCTACGCCAACCAAGAAGATGTTCCTGACGCTGTAGATCCAAAAGAATTTGACTTCAGAATCGCTAATACCTTCGGTTCCTCTGATGGTCCTCTGCCTAACTTGATTACATTCAAAACGGCAGAACTGACAGACAAGGGCCGCAAAATGTTGGAAAAGATGGATGCGAGACCCCCTGAAGAACTCAAAGAAGGCCCATCAGTTCCAATTGCCACCAAAGATATGCCGTTCCTAGAAAAAATTATGCTCAAGAGCGGTCTTGAGGATCTTTTCGATGCTAGGGACGTAACAGAGATAGTATACCGGGCTATACGCGACCTGATGACTGACGAAGCAGCCGACCGAGTAGCAGATGAACTGCATAAAGAAGCACTACCCGTCGAAGATAAAGCTCTGAACATGGAAATTGCCGAGCTTTGGGAAGATACCAATCCCCTGGTTCACTTCTTGAGCAAAATTCGTCCACCCTTCTTCCACGATGCAAAAAGTTCCGATCCAACTAATGTAAATGACGAGCGCTTTTTGTTCCGGGTAAAAAATGAAGCTCCAATGGCAAGAACTGGGTTTGATTTAGACGTTGAAGAAGTGCTTAAAGCTGTTTTTTCTGCCACTAAAGAGGAGCTATCTGAAGAAAGATCCCAGGAAATTGCTAATTGTTTGCCTGGAAGAGTTCAACAAATATGGCAAGAAGCTTAATCTAATTTTGCTGGTAATTGTGAAGCATTTGTACAGAAATTCTGGCGTAAGTCTCAACTTCTATGTACAAATGCTTTTTCTTTATAGCTGTTAGTTAATTAGTTAAATTCTGGCTGAATTAGATTTCTAACTAACAACTTAGGCAGGGATTTCAACCCCTACTATACTTTCTTAAGGCTAAAATAGTTATTGAAATGGTTGCTTTTTCTACTTCTCAAGTTAAAAATAATATTTGAAAATTTATTGATAGTTTTTATAGTTATATATTGTTATAAGTCATAAGTCATTAATCGTTCGTACAAATGACAAACAACAAATGACTTATGACACTACTTCCCATTCCATTTATGGCGGAGATGAGTGAAGTTAACTAGGCGGCCACAGCCGGGATCTCAATCGTAGGCCGAACTTGGCTAAGCATACTTTGCAGTTCCTCTCCCTCAATTACCTCTGCCTCCAATAGTTGGGTGGAAATCTTTTCGAGTAAGTCGAGGTTGTGTTTAACTATATCCACAGCATACTGATGGGCGGTTTCTACAATTTCCTTCACCTCGTGGTCGATCGCTTGGGCTGTTTGGTCGCTCACCATGCGGCGAGGATTGGCGTTTTCACTACCCAGGAACATAGCTTGCTGCCCCTGCTGGTAAGCCAAAGGCCCCAAAACCTTGCTCATGCCGTAAGTTGTTACCATCCTTTCTGCTAAGTCAGTTGCTTTCTGCAAGTCATTGGATGCACCCGTCGTAATGCTGCCAAATACAACCTCCTCCGCTGAACGCCCACCTAACAAGGTGGCAATTTGTCCCCGCAGTTCAGCTTCATCCATCAAAAAGCGGTCTTCAGTCGGCACTTGTAGGGTGTATCCTAAAGCTGCCATCCCGCGTGGCACAATCGA
>QQTW01004379.1_pt1 | contig 10589 bp, 13 predicted proteins | sample 1904831 | NCBI WGS metagenome assembly QQTW01 (sample SAMN09435610, study PRJNA476489) | Subsurface metagenome, whole genome shotgun sequencing project.
TGCGTACGAACCTCCTACACGCGCCGCCGCGCCGCTCGTCCCCGTTTCTCCCGTCTTATCTGCGCGACAGAGATGCAACAGAAGCTGCAACCCGCACACATCGCCGGCAGAAGACGCTCGAGGAGTTTGAGAGCGTCGCGCCTGTCGTCGAGAGGTTGGGCTCGTTGAGGCAGAGGGCGGATGGTGGGAGGAGGAAGCGGAAGGTGGAGGAGCAGGTAGACGGGGATACAGATGCGGATGCAGATGGGGATGGGGATGGGCGGAGCGGCCGGCGGAATGTGAGGGCGCGCGCAAGGAGAGATGGAAAGGATGGCGACGCTGGCGAGCATCGCGTCGGATCCAGTACGCTGGACGAGTCGCTGATCAGTGAAAAGACTCGTGGAAGCAAGGCGAATAAACCTACATGCCCGACGTCTATGGTGAAATGGCGCACATACTCTACCTCCGCAGATCTTGGCTCGTCGGGAGTTGCATAAAGAGAAGTAACTAAACTAATGTCAAGGTCCTCTCTCCTAATTGATTGACATCAACACCACAATCAAACCAGAGATATACACCAACTCTCTGGTACAGCGTCTCCGAACCTGTAGAGCTGTAGTCCATTGCAGGCATCACTAATAGACAGCAAACAAACTTAGGAACCTCGCGCCTATCATCCGGTACAATAAACATGCAAATGCAAAGCATTTCTCTCCTAGCAGCTTCTCCATTTGGATACAGCTCTGGGAAATCGATATGCAGAGGGTCGTATCTCCGTTGAGGTGCGCGGTAAGAGGTCGACGCGTGTATCTGTTCATATAATGTAGACAACCAGTTCTTTGTTCTGAGCGACTTCGGTAACGACACTAAGTCATGATAAGGGACTACAGGCCCTCGGAGTGTGATGCGGGGCCGTAATTGGCGTTGAGGGCGCTCCGTGACTGAACGAAAGCCATCTTCGCCGTCGAGAAGCTCAACCAAGCTCTGCGCCACGTAGCTGCCGAGAGAAAAGTATCTGATGGAAACTCCGACGGAAGCCCAGGAGAAAGATGGTGCTATATCAAGCCGATGACCGGCGGTTTGAGATGGAGTATTCGGCCGCGTTTCCCGTCTATACCAGCATAGACAATATGGAAAGTCTTGTCTCCAGAGCCCAGCGAGGTAGGTGGACCCATTGTGGGCTTGAGCCTTGAAAGCGTAGGCAAGCCCTAGGATAGCGAACAGTGTATCTTCTTCCTTGGTGAGGATACAGTCGCTGAACCTTTCCACCACTCGATGCCAAGCTTTACACCATCTCCTCGTCATTTCTAGAGAAATGGTCTCGCGGAACGGTTTTGCTGTTTTAGGTGTTCTTCGATCGATGCTGGAAGAGATATATTGCTGGACGGTCCACGCATCACCTTGATCTTCATGAAGAACTGCCCTGATGACTTTTTCCATGCCGTCATGAACGTTAAAGAGCTCCCCTTGAGGCTTCCGTTCAGATGCATCAAAGCCTTTGCATTCCCACGTCACTTCATTCCGATTCCAGTGTACGATCCTCCCGGACAGGAGGTTTTCCTGAAGGACCCAACCCCGAGAGGTTAGGTAACTCGGCTGATCTTCTGGGATCCCACATGAGATTGCACGAGGTCCTCGATGAAGAGGGAAGCGTGGAGAGATCTTGACACCGGGATGGACCCCAGCTATCAGATTCGGAAAGATACAGGGCCGAATGGATAATGGATTTCTGCGCCTTAGAAACCCTTCATGACTGTTTCTGGCTCCATCTGCTGATATGTTTAGCCATGCATTTGCATATATCTCGTACATATGAGCGCTCTGCTCCTCCCAATCTTGAACGGAATCCTGAACGATACAGATCGCATCGACCCAGAGATACAAAACTCCTAGCCTTCTGGTCACTGTGATGGCGTCGCGTATGGTTTTCGGCATGGACGTCAGTGGAAACCTCAGCTTCCTCGACTCTAAATTCGACTCGGTGGTAACATGCGTATTGACTGAGGAATTACCCCAGCGGTAGCTCAACGTTGTATATCTGTCAAGAATGCCTGTTCCGTCAAATAAAGCTGGGTTTTCATGTCCGCTTTCGCGGCCGACTCGAATGACCCGACGCGGAAGGCTGGCATGTTCGGTGAGCACACAGCTGGAGTCTTGCTTCTCGCACCTGTCAATCCAGCTTTCCAGCAGTTGGAATATGGCGCTTGAACCTGAGTCGAAATCCAAGTAAGAGGTTTGGAACTTGTGGAGAAGAGCCGGTTCCCATAGGCCCTGACCACAATCGCCTGAATCGAGTGATGTCATGATCAGTACTGCTCCTGAATGGCAATCAACGCTTGCCTACATGATGGATGTGGAAGCTTGTAGGGTTTCGAAAAGTAGCTTTGAGAAGCCCACCCCATATACTGTGCAGAGACTCTGATGGGATGCTCATCAGGCGCGAAAGGCATGATAAGCCAATCGTCCGACCGCACCGCTAGGATTGCGTAATACTGCTGCCACTTTAGTCGCATGGTTCAAGGGGGTGAGGGGAGGTCTACGAACATACATGTCCCTTCCCGATGCCGATGTCCCGAGTACCAACTGCAGAGGATGGGTTTCGACAGATAACAAAGTCCGACACATCCGTGGCGGGGCTGACACTCAGATTGTCTGTAGCAATGGCGAAGAATAATGGAGTCGGAGTTTTAAATGCCTTGTAGGTGATGTTCGACCAACGAGACTGTACGTTTGATAGCCACTTTTCGGAGTGTTCATCTCCACAACGCATTCCAGGCAATGGTGTAGTCTCTAGCTGTGTTCTGATATCCGCACACGCGACAGAAATCACTTCCGTTCCTCGGAATTCCCTATATCTGAGTGATATACACCCGCTAATTGTCGAGAGGGCTGCGTCGTCCAATGCTAGTGCAGCATGGAGAAGTGCACATAAATGACAATCTTGAGATGCTGATTGTTCAAGGTCCTTTAGATTGGCATGATGTTGGACCGGAAGGGAGTGAAGCTCGTCTGCATACGGCTTGCAATTAGGGTTGTCTGGCACCGCTGTCATCGTTTCGCCAGTTAGAGGATCAAAAGCGGGACACTGTAGTTGATTGCATTCCTCGGCGCCATGGAGGACAAAACTGACGGATGCGCACATCCCACAAAGACGGTGAAAGTCTGGATCCATACCTAGGTAGCTTGCTCGCAGGAAGTTGATGCCTCTCTTGGCACGATTGATCAATTCCAGCTGCGTGCTCCCCCGGTCCGTCTGAATCGATTGGGGATGAGGCTCGTTGGCTTAGTTGGCCCTAGAAAACGGGAAACAACGGAAACAACGGGAAACGATACGTACCTGGGTACCTGTGCCGTGCCATGTGTGCAGAGAAATAGTGGGGCATGGCGGGGCACATAAAACGGATCGCACCTGCATTTTGAACAATCCCATTCCCGTCGTCAGAGCGCTTTCGTCTTCTCCATAGACAGCTCTCACCCTTCTTTCAATCTCTACAGGTCCTTTTCGTGCAGACCCAGACATTCGTTTCACTCTTTGCGCCTATATTTGAGGCCTTTCGCCGCCTCACGTGGGAACAGCCAATCACGCTCTCGAAAAGATGACGGAGATAACGCACCCGACTATCAAAGGTATGCAAGTCATTTTCCTCGTTCTTGCGCTTCTTCCAACATCAGAACCTGCATTGACCAAACGACTCCTCATAGATGGCTGGTTCCGCGAGATCTCCGACATGTGGCCCGGCCAGGCGATGACGCTCAAGGTCAACCAAGTCCTGCACCACGAGAAGAGCGAGTATCAAGACGTCCTCATATTCGAGTCGAGCGACTATGGCACAGTGCTTGTGTTGGACAACGTTATCCAATGCACCGAGCGCGACGAGTTTTCGTGCGTATAGACAAGCACTCCCAGAAACGGCCGTGATAGAGTTTGACTGGGCATGCAGGTATCAGGAGATGATCACGCACCTTGCCATGAACGCCCACCCGAATCCAAAGAAAGTGCTCGTTATTGGCGGTGGCGACGGCGGTGTTCTGCGAGAGGTAGTCAAGCATGAGACGATAGAAGAGGCAATCCTGTGCGACATCGACGAGGTCTGCGCGAGCTGTTGGACATGGATGTGAATAAAAGCAGGTTCTGACTTGGTCTACCAGGCTGTCATCCGCTTGTCAAAGAAATTTCTCCCTGGCATGTCAGTCGGCTTCCAGCACCCAGCGGTCAAGGTACATGTCGGCGACGGCTTCAAATTCCTCGCGGACCGGCAGGACGAGTTCGACGTCATCATCACCGACTCCAGCGATCCAGAAGGGCCGGCCGAGTCGCTCTTCCAGAAACCGTACTTCGAGCTGCTGTACAGTGCACTGCGCAAGGGTGGTGTGATCACGACCCAAGGTTGTATGCCCTCTCAGTCCGTCACACGCGTGCGCTGGAGTCATCATCGTCGTACCAACACGTGCCGTCCCAATTGCTAACCCGCCTTTAGCTGAGAACCAATGGCTGCACCTCTCGCTCATCACGACGCTGAAGAAGTCCTGCAAAGAAGTCTTCCCCGTCGTCGAGTACGCGTACACCACCATCCCGACCTATCCGTCCGGCCAGATCGGCTTCATGGTGTGCTGCAAGGACCCCGACCGAGACGTCAAGAAGCCGCTGAGATGGTGGTCGCCGGAGGAGGAGGAGAAGCTCTGCCGGTACTACAGCAGGGAGATCCACCAGGCGGCGTTCATACTGCCGACGTTTGCGCGCAAGGCTTTGCGATGAGCGTGGCGATCGGAGTATCGCGTTGTACTCTCAGATGGGCACAGTGTTACATAGCAACGGTTCCAGCAGGCAAGGTCGGAGTCGTCGAATTAGGTCATTGCCGAAGAGATTTGTAGCATCTTGTGCAAGTAATCCTCGATGCCGTTCCAAGGTTGCCATGACTGAAACGCGCCGATGCGGAAGTCTGCACGTGTCGATATAAAAGAGCTGTCAGTATACGGACCTCGAACGATCAATCGTCATCGAACTCCCAAACAACGCGTAACATGACATCTGGAGAGACTGGTAAAACGATCGGCGGCGGATCATGCTCGGAAGAATAAAGTAATCGGCTAATCGTCGGGTATTTCCAAGATTCTCGGAGCTCGCTTGGCGCAGCCACGGGCGTGGGGCCCTCTCCTCTGACTTGGCAACAGGACAAGCGTCAACTTTCCATTCCTTCCCGTCTCCTCGATTTTCTATCTGAGTTAGTGATAACTTCTCAACCCAAATCAGACACTCGACTCTGAGCGCTCCCATGATAAGGCAGTCTTCGGCCATGAACGATCATTACGTTTGTTTTGGGTACCATTACGCTGCACCAGGTTTGACACTAGGATACGGATACAGTATACACTTCGTCAGGGGAAATGCCTTGTTCGACCACTTTACTTTTCATTCTCCAAATTGCCTATACAGCCGCCTCTCCAAGTCTGCGGCCATGAGATTATCAGGAGAATCTTCCACAGGCCAGTGACCTTGCTCTCTTAGCCCAGTGGCTTTCGTAAATAGAACTTTAGTTTGTCTCAATCATTGCCCCTAATTCCTGCCATTGCTTTCTTGCCTTTGGATTATGTATGCAGGCATGGCCTCGGACACGGAACTGTCAGCAGTCATTTCCTCGATTTTAGTCTCTTTGCTGCAATTAAATTGGTGGCTTATTTACTGGATGCCGCCCGCAACCTTCCCTGGTGACAACGACGCCGGCGTCAACCCGGACAGGGGGGCGGCGACCTATACCAACAACCAGGCGGAGGTGGACGCGCAGTTCCCGGGCGCGGGACTCGAGTACGAGAATGCCAAGATGGATCACTTCAACGTGTCGTTCGAGAGCCTCGAGAAGAACTGGAAGTCGCTTGCGTGTGGGACCAATTCTCATAACTTAGCCTGCTCCCTCACGAGAGATCCGGCCCGCAAAGCTCGAATGGAGAGCCTCGCCGCGAAGCGTGGATGTAATCAGCAGGTGTGCCCGTGTCCATAGTGGTCGGAAGTGAGGTGGTTGGCGTGTTGACCGGGGATTTGGAGGGAGATGGAGTGTTTATATAAGACGTGCTCAAGGGGGCTCATGATCCGTTGGAACGTAATATGCATGGAAGCCTTCTTGTGGACCTCTTTGTCCGGAAGTAAATACTGTCCTTCGAGTCCCCTTCACAAGTCCCTCTCACGCTCCGTCGGACGCCGGTCAGGTTGGGACGGACATACCTCCCAATTGATGGATAGAAGGGTTCTTGCAGCACTTGAGATATCTCGTTCTAATCATAGCACTGGCAGTGCGGTACCCAGGTACTCCGTACCTCATTGGTGATGAACCGTGGCGTCATTGCTTGCGCCGGCCTTGTCGGCTCGTCCCTCCGAGAGTGGGGATCGTCAACGCGTGGCCCGGGTGTACACGGTCACTGACAGTGCAGATGCATTTGCCGTAAGTTAATAAGAGGCAACAGAACACCTGCAGAGGCAAAGGACACGCAAGTGGATGGCGATGGAAGGCTGAGCATGGAGGCTCGGAGCTTCCAAGGTTCTTGGAAGCTTGGAAGAAGTTGGAGGCAACAGGAAAGACCTGCCAGCCTTCGATGGTCTTGGCGCTGAGAAGCCCATATGGGCAGGTGACGTATTATTCTTGTTTGTCGACTGACCTGCTCGCGCATATAATGCGCCCGCTGCCCTCTGCCAACTACGCTTTTCTCTCTCCCAACATCCAAAGTACCCTGTTTCTCTCTTTTCACCCAAGCAACAAGAAACATCAGACTCCACGAGACCACAAATCAACTCCGACGTGACACCACAGATTCTCACATACAAATCTACCTTCAGAACCATCACGAGTGAATAAAGATGGCTTTCACAGCAAGGTCAGTTGCGCAATCATCTTGCGTCGCAAAAACTCTTGCGAGCTCTCAGAGACCTTTAACTGACAGATACCCCTAGCGACCTCATCAAGATCGTCTTCGCCGTCCTCCTGCCCCCTCTCGGAGTCTTCCTTGAGCGCGGCTGCAATGGCGACTTCTTCATCAACATCCTCCTGACCATCCTGGGTTATATTCCGGGTATCATCCATGCATTGTATGTCTATGCGCTCCACAGCTTCTCCCTACTATCTCAGTCCACGCGATCGCTGACTACTCGCAGGTACATCATCTTGAAGTTCTAAGCGCCGTCCGAAACGATACCCTTTTTCTTTTCATTGAGCATTTGATGAGCTTCCGGCGCAACGATTCTTCTTCTCATGGCTTGATTCGAATTCGTCGGCGGTGTCGCCAGATCGATGAAGCGTCTCACACGAGCTGGGGAGCCGCGTATGATCAGTGACGGGCGTGCGATCGCTTCACAAGCATCAATGTCATCGTGGCAGACAGCTCTTTCTCCGCTTTGACTTGGCTCCTTCGATGGAACGCCTCAGTGTATATAGTCATGCTATAGCGCTTCGGCTTAGCCAACCTCGACTGATTCTACAGCATCAACTTAGCAGAGTTCTGCAGTTCTTCGCCTTTGCACGTGCTTGTTGCGCGTGCTAGTACTGTTGTGCGTCTGGAAGAGTTGTTCGGGATCGCTCGGTAATAGAGCTTTCACAGCGGCAGGGTTAGAACGAATGAACGACTTTCTGCATCTCGATGGTACCTCGCAAATCGACGATAGAGAGCGTAGAGCCAATTAGCCGTTGATGTACTTCTGGTAATCATTTTGAACCCTCAATCAATTCTGCAAATGAAGCCCCACTTGTCAAACCGCTGCGTTGTATGCGGCTTCGAGCCTGAGGATGAAAAGTCCTGATGAGGCCCGGAACGCGATTCACGGCTAAGAGTATTCCTGGCCTCGTTGAACGACGACCCTCGGCCTCTCATGAGGCATGACCGCAGGATTGTCGTCGCTCCATGGATTTGCGTGGTGGCCGCGGTGCCTGAGCTGAGCACGCCCGCCAAGCGTTACCAGAACCCTCGCCCACGGTTGACGGCCGACGGTAGAGCGGAAGTCTGAGCGCGCCTCTTGCTCAGACGCGCCGACCAGATTCACCGGCGCGACCTCGTTCAAGCACTTTGGCTATTTAACAAAGCCCCCACAGTGAAACTCCATGCATCCTCCAAAACCGCCGTTGCTCAGTCGAGCCGCAACTTCAACTGCCAATCCAGCATGGACACCGCGATGAGTTCCGAGCTCGTAGAAGCCCTCTCGGATCCGGAGCGGAGCTTGAAGGAGACTGCTGCCGTTTATGACTCGGTCTACCGCGAGAGCTTGGGGGAGGAAGAAGACGATGTGTTTCAGCATTCGTTGAGGTTGAAGAGTAAGCTCGACGAGCTTGAGGCCAAAGGTTAGTACCAGTGCCTGCTTGAGACTCTACTCTGGATCGATATCTCGGCGGCCTCGGCGGCCGCAGAGTATATGTTAGTTCCGAATGCTGACCGTCGCCGGATAGTCGAGATTCCCGATATGTGCATTCACCTGGCTCTGGTGGTAAACGGCGAGCATATCCTGCACACGCTCAACGCGGCCACGCCTCTGCGCTCCAATCCCTTCCTCTCGCACTGGGTCGAAGTCGTGCGCAGCTCGGAGCGTCGACTGGCAGAGCGTCGAGTGGACGCAGCCAGCGGAGACCAAGGGAAAGTTGAGATCGACGAGCGTGACGTCCTTCTGACAAGGCTCCATTTTGTGCGCGGGATCCTTAAACAGTCACTTCCCAAGGTATGCCTTCTCTGAAAGCCTAGATCGCCGTCGTCTCGACAGAACTGCATCACCGTGGACGTGTCCACAGCCGGTGCTTCTGCACTACTACAAACTGCTAGTCACAACATGAGCTTACTGGTTACAGAAACTGCCGGACATGTCTCCAAAATCTTTATGCAAGTATTTTCACCGTCATCCGAACCCGCCATGTTCCGTCGACCGCTTCATAAGGATCCTTGAGGACGAAGGCATCTACGAGAAGGCCCCCGAAGTCCCCGTCACGCGCCCAGACGTGCCGAGAGAACCGCCGGCCCTCTCGCTGACGCAACTCCTGCAATACATGCTGGAGCTCGACAGAGTGCACTCGCTGGAACACCTGCGCGACAACGTCGACCTGATCCGGTACGTGGTGGTCTCGCTGCCGCTCGACATCGAGGCCATGGAAACCGTCATCTCCTTCCTCGAGAGCGGCTTTCTCGTCTCGCTCGGCTGCGATCCTGCCGACATCGTGCGCGACTACATCCAGCACGGCCTGCGCGAGATCGAGACCATGGCCGACATGTACGCCAGGACCAGCTCGCCCGATTGGAACGAGAGGCAGGCGGCTGCTTACGTGCCGGGACATGGCCGCGAAGCGCAGATCCGTGCCGTGCAGCTTCTGGTGCTGTTCATCCAGAGTCTCATACGCAAGAACTTCGTCGCGCCCCAGCACATCTTCTTTGAGATTCAGGAGATCTGCGTCAGATTCGTTTGGATAGGGGAGGCTAGGCAGCTGAGAGAGTTTTTGGCGGGGAGTGAATTTGGATTGCAGGGATAGCCCCATTTCGTGTATCCAGTCTTGGCTTGGACTTCCACAGTCGAGTGGAAGGCGTTTGGAGGATACCCTGTTGTCTAAAATAAGATCTGGATGGCTTGAACACAGGGAAGAAGCTAGATAATCAAAGTAATATAAATAATCCTTGAAGCTTTGCTTGGCATCTCTGAAGACTTATTCTCTCTTCAGTTCAAGCCAAGAAGCACGAATCTTATTGAGGACCGCAAGGATAATAGGCAATTGGGGTCGTTCTAAATCCTAGGTCAGTGGTATCGTTTGGTCTCTTTTGTCACCCCGCAGTTCTCAGCTTTGATGTCTGTACAACATCGACTCTCGTTCCCATTCGCGATCGTAGGTTCATCCCATATCGATTTCTTCAGCTTCATACCGGAAGAGCTTTCAAAGTATTCTCCACATGACCTATTGAGATTTGATCTAATCCCTAGAGATAGGTCACCTGTTTGCTACAAGTACGCCAATATCGTCTTTGCCCTATATCAAGCTGCGTACCCCATCAATAAACTCGCGACTTTCCTCAACTCCACAAGCAAAAGAGCAGCGCATCTCCCACAATGGCCGACCCCGAGAACCCAATACTCAAAGCCCGTCCTCCGGCAACGGACTACATGACCTATCTCACCATCCTGGAATACAACCTGACCGCCGACAACCTGCCCGTCCTTCACGACGTCCTGCAGGACTCGGCCCTCACCATCAACATCGGCTGGGACCTGGTGCACCTGCTCGTCCCGCTCGTCCCCGCCCCCGCCGCAGAGCAGTGTCTGCTCGACATCGCCCGGCTCGGCAACCCGCGCGAGGTCGTCCTCAAGGTCACAGAGTGTCTCCGACAGCTGCGGTTTGACCGCTCCGGGCGGAGCTCGTCGTCTGACGATGGCGACGAGGAAGACGGTGGCTCGAAAGCGCTCGCTGGGCAGGACGACGCAGGTTCTACAGATGCAGCTGGAGATACGTCTGCTACGACGCTCCCCCTGCCCGTCGCCCAATTCACGACGCTCCTCTCAATGCTCTCTGTCATCCACCCCCGGATCAAGACAAAGTACCCCAGCCGCTTCCTCTCGCAAACCCTGCAAGCAGTCTTCAGCACCTTCGCCGAAGCGCGCACAC
>QQTW01004380.1_pt1 | contig 10589 bp, 7 predicted proteins | sample 1904831 | NCBI WGS metagenome assembly QQTW01 (sample SAMN09435610, study PRJNA476489) | Subsurface metagenome, whole genome shotgun sequencing project.
GGATGCTTTTGCCTGCCATTTATTGATCTTAAAATTTCTGTCGTGTCCGTGTCGTTATCGGTCATTATTGTTTCCTACAACGTACGCTACTTTCTGGAGCAGTGCCTGCACACCGTGCGCCGCGCCGGCAAAGGCATGCAGGTAGAAGTAATTGTGGTGGATAATAACTCTAGCGATGGCAGCATGGCATACCTAAAACCCCTATTTCCGGAAGTGCGGTTTATAGATGCAAGAAGCAACTTAGGCTTTGCAAAAGCCTGCAACCGCGGTTTGCAAGAAGCCGCCGGGGAGTACATTCTCTTCCTTAACCCCGATACCATTGTAGCGGAAGACAGCTTTGCAGCCTGTATTGCATTCTTCAAAAACAACCCTACCTGCGGTGCCATCGGTGTAAAAATGGTTGACGGCAGCGGTGCCTTTTTGAAAGAAAGCAAGCGTTCCTTTCCATCACCGCTTACGTCGCTGTTTAAGCTGGCCGGACTGGCCTACCTGTTTCCAAAGTCGGCGCTGTTCAGCCGTTATCATTTAGGGCATTTGAGTAAAGAGGAAGTGCATGAAGTGGATGTATTGGCCGGTGCGTTTTTGATGACGAAACGGGAGCTCCTGCAAACCATCGGCGGCTTTGATGAAGCCTTCTTCATGTACGGTGAAGACGTTGACTTGAGTTACCGCATTCAGAAGGCAGGTTATAAAAATTTCTACCTTCCGCACACCACCATTATCCACTTCAAAGGCGAGAGCACCAAGCGGGGCAGCCTTAACTATGTGCGCATGTTTTACCAGGCCATGATGACCTTTGTACAAAAGCATTATGGCGGCACAAGGGCGGGCATCTTCACGGTTTCCATCCACACCGCCATTTGGGCCCGGGGCTTTGTGGCGGCGGTGCTCAAGCTTGTTCAATGGGTAGGTATCCCGCTAATTGATGCGACGCTGATCCTGTTTTCGTTTTGGAGTGTGAAGGAGGCTTGGGAAGCCTTGGTGCGCACCGACATTGTTTACCCCACGGGCTTACTGCTGGTTTCCTTTCCGGCTTATACGTTGTTGTATCTCACGGTCGCTTACTACGCCGGCCTGTACGACCGGCTGTACAAACGCGGCCGGGTGTTGCGGGCCACATTGGTCGCTACTGCGGTATTACTAAGTCTGTATGCGTTGTTGCCCGAAGCCTACCGGTTTTCCCGCGCCATTGTGGTGTTGGGGGCCGTGCTTGCTTTCCTGCTTATCTCTCTACAACGACGCTTGTTGATACGGGCCGGTGTTATTCAACCGCCGTCGGATGCTGAAGCCAAACCGCAAATCTTGGTGGCGGCATCAGCAGAAGAGTTTAACCAAGTGAGCAACTTCTTACAACAAAGAGGCGTAGCCAACCGCATCATCGGCCGTGTGGCGATTAACGGAACATCTACTGAAGCCATTACGCATATCAATAACCTTGCTTCCACCGTTGAAGGCCTGCAAGCGAAGGAACTTATTTTTTGCGCCGGTGATTTCTCTTACCAAAACATCGTTCAGTTCACGCAAAGCTTGCGGGGCAAACTGCGGTTTCGTTTTCATGCCATCAACAGCGGCAGTGTAGTAGGCAGCGATGCCAGCACCGAAAGCGGTGAAACCTTTTCCGCCGATGAAGAATTTGCTTTGGCCCGTGCCGGGTCCCGGCGATTGAAGCGGCTGATAGATGGTTCCACTTCACTGCTTTTTTTACTCTCGTTTCCGCTTCATTTTTTATGGGCGAAGGCGCCGCTTTCGTTTCTCGCCAACTGCTTTGCCGTGTTGGTTGGCGGCCGCACCTGGATTGGTTATGCCGCACCGGCCGCCACTACATTGCCCCGCCTTCGACGGGCCGTGTTAACTCCAACCGGTACGGCTGCAACAGCATCGGGCAACAACACCGATACGCTTAATTATTGGTATGCCCGCAACTGGGAACCGGCACAGGATATTCGGGCTATCTTCAATCATTACAAACGCCTTGGCGCCGCATAATAGAAGTTGACAGTAAGTAGTCGGCAGTTTGCAAACACCATCCATATATTGCTTAGGCATCGCTCATTAATGCTGCCTTATTGAGACGTGAACAAGATTACTTTCCCATGCCACGATTGACCGACATCAAACTTCCAAAAACCATCAGTCAGGCCTTGCGGTTGCCAAAGAAAGATGCGCAAAGCCAACAGCAACGGGTGTTGAAGAAGCTGTTGAAGAAGGCCCGCTTCACGCAGTTTGGCCAGCAATATGGCTTCGACAAAATTTTATTTGATGGCGATCCTGCGGCGGCCTTCCAACAGGCCGTTCCGGTGCACGATTACAACGCCATTTACGAAAGCTGGTGGAAGAAAACACTGGAGGGTGTGCCCGATGTAACCTGGCCGGGAAAGATTAAGTATTATGCCTTGAGCTCGGGCACATCGGAAGCGGCCAGCAAGTACATACCGGTTACGGGTGAGATGCTGCGCAGCAACCGGGCAAATTATATCCGTCAACTTTTTTCCCTGCTTAATTACGATAAGCTCCCACGCCAATCGGTTACAAAAGGCTTTTTGATGTTGGGTGGCGCTACCGATTTGCAGAAGGGCGCTGCCGGTTGGTATGCCGGCGACTTGAGCGGCATCCTGGCCCGCAACCGTCCGTTTTGGTTTCAAACATTTTACAAGCCCGGTGGCCGCATCGCCAAAATCAAAGATTGGAATGAGAAGCTGCACGAGATAGTGGAGCACGCCAGGGAATGGGACATCGGCTACATTGTTGGTGTGCCGGCCTGGTGCCAGATGTGCATGGAGATGGTGATAGCACATTATGGCGTAAAGCACATTCATGAAGTGTGGCCCAACCTTGGCTTTTTTGTGCATGGCGGCGTGGCCTTTCAACCCTATAAAAAAGGTTTTGAAAAATTGCTGGGCAAGCCGATTGTGTACATCGAAAATTACCTGGCGAGCGAAGGCTTTATCGGCTTCAAAAACCGCGAAGGCGCGGAAGGCATTCACCTTATTTTAAACAACAACATCTTCATGGAGTTTGTGCCCTTTGACGAGGCCAACTTTGATGGTGAAGGCAAGATGGTGGAGAAGCCAAAAGCCTTGATGGTGCACCAGGTGGAAGAGGGAAAAGAATATGCCTTGCTAATGAGCACCAATGCCGGCGCCTGGCGCTACCTGATTGGCGATACGGTGCGCTTTGTGAACAAGCAAAAAGCGGAGATTGTGATTACCGGTCGCACCAAGCATTTTTTGAGTTTGGTGGGTGAACATTTGAGCGTGGAAAACATGAACCGGGCGATTGAATTGGTGAGTGGTGAGTTCAATATTTCCATTCCAGAGTTTGCCGTGGTGGGGCTGCCGCACAACGGCTTTTTTGCGCACAAATGGTACATCGGCTGTAACGATGCGGTGGATGGCGAAGCACTCATTAAACGCATTGACGAATGCTTGTGTGAACTCAATGATGATTACGCGGTGGAGCGGGGTTCGGCATTGAAGGAAGTGTTTGCCGACGTGCTACCCGAAGACGTGTTCCTGCGGTTTATGGAAGCGGAAGGGAAACTGGGTAGTCAGCATAAGTTTCCGCGGGTGCTAAAGGGAAAGATGCGGGAAGATTGGGAGCGGTTTCTGAATCACAGATGACACAGATGAAAATAGATAGTACAGATTGATACATCCATTTTATGCTAATCTGTTGTGTCAATATTTACCATATTAAGCGGTACACTTTTCAAATACAACTGGTCGGGGCCGATATCAGTTTCTTCATCCCAAACAACGATGCCTTCTTTCACCTTGGCTTTGCGGCAATACGCTTCATCACTTAGCTGTTCATACACCGGGTAGTGTAGATAAGGCATCAAATCAAGCTGCTTTACCTCGCCGTTTCCAAACCAAACAATCAACTTGTGTGGGCTTCTGTACTTTACTTGTTTCGCTCCTGGATTTATCTATTCACTTTAAGGGGTCAATGGTGAATACCTTGTTTCCGCTCGTTGCCAACTGCCAATCGGCCATCAGGTCTTATGAATCTCTATCCAAGCTTGTAACAACTTCTCCTTATTTGATGGTAATGCCCCTTCCAATAGTTTACCATCAGAAATTTGGTAACCACCTTCCAGTTTGCCGTACTTCACATGAATATGCGGCAAGTTGTGCTTTTTGTATCCAAATTATACATGCTTACAATCAAGCCTTAAAACATGGAAATGACCGGCATACTTTGTTTTTGCTAAAGATAAAATATAAAGGGCTTGACCATTGAAGCCGCTACCGAACCAACACCACTGTTCCCTTCGCCAACTTCTCCTCCTCGCCGCTGAACCGGTACCGGCACAGCCAAACAAAAGCCGTGTTGCCCTGAACCACGTCTTTTACATCGCCACCCCATGCTTTGCGGTAATCGGTTGTGGCAAACACCACTCCGCCCCAGCGGTTGTAAACCATGAATGAATAATTCAACAGCCGGCCTTCCACTATCGGTTTCAGCACATCGTTGCGGCCATCGTCGTTTGGTGTAAAGGCAGTAGGGAACCAGATTTTATTCGGACAGTTTTTAAGCGTCACCACCGCGGTGTCCTTTCCCGTGCAACCATTTCGGTCCCTCACTTCCAAGATGTACAATCCGGCAGTGGAAACGGAGGTGGTGGCGGTGGCTGCTCCTGTGCTCCACCGGTAGCGGTCAAAGTTGTTCAGGGGACCAAAAGCGGCATCCCACCCTGCGCAGATCGTTGTATCGGTTGGCAAAAAATGGTTTGGTGGATTGGTTAGTTTGGTGATAACAGCCGTGTCGCTGCCATAGCAACCGTTGTTGTCCATCACTGTTACCCAATATGTTCCTGTATCACTTACAAAAAGATGGCTGCCTGTTTCACCGGTCCGCCATTGATAGTTGCTAAACCCCGGCGTCGCCCGCAGGGTATCACTTTGGCCAATGCAAGCAATGCCTTTAGGCAAGACGGAAACTACCGGAGTTGGGTGGGGCGGTAATACGTTGATGGTATCGGCGGCCGAACAACCATTGTTATCCCAAACACGTAGCCAATACTTACCCGCGGTTGCTACATGGATAGATGCCGATGCGCTGCCGGTGTTCCATTGGTAGTGGTTAAATGAACCCGTTGGCTGAAGCAGCACCGAATCGCCGCTGCAAAAAGAAATATCGTTGCCAAGGTTAACTACAGGCGGTTGGAGTACGGTAATCAAAAGCGTATCGCTTACCCAACAGCCGGATGGCGCTTGTGCCGCAACAATGCACCGCATGTTGGCAATCGCCGACAGCCGTATTACCGAATCGGTAAGCTGTTGGAAGCTTCCGGGCACTGACCATTGGTAGATGCGAAAACCCGGCGTGGCCTTTAACGTAATGGTATCGCCGCGGCAAACCGTTTTATCCGGCCCCAAGGCCACGGCCGCTTTTGCAATGCGAATAGTATCGCGAAAGACATCGCCGCAAACGGTGGTAACCTGTACCGAATAGGTGCCGCTATCGGCGGTTACAAACACCGAATCGGTAGTACCGTTTTGCCACCGGTAACTTCTGCCCCATTTGCCCGGTGTAAGCCGGATGTTCACCGGACCACACACAATTGTATCAGGCGGCAGAGGCTTTAGGCCCGGCAGTAAGACAACCGTTGTTGTGTCTTTGGCGATGGTGCAGTTAGCGGCCGAAGCAAAGAGTTGCATCGTTTGCGGTGCATCGCCTTGTACGGGCTTGAAGCGGATGCTGATTACGGAATCGTTCGGTTGATAGGATGAATCAACCAACAGATGGTTCATCTCCCATAACACTCTCTTTCGGCAATCAGGATTTTTTGTTCCGGTAAACGTGACGAAGCCGCTTGTTACACAAACTGTGTCTGGTCCGGCAATGCGGAGCGAATCGCAACGGGAGATTTGCGTGCAGAGGTTCTCGGTTTGAAGGGTGAAATCAACTTGTGTTAATGATACGGTTGCGGACAGAACAGGATTATCGGTTATGTACTTCCACGTCCACAACGAAGGCGTAAAATCAATCGGGATAGAACGCACAAAGGCCGTATCAGTACCCAAACACAAATCAAGGGTAGGATCATTTCGTTGTACCTGTGTAAATAGACCGTAACGGGTTGAACCTGCCCTAAAATTCGTGCAGAAATTGTAAACGTCACTGTTCCTGTAACCAAAGTTCATGGAACCATAAATGGAGCCGCTATTTTGCAAATCAATTTTCCGTTGCCGGACAATTCCATTAGTTGAATTCAGCGTAGCCCAATAAAGTTTTCCGGTAAAAATTGAATAGACGTTTATGTGTGTTGCTCCATCGGGTAAAACGTTTATACCTACACTTCCAATAGAAAGGGATGCGAGTACTTGGTATTCCGTTGCCTGCACAATGTCCAACTGATCGTTGAGTAAAATTTTATAGGCATAATTGTTATGGTCAAAAGCACTAAACCTGCCAAAAAGTGCAAACTGGTTATTGAGCAACTTAACGGCATTGTAATGAGACCGCTCCGGTGAAAAGAATCCCCAGCTCGAAGTGCTTTGAGGTTCGGAGTGACAAAAAGTTTTCATCTGTAGCAAATTCCCTGTATTATAATCTAGGCACATGGCGTACAGCGAACCCATTTCATTAAAACATCCAGAATTCATATCATCGGCATAACCAAAAGAATAAATCTTGCCGTTGTATATAAAAACGCCGGAAGGGTTTGTTTGAAAATTGTTGATGTGCGGAGCGAATGCCTTACTCCAGACGATTGTGCCCGTATTTGTAACCCGGGTGATTATGACGTAGGAACTGTCATCGTCTAATGAAGAGTTTGAATTGGCATAGTGCATTCCTTTAAAGGTGAAGAGCAGGTCGTTATTAAATCCTTCGGTTAGGAAATACGGATGTCGGTCAAAATCGTTAGTGTAGCGGCTGTCGAGAAGGTAAGTTCGGCACCACAAGAAAGTCCCGCTTGGCGAGAATTTTAGGATAGCCATTTCCGGTAAGGAGCTGATGTTGGCGAAATACCCTAACAACGCAATTTCCTTGTTCGTTTGTTCGAGTATCCTTGAAATGAAAATTCTCTTTTGGTAGGGAAGAAAGCTTCGCCAGACGATGTTGCCGGCGGCGTCTAATTTTATTATCGCAAACTCGTTGCTACTGTCCGCAATGTTGATAATCCTGCCCGCCAACACCGTACCTCCATCTGTTGTACTGCAGTGCGTATAAAAAGTAAAGTCTTTTCCCGGCGAGGAGAACCGCATGCGGTAACTCGTATCGGCACAGCCGGTGTTTTGCGCTTGAAGATTGGCAACGAAGAGAAGTAGAAGAAGGGTCAGCAGCGGTTTCACAAATGGTTGGATTTCGCCGGGTAAAATAGAAAAATAATGCGGAGGCAAAAGCCGGTAAGCACTTACACTTAACCTGCCGTTTTTTTCGGTGCCCCGCTATCTTCGTCGCCCTCTATGCCCGATGCACTTATCAAAGGCTTGCTGCTTGGTTTGTACCTGGCCATATCGGTAGGGCCAATCGTGTTTACCGTCATTAAACAAAGCATTGATCATGGCTGGCGGGGCGGAATGGCCTTCATCCTTGGGATTTTTGCGGTGGATGTTTTTTTAGTGGTTTGCTGCAACGCATTTACCGGCTTGTTGGCCATGTTGCTCAAATATGAAAAAGTGTTGGGTATCACCGGTTCCATCCTGCTGATTGCCGGTGGGGTTTACTACCTGTTTTTTAAACGGGTAAGAACCACCACGCCAACCAATGGCCGTACCGTCAACCTCAAAGGCTCCTACTACATCCGCCTGTTTTCAACAGGCGCCATTCTTAATCTGCTCAATCCCGGAATCATTGTTGTGTGGTTGACTGCTGCCACGGCGTTCGCCAAAAACACAGTCGGCGAACGGGCCGTCATTTTTGGGGTAGCACTGGCCATTGCGCTGGGTGCGGATGTAGCCAAGGTATTTGGGGCCGATAAGCTGCGGCAAAAGCTGACCTTGGGAAACATCCAGCGCATCAATAGGCTTAATGGGGCCATCATCCTGGGTTTTGGTATTGTGCTGCTTTACCTGTTAGTTTCGGGTAAATCCATCAAGCATTGATAAAGGCTAAACCCAAACAAAACCCGGCACCCCAGCGCAGTCTTGGCCGCCGCATTTGGTGGTGGACGAAACGCATCTTCCTCTTCCTGTTTGTTGCGCAATTTCTTTACATCATCCTATTAAAATGGATTGACCCGCCCATCACACTAACACAGTTAGGCAGTTGGATAAGCGGCGATGGTTTGAAGCGGGATTATGTGGATGGCGACGAGATTTCTACCAACCTAAAACTTGCCGTCATTGCCTCCGAAGACCAACTCTTTCCCGACCACGCCGGTTTCGATTGGAAGCACATTAAAAAGGCGATGGAGTACAATGAAAAGAAGCCCGGCCGAACCATGCGGGGCGGCAGCAGCATCAGCCAGCAAACCGCCAAGAACGTTTTTTTATGGCAGGGCAGGGGCTGGCTCCGCAAAGCATTGGAAGCTTATTTCACTAAGATGATTGAATGGGTTTGGGGCAAGCGCCGCATATTGGAAGTGTACGTAAATGTGATTGAGATGGGCCGCGGCGTTTACGGTGCCGAAGCTGCCGCGAAGGCTTACTTTGGTAAGGCGGCAAAGGCACTAACCCGCAGGGAAGCCGCCATGATAGCCGCCTGCTTACCCAACCCGAAATTGTACACCGTAAAGCCGGTTAGTGCGCATGTGGCCGGCCGCCAAGGCGCCATTCAGGCGCAGATGAATTACCTAAGCCGCGACCCGGACATACAGGCGGTATTGAAAGCAAAACCCCCAACCCCCTAAAGGGGCCGTATATCTTTTCTCTTCAAGAAAAGATGCTGGCGCCGGCGAGATGTTCGTGCATAACAAAAACGCTTTGGTATTGTGCGATTAACGAGAATGGGGGTGAAGCCGTTTTTGAACCAAAACATTCAGCTAATGGCTTTTGGCCAAAGCAATGCATCCACTGCGGCGATGGCTTGTTGTAATCGTTGGTCTTCCGCACCGATTATTTCCACCCATGGCTGGCCGCTGTTAATGACAATGTCCTTATACATTTTAAAGAGACGTTGGCGCATCACCAAATCCGGGTACTCCCGCAGCTCGTCTTTCACCCAGGGCAGGTCGGTATTGCAAAGCAGGTAAAGGTCGTAACGGGTTTTGGCGATGTGCCGCAACACCCAGGATGGGCATTTATCAAACACCACTTCGTGCCACACCTTCAGCACATACATATCGGTATCAATAAAGTATAAACCGTTGGCCGCTTTTTGCGCTGTTTCGGCTTCGGCCCAAAGCTGTCCGCGGCCAATGGTGGTAAGGTCATCGTAGCTATAATGCATGCCGTGTTCCAATAAATATTCCCGTGCATACTCGCGGCACCAAACCGTGTTGTAGTGCGCCGCCAAGCCTTGGCACAAGGTGCTTTTGCCGGTTGATTCCGGGCCAATAATCACCACTCGTTTCATGTCGCTTTTAGTTGAAGGTTGTGTTGGTTCAGCCTCGCTCTTCGCTGCCATTCAATCAAGCCAAATACGGCCATCACCAACAACGCGGCGTAATAAAGGCTGGTGAGCGCATAGCCCTTTACATAGTACAACGGAATGGAGGCGACGTTGGTAGCCATCCACCACCACCAGCTTTCCACCTTTTTGCGGGCCATCAGCCACATGCCGGTAAAGGCCGTAGCCGATGCAAAGGCATCCGGCACCGGCAGTGCACCTGGAAAGGCCTTCTTTAAAAATGTAAGCAAGGAAAAAAGCATAACATAAAACGCCCCAAAGAAGAGTAGCTGCTGCAGCCATTCTTTTTTATTGGAGAAGGTTATGCGTACTACCGGTGCTGAAGCATCGTTGCGACGGCTCCAGTTCCACCAGCCGTAAACGCTCATAATGGTATAATAGAAGTTCACGCAGGCTTCACCAATCAGGTCGCCATTAAAGCTGATGTAGATGAAGATGATGGTATTGATTAAGCCGGTGGGATACACCCAGATGTTCTCCCGGCGCGAGAACCAAACGCTGACTATACCCATCACAACGGCGATGGCTTCAACTGGTGTAGTAGCTTTTAGATTAACAACAACTTGCTCCCAGAATAGCTGCATGGCGGCGCAAACTAAATGGATTTATACCAACGCAAGGGTTGCAGAAATTTGGCGCCACGCTTTGTATAAAATAACACCGGGAAATCCTGGCTGCTAATGCCGCGGCCTCTCGTTACCTCAAAGTGCAGGTGTGGGAAAGCGGAGAAACCGGTGCTGCCGCTATAGCCAATATGCTGGCCTTCCTGCACGGTATCGCCAATGGCCACCATGGCGCCTTTGTGCCGCAGGTGCCAGTAATGCGCAAATGTGCTATCGGCATGTTGAATGGTGATGCCGTTGCCCTTGCCTACATATTTTTTGCCCAGGGCTACGAATCCGCCTTCTCGCACAAAGGCGATTACGCCATTGACTTTAAGATGCGGCAAGGCACCAAAATATTGGCCGCAAGAACTGGCGTGGTGGTATTTGCGAGAGATAGCTTCAGCACCGGCGGTGTGGGCAAAAAATATGTAGGCAAGGGCAACGGCATCACCATTCAACATGCCG
>QQTW01004381.1_pt1 | contig 10588 bp, 11 predicted proteins | sample 1904831 | NCBI WGS metagenome assembly QQTW01 (sample SAMN09435610, study PRJNA476489) | Subsurface metagenome, whole genome shotgun sequencing project.
GAAAAACGATCCTTTACGACACACAGTGGATGACAGAGTCCCAAGCTTCGAGAGGAAACGTCATATTCTTGCGCAGCTCCAGCCGGGACTTGGCTATGCGGGAAACGCATGATTGGGGATTTATAGGTCATGTTGAGATCGACTGCGAGAAGGTGCATGTTGATGGTGTTGAAACATGGGCTGTCGATGTGGTTTGGCATACAGGCCGTCCCTTGCGTAGACAACTCGAGTATTGTATTGTATGCGATGGGTGCGAGACAGTAAGTGCAGCCCAGGCGGCGTGGTTACCAGTGAGATGACCAGAACTGACACTGAGGTTAGGACATTCGCAGCGGACGTGGGAGATTCAAGTGTAAGGACTGCCCTGATTTTGATCTCTGCACGGAATGTTTTGGTAATGTGGAAAGGATACACGATCCGAGTCATGAATTTGATCGTCCTACAACCAAAGAAGTGACGTACCCAGGTACATAGTAGTCATGTATCTAATCGAGAGAGTGACCATGGATATATCTGCTCATAATCATTTAGCGAGCTTAGATTATACATAAGTATGTAACTTTATGTTGTATTTACAGTATTTACCTCCATTAATCGCCATAGTGTAAAAATCGTCGTTGCGGCTTGGCTGCATTATTAGCGATGCTAGTGCTTTAGAAAGACCGTACCTCTTGTCTCGAGGATTGGATTTCACTCCAACTTTGACCTATAATCCACGAATATGTCGCTTGAGTAAACGCGATGGAAGAGGCCATACATGAACTCCGCTGACGTCGAGTTGAGGCCCTCCAGATGCCCACCTGGGCACCGAAGTGCCGTAGTGGCCATGGCAGTTTACTGTCTTGGAGTGAGTATCAATGCGAAATGGTATGCAGTCTTTCCCATCTTGAAAGGTTTACCATATCATACATATGCACTGGAATCTACTGAAGTATCCTAAACCGTTCAGACAGACTTTTAACTATATACATAGAGACCATCTCTCGCCAGACTATCGACTTTTCGAGCACTGCGGAGTGGTGGCAAGATTGAATGCCTCTCGACCCGACCATGGCGGCTGCAAGGACTGCTGGTTTCCCAGCTTCAAAGACGTTCAAAACGACCTGAAAGAAGCAAGATGAATGGTTCAAGACTGGACAACTCACTACAGACTACAAATATGATGCTCGAGCCAACGCGTCACGTGCCCGACAGACTCTTGCATCACGTGGCCGCCGTTGGAGAGAAGCGAGACGCTAGACCGGAAGGGTCAGCGATGCCTGAAGAACATCAACAACAAGCCCTTCGCTCGCTTTCCTCCTTCGGCTTCGACTCATCAAACCATTCCATCTCCCACTCTCAACAACAATAACAACACCACCCCCACCCATTCCAGAGAACATATACCGCATTGTTCCTCAGGCCTGTCTGACTCCCACATTCACAAACTCAAAAGAACACGCGACTCGGGTGACGCACGATCTCTCCGACTCTCTCTATAAAGCAACGAGCATCACCGTCCACCGCGCCTTGAGCTATTAAGCTGTACTGCATCTTCATCAAGAACTATCATCATGCCCGGTGGAAAAGGTACGCGCTCTCAACCTACTTTGCAGACGCGCAGCGTGCTCGCATTCATCGTACTGGCGGCGCAAACGATCACTAACGAGTTGCTGTCGCGTTCGATGAACAGGTAAAACCGGTGGCGGCAAGACAGGTGGAAAGGCCGATGGCGCGACGAAGCCGTCGACGTCGCATAGCGCAAAGGCTGGTCTTCAGGTACGTCCAGCTCTGCATGATGCGTCCCATTCCCATCCTCCCGACCATCGCGCGCGGTGGACGACGAGCCACGAGGGCACGCTGCGCGTCCATCCATCAGTCGCATCTCGCACTACCATCACCACCACCACTCCCACCTCGACTCGCGCTAACCTTCCTTCCCACTTTGCAGTTCCCCTGCGGCCGCATAAAGCGACACCTGCGCAACATCACGCGGCACAAGACGCGCATCGGGGCCAAGGCGGCCGTGTACGTGACGGCGGTGCTCGAGTACCTGACGGCCGAGGTGCTGGAGCTGGCGGGCAACGCGGCCAAGGACCTCAACGTCAAGCGCATCACGCCGCGCCACCTGCAGCTCGCCATCCGCGGCGACGAGGAGCTCGACACGCTCATCCGCGCCACCATCGCCTTCGGCGGCGTCCTGCCCCACATCAACCGCGCCCTGCTGCTCAAGGTCGAGAAGAAGAAGAACAAGTCCAAGGCCGAGGCGTAGGTGGAGGTGTCAGTGTGCGCGTGACGTGACGTCGGATCAAAAGGGAGATGGATTGCGCCGGCTGAGACGAGTCGGGTGGATCGAAAGGCTAAAGGCGGATACGGGAGTGATGGCGTTCTCTTCGGGGAACCAAGGACACTGGTCAGAGCATGGGAGATTCATGGGCTTGAGGGGTTAATTGTGCGGTAGCTTGTTGCTGTCTAAGCCGGTCATGTGAGGACAGGGCTTGTGCTTGGATATTTTCACTTGTTCACTTCCACGCCCATAACGTCGTCCCACCGCCTCGATGCCTGCACCTGGGCAGTCTAGCGCCGTATCAGGCAACGGCGACATCAAGTTAGGATGGACTTTGCTGTAGCATTAGTTCCCTTGAGCTGTTCAAGTCATTGCAAAGTAACGGCTTCGCGCCAAAAATTACTGTTGTGCCCTCCGTGATGCGAGTGAGGTGGTTGCTGACAGGATCAAGAGCGAAAGGAGTATGGCTCGACATAGGAGATACTGAGCTAGCAAGCTTCAAGGATTAAAATTGCTGAAGAGTTCCTTTCAATCGTGATGATGGAGAAAGATACAGTAGACGCAAACCGTAGCCGGCGATATAAGCAATGAACTTCACACATTAAAACGGCGATCCTGGCAACGTCAAAGGACGAACTGTGAACAGCAGGCCTGAATTGAAATACCCATAAGTCGAATGGCAAAGTCACCGCGGGATGTAGTACTAACGAAGGAATGGAAGAAATTATAAAGGCCTTAAAAAGATAATCATAAAGTATGTGGAAGAGAAAAGCGCAACAATGCCGACACAAATATGAGCCAGACCCAATCACGGGTCTAAAGACAAACGCAGAATGCATAGAAGGATCGCGTCCCCGCATTGTACGAGAAGAGAGCCTCGCTCAGCTAGACGTGCGAACTCACTGACAGTAAGCCATCACATCGTGATCGGACGGCATACAGACTGTGAATTGGTTCGCACTTTTGGATAAGCTTCAAGCTGACCGCTCGCCCGCAAATAAAAGATCAATACCCACCCCTCGCAACGCAGCACACCTGGCAAACAGACTCGAGAGAACATGAGAGCAAGCAAACTATCCAGCATTAGTGTAAAGACCCCGAGCCGACACGCAAAGGAAAAAGGATCCAATCTCCGTAAATGCTCTTTTTGTAACCCATGAATACCCAACTCGATACGCGAGAGAAGCTCTGAGGGTGCGGACCCGTGTGGGAATTTCTACCGTCGTGGCGTCGTTCGTCGTATACGTCGTAAGCAGTCTGTCGGCCGCCGGAAAGCTTGACATCGTATCTCCTGCTGCTCTCATGCATCGTCGTCCCTTTCTTTCCCACGCTCCTACTCAACTACAATCTCGACACCGGACTGCGACGACAGCTCGTCGCTGCCCCGTGGGTTGTGTCCGTTCTGTCTGGGCCTGGGGAAACCGACGCCGCGCTCGGGAATCGGGCCCCGCGGCTGCCGCATCGGCAACCCTTGATTACGGTCTCTGTTCTGGTCGTCAAAGTTGGTGCTGAACGACCGGTGACTTCCTATCGGACCGGGGTTCTCGCGATCCCAAGACACCATCCCGCGGAGTCCGCCGGGACTTCCGTTCTGGCCGAATCCACTCCCCAAACTCATTCCGCCCAGACTGTTCACCAGCATCTCATCCCTGGTGGACATCGGCGTCGCAGTTGGCGTCACGCTCGGATTGGTAGACGCCGCGCTGTGCCCGTACTCTGCAAGCCGGCTGAGGTTGGTGTTCAAGGTGGCCGGGAAGCTCGCGGTGGACGGAACAGGCGAGGGCGTGTAGGATCGTAAATCGGCGAAGGACTTGGCAGTGCGTAGGTTCTGCCCTGCTGTGAGACCGCCTTGCGACTCGAGGATACCGAGAAAGCCGGAGGACTGCCGGCCCAGCGTTCCGTAGAAGTCGGAATTCCTGACATCGGTAAAGTCGGTCGTGGCAGCGCGATTCAAGCTGCGTCGATTCGAGTCCGAGTGGCCATGCGGCAATTGAGGCATGGTGGGGCTGATGTTGCTTGGCATGTCGTGCACGCGGAAGATGTGCACCTGTCTCTGGTCACCGGTCCCCTTCGACGTGTGAGCAAGTCCCATCTGATGTGCCAGCGTATGAACGATGCGACGTTGCTGCGGTGACAGGGTTGAGGAGAAGGACATGGTCTCGCGTGAGAGATCCTCCTTGAATAGGAGTAGCTGAGAATAGAACTGGAGCACTTGAGGATCGTTCAGATCACATTCTGCGTCCAATTAGCGCCACTACCTCGTAATCACTTGACCAAAACCTACCTGACTTGGGGAGCCTCGCGGAAACGGGAGAAGGGGACGCGCCACGCATCTGAGACGACAGCGACGAAAGCGAGGGCTGGTTGTGCATTTGCGACCCTACCATCGGTCTATGTTGCTCCTCCAGCTGGCCCCGGCGTTCTCTCTTCTCACGCTCAATACGCTCGCGCTCGGCCAACGGAAGCATCTTCTTGTACTCCACTCTCAACTTCCGGCCGTGGAGCTCGAGGTGGTTCATGGCATCAATGACAACAGCAGTCTCCTCGGAGGTGGTGAAATTGGCAAAGGCGAGTCCTCTGAAGACGCCATTGTCGAAATGGTAGTTGAAGGCGTAAGGGAGAGGAAGACGCAGGTCGGTCATGACCTGGACAAGTTGTTCCTTCTTCACCGCAAAGGGGATGTTCTTGATGACTATAGCCGTAGGTATGAGCTCATCTTCCATGTCAGAGGCATGGTTGTCAGAACGCATGGAAGGCGGTCCGAGCGGAGATCCCCCGAGGCCGGGAAAGGGTGGAACGGGGGGCAGAGGCTGGGGATTCATCCAGGTCTGCTTTCGTCAGCTGATTCAGATTAGCTATACGGGAAGAAATGCTTACGGCGGGTAAGGCGCTACGGCCGCGAACGGCAGGCTTCATTCGAGTGGTAGCACCCGTGGCAGCCAAAGACGAGTTCTGGCCAAACGCAGCGGCATTCCATCCGTTCGTACCGGACAGGTCATAGCCGTAATTGCCGTGCACCGTCGCATTCAGTCGGTCGCTGTATCGGGGCACGTCGAACCGAGCCGCATGATCTTCGGCCGTGTAGAGGCCGTTGGACAGCTGACCGAGCTGGCCGAGCTGGCCGAGCTGACCGAGTTGACCGAGTTGACCGTAAGCGTCAAACTGGCGCGACGGCTGACGATGGAGTGCTTGCTGTTGATGACGGTGCGAGCCAGGTGATCGTGAGGATGAAGTTTCGTAATACATTTCGTGAGATGGATTCATGACGACGGTAAGTCAGGCAGAGACCCAGATGGGTCGAGGTGATCGTAATCGTAAGGTCGTAATCGTTGGTCGTTGCTGCTAGTTGCAAGCTGCTCCTCGCATCTGGCTTGATTTGAAACGCAAAACGACGGTGATCGACGAGACTCGGAAAGAGGGGGAAAAGTGGGTCTCGGGCACTGTATAAATACCCTTCTGGCCGGGTGCGATCACACCGCCGTTGATGCTGACGAAGCAGCCAGGAAGACAAGATCCAGTATCGATGTCTGAGCGATACACTCAGACAACCTTAGCTCCCGAACGACGGCCTCGGGCGATCCGAGGTTCGCAGGCCGGAGGAAAAAGTCAAGGACTTTGAAACGGAGCGATAGTTGACCGCCAGCCGACGATATATACCGCTATCGAGCGAAGTCCAGAACCGGACCCAGGAGAGAAGTTCAAGTCGCAGCCGATACTAGTGAAGCGAGCATGCAGAACCTGATCGTTCGAGTGAGAGATCGCAGAATGACTCGAACAGGGACCGAGAGTAAAGGAGAAGATGGGAGAAAGAGTGAAGAGACAAGCAGCTCGGGCTTGAAGAAGACTCTGATAGTAAAGCCGAGCGAGAAGGCGGAGCAGCAGAGCAAGGAAGGAAGAGCGACAGGATCTGATCTGGGTCGTAGCTGTCGGATGTATATGGGTTGTGATAGCGGGTGAAGATGAAGACGAAGGTGAAGGTGGTGAAGGTGAAGTGAAGTCTCTTGTTTCGCGAGAGGAAGAAGGGGGCGCGCAATGACCAGAGGCACCGAGACAGCCATCTGCAGAGGTCCAGAGGATAGGCGGTAATTAATCCGAAATACTTCGAGAAAGAGGTTAGCGCGATCCTGAGACATGGCTCCATGTGAAACCTTACCGTAAATCACGTTGTGTGGAAAGATTCGCCTGCCACTGCCGAGGTTGGGCTGCGCGCTAGCAAGGCGCTAACTTTTCTTGGATGAGAATACCGCATCCTGTACGGCAGAAGCGAGGTAAGAAAAGGCCGTAATTCTCCAGGTCCAAGGTTCCGAGGTACAGGATCTCCATCACCGACCAAACCAGAGCATCAGGATTGACTTCTTGTCGGTAATCGCTGGGGAATCTCATCATCCGCTTAGTCCGAATCGATATTCGGGAGAGACTGACTTCCATGCAGTATCTACGCGAGCGAGCCAGGAGCCATCCTATGCCTGTAGATGGTGGTTGGCCAGAACGGTGAAGAGGTGGACTGCGCTAGGTGGGAGTATCGCTGACACTGAACAGCAGCGGAGGATTGATTTGACAAGCTTCCATCTCCATGATGCCTGCAACTAGCCCGGCCCGGTCACGCTTTCGGCCACTAGAGAGGCACGTTGCAACCCAAGTCTGGAGCCCTGGAGCCCGGCTGCAGGGGCGCAGCGATACTGTACTTGCAGGCCCGGGGCCCGGGACGTGATTCCTTCGATTCAGTCTGCATCATGTATGAGCCCTTTCCGAAGGTACGGATGGGAATCTTGAGCAGCAGGAGAAGCAGACGACCTTTACAGATGCAACTTCATCCTTGATGGCACCAAGAAGCACAATAGGGTGCTGAGGATATGCGACATTTTGGGTACATGACAGTCCCTATTTCTAGGAGCATTTCTCCCAGCAAATACGCCACTGAGAAGCGAGGAGGAGCTTCATCTCCACCTCTCATCAGGCTGATGCGTCTGCCCCTTATTCCGTTGACGACCTCGGGAACTTTCTCAGATCGAGTGCAATACCAGATACGAACAAACATCAACTAAGTGTCTTTTCACGCTGCTAAGGACAGGGCGTAACGGTCCTCTAAAGATCAATCATCACGGTCAATTCAATAGCACGTCCTGTTATCAAACCCCAGTCTCGTCCACTCCGTATGGATTCCTCCGCACATATAAATATGGGTACTCCGTATAGTACTGAACATACACGAGTGACGCCAGCCGTCGCGGCGCGGAAACGGCCCTGCCCGCAATCAGCGAGTCCAATCTCCGAATTCATTAAACCCAACCACCGCCCGCAGCTGTCATGTTTCTCCATCGTCCACTTGACATCCTTGACTTGTTGCCGGCGAGCACGGAGTACGGAGTGCATGCTAGATGTTATCAATTCATGAACAATGGCTACAGTGCTCAACGCAAGGCATCATTTGATGCATCAGATGGAATGCTGCAAAGCCTTTTCACGCATCTGCAGCGTGATTTCCAAGGCCCAGTACCGCAGAGGGGTTTAGACGAGAGCTGATGCTTCGTTTCTCTCCCATATTCTTCCGAATATCCATGACTGGTTTTCATGCTCAAAACATGATGGTCATCATTGCAGATAGGTGAGGGACATCCCTCGGGCTTCGCGCATCGTCCATCACCTGGGTTTCTGAGGAGTCGAGCAAGTATTTGGCCTGTGTCCGAGACATTGAGAAGTGATTGTATGAGCGTAAGTCTGTCATGGCACCAGACTGTGGTCTGCGGCTCAAGTGGATGATGTCACACGAAATCGACAGAACGACTCCACTCCACATCGCCCAGACGCCTGAACTCCACGCCATCGCCAAAGTAGCCGGCCTGGTTCCACGCGTGCATGGTGTTTCCGTCGTAGGGTCCGTGTCGTTCTCCGCCGTCTCGTGCGTCAGACCATCGGTACTCCCAGTCTCTGGTATCCGCGGCGCCGTTGGCATCTGCATCCGGCACTGCCCGGTCAGACCATTCTTCACCAGTCTCGCGCTGGTACTGCCGCATCAACAGTTCACGCTCGACGTCGTATATCTCCGTCTGGCCTCTTGTGAGAAGACGGTCAGCGGCATCTGTGATGGCTTCGACGGTCTCCCTTCGTCTCTGCTCCGCGGGATCCTCGGCATCCTGAGGTCCATCCTCGCCCATGTCCATCTCCTCACCGTTCTTCTTCTTATTCTTCTGCCATTTTGGCTTTTTCTTCTTATCCTTGCCCTTGCCTAACCGCTGCAGCGCCTCGAGCGTAGTCTCGCCCTTGTCCAGCCGCAGTATCAATATCCGGAGTAGATCGCCCGTGAGAAAGGCGTCGTCAGCCATGTTCCTCTTCCGACGATCCTCCTCCCGCTTCTCCTGAGCCTCCCGCGCCCGCTTCATGTCCTTCTTCGACAAGCCTTCCAGCCAGGAATCGTGCACCGCGTCCGGATCGGCTGCCTTGCGGACGAAGTTGCCGCTCTCGTCGAATCTTCCCTCCTCGCCTTCGGCCTTCATGTTGAACGCGTCCAGCTTCGGCGCATGCTTCTTCTTGGCCCCTGCGCCCAGCTCTTCGTCCACGTCGCTGTCGATGCGGTCCCGCTCCTCGTCCCCACCGCTCTCGCTGCTGCTCTCCACGTCCGCCGTTGTCGCGGCTTTCCCCTTGGACAACAGCACCGAAGACACGTGTCCACCGGACTTGCTGCTGTTGACTTGCCCCTGTATCTCGTCGACATCGAGAAACCTAACATCCTTCTTCTTCTGCTTCCCCTCACGCGGTAGCTCCTCATCCGCGTCTCCATCCGCATCTCCCATCCCCTCGTCCACCTCCGCAAACATGTCGTTCTCCTCCTCCATCTCCGACTTCCCCACCTGCTTTCCATTACTCCGACGCGACGCATCCGCCTTCGCCACGGCGCGTGCGTCAAAGTTCTCGTTGGAGCTGTCGGACTCGTAACCGTCGAGATTCACCGCGCTGCGCTTCGTCTGCTGGCCGCCTTTGCCGATTTCATCTAGTTCCAGGATGGCGTCCTCCTCGGGTGCGTCCGGTACGAGGGTGGAGGGGTTGCGGTAGTCGAAGCGCGGTTTCTTCGGCGAGCGCTCGTCGGCGTCGGGCCGGTTGCCGCGGGCGAATTGGTCGCCTGCGCGCCGGGGACGTGGTGCTGCTGCTGCGTTTCTTCCGGACATGATGGAGAGTTGCTGATGGAATTGTCTGGATTGGGCCCTATGGGAGAGTTGCAGGTGGTGGAACGATTTTGTCGATCCGTGGGGTTTCCGCACGAGCTCGGGAGCTTCGTCATGCGGTTTGGCCTGTTTGCATTCCAGAGCTATCACTTCCGAGCTCGCCCATTGCCTTCTGCTGAATCTTTAACAACATCCCACCAAGCTATACCCTTCGACTCCTTTCTTTCTTAATCAAAGGGTCCTGCATAGAATAACTTAACTGCCTATTGCCGAGCAACACGATGGTGACTTCGCATACAGAACTCCCATTCCCCAGCTCAGCTAACCACTGCCCAGTTCAACCCCGGCTTCTACGACGAAGACGATCCGATGAGCGGCTACCAAGCAGCGATGATGCGGAGAGGCGCACCGGCACGCCGCTTTGATGAATACTTCCGCTGCTACCCCATCGCGATGATGCCTGGCCCGGACCGCGAGAGCGCCAACCACGGCGGCAAAGTCTTCCTGCCTCCGAGCGCGCTCGACAAGCTCACCCGGCTGCACATCACCTATCCGATGCTGTTTGAGCTCATCAACGGAGCCAAGGAGAAGCAGACGCATGCCGGTGTGCTGGAGTTTATTGCCGAGGAGGGGAAGATTTATATGCCTCACTGGGTTGGTTGACACATTCCCTTGGGACTTCAGTAGATGCTAAAACCTCTGCTCTGATCTAGCTCATGCAAACCCTACTACTAGAGCCCGGCGATCTGGTCCAAATCAAATCCACCGACCTCCCCCTCGGAACCTTCATCAAGCTGCAACCGCAATCCCCCGACTTCCTCGAAATCTCCGACCCGAAAGCCGTGCTAGAAAACGCCTTCCGCAACTTCTCCTGCCTGACGACCGGCGACGTCTTCACCTTCGCCTACAACGACTCCGTCTTCAGCATCGCCGTGCTCGAGACGCGGCCCGCCAACCCCAAGAACGCAATCTGCACGCTCGAGACCGACCTCTCGGTCGACTTCGCCCCGCCCATCGGCTACGAGGAGCCCGTCCGCAAGCCCGGCAGCGGCAGCGGCACCGCGACGCCCCGCGCAGGCGCGCCCGGCACCGCCGCCGGCGGCATCCTCCACCCGCACGGCTCCATGGCGCAGGCGATCAACTACGCGGCCATCGCGCCGAC
>QQTW01004382.1_pt1 | contig 10588 bp, 9 predicted proteins | sample 1904831 | NCBI WGS metagenome assembly QQTW01 (sample SAMN09435610, study PRJNA476489) | Subsurface metagenome, whole genome shotgun sequencing project.
CTGGTGCGTCGCGCTCAAGTGTATTTGTTGGATGAACCGCTAAGTAACCTAGATGCGCTGCTGCGCGAACGAGTCCGCGCCGATATTAAGCAGCTTTTCTCCACTCAAAAAGCGCCAGTGGTTTATGTTACGCACGACCAGACAGAAGCAATGACGCTCTCTACTAAAGTAGCTGTGCTGAACAATGGCTACGTCCAACAACTTGACCCACCTGAGCGCATCTACAGCGATCCGGCTAATTTATTTGTGGCTGGATTTGTTGGAAGTCCCCAAATGAATCTACTAACGCTCCCCTGTCAAGGGCGTTCCGTAATCCTGGGTGGATTCAAAATCGCCCTACCGCAAAGCCTTGTAACCCCTCCACCTGAAATTGTGCTGGGGATTCGCCCTGAAAATGTCCGTGTTGCACGACCAGAAGATACACAAACGATTCAGGGTCGAGTGTATCTGGTGGAAAACTTGGGAATGCACTATTTAGTCAGTGTGCAGGTTCTAAATTCCCCGTCAGGGCTGAACACAGTCCGTGCTTTGTTCCCAACAGATCAGAATTGGGGTGGCGATGACATCACACTGGCACTACCCCCCCAGCATATCCACTGGTTTGATGTCCAGACGGGTGATGCTCTTTTCAGGCAGCAATTGGAACACAACAAATTCCCCCAACCTCCCTTCCAAAAGGAGGTTGGGGGAACGTCAATTCAGCAATAGCAACTTCGATGGGAAGAAAAACACCTGTTCTGGTAGTTTGAGGATAAGGGCGCTAATACTTTGCGGATCTGAAATTTAGAATCTGAACACCGTTCTGACTACTCCAACTACAAGTGGAATTGTTGCAATAATAAGCGATGTGGTTTGGTTAGGCTGATGACTCACTTAGAAATGGAAGTTGCGCAAGATGGGAAAGTCGAGATCCCGCCTGAGTTGTCTACTGCGATGGGTTGGCAAGCGGGAGAAAAGTTGATGGTGCAAGTGCAGAATGGGGAAATTCGGATCTTTTCCCAAGCTCAGGCAATCCGTCGCGCACAAGCTTGGGTTGCGAGTTTTGTCTCTGAGGGTCGATCGCTTTCGGATGAACTGATTGCAGAGCGACGACAGGAGCAGTTGGGTGAGTAGTTGGGTGCTGGATGCATCGGCACTGCTGGCGTTGCTAAATTGTGAACCTGGGAGTGAGAGGGTAGCGGCAGCGTTGCCTGATGCAGCAATCTCAAGTGTCAACTTGAGTGAGGTAGTGGTCAAGTTGGTAGACGAGGGAGGAAATCAGTCGGAAATTCGCTCCTATTTAGATGCATTGGGGTTGGTGATTTTTGAGTTTGATACGGAGCTTGCCTACCAAACGGGATTTTTACGACCTCTGACGCGGACGGTTGGGTTATCGTTGGGCGATCGTGCGTTATACCATACCAATTTACTATTTTGATATTAACAACCTGTACAGAGCAAATAAAGTTGTGTAGTGTCATTGGCTGAAGCAGCTTAGAACGCTCGTCGCGAAAGTCGTGTAATAATCTCTTCGTTCTTCACCTTGGGTGTAGCTTGAATCAATTGGCGTGTGTAATCACTAGTTGGCGTCTTCAGCACCGATTCAGCTGCCCCGATTTCTACAATTTTGCCCTGGTTCATCACCATAATGCGGTCACTGAGAAACCTCACCACACTCAAATCATGGGAAATAAAGATATATGTGAGCAAAAACTCATTCTGCAATTCCCGTAGGAGATTTAAAACTTGCGCCTGCACCGATACATCCAAAGCCGAAACTGATTCATCACAAACAATGAACTTGGGATTGAGAGCCAGTGAGCGAGCAATGCAAACACGCTGGCGTTGTCCACCAGAGAGTTCATGAGGATAGCGGTGCATGAAGTCTGGACTTAAGCTGACTCGCTCTAATAACTCAGCAACTCGTTCGCGCCGCTGTTTGTCACTCAGTCTAGGCGCATGAATTCGTAACGGTTCCATTACCGAGGAACCAATACTCATGCGCGAATCCAGTGCACTAAAGGGGTCCTGAAAAATCATTTGCATTTCCCGCCGTAGCTGCCGCAGTTGTTGACTGGGCAGACGTGTCACCTCTTGCCCTTCAAATAATACCCGACCACTAGTCGGCTCAATCAAGCGGAGCAGCGATCGCCCCAATGTTGATTTACCACAACCAGATTCACCCACTAATCCCAGCGTTTCACCTGGGTAGACTTCAAAAGAAACATCGTTAACCGCTCTCACGTAACTCGTTGTGCGACCAAACAGCCCCCCGATGGGAAAAAACACACAGAGATTTTGGACAGAAAGCAGAGGTGGTTTCAACTGTAGTTCCTGCAAGCGTTGATTCGATGCTGCCTCTGTAACTTCCAACTGCTGAGGTGTTGCAGTGAATATTTTTTCACGCCAGACTGGTTCCCCTGTATGATTTGTGACAACTTCCATGAAGTCTGACACTGTTGGTAGGTATTGCAGACGATGCTCCCTCTGAGGACGACAGGCGAGTAGTCCTTTCGTGTAAGGGTGCTGGGGGTTGGTAAAAATCTGTGCGGCAGAGCCATATTCAACCAGTTTGCCTTGATACATCACTGCAACTGAATCAGTAATCTCTGCAATCACTCCCAAATCATGGGTGATGAACAGAATTGCCATCCCACGCCTATCACGAATTTCTTGCAATAGCTGCAAGATTGTTGCTTGAATTGTTACATCCAGTGCTGTCGTTGGTTCATCCGCAATCAACAAAGCCGGATTAAGAGCCAAAGCCATTGCTATTACCACCCGTTGAATTTGTCCCCCTGAAAGCTCATGGGGATAGCGATGCATCATAGCTTTGGGATTTGGCAGCTGTACTTCTTCAAATAGTGCTAAAGTCCGGCGATAGGCTTCTTTGTGCGAAATCGGTTCATGTAGCCGAATTGCTTCGATGACTTGTGAACTACACTTGTGAACCGGATTCAGAGAAGTTAGGGGGTCTTGAAACACCATCGAGATTTGGCTGCCTCGATAGCGTCGCCTTTTATCGGGCAAGAGTTTCAGCAGATTAACAGAATCCTCAGACGAAGGCGACTGGAAGCGAATCTCTCCTGTCACACGAGCTGATTTTGGTAAAAGTCCCATGATGGAGAGCGAAGTTGTTGATTTTCCAGAACCCGACTCTCCTACAATTCCTAATGTTTCACCAGCTTTGAGGGTGAATGATAAGTCCTCGACGGCTCGGACTACACCCGATTCAGTCTGAAACTCAATTGTTAAACCACGTACATCCAGAATCGGGTTTTTTATAGTCCGGTGCAGCATTCCAGTCATCCGACAATTCTACATTGTGTAGAGAGAATTCAGAAGCCATTGTATTGTATAATACAGCTTACCTATGCAATTCTGGCAATATCATCTGTTGCGTCAATTAGTGGTAATCGTTGTGCAAAACGGACAAAGTTTCATCGCTACCTGTACTTTAGCTTTCCTACTGCTTCTACAAGGATGCAATAATTCTTCCCAAAATACAGCTCAAACTCCTGAATCCTCGCCAGCAGCTACAACCGCTGGTAGTCAGTGTACTGATGTCGGTGGCGACATGGTGATGACCTGGAAAGACGACGTTTCCACCCTTGATCCAGCTATCGGCTATGACTGGCAAAACTGGTCGATGATTAAAAGTATATTTGGTCGTTTGCTGGACTACGAGCCGGGAACTACTAAGCTGAAGCCAGATTTAGCCGAAAGCTATGAAATTTCTGAAGACGGGAAAACTTATACATTCAAACTCCGTCCAGGTATCAAATTTCACAACGGACGTACCGTTACAGTTGAAGATGTCAAATACTCTTTTGAGCGGATGTTAAACCCCAAAACCAAGAGTCCTGGTCAAGGTTTCTACACCAGCATCAAAGGCTTCCAAGAGTTTACTGACGGTAAGGCTAAGGAAGTTACGGGAATAAAAGTCGTCGATCCCAGTACTGTTACCATCGAATTAACAAAACCGGAAGCGTCTTTTTTACACCTTGTAGCAATTAATTTTTCTGCTGTTGTTCCTAAAGAAGAAGTAGAGAAATATGGCGAAGACTTCGGCAAACATCCAGTCGGTACAGGTCCATACAAACTTGCCAAATGGGACTTGGGACAACAGCTAGTGTTGGAACGCAACTCCGATTACTACATCCCTTGCGTACCTAAGCTGGATCAGATTACGTTTGAAGTGGGTCAAGAGCCAACAGTTGCGATGCTGCGTCTGGAAAGAGGGGAAGTGGATGTATTAGGAGATAGTATACCACCTTCTCGCTTTGTCGATTTTGTTAACAATCAGAAAAATAAAGATTTATTTGTCCGAGGCACCCAGATGCAAACGGGCTATGTTGCCATTAATACAAAGATGAAGCCATTTGACAATGTGAAAGTGCGACAAGCGCTGAATATGGCGGTTAATAAAGGGCGCATTGTGCAAATTGTTAATGGGAGAGCCGAAGTAGCGAATCAGGTTTTACCGCCGATTATGCCGGGTTACGACCCCAACTACAAAGGCTATGAATACAATCCCCAAAAGGCAAAAGCATTACTAGCAGAAGCAGGTTTCCCTAATGGCTTCAGTACCCAGTTATTTGCTAATAACACAGATCCTAATCCGCGTATTGCTCAAGCTATCCAACAAGATTTAGCAGCTGTGGGTATTAAGGCAGAACTAAAAACCCAGGCACAATCTACAGTCATAGCAGCTGGAGGACAAGAGCAAGGAGCGCCGTTAATTTGGTCGGGTGGTATGGCTTGGATTGCCGATTTTCCTGATCCTTCTAACTTTTACTGGCCGATTTTGTCTTGTGCTTCGATTGCGCCGGGAACCTGGAATTGGGCTTGGTACTGCAATGAATCTCTCGACAAAATGGCAAAAACAGCAGATGCTATGGTCAAGCCGGAGCAAGCTGAGGAACGAGCTGCTATGTACCGCCAGTTGTTTATCAAAGTCATGGAGGACGCAGCTTGGGTGCCAGTGTTTAACGAGCAGCGCGTCAATGTCCATTCCAGCAAGCTGGCTGGCGTTGAGCAATTATGGCTTGATCCGGTGCGGACTCCTATCAATTATGACTACATCTATGCCAAACCAGAGTCTAGAAGCTAAACATACCATTCACAACCATCAGCATCATTTTGGCTGGGATAATACGCTGACTCCAGCCATAACGGTGGCTCCTGGAGAGACAGTTGAGGTGGAAATTCAAGATGCATCCGGGGGACAACTGACGCCAGAATCAACAGTGGCTGATGTCTTGGCGTTTGATTTCAGTCGCACAAATCCTGTCACGGGACCAATCTATATTGATGGGGCAGAACCAGGGGATGTGGTGAAGCTGAGAGTTGAACAGTTTAAACCTTCCGGGTGGGGTTGGACAGCGATTATTCCTGGCTTTGGCTTGCTGGCTGACCAATTTCCAGAGGCAGCACTGCACATTTGGCAATATGAGACATCAGCAAGTGTCCCAGCTGCTTATGGCTCAAACGGTCGAGTTCCCCTAAAACCCTTTGCTGGTACGATTGGCTTGGGCTTAGCTGAACCTGGACATTACAGCGTTGTTCCCCCTCGTCGCGTTGGTGGCAACATGGATATTCGAGATTTAGCAGCTGGGAGTGTGCTTTATCTCCCAGTTGAGGTAGCTGGCGGGTTACTCTCGATTGGCGATACCCACGCAGCGCAAGGAGACGGGGAGGTGTGCGGCACGGCAATTGAAAGCCCCATGACGGGTGTTTTCACCGTAGACTTGCTCAAAGGGGTGAATTTGAAGTTCCCGCACTTTGAAACGAGTACACCTGTGACTAATCACTTAGACAGCAAGGGCTATTATGCGACAACGGGAATAGGTTCAGACTTAATGATAGGGGTACGGGAAGCTGTAAGTAGCATGATTGACTGGTTGGGCAAAACTCACCACTTGAGCGCATCTGAAGCTTATATGCTGTGTAGTGTCTGTGCTGACTTGCGGATTAGTGAAGTAGTGGATATGCCCAACTGGGTTGTGTCCTACTACTTCCCGAAAGTGGTTTTTGACTAAGAGCTTATGTCCGCTTGGGAAAGATTTTGTCGAGATAGATTGGCGACAGTAGCTGCTGTGATTGTGTTGCTGTTTATGGGAGGAGCGATCGCTGCTCCCCTACTAGCTCCTTATGATCCAGCACAACAATTACCAGAGGGGTTGACTCTTCAAGGTTCTCCGCTCCCGCCTTCTCAACAGTTTTGGCTCGGTACAGATTTGCTAGGGCGTGATTTGCTCTCACGCTTGCTGTATGGGGCTCGCGCCTCTTTGCTGGTGGGTTTGGTCGCTAATTCTGTAGCGGTACTACTGGGAACGTTTCTAGGGGCAATGTCTGGCTATCTTCGCGGCTTTTTTGGTGGGTTAATCATGCGCTTCACTGATTTGATGATGGCATTTCCTGCCTTATTGTTAGCGATCGCCTTGGCTGCCATCTTACGCCCCAGCCTGTGGATTGTAGCGTTGGTGATTGCGCTGGTTAACTGGGTGCAAATTGCCCGTGTAGTTTACGCGCAGGTAACGGCTCTTGTAGAACAACAGCACATCCAGGCGGCTTATGGTTTAGGAGCCACTCCCTGGCAGTTGTTGACATGGCATCTGTTTCCGCATCTCATCCCAACGATGTTAGTTTGGGGGACACTGGGGATTTCCACAACAGTGTTACAAGAAGCTACCCTGTCTTTTTTGGGCGTTGGTGTTCAGCCACCAACGCCCTCTTGGGGTGGCATCATCAATGAGAGCCAGTCATTTCTACAGTCAGCACCTTGGCTAATCATCTTTCCCGGTTTGGCAATTCTGATATTAGCGCTGGCTTTTAATATTTTGGGAGATGGAGTGCGAGATGCCCTCGATCCCACGGAACGCAATCGTTAAATGAAGCATTATTTTTTTTACCTAGTTCGCCGATTGTTGCAAGCGGTTTTAGTATTAATTGGCATTAGCCTAATTACCTTTCTGCTGACATTTCTGATCCCAGCAGATCCAGTACGGATGATCGCAGGACGCAGCGCTACGCCAGAAACAGTAGAATCGATTCGTATCCAGTTGGGTTTGGATCAGCCTGTGCTGGTGCAGTATCTGCGTTACTTTGGGCGACTGGTGCAGGGTGACTTAGGACGTTCCTACATACAACGCACTGAAGTAAGCGAGTTAATTCTCAGTCGTCTCCCCGCAACACTGCTATTAATGGTTGGTGCAATTGGGTGTGAGTTGCTGATTGGACTAACAGCAGGAATTTATGCGGCTTTACGCCGTGACACAGGTGCTGACCGCTTAGTGATGATTGCCTCGTTTGCCGGAGTATCTGCACCACAATTTGTGGTGGGTTTAATTCTTCTTTACCTATTTTCATACCAACTGGGATGGTTTCCCTTGGGTGGTTATGGAACCTGGCAACATCTGATTCTTCCAGCTTTAACACTGGGGATTACGGGAGGCGGTTGGTACTCGCGGATGATGCGTTCTTCGCTTGTCAATGTGCTGCGTCAAGATTATATTCGGACTGCCAGAGCGAAAGGTGCAACAGAAAGAATAGTTATTTTCAAACACGCGCTGCAGAATGCTATTCCACCCTTAATTGCCATGATAGGTATTGACATTGGGATTTTTATGGGAGGTGCTGTGGTGGTTGAGAGTGTCTTTGGCTGGCCTGGTTTGGGTCAACTGACGTGGCAGGCTATTCAGGTAGTGGATATTCCAGTGATTACAGGTGTGGTTGTCATCTCAGCTGTGGGAATTGTGCTAGGCAATCTCCTTGCTGATTTAGTTATGCCCATAGTTGATCCACGCATCCAGTTGCGGTAGGAGCAGGCATATGCAAACGGATCACGACTGACCCTAGGCGCACGGGTAGAAGTCGGCATTAACTGATGCAGTGGTATGGGAACTGCATTAGCTTAAGGTACTGACATCTATAACTCAGGAAAAAATGAGTAGGTCACTTAGGAGCAACGCAGAACTATGACTGGATCAGCATCATCCCAAGTTTGTTTAAGTTGATACTATTTTGACTCAGCAATAGGTGAATAGTAAATAAACACTATGTTAGAAAACAGAATCAATAGAAGAACTGTCCTCTACAGTGCCATCACCTTGACAGGAACATTGGCAGCCGTCCAGCTTGACTCCGCCAAGACGCAGGCGCAGTCTACTCCATCAAGCAAACGTAAAGGGCTTTTATTAGCGGTAGATTTACAAAATGGCTTTTTGATCACACCTGAATGTGAAGCGGTTGTGCCAAAGGTGGTTGCTCATGCCAGACAGTTTCATCAGGTTTGGGCAACTCGCTTTTTTAACCGGAACGCTAACTTCTCACGTCAACTGAACTGGAACGAGATGGTATCCGGAGCGGAAACGGAGCTTTCTACAACCTTAAGTCCGGTTGTCAGCAAGATATTTGATAAGCCTTCATATTCTCCGGTGTCACCTGCCCTGCTCCACGCCCTGCAAAGTGACGCTATTACTACAGTCGCAATATGTGGGGTTGATACAGACGCTTGTGTGATGGCTACAGCTTTGGGACTATTTGATGCTGGATTTGAGACGTTCGTAGTATCAGATGGCTGTGCTTCTAGCGGTGGGCAGGAATATCATGAGGCGGCGATTAAGATCTTGGAACGCAACATTGGAGAGCGATATGTAATTCCTTTTAGCGAATTACCCGCCATGTTGTCTTATTGGCACGAACATCGGCAGCCGGACAACTTGGCGGAGCCAAGACGCAGGCGCAGTCAACAACCTGATTGACTATGAAGTCCTACCTGCTACATCCGTTGCTTTCGTCTATGCAGCTATGGTTCGGCTGATGATTAAATGACTAGCGTAACTGTTTATACTTTTCATACATCCTCTTAAGTTATTGACAAAGAGATGCTTTAGTGCAAAGTTTTGTCTTGAACCAGGAGAAGATAATGAAGCTAAAACGGTATTTATGGATTGCGGTATGCCTGATTGCCCTTGCAGTAAGTGTGTTACCTGCCTATTCTCAACAATTTCTCCGGCCTCACAAATTTCTCCGGCCTCACACAGGATTTCAAGTTTCTACCTTGGGAGCTTTAAACGTTGGGGTGTATGAGGGAGCCGCAACAGTAGCTGAGCTTAAACATCATGGAGACTTTGGGCTGGGAACTCTTGAGGGATTAGAGGGAGAGATGGTTATTCTCGATGGCAAGATTTATCAAATCAAAACGGATGGTGTTGCCTATCCCGTTACAGATAATTCTAAAACACCATTTTCTGCTGTTACATTTTTTCGTAGAGAGGGATCGCTTCGTTTGACTAGACAAATGACTTATCAGGAATTGCAACAGCAAATCGACGAACAGTTGCCAACGTCAAACTTGCCTTATGCAATTCGCTTACAAGGAACCTTTCCCTCTTTGAAAGTGAGGAGTGTCCCCAAACAAACACCGCCTTATAGACCGTTAAACGACGTAATTAGTCAGCAGCAGGCTGTTTTTGAATTGCATAATGTACAAGGTACATTAGTGGGATTTCGACTGCCGCAATACCTCAAGAGTGTGAACGCAGCAGGCTATCACTTTCATTTCATTACAAGCGATCGCAAAGCAGGAGGCCACCTCATTGATGGAGCATTTTTTAACCCTGTAGTTGATGTGGAAACCTTGCAAAACTGGCAGATGATGTTGCCCAATAATACTGCTTTTGAGCAAGCATCGCAGGAATGATTGTTGAGGGATAGGAAACAGGTGCGCATTACATATCTTCTAATTCAATCCCTTTGGTTTCCTTGAGCAAAAAGAGGACGAAAAAGAACGAGATAGCTGCTGCAGTTGTATAGACACCGTAGGCACCACCTAGCCCGACATACTTAAGTAGAGGAGGAAATGTCGTGGATATGATGAAATTGGCGATCCATTGAACTGTAGCAGCGACAGCAAGTGCAGCAGCTCGAATTTTATTATTAAACATTTCTCCCAACAGCACCCAGACCACTGGTCCCCAGGAAAAACCGAAGCAAAACACATACAGGTTTGCTGCTACAAGAGCTACAATGCCAGCCGAACCGCTTAATGTAGGGTTGCCAGCAGCATCCAACGCCAGCCATAATCTATGGGATGTCAGCTTTAATGATTCCCGAATCACCCCGGTACTTGGTTGCCAAAAACCGAGAATCAGAAGCTGCCAGCGTTTTGACCAAAATTGTGGGAGGTGACGTGTTTGCAAAAATTGAGGAAATTAAGCAAACAGTGCTTCGAGAGCGCGATCCTAAGCTTTCTGACCTTTTAGCTCGAAGTGGCGGGTTGCTTCCTATTGTTTGGGTAGGGATTGCTCTGTCTGTATTCCAGCAGTTTGTTGGCATCAATGTGATTTTTTACTACAGCAGCGTTTTGTGGCAGGCAGTTGGGTTTTCGGAAAAGGACTCGCTGTCGATTACTGTGATCACTGGAGCTACAAACATTATCACCACCCTTGTAGCGATCGCTTTTGTAGATAAGTTTGGTCGCAAGCCCCTGCTTCTGTTAGGGTCGGTGGGAATGACCTTAACCTTAGGAACGATGGCTTCTACTTTTGGAAGTGCTGCGTTGGATGCTGCTGGCAACCCTACATTAAGCGGTTCGGCTGGCATT
>QQTW01004383.1_pt1 | contig 10588 bp, 2 predicted proteins | sample 1904831 | NCBI WGS metagenome assembly QQTW01 (sample SAMN09435610, study PRJNA476489) | Subsurface metagenome, whole genome shotgun sequencing project.
GTCCAATATACGCGTCATCCTCTCTGTACCAGCAACTCCGGTGTCGTCCAAGCCGGAGAGGGGCTTTATGGCCACATCAACCACATCCTCGAACAAGTCTTGTATTATACTCATGAACTCATCTCCGGTCTGCCGAAAGTCTGGGAAAGAATTGAACTCCAGCAGCGAGGCATTGCAATCAGCGTCGAGGAGAAAATCAACTCCAAAAATCTCAAAGGCATTTCTCAGTGGCTGAAAGTGGACCATCATCCCTCGTGCGGCAGCTTCAAATGTCTCGGCTGTTGTCGTGCATATCTGGTCAAAAACGACCGACTTCCAGCTCTTCTCACATGCTTTATGTGAGGAGGAGACGAATGCAGGTGTTGGCACAAGCTCGTCTGGAAGTGACCAGAAAGGGACAACGCTGCCTTCTTTTACATTGCCCGTTTGTAGGCAAGTATTAGTCAAGTGTGCGCGAAGATCTCCGCTTACTGCATGCCATGGCGCTGTGTAAGTCTCCTGGGCAAAGAGTGCCAGCATCGGTCTGTAGACGTATACTCGCAAGCTGCTGACGGCAAGAACGTACACCCGAATATGAAACTTGCGATTGCCGTGACTCGGAAACAGTAACGGTGGGTGGATATATGGTTGAGCTATGAAATGCCGCAATTGAGAAGTCATGATATACCCAGACGGTCCATCTTCGCCTCCGTTGTCGTCGCTGGCTTCTTCGTCTGAGTCGGGACGTTGTGCTTCCCATTCTTCGAATATCTGAGTGAGCTCAGTCTGCGTACTGAATAGACGGATGCCCTCGCCCTTGTCACTCATTCCAGGCTTCAAGATCCACCATTCCCTGTGCTCTGCCAGCTTGCCGGCATTCCTTTCCAAACTCTCCCGAAGCTCGTATGCTTCAACGAGAGCGTCCTCCAGGAACTCGGCATAATCAAGTTCGAAATCCACTGCCGGCTTGGAATGGCGTCTCAAAAAGGAGTCTGGATGCTTAACAATCCAGTTGAATATAGTCGTTGACAGATAATGTTTTCGGATCAGGGCTTTACGAATCATGTATGAGTTCAAGAGATGTTTGTCATTTCTTAACGCGAGGTCGAAGCTTAGAGTCTCGTAGGTGGCCCATTGCAGCAGAGGATGGGCGTTCGAGCTTTCTTGCGAGAAGCTATTGATGATTTGCAGATACTGCGACGGTATGCGATTCCGCAGCGCATTGACAATGAGGGGCTGGACGTACGCATCTTCGTAGTTCAGCAAAGCGTGGAGCATGGCTTGTGATTCAGAAGAATTCCAGGAGTTGAAAATGTTCGGTTTATCTAGAAAAGCATATATGGAAGTCGATAAATGAGTTGAACCATAAGTTGAGGTAACTCGATCATTCAGGAGTAGTGAAACACAATTCGAATATTGTTGGCTCCAAAATCACCGTAGCCTAAGCAGTGTAGACTTCGAGTAGCGCCAAAACACATCTTCAACCCGTGGAAGATTATGAACTACGGAAGATTTTAGGGCTCTAAAATCGTTGATATATGATAGCTCCAACAAAACAGTTGCGCAAGCCGGATAAAAGTTGAAATTCTATATTCGGAGCTCTAAGTTGATAGGGCTCGTTTTCAACGATGCAGTATGCACAAATTAATTGATGACGATCAGCATACCAGCACTTATATCTGATCCATCAATCCTAGCACTTCAACCTCGATAATCAGGCATGCCGCTAAATGGGGCTTGGACTCCTCCTTTCAAGCCATCTGCGTGAGCTGCTGCTGAAGAATACCGAGCTCTTAAACATCGCCGCTGGCCTGACAAGAAAGAGTCAAGAAGAACATCCACGCCTAAAGGATACCAAGTCGCCAGCAAAGTAGCCCTGTCGGGTTCGTGCAAGCTCTGCCGTGTCTTCTTTGTAAACCGAACAGATATGCAAGCTGATCGACCATAACCGGCTTCGTCATGTCTAGCATTCGAATAGAACACAATCTTGAGATTTCAAGAAACGCTCGAATTGTTCGAATCCCGGAGAAGTTCGAAAGCTTGAGGGTATCCTTATACGAGCCAGAAAAGGAGGTCGATCCGTAATAGCACACAAAAGGATGAGTTCTGAGTTCCTGAAGGGGAGTTTTGGCATCGTGATGGTTCGCCACTTTGAAAGCCAGTAAACATTTAATGGTGAAAGACAAGCGTGTTCCGGTGCCATCGTATTAGTAGGTTGCATGCTGCCATACCGAGTTCTGGCCCCAGTTGCACACGACTATCGCATAACAAGGTGGTGAACGAAGATTTTGAGCCTCCATTACACAGGCCCTCTCCGACAAGGCTACAACGGGAAAATTCTTGACTTTTTCCAGGCTTGCGATTGCGGATGTATCTTGCACAAAGACCACGACCTTATGATATATAGTCGATCTCGTCTTGACGATCGCGTAGGCCCGGGATGTGCCTCTCGAGGTCTTCGTGGCTGACTTGCGTGTTGTGGGCATCTAGCATATATACACCGGCAGATTCATGTCGTGATATTTAGGTGATACCGCAACAACTCTGTCGTCGTAGTTGTGGAGAGCGTGCCAGCAAACGGCACGAAAGATCATTGCCACCCAGCAGGAAGCGATCACCGCCGTACATCTCCCGGTGGCTCTAGAAACATCTTCAATGCAATGGTCCAAACAAGTGGTGAAGTATATGTGCATCAGCTCCGATTTGGCGAGAGCGTCGTTGTCAGGATATCGGAGCGGCAGGTGCGGTTGGATGCGGTCAAATTCCGCACTCAGACCGACCATCGAGGCCAGGTGTGAGCTGACTAGGCGGCGGGCAACTGTGCGATTCGCAGACAAGTAAATCATCATTTCCTGCCAGCCCTCGTGCAAGTCTTCGAGAAGCGCGAGTGTGTCGGTGCCGAGGTATTTGCCGTATCTTAGTGATGGTCGACCCAGCTCCCTGTCCCAGCGAGAGCTGTTTAAGCATACGACACAACGAGATAAAACAGAATCTAAAATAGCAAGACTCTCTAAATAGCCTTCGCTATCTTTCGTTCGCTCGTACCACTCTTCAGAAGACAGTAGTCCGCGTAATTCATTTGCGAATGCCTTCATAGATCCTTTCAGAGATACGGCCTCGGGGTTGAGGTAGCCTGACGCTTTAGGCACAAAAGTGATGCAGGTGTCGACAGGTCGTAGCACAGGAGTGAGAAAGCCCAAGATATCAGTGATCACTGCTGTTCATTAGCAAAGCAGCAATAACGCTCCTAGACAGGTGCTACCGACTCGTCTCTATCGTAGTGCGAGACAGACTCTGCACCCGCTCGGCTGGAAGGTTAGACAAAGACATGATAGTACTTAGGCAGTCGTCCTTGGTGTATATATGATACTGGTCGTTCACAGGGAAATCGGTGTTGATGATGCCGAAGCCCAGAATTGCAGCGCCTTCTAGTGGGGAGAAAATCTCGCCATGGAGTTCACGCCGATCTTCAATCCGTCTATCCATTTTTTGAAAGGTAATGACTGTTCCTAGGGATCTGACTTCGATCGAAGTCACAATGGTCCCGTCTCCATCAGCCCGCAACATGCCTTCTTCAGGCCTGAAGCTCGTCCAGCGCATACCCAGTAACTGGACCATGAAGGCCACGTCACGGAAGGTCGATACCGCATAGGGCTTCAGAACCTCGGCGGGAACAAAGTCCCAGGACTTCTTGCTCAGTCGAACCCCGGGAACGAGGACCCGCCCTCGTCGGAGGGAGCCAGTTCCCACGTCTTGAAGCGCTGCCAGTCCGCACGTCCTCAACAAAGCGCTGTACACTTGTAGCCATTGCATCAGCGGAATCCAAGATACCGGCTCGTTCTCCGTGATGTCTCCGCTCGGGTCGCCAGACATTTGCCGAAACCCTTCGGATTTCCAGCTCAATTGACGTCCGCTTGCGAGCAAGGGTGAGTCTCCGGGTCCCCGCCGTAGGAAGCCATTCATACCGTTGACCCAGTCAAGACTCGGCCCTGGCTTGATCGGCGCAGGTGAAGGAACCTTCGACCAGCTCGAGTGTGGATGCCTCGAGGGAACGAACGGGCGGTTGTTCGGCATTGAGGTGGTTTGAATCCCTGGCCAGTTGCTCATTTCTTCGGAGCCGTCCAGGACGACGATAGGGCCCGCTTCAAGCGACGACTGCAGAGTTTCCATCTCGTACGCGACCTCGAGGAAGATGAAGGGTGTCGCGAAGACGGTCTCGAACCGGAGCTCTCTGAACTTGAATTTTCTGCGCGTGAAGCGGGCCCACTCGCCCATGACGGAACGACTGCATCTTCGATAGCCATCGGCGGTCGCGAAGTACTGCTGCAGCACCTGGGAGAAGCTGCTCACCAAAGCGACCAGAGCAACGACGAGGGCAGCAAGGGCGATGCTGTTGTTCTGGTCCATGCTACATTACCCCAGTACCGCACGCCTCGGACGGGAGCGTGCGCGCTCTGCCCAGGCATGCGCAGGACTCCGGACAGCACACAGTGACACTATGCAGGGCAAGACCAATGATGAATCGAGAGCGTTAGACTTTATCCCTCTTTGCGCTTTGAGTTCTGATTGACCGGAGAAAACGCACGTAGTGTCGGACGGACCGCTCCAAGCCTGTGTGACGGGTGCCTAACGCCCCATGGGTCCCCGAGGCTTCCCCAATCGGGATGTTTCAAGCTTCCGCGCCATTCTGAGATTGGCTTAACCCGTAGCTGCATGTTTAGCAAATCTCACCATCGTAGGAATCAGGCCTCATTGTGCGCATTACAGCCTCGATCGTCGGGCCGGTCCATATGTGTATATATGCCCTTTGCGTCTTGGAAACATTGATGCTGTATATTATCGGGACCAAGGCATCTGTTCCCCAACTATTGCTCTGTTGCTCCGCTCAATCACTTTTGAGTCATGTCACTTGTGACTCAAGCCGATACCGGAAAAGATGCTCTCTGAGAGAATCCTTAGTGTTGTTGCTACGGCATCCTTGTTGATACAATCTTCCTTGTGCTTTGCTCTTGCATCAGCAGATAGAAACTCCGTCAGACCGGACCGTTCCTCAAGGTGCTACTACCAAAGATTCACGAATCTACCGGGCATCATCGAAGTGACTGTGACCCTCTCGAAAGGCGACGGCTGGTCCTTCACCTCGGGGTTTCTCGACGAGCTAGCGAAGCATTGCGGCGGAGTCATCAAGCGTAGTGATAAGATTCCAGACCACAGGGATCTAGACAGCCCGTATCTGATGTTCGCTAAGATGAATATATGGTTCCAGGCTGACGACCGAATTCAATGTCTTGAGGGCGCATTGAGGTGCTGGCAAAGCGTTTCGCAGGGAGGGTGGCTTAAAAAGGATGGATGTGTACGTTGACAAGTTGTCCCTCTTGATACTTGCTTCTTCGATTCCCCACGATACTCTTCAGTCTCGTCGGCTGTGCTGGATTGCATTGTCTTAGACATTAGTATATGTTGCTTGTGTCGATCTTTCGGCTGACGATCGGTAGTACGACTTTAATCGTTACGTCCACGAAGTGTCAAAAGAAATCGACGGATGAGACGGAAACCATGCCGTAGCGAGAGTCACCAAGTCGTATCTTAACCTCTCCTTTCTGCTACTCCTATCTTCGTCATGCATGTACGAGTCGGCGAGGAGCTAAGCGATTGGGACGCGTTGGATGCCAGCAGCCCGATCCTCCGGCAGACGGGTCGCCGCCGTTCACGGATCAGACTACCTGGCACATAAGGTGCCACTGTTTCGTGAGCTGACGCTGAGACCGAGCAACCGCTTCGGAACTGTCATTCCGCAGTACTAGACGGTCGGTTTCGAGCGCGGTACCTGCACTGAAGGCGAACAGGCCGTCGTGAATAGCTCAAGAAGCATGACCGCCGTAGGGTTGGTATGACTGATTGCGGTCCTGACATTCCAATTCTTGGGGCCGTCTTTCTATCCCAGGACTATCTCATTGTGGCTATGAGAGTAAGGTATTTCAGTTGGGTCCTGCTGTCACTGGCGCTGGCCCGGAATCATGTCAGATTGAAACCATGTGCCGCCAGTCATTATGCCTGACGAGGCTGACGACCCGTAAGAAGCCAGTCCTCCGAACGTCGGACCCATTGCTGGGGCGCCCCTGGCGGAGGCTGTGGAGTATTTATGGTCATTGCTATTGCCTTTCGAGTATATAGGAAGCGAAAACGTTTGCGAGTGGAGAATTCAGATATAGGTCCCGGCCCCAGCTGGATGCATGCGACGAACCTCCAGCAGCCGTTGAGAAAGGCGGCGTTACCAGAAGGGTATCTGAATTCATATAGTAAGGGATTCCAGTAAGCCTGATGTGCTCTTTCAAGTGGTAGTTGATGGCTAGTCCAGCATTGCCACCTAAAGGACTACTCGTGCATACGCTGCGTTCATAGTACAGACTCCACGGAACTGCTATGTGTGACTTATCAGGGCGGTAATTCGTACCAAAGGGAAGCTCTTCTTTTGTTCGACGCCATCTCTTTTATCTGTATATCATGACATTCTGTTAGCACCAGTTGTCTTGTCTTGTATATAGCAGCAAAACTTGGATGTTCAGAATCCTGCGCTTGTGGTTGAACAGCTTGCCTTGGGTGACGCGCGCAACCAACAGTTGAATTGCCGCGGTTCTGCCGAACTACTCAACCTCACATGCACTTGCACGGAGGTCTAGGACTGCCTGGGCAAGCTCCTCAAGGGTCTGAGCCATGCATTAATGTCAAGCAACTACAGGCCTCCAAAGATGCTGCATCAGTCGAAGTGTCTATCCTTTCTTGACTTTCTGCGGCGACGATCCTTTCCTGGGCTCCCTCATTCGGCGTGGAAACCTCGATATCCGGTTTCCTGCCTCAAACCAAATGCCAGGCAGCATAGCCAATGCCTGATGTTTAGTAAAGTCCATCAACTCCTCTCCTGACGGCCCTCTAGAAGCCTGGCATATGGAAGTTTATCATGCTGGATCAGGTGAGAAGAAGTGTCTACTAATGCAGTTGTTGATTGGGTTCCGATTTCCTCGCCGTATTTGTCGTCGTTAGTGTTTGCGCAGAGTCTGTGATAGCTTCCATTCAGTAAATCGAGGGTTAGAAAAATTGAATTGTTATATTAGTCATTTTCAAAGTCGAGTCATTCTCAAGTAAACGTGCTTTCGGTGGTAATTGAAACCTCATCCTGGCGCTGGCGTGCTAGTGATATTTCCTTGGACTGTTAAAAGCAGAAACGTTGCCCGAGGTGATGTTTTCCTTCAGGGCTACTGTCGAAGGCACGAACGTGCAGAACGAGAGTTATTGAGGGAAAGGTTGCGACAGAGAATACTCGGGAGAAATCTTGCATAAGCGGAAATGCTCTCGGCACACCGTAGCGGAGGGACAGCTGCCGTGTGATGGAACCGACCTCGCGAACCTGGGCAGGAAGGCAATTGGGGAGTTCTTTACTCCCGAGTGCCGTGTGAAGCTATCCGAGGCGAGGCTGTCAGAAAATCCTCGACTTAACGAAAGCCCTATGTGGGGCGCGATCGGGAAGTGGACTTGTTAAGTCCGTTCAGCAGGCGGCCAAGACCCTCATCAAACTACGGGTTTTTGATTGTCCAGCTTGGATAGTGATTATGTAAGGCTCAGTCGCTGTTATCTATGTGCAACATGCTGATGATGCTTTCAGTGCTTTTAACACTATATAGGTCAAATTTTACTTTCGTATTTCTGAACCGGTGCGCCGAGCTGCCCTAGGGGGAAAGGCCCCTCCCTATGTGAGGGGGCTAGGTCTGGAGAAATCCGACCTAGTCCAACCTCACGGGACTACCTGGATGCAGGAGAGTGCTGTAACAGTCGGCGCATCGGTTCAAGTCCCACAGGGACCGCAGGACTTAAAAAACCCACAGGGTTTGAACCGGTCCGCCCCGTGCTAGGGAAACCTAGCATGGGGTTAGAGGTTTTGCAATTCCTGTAGATGGGGTTTCTTTTGGTGGTTCTCCTTTTGCTTCTGGAGCGTCATGGACATTTCTCTCTTAACGCCATCAGAGCACACAGCATCATCATCACTGCCAAGTTGGTATCATCCAGGTCACTCACGGAAGCAGGTGTCTTGTGATGGTCGGTTGACTGAGTGTTTCTCCACGTCCTTTTTGCAAACATCACGCCGTTGAACATCATCTCCAGACTTCTTTCTCTGTGTACGATCAACACCGCCCCATTTTGACTGCCTATCTAAGTAAGCTGTTGTTAGTGCTTGCCTAGCTTGCTTTGACTTTGTAAAGCAACACTACTGGACGGAAACCTCAACCAACGAGTGGCTCAAGAAGTTCTCTATGTGCGTGTGTCTATTGCTCCTACTTCCTTCCACCCACATTGTTGTTCTATAGCAGGGCGGATGTAATCCAAACCCTTCCTTCCCTCTGATTTTATTATCTACGTGATTCAGAGCCGGCTCCTTCGCTTCATGCACGAAGCTCATATTAATTAATGCATCTTACTTGCCATTGCCATCAGGGATAGATAGATTTGTTTATTATAAGTGTAAAACATGTTACTACTCAGTTGGCATGAATCTCGTGATGAATTATCTAGAAGACGCGGACAAGGGGTATCTCCATCTCCAAAGTCGTTTCACATTCCAAGCGCATCCCAACTCCAGCAAAGATACAAAAATTAAACCTGCAGGTGTATCGTCATGGCTTTCCCGCCTCTCTGGACCCGTCGTCTTCTGGTATGTCTTCAAAGCCCGCGAAACGAGTAGCAGCACTCCCTTGACCAGCGCCAAACCTGCCCGCGCCAAACCCTTTCCTCGGAGTAGGACCAGCCAAATCCGAGCCGGCACCGCTGCGTCCAACTCGCCTTTCGGAATACCCCAGCGCGCTGAGCTTGCGTTGAAACGGTGTGATGGCAGCAAAGTCCACGCCTCCGTAGGCCATGCCTGCTGGAGCCGTAGCAGGCGTCGATATGGGACCAGCCGCTTCATCAAGCAGCCTGTGACGACTCCTAGCGCGAGGGCCGCGTTTGGAGGGAGTCCGAAGGTATCCTGGCAGCGGTGTAGATGTGAGGATTCCTGGCGCAGCCGTCCCACTCGCGCGATGAGAGGCAGGATCATCAGCTCCTGGGAACAGGGAAAGGTCGAGGGGGAATTCCGATTCTAATGCCGTTCCCTCCTCGACCTGTGAGAAATCGTCCGCTGCTGTTCCACCGCCGCCAAATCTTCCTGTGGATGACCTGAAAGTTCTTCCACGAGATGGGCTTCCCCGTTGATCCATCCGAGAACGCTGAGTTTGCGCTTTGCCGTCTCTAGCTTGGAGTGCCTGTTCGGCCCAATACCTCAGCATGATCCTGATATGCTTCTCCTTATTGCGTTCCCTGAGTGCAACAGCGGTTTCTTGCTGCCGTTGAATCTGGAACAGCTGCCAGTTGAGTTTCTTGAGTAGCGATGAAACGCTTGTCTCCAAATTTCCCATCTTAAAAATAGCGGCTTCATCTAGAAGCTCTCGCTGGAGCTCGAATCTCTCGCGCCATCGATCCCACCTCTCTCGTATCGTGCGGTCACGGACGACATCAGCTGCATATCTTGCAAGACTTGAAGCATGGTCGGCGCGCTGCCGCCAGAGATCGAAGATTCGTGCGCTTCGAACCATGAGCGTATCGTCGTACATCTGAGCTGCCTGACGATCGATGCCGACAAGATGGGTTGCCAAGAAGCGCCACTTGTTCAAGACACCGCGTAAAAGCGATATCCTGACGCGACGTCGCACAGCGGCATACGCATCCCGTCGCCTGAGGCGCTGACGGTCGTGCTTCGCTACCTGGGTTGCCGTCCGCCACCGGGCGATGGAGTGGGTGCAGGCCAGATAAAATGTCGCGTCCGAAGCTTTACGGTGAAGCTCTTGCATATGTGCGTGCCTGTTGAACCAAACCTGCAGCGCGCGTTGCAAGCATCGAGCCCTGTCTACCGATGCTGCAAGTGCCTCATTCCGAAGGTGATTGTCCGCGCTGAGCCGCCAGCAGCTCAGCGCGTTGTGCTGATCGCGGACTCTTTGAGCCCAGCTGAATCTGCGCTCAGCATCTATCAACCGCAAACGTTGGTTCAGGGATTGATAGCGCCATCGAGACAGGAGATGTCGTTTCAGATTGGCTTGACGAATGCGGACGAGGAGAGCACATCGAGAGACCAGGACCCATTTGTATAGACTGGTTACGAGCAGTCGATCACCAATTCGAGCCGAGAGTGCATGGCATCGCAGACGATCATTCCAGGTCGTCCATGCGTTGCGTTTGATGTGTTTGATTTCGAACTCAGACGCTTGACGAGTCATCCGCGTACGCGTAACCCAAACATCGAGAGCTTTCCGGACAAGCTTTCCGCCGACTTGAGCAAACGCATGATCTGCTACGGGCGCGATTCTGGCTTGTTGCTGGTATGCTTTGAATGCGGAAGACAGCATTGAGCGGCGCCGGAAGTTCTGCGCAATTCGAACCGAGTCCTGCAACTGCCGCGACTTGGAAGACCAGGCTGTGAGACAACGCCGCTGAAGTTGATGCAGTCGCATTCGCTCGACCCACGCGTCCCTCTCTTGCATCTGCCGGGCGATATCTGCCCATCTTGAAAACCAGCCTCTTTTGATTC
>QQTW01004384.1_pt1 | contig 10587 bp, 12 predicted proteins | sample 1904831 | NCBI WGS metagenome assembly QQTW01 (sample SAMN09435610, study PRJNA476489) | Subsurface metagenome, whole genome shotgun sequencing project.
TTCCGATCTGGTCGGCATATATGAGTATACCAGGAGCGCCAATCCAAACAGGTCTGCTTAATATGCACGAATCACCATCGTCCTGATTTTGATTGAAGCGCAGAGACAATTTCGAGCATTGAGTAGCTAGAGAGCAGCTTACGGGCTCTATAACGGCCCCAGTTATGGGATCATGTGGACTACCCGCATGGACCGCCAACGTACCGAACTTGTGCACTGGCGAAGGAGCTCGAGGGGGTGTTTCGATAGAGCGATCCAACTGAGTCATTATGGTAAAGATTAAGAAACACTGCAGGGATAGATTTATATATATAAAGTCTGCTGTGATGCTGCTGCTGGAGATATGAAGATGCGCCGATTCGTACAACGCCCCCTTGTCCAGCAAGTTTTATAATTTCTAACGCTTGTAGGAAGTTGTAGTTCGAATATATCTAAATCAGAACAGATTTCAGGGCTCAAAGCTAGGATTGAGGAATTTATAATGATCTGATGCAGGGAGATCAAAACAAAGTAACGCTACTTAGCGTAGTGGAATGACGCCATTCATCGTGTTAATCGCTAATCCGCTTACCCCGTACGAGTACAAACCGGGGGATACGGAGTCCGCCAAAGCGGGCCGTCTGTCTCGCTTCAAGGGAGGCCGATTGTCATGGTAGGCATTACTAATGTAGATATCCAACAGTATGATTTAGTCATATTGTTGTCCTGGCTTCATTTTCACAAATTGCTCTTTACAGGTTTGCATCCCGTCCTATTCAGTTTGATTGGACGACCTCGTATCTGTTGACAAAACACCATATCGCAGCGGCAAAGGCTGTCACCACCACTCAATCGGACCAAGTCCACCTTGTGACATTGACGCCTACTCATGTCAGTATATTGTCCGAACAACGGATAGCTTTCAGCTTACCGTAATGCTGTAAGGGCTCTTTCGCTCTGTTACCAAGGTAGCGTCACCATTTGTGGGAGCGGTCGGCGACTGGTCATACCAATGCTCTTCCTCAACTCGAAAGCGTGCGATCTGGTATTTGTCAAAGAAAAGCTCATCGCTGTCCGTTCTCCAAACCCAGCACTGCTCTTGGACATTACTACGGGATGATTATCAACCCCCTGCTGTTCAGAGCTGAGTAGATAGGATGGGACTTACAAGCTGCAGTTCTCGAACAATAGATGCTTCGGGACGAAGATATCGTTGAAGAATTCGAGCTGAACTATGAGAGGAACCATTGGCTAAGTCCACCTTGGGTAATATATCTGGAGCTTACTGTTCATGCCATGCTCGGAAGCACTCCCTATCTTGCCCATTATGATCTCACCCTTGAAAGGCCGAAAGACAACAAGTCGGAACTCGACTATACAGTCATCATATCAGTTATGAAAGAAAATCAAGTTACAGGACCAAGATCGCTTGCCATTAACGTTGACGATGCCTGTTCCATGGCCGATCAAACCCTCTGATGCTTTCAACAGATCGTACATGCATATGCACAAGCCAATCTTCTGGATTACCTGTGTAACGGATTAGTCGTAAAAACATAACCTTTGATGATAGTTTATGGTCACCTTGTTGGCGTACTTCGCATTTATGTTGTCCACGATGGCTTCTGAGCTTGGCTTTTGGAAATCTTCTGGAGAAATCTGAACCAAGTCTGAGATGGTCGTCTAAGAGGAGTTAGCAACCCTTAGGGCAAGCGAAGTAGAGTGCTTCAGTAGATTACCAAAATGAACATATTTGCGGCCGGGCTAGATTTGTTGTTGTACTTGTCGAAAAAGCAGGAAAAAAACTGAAATGGATCCCTCATATTCTCAAAAGCTGGAGATTCGAAGCTGTCAAGATTTCTAGATGTCAAATATCTCTTGTTCTTTTCGATCGTTGTGCAGCTTAGGTAATCTCCAGCTCTGTGTTTCTTGGGAAAACGTAAGTCCGGCTCCGGGTACTTCGCGGTGTCCATATCAAGAAACCGCCTTCCAAAGAGATGTAGATAATTGGGGAATATGACCATGGTTGCCAATGGCCAATTCTCTCTATATCGATGGCATCGACTCCTTTACAGCTACCGTCAACACGTGTCAGTAGATTGACACTCAGATTCTACGAACTATGAGTGTTCAGAACTTCACCTTCCCTCCCCCACCACCTCCGCCTCCGAAAGCAGTTTCGACGTATCCCGCAAATTGCCAGCCTGGCTCTTTACCGAATAACGCGTTCAACGCCCGAGGCAATCGACCCTTTAGGGGTAGAGGGCGTGGGGATGGTCACCGAGGCGCAAGGGGTGGAGGACAAGGCAACTTCCTGAATTCAAGTTTTGGGTCCCCAAGAGGTGGTGGTTACTTTGGCCTCCCAAATAATGGCTACCCGCCGCAGACTAATCCTGAACCGACCTCTCCCTATTCCTTACCTGAGTATCCCCGAGAGCAACAACCGCAATACCAAATCTCCTATGGCAACCCTCTTCAATACCCAGCTGTAGGCATCTACTCCCAATCCAACGGTTACGAGCCAGTACAACCTGGCCTAAATCGAGCATACCACTCAGGCCTATCTTCATACACAAATGGATACACACCTCAGGGTTACGGTCTGCCGCAGATGCACCCTCACGCTCCGCAGAACCAGCCTTGCATGGGTCCTCCAATACGTATGGGCTTTGACAACAATAGTCCGCAAGCTTTCCAAGCGCAAGCAGGCCAACTGCGTCCTTACGGGCAATCCAATTCTGACCACAAAAGAACCGGACCAAATCCCCGCTTTTATGACCAAAACAGACAACGCAACACTAGTCAGCAGAATAACAGGAAGCATCCCTCCACCAGCTACACTCATAACACATCACAAGGCCCTAGCCGTGGGAATTGTACCGTCTCCCAACGTCTTCCGTGGTCTATCGCGAACTCCCAAGCAGCCCCAGCTGTACCTAGTTTTGGCATACCTCTACCATTAAAGCCACCGGCGCCTACTGATGTTGTGAAGAAGCCGAAGAAGAAAAAGAAACGGAAACATAACCAACTCGGTCTGACTCCCAAAGCTGAAGAACATGAGTCAAGTGAGGAGGAGGATGATGTTGATGAGGAAGCCAAACTCGCCGCTGCGGTTGGGGCTGTAGGATCGTACCAGCAGTGAGTCTTATCAAGTTTGATGCGATTGAAGCCACTAACACGATTTTCGTGCAGACTCCAGTTCACATACAGAGGTCAAACGGCTACGCTGCAGTCTTCGGCAGACATTGCCGCATGGATTGAAGAACGGAAGAAGAGATATCCGACAAAAGCACGTGCACAGGAGGTAGCAGAACGAAAGCGTCTTCTCCAAGAGGCGCAGAAGGCTTCGAGCGAAGCCCTAAAGCAGAAACAAGAAAAGAGGAAGAGTGAGCAGCGCGAGCGTAGGAAGCAAGTGAAGGCTGATGGAAACAGGAAAGAGCAGGAAAAGGCAAAGTTAGACCCTCAAGATGCTGCACTGAAGGCTAAGATAAAAGCGGAAAAATTGAGGCGACGTTTAGTAAAGGAGGAGCGGAGAGTCGAGAAGGCGGAGGCCAAAGCTGAAGAGGCAAGGCTCAAGGCTGAAGCTACACAAACCGGCACCTGCTCTTCGCCATTAGTAACCGCTGGCATGAAGCGGAAGCGAGAAGACTATGATAATGCAATAACTGCCTTCAGTGCAGATAATGGACATCCTAACGGGGATAAAGACGAAAGGGTTTCCCTCGGAGACAACAAAATCATCCCGCAGGAGGAGGAAAGCCCTACTGAGAAAGACGGTCGTATTATTTCCTTGGACGACATGATCACAAAAGCCTCAACTTCCAGTCTTAAAAACATTGTCTCGGCAACACCAGATCCGGCAGCTACTTTGAAACCCCCAGTCACACCCAGAGAACATCCATCAACGATCTCCGACACAGGGCACAGAGAGTTTCTGCCCCAGCCAAACGTGGAAGAGACCGACAGCAGCTCCGTTGACACCATGTCAATCTCCTCATCCTCATCCGAACCGTCCGAAGACGATGACAACACGTCGTCAAGCGGATCTTCGTCCGATGAAGATGCCCCGGACGAAGCGCCATCCAAGCGAGACGGACCCGAGCGAGTCCCACCTCCCAAGCGCGAACGACCCAAGTCGATCTGCAAGGCATTCCTGAAGACCGGTCGCTGCAAGCGAGGCGGCAGATGTAGATTCCTCCATGAACTTCCTGAGCGTGGCAGCTCGAGAGCTGCCATGGTAGAAGGCAAGAAAACGTCTGGACAAGCGAAACAGGAACCACGGCCGAAGAGGAAGCGCTTGTACGAGCTGGTATGTTGTGTCAGTGTTGTCCGCCTGTGCCAGGCTAACGGACGTTTTACAGCTTGTCGAACAGGAAAAGGAAAAGGAAGACCAACAGATCTTGCAGGCTATTATATACCTCGGGCAATCTGGTGTTCTGGATCCACCTTCGACTACCACGGAGCCTGCTTCTGGGTCGGTGCAGAACGAAGAGTAAGGGGGTTCCAACGTGTACCAACTTGGAGCCCTCATCGTGCTTCAAAATTTGAACTCGAATGCTCGAAGCTGGACTATTTAATATAAATTTGCACTTCCATAGCAAATGTTACGGTATCTGATGTGTGCTATTGGAGACAATAATCACAACTCTAGAAGTATGTGGAGGCTCTGAGGCCGCTAAATGAACAATCTGGTGTGGTATGTGCGACTGGGCCCCTCAACAGAGTGACACACCAACTGAAAAAGATTCGCCAAACGTGTTCCAAGCTTTGTAACACCTCCCATACCATAAGCCCCGGTGCGATGCAACGCTAAAGGCATGCATATCTAGAACTCGCCCTCATGATCATTAGGATCAACACTGTCACTGGCAACCTCTTCGTAATCCTTTTCCAAAGCGGCCAAGTCCTCTCTCGCTTCGCTGAATTCGCCCTCTTCCATGCCCTCGCCGACGTACCAATGCACAAAGGCACGTTTGGCGTACATCAGATCGAACTTGTGGTCCAGACGGCTCCACGCCTCGGCAATGGCAGTGGTGTTGGATAACATGCTGACGGACCGGTCGACGGGGGCGAGCTCGCCGCCGGGGACGCGGACTGGCTTTTGGTAGTTGATGCCTAGCTTGAAGCCCGTTGGGCACCAGTCGACGAGATTGAAGGAATTCTTGGCTTTGAGGGAGGCCACGGCTTGAGTGCAGTCGCGCGGAACGACATCGCCGCGGTACAGGAGCGCCACTGCCATATACTTACCATCTGGAGAGGGATGGTTAGCAGTAACCCTACTACAGAGGGTTATATGGATGACTTACTTCGTGGATCGCACACAACCATTTGGTTGTTAGGCTCGAAGCCTGTAGAGCTTTTAGCGGTTTGAACAACAAGCACGAGACGATGAGCTTACATTGGAAGGTCAAGTCCATCACCTTGAAGCTCTCATGCGAGCTCTTGTTGGCCGAGATGACAGGTGCATAGCTGATCAAGGGGTAATGGATGCGAGGATACGGGACCAAATTAGTCTGAAACTCATTCAAGTCCACATTCAAGGCTCCATCAAAGCGAAGACTCGACGTGATAGAGCTCACGACCTGAGCAATCAGACGGTTGAGAGACTCGTAGCTCGGACGAGGAATGTCCAGATTCCGACGACAAATATCGTAGACGGCCTCATTGTCGACCAAGAAGGTGCAGTCGGAGTTCTCGATCGTGCTGTGAGTTGACAATACCGCGTTGTATGGCTCCACCACGGCGGTGGAGACACGTGGAGCGGGATAGACGGCGAATTCCAACTTTGACTTCTTCCCGTATTCGCTGGAGAGACGTTCGAGGAGGAGAGCACCGAACCCGGATCCAGTACCTCCACCGAAGGAGTGGAAGATTAGAAATCCTTGGAGGGAGGAGCAACTATCTGCAAGTGATGAGTAGGCATATCAACGTGCAATGATGAATATGGCCTACCAGCGATGCGGCGGATGCGATTCATAACAGTGTCCACCATCTCCTTCCCAATGGTGTAATGACCACGAGCGTCTGTCCAATATCATCAGTCTCCTTATGTCACCTTTGTCCGAGCCGTGACCCACAGTTATTGGCAGCATCTTCCTTTCCGCTAATCAATTGCTCTGGATGGTACAACTGCCGGTAAGTACCAGTACGTATCTCATCAATTGGCTGCAAATGCCGTCAGCAAGACGCAGCAGCGTTGTCGTTCGGTTTCATTGTACCGACGGATCGAGATCAACAAATATGGAACGAGGCACGTATTTCCCATTTCCCGTCTCGGTAAAGAAGGTCTCGAAGGAGCCCGTTTCAATATCTTTGGCGTCGGGGTCAAGTCGACCATCGGCTTTCAGGCCATGCTCGAGTAGGTACCTAGAACGCGTTGTTAGGCTTAAATGTCTCGTCCAACGACTGTGTTCGCCGTGCAAGAAGCGGCGGAGGAGGTAAAGCTCACAGTTCCCAAGCACTGTTCCCTAGCTGTGTGCCAGCTTGGCCGATGTGAAGATGGCAAATCTAGTTCCGCACATCAGAAACTGATGCTAATTTGCGAGTCTTGGAGATCTGGCCCCAATGTATGGCATCGTGGATTTCGGACGCGTCAAGTTCACCGTAGTACACACTGGATGGGGCTCAATACTTACTTCGCCCCGCATAGTGATCTCCGATAAAATGTGATTCTTCGGATCAACCTCTGGAATAAAGAATTCTCAGCTGCGTTGCAAATTTGTGCGGATGGCACTGTGTTGGCAGGCAACGATAGTGGGGGATAGAGGTCTGGCGGTGTGTAGGGGGGGGGGTAAGTTAGAGACGGCGTGGGTGTTTCCTTACCTTAAGAGGTTACTGGATGCTACAGCAACTTACTTATGCATGATCCCAGTCGAGCCAATTCACTTAGGCTCAGTAGCATCACAATCCAGGAGAATGTTGTAGGGAGTAATAACAACAAACAACCGCAGTCTCCTTTTATACGGACTGTAATCAAACGACTATCGAACCTCGTAATCCGGGACGATAAGCCTAGCGTAAACGTTTACCCTAGCGAATGCGGATACCAGAGTATGAGCAAGCTTGCTAGGGAAAGCTTTTGATCCGAAAGTATCATGTGTAACTTTTGCATGGCATCGCGAATGCTTCCTTTGATCACATCCGGGGGGCTCTTTTTTCCGAAATATCAGATATGTACTTTGAGATGAGTTGAGCTGGCAGACTTCTGATGACCAGTGAAACGCGCAGGCAACCTGGGTTAAGAAATTGTATGAGACGGGTGCTCCACCGTCGCGAGACAGGGAGCTGGGAAAGACCTCCATTACCAACGAACCAAGATCCCATTGCGGAAGGTGCTGAGAGAGTTTAGGAGCCTACTGGTTTCGTCCAGGAACAGGTCCACACTTGAGTGCTGCGAGGCGGGCATCGTCGAATTGAATCCAGCGTCTCGTCTTGATCGAACATGACCAGGTCGATAGCCAAGTTACATTCAGCAGATCAGGCACGTTGCGAGAGCTTCAAGACCTCAACCAACGCCTCCATGACACATTCGTGCAGCACCACCAGCAGTCCTATCCCATAATATCCATAGGTCATAACACTTCCCAGGCCGCTGGCCACATCACGCTTCAGCACTGAGGGGCAATGAGGTGACACAGAATATTTGATGCATATGCTCAAGTTATCCCACTATGTCTGTAGCTTTGCCGTACAATTGCATATAGGAGATAGCAAGGCATTAGAGGGCAGGTATGATGTCTTGACAGTGAGTATTTCGGCCCATCAGGCTTCACCAATGAACTGAGGGTATGAAGTGAAACAGAACGAATCTATGGGTTCGCCCAAAGTACCGGGAAAAGTAACTTTGCGTAAGGAGTAGCCTTAAGAGTGTCCCAATATGAGGCTTCCAGAAAGGGTACGCTTCTCCCTGTGCATGGAGATTGAGAGTGAGAGACAAAGTGCGAGAAAAAGAAAGGAAGACGTAGGAAATGTATAGCGGAGGCATCTCTGCACAGATAAGGTATAGTCCCTTGTGTCTCAACTTCACTCTAGCTTTTTCGGTCAGGTCAGTGGCTTGTATGTTTACACGGCATACTGCCAATAGAGACTTTCTTGCGTAAGGAGGCGGGCTCGTAAGGCCTAGCCCTAGGTTCTGCGACTCGCGGATGGACAGATGCAGAACATTAACGCAGAAGCTGCAACGCGAAAACCAGGAAGGCCGGCTGGAGGGCACATACGTATTCAATCGACAATGCTCGGATCGGTTCAGTTGACTGTGCTGCTGACATTAGTAAGTTATCCCAAGTCATATTTGACATGCTTGGCCTTGCGCTCATGCTTGGCTCTCTTCATCTTGGTCTCTACTTGGCGCTCGGAAACCCAGCTTAATTCTGGATCTGACGTCTGAACCTCGATTTCTGTCACCACCTGGGTGATTAGCTTGTGCAAACAACCCCATTGTCCCTCCCATAATCACTTGCATTGTGTACGTCAGCCATGTTGAGGAAGTTGACGATGCAGGAAAAACACCCGGAACTTTTCATGCCAGACAAAAACATTGATCGACGAAAATGCAAACGTGTAATTCCGATGGAGGTCCTCAATCTTGGAATGTGTCGGACCGGAACAGCCGGTGAGGCCTGCCGATCTTTGACACATATGGAGCTCTACTAACGAGCAAGTTTGGCGCACTCTTTCGTGATCTTTTCAAACATCAGGGACTGCGCGAGCTGGAATGGAGCGCTGGACACGAGATTCTTCGGCCAAGCGGCCAAGGAACACCGTTCACACGAGATCAGTGGGATCAGTCTCTTGGGATTTCGGTGCCATCGCCGATGTACCAGCCATCGCCTTTGCGGAGGACTTGATCGAAGCTTACCCGGAGGCAAAAGTCGTGCTCGTTGAGAGAGATCTTGTAGAATGGTACAGAAGCTTCAACAATATTGTCATCGAACACGCCTGGAGGCCGGTAATGAGACTGTTTGCATACTTGCGTCCTTGGTTTGTTGGGCCTATTGGAAGCACACATCGCCGCTGGATTGTAGGTTGGATAAAGGCCGGCTCCAGGGAGCAGATGCGAAAACTTGCAAGACCAACTTTTCGAGAGCACTACGAGCTCGTCCGAAAAGTGACACCTCATGAGAGGTTTTGCATACCATCGTCAGCGAAGGTGCTGATCCAGCAATAGATAGAAGGAAATGGTTAACCCACTGGTGCTGTCCAAATCAAGGCCACCTGAGCATGCAACAACCGTGGCAGGGTGAGCGCCCACCCTACTCATCGAACTAAAATGGAGATAGGGCTACGGGTAGTAATCCTTCAGGGAGAAACTCGAAACGACCACCACCTACTTGTCTTAGGTGTGGGCGGTTGAGCCATATCAGCTCCTGCTGCAATAACATCGCATTGCCATATGAGAAGCAGCAATGGATTCGGCAGAGCGTAGTTGGAAACCGAATGGCTACAGGTGATGATCCAATAGGAAATGGGAACGCTGAAAGAGCAAATACTGGAGGATCAAGTGATCCACAAGTGGCACCGGCAGCTAATGTTGATGCATACTACACTCAACAACAGTCGATCGCGGTTGACCAATGGACGTCTGGCGACTGGAAGATGCATATTGGCAACTCCTACACTATCGACGTTTATGAAAGAGCCGCATCCAGTCATGCAGTGGCAGCAGAGTCAACCCTTGCAGGCGAGAAGTGACGGGCTGAAGAAGCAGGTTTCTCCGTCGGTATTTGAATAAGAGCAGTAGATATCCAAGAATGGAGGGCATCTCAATATTACGAAAACCACCACAGTCGATCGGTTTCTCAGAGGTCCTCTCAATTATACTTTGTTATAATGAAATCCTTGATGTGTGGGAGCACCCCGGGTCGGTTACACTACGCTAGCTCAGGTACGAAGTACCTGGTAGTTATCCCAACATTTGGGGTGATCGCCGTGAGAGCACTTGATATTTACAATCAATTGATCGCGCGCAGCTACAGAGAAAGAGCATCCAGAGTGGAAATCCAGAAGTACTAACTGTAAGTTATCGAGTGATTCATTGAATTTCGAGTCACTTTCAGGAATCTTCTTTCAGTCATTAACTTATTGTAAATATTTAACTGACTGAAGCTTCTAGGTTCGTAAGTATAGGAAGCTTTTAAGGGCCCAAGGGATGACGTTGGGGAGCGGGCCGTTTCATATGAGTACCGAGAACCTCCACATAATTTTCAACAGTTATCCTATTGCCCCACACGAGGTGAAACCCGTTTTCCTCTTACTCACCGTTGTGAGGCATAGGTAGTGTTGCTATCTTGTTATTCTCTCTTAACCGCCTCCATCAACTTTAATGTACAAGAAATATTGGGTATCTCTCAAGTTCTAATTTCTCTCAACGTCGTGGGTGCCGGCTTGACGAATAGGTCCCCTCACATCTCACACCCTCTTAGATACTTTGTCGGAGCATCAATTGACTGTCATTGTCGCACCATTGTCAAATACCATCGTCTTCGAAAGACCATTTTCCTGTTTACTTCAGAGACCTCCTCTTTCGTACATCGACAGACACTGGTAGAGCTGCTGGACTTTGGCCCATAGGTTCTAAATTAATTGGCAACTACAATTGAAGAAAAGAAC
>QQTW01004385.1_pt1 | contig 10585 bp, 17 predicted proteins | sample 1904831 | NCBI WGS metagenome assembly QQTW01 (sample SAMN09435610, study PRJNA476489) | Subsurface metagenome, whole genome shotgun sequencing project.
ATCAAACCGTCGGCCGTGTCCCTGGATTCGGTGTCGGCCTCCGCTAGCACGCCAGGGGCCAAGTCCCGGCGCAAACATGATCACGCCTACGACCAGCGATATTCGCTCGAGACGACCGAAGGCGCCCGGCGTGAGTCGGAGTATCTCAGCGATGAGGTGACACCCCGAGGCAGCACGAGAGACCAGGCTGGGGAGCGTTTACGCATCGCTCCCTCGAGCGAAGAGCCCACGGTCGACCTCAAGCGGATGACCAACTACACAGAGGACAGCGCCGATGGATCGTACATGCATAAGATGGCGGCCGGCCAGGAGGTGCTGGGCGTGGCACACAATCCCGAGTATCGTCACACACCCGTGGCTGTTTCGTCGGCGGTGGCGTCACTGCACAATGCGTCCGTCGTGGATGTCCATTCGACGCAGTCCGGGGTGTCCAAGGGTGAAGACAGATTGTTGGGAGGATCGGTGAACGAGGGACCGGCCGATGCGGAGCGAGTGCATCCGATTCAGCGTCGAAGCCCAGCACGGCGCAAACCGGTCGCAACCCCGAACGGTGTCAGCGGGCTGGCCAACTCGATCTCCCGAACATCGAAAGATGGGTCTCTCAATAAGCGTTCAGATCGATCGTTGGCGGCGTCGGAGGAGCGGGTGGTGCTTGGAGCCAGTGGCTTACCAGTGGCCGACGATCCCCTTCCGGAAATCGGTCATGGCTTCGAGGACGAGTCCGACATGACGACGAACCCGTCCATCATTCAAGGGCCCATTGGTGGCATTGTACATGGCGATCGCGACCATTGGCCATATGATCCGACGCCCGAGCAGCCGAACGGTCGGTTCCTGGACGGACATGCCACGCCGGACGACCATGGCTTACACGCTGAGGACGCTGATCATCCGCGGACGGCGACGGGGGTGGGTCTGGGCGCTGACATCGGTGACCGTCAATTGGATGTGAACGGGGACTATATCCACGAAGACGAGGTCAAGGCGTCTTATCGAAAAGCTACGGTGGAAGATGGCTATACCGACGGAGTCAACCATGATTTCGGCATTCGACGAGACTCGTACCCGCACGACGGGATCCAGGCGACGCCGTTGAAAGATGAAGGATACATCTCGGCGGCCAATCCACGCTCGCCTGCTGCCGTGACGCCTGAGTACCATCGGGATCGCGGTGATCTCTATGGAGAAGAGCCGCTGGGAGATATGTTGATGGGCCCAGACGATCCATTCACCAGCACGAGCCATGCGAGACATCTCAGCGCCAACTCCCACGGGATGGCTTCGCCGTTGTACGACAGCGCCATGGGCCGAGGTCTGGACAGGATTGAGTCCAAGGACATTGTGGCCTTGATGGACCATGTAAGTCTGGTAGTTACTAACTCGCAGAAGCATTGCTGACTGTTTCTGTAGCTCACGGTTCGAGATGCTCAACGAAATGCGCGTGATACTGAGATTCTGGTGACGCTGGTTCGGAGTGCAGCCGAGATGCGTAATTCCTTTGAGGACATGAAGAAGCTACTTGTTGAGTCGGAGATGAACATCATCGAGAGCACGGACAAGAACACCGAGCGATCGGTGCAGAAGATGATCAATGGCCCTCGACCGCAACCGCTGGGACCTCCTCGTCACCCGAGGCGAGCTTTCACGGAGGACGACACGATTGAAGATCTCCCGACCAAACGACGGAACGTGTTTCGACGAGCATTGAAGGGGTTGAGCATGCGTAGCTCGAACGATCTCTCCAAGATTGAGGATATGTATGTAGATATTATTGGCTGGATTGAAGTACTCTTGCTGACCATCACAGGCTTGTTCAGTTGCTTGGCGACGTCGAGGGGCTCAAAGCAGCTCAGGAGCCTCGAGCCAGCGGCACCCACACCAACAACAGCTTGCATTCGTACGAAAATCTACGAGCATCACGCGAAGGCTACGAACCGGAAGGTCAAGCTGGGACGGGATCGACGAATCAATCTAATTCGGGCTACTTTTCGAACCCGCCTTCACGACAAGCTAGCGCCGTGCGAAGCATGGATGCTGGACGAGCTCAGGATCATCGAATCAGCACCGTCCCGGAGGATGACGAGGAGCTCGCCGGTCATGAAGAGGAAATGGTCGAGACGCCGTACGAAGCTGAGCGCCAGTTCTTGAGTCCCCCCGTCGAGCACGTACGAGGGGCGTCGGTGCCGTTAGACAGTCCCACGCAGGAGGCCATGCCCACCACGGCACGCAGCAACGAAAATACTCCTAAGGTCGAAAAGGCCAAGAAGCACAAATCGACCGCCTCGTCCATCTTCCCGCGGATTTCACGGTGGTCGGAAACGACCGCCTCGACGGTGGCTCGACAGTTCCGAGGCAGCAGTCGCAAGGAGCGCGAGTACTCGGAAGCAGCGTCTCGATCGGGATCGGAGATCGACATGTGGCAGTATAATCACCAGGAGGGCGATCAATTACGGTCATCATATTCACTCGAGAATGAAGGGGGTGGTAGTCGACGAGGCTCGCGGCCACCGTCGCCGTTAGTCCCGCAAGTGACGCAGGAAGATCCAAAGTACCAAGCGCATCGCGACTCGCGGAATCTCCAACATCCTCAGCCTCGTCAGGGTCCGACGGATCGATATCAATACCATCTGGAGAGTCAAGCGCAGAATTTCGATTCGCCGATTTCGCCCACGTCGGAGCATTGGGCATCGAATCCGAATTTGGCGCGGTTCGCGGGTAATGCCGCTGCTGGAGCTCGTCACAGTGGTGGTCACGCCAGTGGTGGCGGTGGTGATGTTCGAGGAGGAAGGGGTGGAGGAGGGGGAGGGGGAGAGGCAGCCGGTCATCTCTCGCCCATCTCTTCGGATGCGGGCTACTCGCAGGTATCTGCCGCTGATCCGGCTCCACCGCGTCCACCGAAGATCAGTGCGGATGAACCGTTGGTGCCGCAACGTCCGCCGAAGATCGTGTCCGACCAGCATCACCATAATCGGTACAGTAACGGATCGGGATCGAGTCATGTGAGTATTTTATTTCCCATCTCCCTCGTTTCTATTCCACAACAACAATAACAACAACAACAACAACAACGACGACGACCAACCCATCTTTCTTGTAAAGTACGAATGTGATGCTAATGTGAGATGACATAGATGAATGGATCTCCACGATCTACATCGGGACGAGGTCCGCAGCGCAAACCCACCGGTCCTCGACCAATTTCTTGAAGTTTCTTGAACTTAGTTTCTCTCCAACTAATACCATGTCGAGACGAACGGAAAGGGAAAGGGCAAAAAGAACTCTAGATAGCTTTTGGGCTCCTCAGCACCGGAAAAGCAGAATAGTTGGCGGTGTTAAAAGAATACATTTGATCTCTTGGCCTTGTCCGTTTCGGAACTCAATGCAGTCATGGTCCATTGGCACAGAGCTACGGGGTGTTTTATTATTATTTGCATCCACACAGGGAGAGAAAAGAACCGGGATAGCTCAGGAATAACCGGCAGTACACCTCTACGCGCTGCAAGCAACAGGATCACGCACAATCATCCAAGTAGCTAGTGAGTTCTTGTTGGTGCGTTCATTACTCTCTCTATTCCGTAACGTTTGTCCCCAAGTTCAGTGTATTCAGAGACAGTCTGGCGAAGGTGGGTTCGGGCCTCTTTGCGGGTGGTAGGCGGTTGATTATTGCTGAGCTATCCCGGTCTTTTTTATACCCACGTGGCAGTCCAATTTGAGAAGATAATGGGAAATAATTGAAGCTCGATCTGGTAAGTGGGGATATATAAACTGATTCCGGAAAGGGTAGTCGCGAGTGGATCAATCACAATCGAAAACAGCTGACTGACATCACAATCTATAAATTCCCTACCCTACCATCGCCATCCACCGTTCGTCTCTCTCTCATCAACCCAACACAACACAACACAATACAATGGCCACCATCCCCCCCCACCGCCCCATCTCCATCAAACCATGGCCGCATTTCCTACCATCCAGCAAGAACAAGAAACATGAACCCATCCCACCACCATACTATGCGTCTCGATCCGTAGTCCTAAAATATCTCGCCCAGATCTTCCTATTAGGAAACGACTACCTCTCCCCCGCCAAATGCGTGGAGCTCGCATCGAAGTTCCCTGCGAATGGAAAAGCGGAGCTGATGTATACCATGCCGCTCGACGACTGGCAGGATATCTACGGGGATGATATCGGGTTGGGAGTATGGGATACTGTCCAAAGAGCGAGGAAGGATTATAATAAAGTGAATTATTACTTACTTACTTAGGAACAATTACTTGGGATACTTGGGTTAGTTGGGTTATTGGGTTACTTAGGTTTTCTAGGTTTCCTAGGATACTTGGGAACTGGCCGTGTTGCCTTCTGGGGGTTTTTTAATTTAGAACTGACTTGAGATTTACCGTCCACTGGTGGGTGGGCTGGGGATAACTTAGTATACTGTAACGTCCAGTGGTAGGGCTGATGATTTAGTATAGCAATGGAGGTCCAACGGCTCGCCCAAGCGATTCTCGGGCCTGGTCTCTACGGCATTGGAGATCCTTGCTCTTGGCATCTTTTGGATCATGGCGACGAATGGTACGAATACGTATATCGTCACGGTGCTTTTCTTGGTTCTGCAGCTTGGGGTTTTTCCTTACCTTGCTTGACCTCTGTGTCCGAGTGACAGCGGTGGGAGTGGAGCTGGCAAGTACGTCCATCCCAAGACGACTCCATATATCATAGATAGCCTCAAAGAGACTTCATCATCGCCGTTAAGGGTATCAGAGGAGGTGGGTAGACTACCTACTGACCCTTCCTTCTCTTACCTCCTCTTATCCCTCTGTTCAAGCGACAGCGGTGGGGGTTGGGCTGGGAAGTACACCCCAAGAGGAAGGACCCCATATCGATATCCTCAGAGACCTAACTGCCATTGAGGGTATCGGAGGATGGGTGGACTATCTGCTGAATTTGACTCTCCTTTACCTCTCTTGATCACTCTACTCCAGCAATAGCGATGGAGCTGGCTGGGAAGTCCACCCCAAGAGGAGCCCATATCGATAACCTCAGAGACTTCATTGACGTTGAGGATATCGAAGGGTGTATCTACTGACCTTAACTCTTCCCTTACCTTCTCTAATCTCTCTGTTCCTGAAACAGCAGTGAAGCTGGGAAATACATCCCGAGACGACCTCATATAGATAGATAACCTCAGAGAGACTTCATCATTGCCGTGAAGGGTATCAGAGGGTGGATGGACTGCGTGCTGGGCTTGACTCTTTCATCACTTCTCCTGACCCTTCCGCATCTGCAACGGCTGTGGAACTGGGAAACACACTCCGAGAGGAGCCCATATAGATAGATAACCTCAGAGACTTCATTGCCGTTAAGGGTACCGGCAGGGAGCTAGAGACCTCGATGTCTGCTACACATGAGCCTTATATCTCTATCTGATTTTTCCGTAGACGAGTCTATTTGTGCCATTGTTCTTACGAAAACGAAGTTATTTACCATATCGAATAAAAACACGACAAATGTACACCTCTCGCTTTCTTCGTCCATATGACTGACGCTGACTCCAATGGATCCATCCCATCCTTAATGCGACAGATTGGCCTTCCGATGAGATAAGATCTGCTTTCGGGAATGTGTAGATATCAACAGCGAGTATAACATACATTACTATCTACACCAATCCCGCAACGAAGAGTCTTAACCTCTCCGCACTTCCCCTCAGCCATCTCCCCGCTTCTTCCATGGCCATCATCTCTCCTCCCCCTCCCCCTCCCCCTCCGGTTTCCATCCTCCCCCCTCCTCCTCTTTTCTTCCTCCCATCCGGTTTCCCTTTCACTTCCCGTGCCCTAATCCCCTTCTCAACCGCCATTACGAGCTCATCGGTCCGCCTCAATCCCAGGCGATTCTCACGATGTACATACCTCACTAGAATCTCCAGAAGGAGACTCACTTTGGCGTTATCGGTTAGATTACTTGTTTTGGCGGGGTGGGGGAGGTAGTATTCTTCTAATTGGCCCTGGGAGGGGCCACTGGCTTCTTCGGAGTCCGGCATTTCGCTTTCTGTGGTAGTCGACTGTGCTGGCTCTGGCTCTTGATTCGCGATGTTGTGTTGCTTTGTAAAGGTCCTCTTTTCTCTTTTCCTAGTCTCGGGCTGTATTGGTTCTGAATCCGCCATGATGGATTGCTTTGCAAAGTTCCTCTTTTCTCCTTCTTTAGGCTTTTGCTGTGCTGGGTTCTTCTTTTCTCTTTCTCTAGGGTCCGGCTGTACTGGCTCTGGATCCGCCATGATGTATTCCTTTGCAAAGTTCCTCTTTCCTCTTTCTCTAGACTTTGGCTGTGTTGGCTCTGCATCCGCCACGATGTATTCTTTCGTGAAAGGGAACGGGGTAGAAGTGATGGTCACTTGTGGACGAAGAAAGGGATCACTATACGCCAGCGGAGGATTGGAAGCGATCAAGGATCGTAAGACGAAGAGCGTGAGATCGAGATGATCGGGTGGGGAAAGTCGTGATTGTAAGGGTAGGTATGATGAGAAGAATAAGGAGAAGGTAGAGATGGGCAAGGGACGAAGGTGGTCGAGGTAGCTGTCGTACAGTGATTCGGGAGAGGTGAATATGTGGGGTAAGTGTAGTGCTACGGAGGATAACTGTGGCCACAGAATCTTAGTTAACACTGGTCCAGCTGAAGAGAACGAAGGAAGACCGGGCAGAGAGATGGAAAATGACACTAACGAGACAGAGAAAGCGCTGTCGTAAGATGACGGATTCCATGGAGCCATACATGGTGGCTCCGTTGGTAATGTCCTCATCATTCTCATTTGATTTTCGAGTTGGAGGGTGTACTACTACTGTTGTTGCACTGTCCAGAGGACTTTTCTGTAGAGTAGGATTTCGTCTTCGAGTGGTATTCTCTGCGTTTGCTGTTCCCATGGTTATCGTATCGTCATCAAAGTAATCCCCGTAGATACCCTCATCGATGTTAATCTTCTCCACCCGTCGCTTCCTCCTTTCCGCTCCATCATTTTTCATTTCCTTCGTCTCTTCATCGAATACCTGTCGGAATTCTCGCATCGATCGTGCACTCGCGTCCGCGAACACGGCACGGACCACGCGACGAAAACCTCCATGGCCGGATGATGGACCGGGAAGATGTTTCATCATGAGACTCTCCTCGGTGGGCCAAGCCTTGTTCTCGTCCTCCAGATCTACTTGACAGTCTAACTTTCGTCGTTCCTCCCAATCAGCTTCCAAGACATCGAGCATCATCCCCAGCCAGAGCTTCCATCTTGCCCATCGCTTCGGATAGGCGATGGAGCAATTGAACGCCCAGCCGACTACGTGCCATAGATCCTCGGCGCGGGTCCATACGGAGTCGACATCCGCGAGATCGGAGTGGATCGCGTCAATGAGGTAATCATCCTCGAGCCCATCGTCTATTCGTCGTCGACCGTGGACCCCTCGTCGATCGCGTAACGAGAGGAAGGTGAATGCGGAGTGGAAGTCGGCGTTGAGGGGGCCCACGGTGTCATTGACGAGATGGAGGATTTTCAATGCCGCATTGGATGCTTGCAGACGTTCCGTGGAGGATTGGTGCGTTGTTAGGGAAGGATGTATGATTAACGTAGCTGCTAAGGAGAGGTGTTGCGGTGGGGGGACGAAAGCGGGCGGACGCTCGGTAGTGAGATCAGCACTAGGACTGGTAGAGACGACAAGCTGCGTGAGGAGCGTCAGGGCTTGGTTGTCTGCGTACGATGGGGATTAGCAGCTGTATGTGGGTCCACCTTGGGGGGGGATGATTACAGAGTTGCTCTTCAAAGTAGATGACGCAGTGCTCGCGGAGCTCGAATGGGATCGGTTTCGCGCCACGGTATTTCGGGGTAGATGTGTCCTCGTCGCTCGATGGTTTTGGGGCACCAATATCCATGGCTAACTCATATTCAGTTGGGCCATTCATAGCTGCAGCTTGTCGCAAGCTACAAAGTTCGTTGCAGCTCGAAGTTCAATGCCGCCGCGATGGAACCGCTAGAACGTTTCCCCGGCGGTCAGACTAGTGCTGAAATTCTGCCGGGAGTGACTTCATTATCGATAACGCGCTCAGCCCTGCGCCCAATCATCGTGATCTCATTTATGCTGCTGCCTTGATATTGTTCCTTCACCACCCACCTCGCCGGTGCGGTGTCGCCACTGCCGGGCCACAATTCACTCGTGACGTCAAGGAGTGGAATAAACCTATCCATCTCACACATAGAGCGGAAATAAAATAGAAACAGCTTCATTTGAGACCTACTCACTCCTCTCATCATCAGCAACTAGTCACCATGGATTGGCATCGAGCATCGACGGATGCTTCTGGCGGGCTCATGTCGCCTCTGCAGTACCAGGTATCTGGACTGACGCTTGAGGTGAACATCAGCTACTAAATCTTTTCCCTCAAGAATCAACTCTAATGAATTCATAGCCCTCCTTCGTCGGCCTCAGCGCCATCTCCAAGTCCGCCAACGAGATCCGAGTTGGCATCTGTTTTCATGACGGCACCTTCAGCACCGACTCCGCCGTCAACAAAATCACTCTTCCTAATGACCCTTCTCAAGATGCTCGTGTCAAGCGTCTCGAGAGTCACATCCTTACAGAGCTTGCACATTATCGAGAGAGTCGCTTCATCAAACTCATGGGTGCCGGCGTGTCCCAGGAGCTGGTAGATCTCTGTCCACGACTATGTTCACGGCTATGGCATCAGCTCGATCTAGTTCCCATTGTCATAGCGACGGAGAAGCATTCCAAGATAGATACGGCAGATCATGCAGCGCTAGAATATCAAGACAGTGAGACCAGTGCGGGCATGCGAGCCCATTCGGCCGTGCGGAAGTGTCTCTCGTAAGAAATTCTCACCTCTCGAGCTGATATGTAGCTTGGCTAATTGATGTTGTGATGAAGCTACTTCGGCCCGAATCATATCGTGCGTCTGCGTACAGGCCCTCATAAACGCGTCGAGGTCGATGCGGCATTCAAGGCTGTCCTCGTCAGCCACTTGGACGAGTATCAGGCGACTGTTGGAGAGGCCACATGGCGAGCCGTCTTGACCTTTGCGGAACAGATGAAGAAGGCCAATACCCGGGTGGCATTTTTCAGCAGCACGCCACAAGGAGGTGGAGTGGCTTTGATGAGACATGCCCTGATGCGGTTCTTTCATGTATTGGGCGTGAAAGTTTCTTGGTGAGTTACTATCTCCTTCGTTACATATAGCATGATGCTAATTATTCACATCAGGCACGTCCCTAAACCAGACCCATCCATCTTCCGAATTACCAAGAATAACCACAACATTCTGCAAGGCGTCGCCGATCCGAAAGTGCGACTGCAGCAAGAAGACATTCATCGATGGGAGTGTTGGCTCCACTACAACGCGCAAAAGTACTGGACCCGCGAAGGAGGTCCTCTCAGCAAGACGGGCGCAGACGTGATTGTCATCGACGACCCGCAGATGCCTGGTCTTATCGAGATTGCCAAACAAATTCGACCTGATGTCCCCGTCATCTTCCGCAGCCATATCCAGATTCGAAGTGATTTGATCAGTCAAAAGGGTAGTGCTCAAGAGGGGGTGTGGGATTATCTCTGGAGTAAGATCAAGATGGCCGATCTGTTCATCTCGCATCCTGTGCTCAGCTTCGTGCCGAACAACATCGAGCGGAAACACGTGGGATTGCTACCCGCTTCGACAGACTGGTGGGTTTATCACGTTGGCTTGAGTGGCGTACCCAGTTAACGTGTATCGTAGGATGGACGGCTTGAACAAGCCGATGCCTGATTGGGATTCGGCATACTACATGCAAGGCATTCGATCCATTCGCAATGGCCAGCCAATGTAAGCATTTAGCTCGGTTTATTATTCCATTTAGACTACGCTAATGTGACAATAGCAAATTGGACTACCCTAACCGGAAATACATCACGCAAGTCGCTCGATTTGATCCGTCCAAGGGTATTCCCGACGTCGTCGCCGCGTACGTCCAGTTGCGGGAGCGACTAGAAACAGAAATGGAAGCTAAAGAGACCCCGCAACTATTGATGTAAGGAAGGCCCCCACTTCATATGTCCCTACGGTTCTTCTCACTTTAACTAAACAAATCCCATCAGCTGCGGCCACGGCTCCATCGATGATCCAGACGCATCACATGTCTATCAAGAGACCCTGAATCTCCTGCAGCAGCATACTAAATATGCCTCGGACATAGTCGTCATCCAATTAGGACCCAGTGACCAATGTCAGCATCACCCTACCTCCTTCCCTCTTTCGTTTCTTTTCAATTCAACCCAGACTAATAACGAAACAGTGCTCAACACGGTCCTCTCCCACTGCCACTTCGCCCTCCAACTCTCCATCCGCGAAGGCTTCGAAGTGAAAGTCTCTGAAGCTCTACACAAGGGTAAACCCATCGTGGCCACTCGAGCGGGCGGCATCCCCTTGCAAGTCCGACACGGGCTGAGCGGGTTCCTGGTCGACCCGAGCGACCCCGCTGCTGCCGCCGAACATATGTATCAGTTGTATACCGATCAGGCGCTATATAAGAGGATGAGCGAAGCCGCAAAGAAGTCGGTTA
>QQTW01004386.1_pt1 | contig 10584 bp, 10 predicted proteins | sample 1904831 | NCBI WGS metagenome assembly QQTW01 (sample SAMN09435610, study PRJNA476489) | Subsurface metagenome, whole genome shotgun sequencing project.
GGCCTCAACCTCCATTTTGCGCTAGTCAAAGCCTACAGGCCGGATTCGAACTGACTTAGATATCACTTCCAGCCTGCTCCATCATTTCACACGTATGGAACTCGAGTGTGACAATTCAGGAAGCATGAGAGGTCTTATGGACAACAGCATTCACTCAGCATGTCACAGTTCGAACAATCGCCTAACCCAACGCACACCACGCTCAGCCATCAAGTTTATACTGCCACTCGCTCCACCGCACATCCTCTCCTCTCCGCTCCGCTCCGCTCCCAACCCCAAATCTCAGCTCCTCAACCGCCCCACTCTCAACCTTCCCACTCTCAATCTTAACCCTCCTACACTCCTCCCACCCCCTAATAAATTTCCCCGGCCCATCCCTACCTTCACCACCCACACCATCCGCCTCCAAAATCCTCTCACTAGCCTTCAAATACGCCCTCTTAAACCCCTCCCACAACACCCTATCCCCATCCCTCACGCACTCCGGCTTCGGAAAGTATGGATCATTCATCTCGACCGCCCTGATGGCCTGCTCAATCCCCTCATCGGTCATCGGCATCCTGTTACACTTATCGAAATCCAACATCCACAACTGCGCCGTGCGTTTCGGGAAGGCGTCGTATAGATGCTGTGCCATGGTGCACGTGCCCATCGACATGGCGCACACTTGGTCTTCAGTCGGGAAGGCAAAATTCAAGACTGTTGGAGCGGCACCGAGGACGAATTCAACGTCATTGCAATCGACGTGCGCGCGCCAGTGACATATGGCGAGCCCTATCGCCATTTCAGCAGCGAGACCGTGGGTGTCGAGCCCTATCTGTTCGGCCATGTCGAGATGCAAGGGGAAGTTGCGTAGACTGAAGAAGTTCACGGGCCTGCAGGTGTTGTGGCGACGACGGCCGAGGTAGACTCTCATGAGACAGTCTCCGTTGGCGACGGCATTCTTCGCGGCTGCTTTGGCTTGCTCGGGGCAGAAGAGGTCGATTAGATCTTCTCTGATGCGTCGAGAGAGGGGGAAGATGCGCTCGGAGCAGAGGACGGGTGTTTTGAAGTCTGAATGGTGGGCGGGGAAGTTGGAGCCGTTTGCGGCCCACCAGCGGTTGTTGTCTGGGCTGATGAAGTGCAGTGGTCGAGGCATTCGGGGGACGTCTTGGTCGCTGAAAATGGCGCGGGCCCTGGAGAGTTCGCGGTACATACGGATTGAGATCACATAGTCGTTCCAGAGCTTGCATTCTGTGGGCTTGGCTTTCTTGAGGACGGCGATTGTGTTGGGTTGCTCGAAGATGGTACCGCAGCATCCTGCTCCTACTTGTCGGAATGTTTGGATGGCTCCTTGCGAGTTGGCTTGATAGTGTTGCTGCGCTAGGGCAATTTCTGTGGAGATGTCGATTGTGAAGAGAGGTTACGGGAGAGGCGGCTGATAGGATCACTTCCTTGCGATAGCTGATCATCTAGCTTCTGGGCAAGCTCTTCTGCTCGGTCTGCTGCCGTTTTTGGTATCCTGGTGGAGATCTCGAATGACTGGAGGTCCCCTTGAGAAGTAGCCCGGTCTTTTCGTGCACTCATGATAGAGGCGTCGGGACTGACAAATATATTGAAGAATGGGTAATGAGAAGCTAACGGTGGTGATAATGAAAGAAGAGGGCTAAGATCTGACAAGAAAATGCGCGGTGAAGTGAGCCGAGTAGCGCAACAAAGTGCGCTATAGAATTGTTATGTTGGTGTATACTATGAGTTGATGATGAACTCTGAAATCTCCCGAGCAGGCTGGAAGTGATATCTAAGTCAGTTCGAATCCGGCCTGTAGGCTTTGACTAGCGCAAAATGGAGGTTGAGGCCCAATATGGTTTAGTAACTTAGGGCTTTCTCGGGCCAGATTGCAATTTCGACAGTTGACAAACAAAGAAAGAGCTTTCAAAGACTAAGGAAGAATGAAACATCAAATTTTGCCTTGGAAAGAGATAGTATGCATCGAAGGCCTTGAATGAAAGTAATACTGTTAGAGTTTTCGTCGTTATCAACAATAAGAGAGACGGTCATCGTGGGAGTCCGAAGTCTGGGTATGTACCCATGCTCAAATCAAACACACAAATGTGAACTTTTGAGCGCTGCCCAATAGTCATTCCGAGGTAGGAGCACCTCCTCTATAAACGCCCGATCGCCATATAGAAAGCATCCATCTATCTTAACGCCGCCGATCCACCGTTCCCTTCACCCACCTCCGATCAATAGCCTCCCCAAACTTCCACCAAAACATTAAACCAAACACAGCCACGTACATATTGATCCGAATAAGCTCGAAAATCTGAGTCCAGGTCAGACGGACCTCTTGCTCGCCATCCTCCCACCGATCACAGACCTCGAGAAACTTCTTCGGATCATCGGTAATGACGCCATCGACCTCTTTACGGATACTCCACTTCATCATGTCCTCCTCGTTGACCGTCCACACGTACATTAACCTGCCCAGACGTCTTGCATCGCGGAGGAATTTGGCGCCGAAGGGACCCATGAGAGTCTTTTGGAGCATGTTGAATGATATGTTGGGCACGGAGAAGAAGCGTCGAGCGAACATGACGGAGAAGCCGATGTAGGTTATTGGGAAGGTTGGAAGGTGATGGTTACATAGTGGTAGGTACTTCGCCTGTGGAACGGGACGTCAGCGTCGCATCGAGGAGTATACCGGGTCCAGACAAGACCTACCGCCCAGCAGCCAAGCACTATCCGCTGACTCCACGGTTTCTTGTTGGCAGGCACTTGTTTGATCGTTTGCGCGATGAGTCTCATTACTTTGTCTGAATCGTTGTCTAGCTAAGCAATCATCAGCCCGTACCGGCGCTCTTTTGTTGGACACCAACCTTTATATCTAACAACAGCCATATCTCCTCTAAACCAGGGGTGTTGAGATACTCTAGAAGGTCCTTTAACCGTGGCATTGCTTCATGGGGCGCCTGCAGGGTCCGTAACGTGCTCAGATGATTCCAGCTGCACTCTATAATCTTATCTTTCTCCCCAAAACATCGCGTGAGAGTGGCATCCTGCAGAGTATCAACACCCATTGTCGCGCAGCCACTGCAGGCAGGCCTATGAAGTTCAGACGTACGTGTGACAACACCACCACGCCATCTCTGGAAAGATGAATGTCCGTCTCAATCGCATGAGCTCCTGCCTCGACTGCGCCCACGAATGCGCCCATTGTATTCTCCGGATGTTTAGCCTTGTAGCCTCGATGCGCGATGCTTTGTGGTAACCTCCGCCCATGCTTACTTGTGCGCGCGCGCGTCCAGGTAGCTATTCGGCCACATCAACTAGGAACTTAGGGTTGGCAACGAGGAGCCTACGCATGGGAAAGGACGCCGTAGGGTGCAACAACGGCGCTTCTGCGGAAGGATCATTTTTGGAGTCGAACTGGACAAGAGACGCCATGCCTGCCTGGAACGGTGTCTTTTCTAGCATGAAAATCTCTATGTGACCGAGTTGTGACTGAGCTCAGTCCTGGAAGAGTGAAAGGGTCGAGGCAAATTCCTCTTTGAGTGGAAGAACAAAGCACGTTAATTGCAATCCATCATCAGTTGTTAGGGAGGTGAGAAGATCAAGCAAAATTGGATCCAACCATATGACGAACGAAGTAGCTGTCTGGCCTCAGCGGCGGAGACGAAGCGAAGCTTTAATATGAAGTAGAAAATGGCCACTAAGAGGAACAAGCAAGTGAGGAAAGCTTATTGCTCTTTAGTGGGATATACGCAATAGAAATAGCAAGCCGTGAATCTCGGCACTCAACCCTTTTCCTGCATCACGAAGCATGAACATGGTCCTCTCCCAATGCCCAAAGGCTCTTCCTTGCAAAGCAAAGCGAATTCGCAGCACTGCCATAATGTTACTCGTAATCATAAGGTAGCAAAAGTCATGCCTTGCGCACGAGTCCATGCATTTTACGGAGTTAAGGGACCGAGGATGGATGTCATTTGATGTTCGTGGAGCGCTGACCCTGCCGCATCATCCAAACCTTTATAAGCATGATCGGCGTGAGACTTGCTGCTTCTAGCGCAGCCATTGGCCGAAATCAGACAACGGATCAGTCAATCTAACTTAAAGTAACGTTATAAGTCAACCTTATTGAGAAGCGAAATACGCTGTTGTTTGCATGATGTGCTGGGTAACATATAAGACTTGAGGTACCGAAAGCTTCAGGCAAACGGCAGGGCGATAAGGCAGCTAATATCTTGTAGTAGCAGGAGTACCTTATTGAACCCTAACTTTGACTGGCTCGCATTAAGTCTTCAAGCACTTTGCCCTTCTATTCCCGACGGATGACTTTGTGTGCTTCCCGTCGTATCAGGGCGTCAAGTTAGCGAGCTGCTGGTGACCGCATCAGGCAACTGAGCAGTTCGACAGTATCCAATCGAAAGCATGTAAGGCAGAAAGCGTCTCAAAGTGGTGTCCTGGACTGGCCCAAAGCGGGAAGCATTGAATTATTAAGTATGGGTGGCTTTAAGCCCTGTCATGCAGTGTGCCATCTGAAACGGAAGGTATCAGATGCTTGTATGCACCATGTACCGTACAAGTATCCGTAAGGTCAAGTCGTACGCAAGTATATCACGAGCTCAATGCGAAGCCTCAACATGTTTTACTCTGTAAATACAATTGTGCCGCTCCATAGGAACATTTTAGAGTACAGCATGCCAGACTTGCAGATACCCTAGCCCTTAGGCCTTTCTCATCTCCACCACACATCGGATACAGTCTCCTTGTTTCATGACCTCGAAAGCAGTGTTGATCTTGTCCAACGGCTGGCGATGTGTGATGAACTCGTCCACCTTCAATTTACCGGTCAGATAGTCGTCGACAAGATCCGGTAGCTGAGAGCGCCCTTTAATCCCACCGAAAGCGCATCCCTTCCACACGCGGCCCGTGACGAGTTGGAATGCTGGTTCTCTTGATCAGTACGACTGCTTCGAACAGGCTGAACGTCATATAACTTACGTCGGGTGGAGATTTCTTGACCGGCAGCAGCGACACCGATGACGATGCTCTGACCCCAGCCCTTGTGGCAGGCCTCCAGCGCCGCTCTCATAACACCGACGTTGCCGGTGCAGTCAAAGGTGTAATCGCAGCCACCATCTGTCATCTCCACCAGTTTTTCCTGGATGCTCTTTCCGCCCAGTTTGGTCGGGTTGACAAAGTCCGTTGCTCCGAACTTCTTGCCCCATGCTTCTTTCGCATCGTTCACATCGACCACGATGATCTTACCTGCGCCGTTCTTCACGGCGCCCTGAATCACAGAGAGCCCGACACATCCGGCACCAAAGACCGCCACGTTGGAACCCTTCTCGACGTTGGCTGTAACCACGGCCGCACCGTACCCGGTAGTTATACCGCAGCCCAACAGGCAGGTCCTGTCCATTGGTGCCTTATCCGTTATGGCGACAACGGAGATGTCTGCAACAACGGTGTATTGCGAGAAGGTCGACGTTCCCATGAAGTGGAGTAGGTCTTTGCCCTTGCACTTGAACCGCGAGGTTCCGTCCGGCATGACACCTTTGCCTTGGGTTGTTCGAATCTTCCCGCATAGATTGGTCTTTCCGGACTTGCAAAATTTACACTCTCCGCACTCCGGCGTGCTAATTCGACACACACCATCAACCTTCGATGCAAAGAGGGAGACGTAAAGTGCACTGACGTACTATAGCGCAACAACATGGTCGCCAGGCTTTACTGTCGTAACGCCTTCACCCACTGACTCGACGATACCGGCACCCTCATGTCCCAGGACAATGGGGAAGGCTCCTTCTGGATCCTTTCCGGATAGCGTGTATGCGTCTGTACGGTCATCAGCCTTTGCCGAGAGCACAGAGCATCCTCGATGTACCTGTATGGCAAACTCCAGTATAGTAGATTTCGATTCGAACTTCGTGTGCTTTTGGTGGGGCAACCTCGATATCTTCAATAGACAGGTCCTTGCCGGCTTCCCAGGCTACGGCAGCCTATTTCATGTGAGATTCTGGCCAGTGCTCCTCAAGGCGGAGAGACGTTAAGCACACCTTGCAAGTAATGGTCTTTCCGGTTTGCGCCGGTTCTCAGTATGACGTTATCTATTGTCGACAATGCAGAGCGTACTTACCTTTCCAACAGTATCGGCCGGCATAATGGATGATCTGAACAAAACGTTCAAGCAAGATCAGTGATGTGAGATTCTGGGCAGGTGACAAAGAAGCAGCTCTGACAACCATATATTGCAAGAAGATTTTCGGGTTGAGGGGCACTCCCGGAGGGACGTGGGGCTACAATAGTGGAGAAGGGCAATGTTCTCCCGAACCACGCCATTGGCCGCAAGTGGTAAACTTTGGCGTTCGAGCAGGATAGATTAACCTCTACAGAAGGCAGAGCATTGAACTCTCGCACTTAAGTCATGCCCAGAACAACACAATGAGAGCCGGAACATGTGCAACTCACCATGGGTCACTGCTCCGATGACGGAAATATTCGTCCCTAACTAGTACGGTAGCCTAGTCATGACATTTTTTCACTTCAATGAATGGTTAGCTAGTCTCCATTGATATATGAGGAGAAATCTCTTCAGGTCTAGCAAATAATACAACAAATACACGAAGACCACCCGATATCAAGTATCAATCTATGTCCAAGATCGTCAGAAGCATGAAAACCCGAAAATCCATGATTAAAAGACTTGTCTACAAAGCAGCGTACACGTACAGCCTGACAAGCCCTGTTTTACGAGGCCCACTGTCAGGGAACTTCGAGCTGATGTATTGATGCGCATCACGGTACGTATGCCCACGTCCTCCGCACCGGTCGTGGCTCCTCCATCACTTCATCTCCCTGGCATTTGCCCTGATTGCATCATGGCAGCGTTCTGCTCTTGGAACCGCTGTCCTAATCGCTCCGATCCTTTCAAGTACTTGTCGACACACCGCATCACACACCCCTCCTCTTTGGTATGTAATGACTTTGTCGTGAAATCGTTAACGCAGTCATCGAAGCATCGCTGTACCAGCCTTGAGTACATCTGGGTGTAGGGACCGTATCAGCATTGAAGGCTGACGCAACTCATGCCAGATACTCAAAGGGTGTTCGATGCGCTGTCAGTGCACCTGACCTAGTCTTCTGCGGACGAGTACAGTGAAGAATAATGCTCACCGTCATGAACTCTTTCATCTGCTTCTTCTCCATCCTCGTCTGCAGCTCTCGCTGCTCTGCTGCATTGAGACTTCCAGGAAGTCAAATCAGCACGAGCTCGTAACGAGATCCGGATGCGAAGCTCACCCATCCATAGCTGCCAACCAGGTGAACAGGAAACTGAAGCTGCGTCGACCTTTGCAAACACGGGTACGGTGTTTTGAAGCTCAACGGCTTCTGTGGTGCTGCAGCAAAGCTTCCAAGAGGCCCGGATTCTCACTTAGCGTAACCGAACCACTAAGAAAGGCATATCCCGAAGCAACAAATGGGGACACGGAACCTCCAAAAGCTTGAACTCATGGCTGCACATACAGGAGTCGTCGAGATCAAATAGGTTTGTACATTCCTCATTGGATTTCGAGTTGAGTTGACTTGATATTTCCATGAGCATGAGACGTCACATTATTGCCTTACTACACCACTCTGGGAGCTTCGTCTCTCGTCCGTATCTTGCCTAGCTCGTGAAATTGCAAGCCACCCCTTCGAATAGATCACAAGCGAGAAAGAAGCGTGACCGGAGAGCTCCAATTTAGCCCACCCCCGTAAACCTCCACCCTTTCAGAACTTCGTTGTTCAGAGTCGTCGCCGTGTTTTGTTTCGAGAGTGCTCGTGGATTTTAAGAAACTGTCAGGCCTCCAGCATCTATCAGCGATTGTTGAACCTGTGGTATTACTATCAGGACTGTAGCGCCGCGAACGTCGAGGCCAGCGTCAATTGGCGTCTCATACCACTCAACCTTCCGCCAATCCGTTGCGATCATCTCACATCTGGCTTATACGCCCAGGGCAGGTTGTACATGAAGCAGATCCAGAGTGTGAAGTTGTAGTGGTACTTCTCTCAACGTCTGTGCAATATCGAGTCTCACTCCACTCTGGTCGCGTTCGCTATTACGACGAGGATTGCACTGGCCAAACGACTCTGGCGACATCTTCGGCATATAGAAGACCCGATACTCAGCAGACGGCGCACACTTTCCTCCGCGACTTTCCGCATCGCTTGTGCACCACATCGCGACCGGCGTCGGCGTTTTGGCGAAGTGAGCTGATCCGGTACCAACAGCGCATGGTTAGACGGCAAGACACTGGACTCGAAGCACTGGAACCTGAAGGAATACTGCACCAACCTTGGACCACTGAGGGCTGTCTTCCTTGCAGGCTACCCACATCATGGGTCCCAGAAACGATGCAACCTCATCGTCCACATATCAGGCTTCCCCACCTGGTCAAATCGCAGCCTCACCCCCATCGAGGCTTGATCTTACATCATGGTGGAAACAATTCAAGAAAAATACTAAAAAAGAAGAGGAAAAGTGTAAGGTCTCCCCTCTTTTTACGTTAGCAAGTTTTGTCGATCCAGCCTTCTGCGATCCTGGAGAACGTCTTCCCAGCACTGGCGCTACTGACGCTTCCCCGAATATAAACCCCAACTATTCATGTCCACGAGTTTCTTTTCAGCACTTATAATTACGACCTTGTCCAATGAAGATATCATTGCACCATGTTCCGAGAGCGCCATGTTAGGGTTATCTCTGGGATCTTGACCAATGTCACCCACCACCATAGGCTCTATAAGTTATCGCATGCTGCTTCTATACTCCCCGCTCAAGTCTCAGACGTCAGAAATCATCTACTCGGGGATATCAGCTGACTGTCCTGTCCGCAGCATATGTACCGTCTGGAATATTTGGTGTACCCCTTCAAGAGAGTATAAGGTATGCAAATGTGGCCATATCTCTTACGAATGAACAAGGAGAGAGCTTCGTCTATGGATATGTGCCAATAGTTGTTGCTAAATGTGGAGTCTTCCTCAAGGAGAAAGGTGCGTCGGCCGCCAAATAGTCTAAGAACATCTCTCGCAGTCTACCTTACTAATGTTCGAATACAGCCACCGATGTTGAGGGTATTTTCAGGCTTAGTGGTTCTTCCAAGCGTATCAAGGATCTGCAACAGATTTTTGACTCCCCCGATCGTTATGGCAAGGGGTTGGACTGGACTGGCTACACTGTTCATGACGCGGCGAACATTTTGCGAAGGTATCTCAATCAGCTCCCTGAGCCAATCATTCCGCTGGACTTTTACGAACGCTTTCGGGATCCTCTACGCAGTCATCAACACCAAGCGGTGGGAGACATAGAAGCACAATCCCAAGATATTGGGGACTTCAACCACGAGGAGGCCATTACCACCTACCAGCGATTGATCACTGAGATGCCTCCACTGAACAGACAACTGCTACTTTACATCCTGGATCTCCTGGCTGTCTTTGCGTCCAAGTCGGATCTGAATCGAATGACATCACCAAACTTGGCAGCGATCTTTCAGCCCGGGATGTTGTCTCATCCGTCACATGACATGGCGCCTAAAGAATATAGGCTCAGTCAGGATGTGTTGATCTTCCTGATCGAGAATCAAGATAGCTTCTTGATCGGCATGACCGGAACTGCGGCAGATGAGCAGACTGTCAAAGACGTCCAGAGTGGCGCTCCATCCCCACAGGCGACGACGCCAACAGGCCCCATGCCGAAGGGCCTGAAAGCGGCCTTAGGTCGGTCAGCATCTAATGCTAGTGCTGGAGCGGACAGTCTGCGCAAGTTCGGTGGTATCAGACGGAACGTATCTGTTTCATCTAAGCAATCGAAGCATTCCATCAATGTCCCAAACCCAATCACTCCGGCTGCTTCCTCTCCGTACACAGGCAACAACCCTGGCAGCGGGGTCCACAGAAGTAACACTCTTCCATCAAAAAAGTCGCCGGGTATATCATCGGCCGGACGCTTCGGGAAACCCCTGGAGCCCTTGACTCCTACATCCGTTAAGATAGCTGCCCCCAATTTCGTTGTGTCCGAAGCTCGTAACTCTTCGCCGGATCCTGCATCGGTATCAGCTCCTCTTGCCCAGCGCTCGGTGTCTACTACTTCTTCTATAACACCTAGTAATGAGCAAACCCTACAAATGACATCCGACTTGTCCTCAGTCAGTGGGGCGAAGAGCGACGAGCGAACATCCTCCACACAGAAGCTACACCTTCCGAACCTTCCGACCGGCGTCGAAGGCCAGCCTCAGGCTCTTACGCCCACAAGGGAACGCAAGATCTCAAATTTCTTCTCGAGGTCCCCCACAAGCGATGGCGAACGGACGGACTCGAGGTTACCTAACAAGCTGAAGAAAAAGCGCGTACCAAGCAGTACCAACCAAAGCGCACATAGCTCGACCAATTCCTTACATGGCGGCGCACTAGTCCATAATGATGTATCAAACACGATATCCCAGACCTCTGCTGCGGTGGTTCCTGGCATCTCCTTCACATTAGCCACCATCCTTGGAAACACCTTGTCGTCGATATTCTTGTTGTATTCCTCTACCATTAGATCACGGAACTGTAAGATAT
>QQTW01004387.1_pt1 | contig 10584 bp, 11 predicted proteins | sample 1904831 | NCBI WGS metagenome assembly QQTW01 (sample SAMN09435610, study PRJNA476489) | Subsurface metagenome, whole genome shotgun sequencing project.
TCTGCGCCTTCGCTCCTTCAGCGCTCGCCGCTTGCAGCAACAGGGTATACTGATCGACTAATCGCCTGCGATCAATGAAACAACATAGCTGTCAAATGTCCTCGGATCGGAGCGGACCAAAGGGAAAGATCAGATAGTTCAATAGAGGGAAGTAAGGAGTGTCTGAACGATGGGAAAAGTGCTCATTCAGGCCACGTCCGTTTCTTGGGTTTGCGCCGCGCCAAGCCTGAGATACGGTATTCTGAGTAGTAAGCCGCCAAGCTTTTTGCACTGTTTTGGAGTCAAATACTCCAAACGATAGACTGTTGAAGTCTATCAGCACAACTATCTCCTCGTCATTTCACTCAGACCACAGTACCGCTTGTCAATTCTCGCCTTTACACGACCAGTGTATTGTGGCCTAGTCTTTGTGGGCCAAACGGAGGAGACTGGCTTTGACTAGTTGTCCAGCAGCGTGCAAGTATAACTCCTCGTGGTAATTTGGTGCCTCCCTATCGCATGGCTCCGTCAGCAACCAACGTTGATAGTCCAGCAATTTCCGCGCTTCCAGATGAAGTCAGCCGGCCGCCTACCGGGGTAGTCCTACCTCCAAGGGAAATCAGATCAATCGTCGAGAAGACTGCCGGCTATGTTGCCCGCAATGGAGCCGTATTCGAAGATAGGATACGAGAGAAGGAGAAACACAACCCCAAGTTCTCCTTTCTGAGTGCCAACGATGCCTTCCAACCCTTTTACGCATGGCGGCTTAATGAAGTCAGGGAAGGAAGAGGAACTGCAGTCTCAGCCGGAAGAGTCGGAGAGGCTGCTGTAACAGCGGAACCAGAAAAGCCTAAAGGACCAGCAGCGCCGCCAGACTTCCACTTCTCCGCTCGTATGCCCAACATTAGTGCCCAGGATCTGGAAGTCGTCAAATTAACCGCACTGTTCGTTGCCAAGAACGGCAGATCTTTCATGACTACGCTGTCACAGAAAGAAACCAGGAATTACCAGTTTGATTTCCTGAGGCCGCAGCACAGTCTATATCAATTCTTCAGCCGATTAGTCGATCAGTATACCCTGTTGCTGCAAGCGGCGAGCGCTGAAGGAGCGAAGGCGCAGAGACTTCGCATGCAGGAGCTCGAGAAGAACATCAAAAACCGATTCAACATTCTGGGAGCGGCCAAGGTGCGAGCCGAATGGGTGAAGTTCCAGGAAGAACAAAAGCAGAAGAAAGAGGAAGAAGCGGAAAAGGAAAAACTCGAATACGCGCAAATTGATTGGCATGATTTCGTCGTTGTCGAAACGGTGCTCTTCGAAGAAGCAGACGATCAGGCAGACCTCCCTCCACCTCCGTCACTCAACGACCTACAATCCGCTTCGCTCGAGCAGAAAGCCGCCATGTCGCTCCAACCACACGACCGACGAATCGAGGAAGCCATGCCAACAGACCAGGACTACGGTCTCTTCTACAACCAGCAGCAGCAACAGCAACAGATGCCGCCTCCCTCCGCCACGCCCTCATATCCTACCTACAATGCTCCCGAAGCCATGGACTATCAATTCGCGCCCCAAACCTCTACCGCAGACGACGAAGATCGCGCCGTGGCCGAACGTACCGAAGCCCGCGAGAGAGCACAAGCCGCCCAAGCAGCAGCCAAGGGCGCTCCCTCCCAACCGATGCGGATCCGAAACGACTATGTACCTCGCGCGCAAGCCAAGAGACAAAATGTCCCCATGGCAATGTGTCCGAATTGCAATCAGCAGATCCCATATGATGAATTGGAGCAGCACATGAGAAGTAAGATAACTCTCGCATTCCCTCCCCCACCCCTTCCTTTTTCCCACGCACAGAGACGCCCGTACAGAGTTGAAATTGTTACTGACTTATCTAACTCGCAGTCGAACTCCTCGACCCCCGCTGGAAGGAACAGCGACTCAAGTCCGAGCTTCGTCAATCAACCACTAATCTCTCCACCAGCGACGTGGCGGCCAATCTCAAGCGGCTTGCATCTCAGCGCAGTGACGTCTTTGACGGGGTAACCGGACAGCCGGTCATTAGTGAAGAAGAGGCCGCACGGAGAAAGAGGGCCGCCTTGAACTATGACGGGCAATTGGAGAAGGGCAAGGAAATGGAGAGACGGCAGGGGATGAACATTGATGAACAGATCAGGCAGATTCACCAAAAATTTAATCCGACTTGACAGAACATCCGAACACAATACCTCGAAGAGTCTTGATCATCGGACTTGATGGCGGACATCGGTCGAGCAACTACGAGGCCCGAGTCGTTAAATTTAGTCATGTCCGTAGCTCAACAGCACCATCGAAACACTATAAGTGTCTTGCTCGAAGTAGAACAAACATGTTTATGCATATATTATCGATTACATATATCTACAAACGTTCGTGGTCTTCGTCGTCGCATCGACTGCGACCTCATCCTGATGAAACAACAATCGATGTTCTTTTGACTCTGACGCATGCAGCTTCGTCGCATTCAGATTTGATGTGAAACGCTCTTTAGGCTAAATCCATTATAATGAGGAAGAAACATGCCCCTACACGTGAAATGTCGACGATTAGGATGACTTAGTCGAAAGCCCCAGGCATTACGACAGAGTCTCGAATGCTGTGGACTAGAGGACTGATAGGGGGCGTTTCAATGCCAAGACCCTGCGGTGGGTTTGTTGCATCCTCGAAAGCGTTCTGGTTGATGCTGGCGTCGTGACTTTCTGCTGGGAGGGCTTGTCGATGGGCATCGATGTCTGCCCCAACGCCATCCGCATTATATGAATCAGAGGAAGTTGGAGAGTCAATCCTCAGGTTGGTGGTTCGAGGCCTCTCTACTGTGTTCAGTCCGTTACGATCGCCCTCGGGAAAGACCTGTTTGTCGTTGTCGACGCAATTGGAGCCTCTATCAACGCCTCCAGAGGTGATGTGGTCCTGTTCAACAGAGTGCCGCGGCGAATCACGTATGTGCAAGACAGCTGGTACGACTCCTCCACCAATTCGTGCCCAGAACATGCGCTCTCTCAATCGTACACATTCCTCCCATGCCTGTGATTCGGCTTCTTCGTCAACGGCTCTCCAGTGGCCGTCTTTGAGCATCCTCAGGAACCCGAGGAAGTCACATGAGGCTCGCACCCGGGTAAGGCAGTAACTACAGAGTGGATACCGCTGCGCATTGTCGTTCTCACTTGTCCGGAACCTGTGCGATCGAGCGTGTTCTTCGTCCTGCCTGTTTTCCCCGCACAGAGAGCAGGCGAAGACATTATATTTGATCGCTGCCGGCATAGGCTCAACGACTAGACTTCCCTCAGACATGCTGTTGACAACGGTGCGACGTGCGAGCCAAGACAACCCTGGCGCAGTGTCTAGTCGTAGTGTAGGCTCGATATCCTCTGTCAGAACGCGCTTGTAGAAGCGAGTTTCTTTGAGCGCCATGCCATTGCCGATAGGATCCCTAGACGAGACACTTGAATTGGTCGACGAAGGCGCCACTGGCGAAGATGGGTATGTGGCCGACGTCGACAAAGACGATGTTGATCCAGTTGACCGTAAGCGACCAGTTATATGCTGCTGTTCCCGACCCGCTAAATGGCTCAAACCAGTCACATTGATGGTACCCAAGGATCCACTCGACACGCGGCTGCTAGGTGGAGATTTCCGTGACATCGCAAGCAGGGTATGGAAGTCATCGTAAGCTTGAAGGTCCGTACGCAACACAGGATGCAACAGATGGGTAAAACTTGTAGGAGGAGCGGGAGCGATGTCGTTAGTCCCAGTTGAAGCAGGCGATGCGTAGGAACCTTCGAAGGCGTGATCGATCGTATCTTGCATGTGCATTGCCGGAGTCGAAGGTGCGGTGGAGGAAGCTGCATTGATATTTGCTTCTTCTCTGTCTATAGACATTTGATGCATGACAGCCTTCAGTTCCGCCAATTGCTCTTGATGGGAGGTTAGGAGAAGTTCCGTATCGTTGAGTTGCGCTCGCAATTGATCGCTGCGTCGATCTGCGGCTTCGCGATCTTTTCGCGCAGCAGCAACCATCTGTTCATAAGGTCAGTGCGAAGCCGCTGATAGGGGCTGTGGGATAAAATTATCATACCTGGTTGGCTTCTTCAAACAAAGCGGTGGTCAATGATTCTAGCTCTTGCTCCATGCCACGCTTGTCTTTCTCCATCACACCTCGCTCCTTTTGCTCATGGGCCAGATGATCCATCAGCTGCACTTTCTGACGCTCCGCTTCTTCCCTATAGATGAGTTCTCCGGTTGCGAGCAATGCTTGGTGGTCGTTCGTAATAGTCTCGAGTTGCTCCACACGTTGTCGAGCTATTGTGAGCTCATGACGAGTTTGAGCGAGTGTATCGTCGAGATCGGTTTGGTGGTTGATGGCTCGGATCAGTTTATTGCTCAGCGAAGCCAGCTCATTGTTAAGAATGGGATTCTGAGGGGCGGAAGAATTGCACCGAGACATTTCTGGAGAGGTCAGAGGACTCCGGGGGTCTGGCAAAGTATCTGAGATCTCCAGATTCGAGCCATTTCGTAAGGCTAGTAAGCCAGGAGCCATTGTTATGGCCGTCATACCTTCCGAACAGCGACGATCATGCCGTGACTTCGGGGTTGAAAGTGCCTCAACTTGACCTCCAGTATGATTAATGGGGTTGCTTCCGTCAAACACAAAGGAGGAATGTCCACTGGTGCGAAAGTTTGTTGAACGGTTATGCCCTGGGTGAGCGTCCTTTGTCGGTCGATATTGAGGGCAGCCGTCCTCCAATATTTGATATATATCCCAATTCCACGCAATTTGAACTCTTGATATCGATTCCAGATCGCCTCATAAGAGAGCAGCAGAACGTGGTATTGACGTAGAGCCGCCTTGAATTATGATCGTAGTTCGATTTTGGAGCTAGATGCAGATGGGGATTTATTCAGAAGCCAGTCATGAAAAAGGGAAACATTCGGGTGGCACGACAGCCGGGTGTGGTATTACAGGAGTCCAAGTGGAGGTTGCATAACGAAGGAAGTATTATGAATCGAGATTGTCCGCGGCACCTTGTGAATGGACTATGGAGGCGGTGGAGGAGTAGGTAGAGAAAGTGGAGAAGAAGGCGATGATCACTGACAAAGAAGGCACGAAGAACAGACCGGAGCGCCGTCATCTGGCAAAGCACATGGGGGGCGCTATGAGCGTCAGGGGGCTTGTTGAATTCAGTTACCTTAGGGACCAAGTACGGTAAAGTCCTCTACTTCTAGTTGTGGTCTGGGCCAATGATGATTACGAACGAAAATCATGCCTGCTGCAGGGGATCGCACTAGTCACTCATTATCCCGCTTCTCTGAGTCCACTTGATCAACGGTTCTTTCACCCATCCAGCTCGTCATCACTACTTCTACCTATCCGGCTGCCATGACTTGCTCCTTCCAACGGTTGTAAACCTTTTTCGATTTCACTTCCTCTTCGTAAGATCCATTCCCGGCCCTTTGTCCTTGTCCTTGGAAGCAAACGTTGAATTGTTTGATTACTGGATCCAGCGCGCCTAGTTGCAAATAATATTAGTAGGCATCTAAGCTTACGACGAAGCCATGCATATGCAGTTGTTTGTCGTCGACTTACCGATGACACCCTCACATCGAAATACTCCATCTTCTCCGCAACGCACGTCCTTCAGCCTCATGTTACAGAAAGCTAGCGTTGCCGGAACGCCGTGAATCGTTCCCTTCCATTCTTTTCTTATTCGCCCGCTTTGGCTTGAAAGTCGTGGTACTCTGCCTCTAGACTAAGGATTCTAAGGTAGGCCTTAGTGAAATCGTGAGACAGAGCATGAAAAGCCTTCTGCATGGGCAACCCGCCTTATTGGAGTAACATGAACCAACCGGTCAACGTTTATGGCGCCAGAGACAAGTGGACAGTTCACTGCTGTCAGACGTGCTCACCGTTGTGTGGAACTCCTCAGCATGACTTTTGAATCTTGGCATGCATTCGCTTGGAACGGTCTGACGCAAGTGACGCCGTAGTTAGCGGAGTGATTCCGTCAGTGGGGTTGCTTCACGAATGAATTATTCGTATGTATTGATGGGTACAGCTTTTTCACCAAAATGTCTGACGCAGACCTAGAAGATGTATGTCGAGAATAAGGAATATCGTAAAATAATGTAGCTGATTCTTCTGCCAGATAAGAAAAGGGCGGTTGGCGCAATTACAGCAACAGCAAGGCGGGGCTCGTGGAGGACCCGGAGCTGATGGTCAGGATGATCAACGGAAGTACGTGTACACTGCTCTACAGACTCTGAGCAAACGTCTCTAAGATGTTCATACAGGCAACAAGAAGGTGCGCATCTCCGAAGTCTTCCACATAGCAGCTGCCGTTGTGACCTTTACTTTTGGCAGCTGAGGCACGTGCCTCCATTCTTTCGCAGATCCTCCATCCCGAAGCCGCAGATCGACTCGGACGTATTCGTATCGTCAAGGAGTCCCGTGCTACCGATGTCGAGAATCGCTTGATCATGTTAGCCAGATCAGGCCAATTGCGTGCCAAGGTGACAGAAGAACAGCTCAAAGAACTTCTGGGCGCTGTGGCAGAGAACAACGAGCGCGACGGAACGGCCGGGGGGAAGATCGTCGTGAGCAGGAGAAAAGGAGGGTGGGACGACGACGATGACGACCTGCTGGACCTGTGATTACCACAAGGAACCACGCCCGGCATTTGTGATCGAAGATTCGCTATTGGCGATGATTGATTGCACTTTGGGTCTGGCGCCGTGTTGGTTGTGTATTCGGCAGAGCAGTCGTTGGACGGAAGTTTGTCTCCAGCATTCTCAGTTCGCCATCAGACCGGCCATGCGTTCCCTGGCCTCCTTCGCTGCCTTTCTTTGCTCCCTCAACGCTTTCCTGGTCTGCCTCAAGTCTGGTGGTCTCTCCTCGATCCCCAACTCGGACCTCAATTCATCGACATCCCCTTCCAGCTTTTCTTCCCAGTAGATATTGATAATTTCCTTACTTCGCAAGCCATTGGTCAAAGCCCATGGAAAATAGGTCCTCCAAATCCGGGAGCGTTCAACAGGCTTCAGCCGCGCTATGGCGAACAAGCTGAGCCCTGTCATGGGTAAAAGGGTGTTTGCAAATTCGAAGGCCTTGAGCGCGACTTCCCCTTCTACCATGACTGGCAACCCAGTGAGTGCGTGATAGAAATCGTGGCATTCTCGATATCTTTGCATCACATAGGCGCACTCTTCGTCGTCAATATACCTGACCTCATCCCTGGTATCAGGACTGACGCCTTCCTTATCCAACCATGAGGCGTACTCCCGTCCCACACTGTTCTCTGGCAAGGTTCGTAGACGTTCCAATGACATGGTCTGAGATGTGATTCTCGGCCGATCACGGAGGATGCGTCGTCCTGTGGGCGAGGATAGCATGGCATCTCGAAGCCGGTAGATGAAATACGGCGTAGCCGTTGTTTCGCCCAATGTAGCAATCAGGTCTAAGTAGAGACCGTTAGCACAGTCGTACTCTACACCTCTGCCCCATCATTGGAACACGAACCACTGCGCCTGGGATTGAAAAGCGAAGTTACGGCCGATCCCACGGCGAGCGCACTCCTCTCGACCAGGGTCAAAGGAACATGACCTTTGTATTTGGGAGGGGGCCGATTCAGGACAGAGAAATGTCTGACATTTGTTGCGATACCGATCCGGATGGGAGATTGTGTGGGTAGCCTGGATATTCGAAGTACATCCATAATGAGCACATGTCTGGTCGCCTCATCCGATCGCACCGTGTGGAGAATGTTTTATTTTGACCGGTCTTGGCAAACGTTACTTGAAGAAGTCTATCAACTTTGATATACGAAAGCCATTTTTGAGACCTAAATCATTAAGGCCAAAGGCGATTCTATCTCAATAAGAATTTGTCTTCGTAACCGCTTTCCGCATGTTGAAATGGGCAACTCCAAAAAATTATCCAAATCTGAGACTGAGACTGAGACTGAGACTGAAGATGCCAAGCAAGCATCCTTTAAAGCATGGGCGGTCGCCCAGGGGATTACAACAAATGGCGTCGATTACTGCAAGATTCCCAACAGTGGATTAGGCATTGTAGCCCAGCGCCGATTAGAAGTAATAACACATGAATTCATTTTTACAAGAACGATAAGATCTGACTCATTCATCAGGCTGGCGAGGAGCTGGTTAATGTCCCATTCAAGGCTCTAGTCACGATCCATACTGTCCCCAGGACTTTCCAGAAAAAGCATAAGCAGATCACAACCCAGGGTCTTCTAGCCTCGTTCTTAGCATCGAGTGATGTCAACGAGACAGCCTTTGCTCCCTGGGCTTCAACTTGGCCCACACTCGCAGACTTCCGAGAATCCATGCCCATTTGTTGGCAGCAACATGGGAAGACTGCTTTGACGGAAGAATTGCTGGACGAGGACACCATCCATGACAATTCTGACCTACCGTTTCCACCAGCCATAGGTCATCCCACGGTTCCAGCTCTGAATGGCTTTTTCGATACAAGTCCGAATTTGAGCCTCTTGCAGAAACAGAGAAAGAAGCTTAAAGCAGACTGGAAATCAGTAACAGAAACTTTGCCAAAGACGTTGTTCGAAACATATGTACATTATTGGCTCCTTGTCAATGCGCGGACTTTCTACTTCGAAATGCCCAACGTCAAAACGCATCCTCCTCGGGATGACCGTATCGTCATGTGCCCGTTCATCGATCTATTCAACCACCTCGATACCGGAGTAAGGTGCGTCGCTGCTTGGATTTAACAGGGTGCTGACGAAGTAGTGCCATGTACGGTACGGGCCTGCTGGATACACCGTCACTACTGACCGAGCCTACGGTAAACCAATGGTTTTCCGCTTTCCTCGTCAATGCTGATATGTAGTACGACCAGACGCTGGTGATGAGATTTACGTGTCGTATGGCCGGCACACTAATGACTTCTTGCTCGTCGAATGTAAGCCTTCTGTGGCCCTCTTTGTTGACTGGCACGCTAATCCACAGGGGGCCAGATGGGTTCGTGCTCAACAACAACCGGTGGGATTCCACACCAGTCGATCATTGCTTGATGACACATTTGGTCAATACGCCAGCGGAGGAGCGGCTGCAGCAAGCTGGCTATCTCGGGTAGGCCAGATCTCTTGGATAGGAAAGCCTTGATCCCCGAGCTCACACAGTGCCAGTGGTTACTTCCTCAGCTTCGTTGATGGTGTCTGTTTCCGGACGGTGGCAGCCACTCGTGCGCAATTCCTCTCGGAAGGTCTCTGGAATGACTTCGTGACTGGTCGAGATATTGATAGACCGGGAGACGAGCGAAAGACCCAAGCACTAGTTGCAAGTCAAGTACTTGAGCCATACCTTCGAGAGGCGGAGAGGACTCTAGAATGGCTGCAAACTTCATCCAGAGCCTCGTCGATGCTTCCTTACAGAACTCGTCAGATTCTCATCCAGCGATGGGAGCAAATCCAAGCTTTGCTGCAGCGAACAATGGAGGTGCCGGTGGGAGGCACGGAAGGTGGGATTGAAGACCCGCATAAACGATAGCGAATGGGAAGATAGATCCGCAGCCTTTCCAATCATAGCCAGTCTGGCAAGGCTGTTGCTGTGTATTTGGTTCTGGCATCAGCCAATATCTCTCGATTCAAGTGGTAGCAGATGACCGCGACTTTCAGCTTTCATGTTTTGCTTGGCTAGAACCATGTGCTTGATCATGAAGTTCATGACGCACTGAATCCCGACTTCCTCGCCTCGTCGAACAATGTAGCCAGTGATGTACTCTATTTCCGTACGGTTGCCGCGCTCCATGTCCTGCAGGGTTGAACTTCTGTTCGCAGCGGTCTTACCGGCAGTGCTTATCACTAGCACTTCAAGACGCTTAATATCGAAACGCGTATTAACATTGGGTACTCCTTGCAGCTCCGGGAGTGACTTGATGACAAGGCTTATTTCAGCGAGCAGTAGCCGAATGATCCGAGATATTGAAGGCCGATGGAGCAAATCCCCATTCAGACAGTCGAAAAGGGCGGTCAGCGGATTGATAATGGCATTGACCGCAAGCTTTTGAAGCTGTAGCTGGAAGAAATCGGTGGGAGGAAAACCAACCGCAGCTAATACTGGACTCCTAGTCAGAGTTCTGAGCAGGTAAAAGGCTGATGGCGCAAATATCGGCTTGATCTCCTCAACATTTCTGGGAATTATTGCCAGTGCTATGGTACCAGCACCAGCGTGTACGATCGTGAAAGGGTTCTCGCGATACACTCCGTGACTGATGACACCAAGCATATACTGGGGCCGTTGTGCAGGATCCGGAAAAACCAGATCATTCACTTCTTCTATGATACCCATACCATTCTGAAAGAAGACAATCGACGACTCGCGCCTGAGCCGATGAGCGACGCGCTTCAACGCATCGACGGTTTGGAATGCTTTGACAGAGATAATGAGATTGTGAATGATCTCCGCTTCAGAAGATGGGGAATCCGTCGTTGCAGCGGGTCGCCGGATGCTCTCGGCATCGAATCCTATTTTCGTATCCAGCAAGCCGTGAGTAGTAAGTTTGACCGACTGCCCTTGCTCGTACCAGTCGGACAATCG
>QQTW01004388.1_pt1 | contig 10583 bp, 14 predicted proteins | sample 1904831 | NCBI WGS metagenome assembly QQTW01 (sample SAMN09435610, study PRJNA476489) | Subsurface metagenome, whole genome shotgun sequencing project.
CTCAAAAGGGTCGGATTAGCTAGACGCATTCCCGACCGTTTGACCTTGCAACAACAACTGTATGATTACCTGCAAACAAGCCAAAGGCGTAACCCGGCGGATAAAAGCGGTACTTCTGAAACCCGGCGGCTTAGTTTCTACTCCTACCCAAACCGGGGAGCAATGGGATGCCCCTAACGCCTGGGCGCCGTTGCAATGGATGAGTATTCAGGGTTTACGCCAGTATCAGCAAACTAAATTAGCCAATCAGATAAAATCAAACTGGGTAAACCTAAATACCAAGGTTTACCGAAATACCGGTAAGCTCGTAGAAAAATACAACGTGGAAGATACGCACCTGGAAGCCGGTGGCGGCGAGTACCCGCTGCAGGATGGTTTTGGCTGGACCAATGGTGTATTGCTAAAACTGCTTTCGGAAAAGTAAGTCTGATATCTAGTGTTTAGTCAAGTTTGAAGCGACGGGTAAAGTTTGTTTAGTTTGATGCGCGCGTCGTTGGTGGTGAATTGCCATTTCACGCGCGTGTCTTGCTTATTGCGCACAGAGAGGTAATCATACAGTTGTTGTTGCAAGGTCAAACGGTCGGGAATGCGTCTAGCTAATCCGACCCTTTTGAGGACACTTAACTCAATTTCAGCTATGTTTAACCAAGAACCATGTTTGGGTGTATAGACAAATTCTAGTCGTTTTAGGATATGACGGGCAACGGGAGGGGGAAACAGTTCGTAGAGGGCTGCTGGTTGATGAGCCGATAGGTTGTCCTGCACAATCGTGATTTTGGGGGCGTTCGGATAGAGTTGCTCGGCAATAAAGGCAATCGTTTTGGCCCAACAGAATCGGTCATGACTGGACTTGACCAGCACCTGCCGTTTACCGGCTAAAGGTTCAGCGATCATAAACAAATCCACAACGCCTTCTCGTTTATATTCATAATCAAAGTATTCTACTCCGTGGCTATCGGTAAAGGCCTGACGGGTTTCACTCACTAGTTGAAGAGGAGATTCATCCAAGTTGATGACGGGACAAGCCGGATCGTAGGGACGCTCATACACCTCTAAGACGGCTTCCATGGCGCAGACAAAAGCAGCATCGGCTTGGGGAATCACCCATTCTTTCACTCGCCAAGGTTTAATCTCGTTTTTTTAAGCAGTTGACGCACACTCTCATGGCTCATCTGCGCGACGTACTGCAACTGAATCATCTTTTGGGCCAGCAGGCGCAGGCTCCACTGCTGATGACCGCTCGGCGGCGAACTACACCGTAGTGCTACTAAATGAGCTTCTATTCTCCCATCCAATACTTTCTGTTTGCCTAACTGCCGTTTTTTACCCTGCAAAGCTGCCACTAAACCAGCTATCACAAAGCGTTCCCGAAGCCGTTCAATGGTGCGTACCCCAACTTGATAGTGACGACTGATTTGCTCATCAGATAAACCCGCGCCATTTTCATCGGCCGCGAGCAAGATATAGCTCCGCTTGACTGCAATAGACTTTTCACTTCTTTTACGAATAATATCTTTTAGCTGCGTTTGCTCCTCTTTAGTAAGAGTCACGTGGTATTTCTTAGCCATCTTTTTATCTTTTACTCTAATATCGCTAATTTACCCGCCAAATACAACTTGACTATGCACTAGATACTAGACTTATATCACTAAGGAGTTGACCAAAAGTTGTTTATAGCAAAAACACGAGTATCTCGGTTATGCCGCCGGAAATTATCATGCTCCGTTGTAAGATAGTTTCCTCCATCCGGAATCGTTTAATCCCAGTTATCATCGGGCATAACTTAATTAGGGAATAACTTGTACGATAGGGCAAATTCTTAATTATTAGCCAGGACTACCGCAACAATGGTCCGTGCAGATACGGACCACGGGCGGGTGCCGCTGGTGGTATCTTCACCACCAGCTCTAAAAAGTCCTGATTAAAATCAACTTCAATCCTCATCTTCGTCATCTAAACCCATTACCTGGTTATAGGCTTGTTGCAACTCCGAAAAGGCGTGGTTATTTCCTTCTTGCCGGCTAATTTGCATGCCTTTTTGGTAAACCCGAATGGCCTGTTCTTTTTCCCCGAACACTTCGTGCAATTTACCAGTATGGTAGTAAGTACCAACGTAGTTTTCATGCTCTTGCAACAGTTTCTGGTAGTATTCCATGGCCTTTTGCGGGTCTGTTTTGAGGTATTCCGTAGCAATGGCGTAGAGGGTAAATGCGTCGTTGGGATCTTCGCGGTAAAACTCGAAAAGTTGGTCTAATCTGGTGCGGTTCCTTTCCATTCTGGCTTATTTTTATAACTTTGCGCAAATTTAATTTTTCTACGTAAACAATTCGCCGATGAAGATTTTAGTTTGTATAAGTAATGTTCCGGATACCACTACTAAAATTTCTTTTTCATCTGATAATAAAGAACTTAACACTGCTGGCGTACAATTCGTAATAAACCCTTACGATGAATATGCACTTACCCGGGCCATTGAATTAAAAGAAAGCCTGGGCGGAACCGTAACGGTTTTAAACGTAGGTTTATCCGATACAGAAGCAAATATCCGGAAAGCTTTGGCCATTGGCGCCGACGATGCTATCCGGGTAAACGTGAAACCAACTGATTCGTTCTTGGTAGCGCAGCAAATTGCGCATTATGCCCAAGAAGGTAGTTATGATTTAATTCTGATGGGAAAAGAATCTGTGGACTATAATGGATTTCAGGTGCACGGCATGGTGGCCGAATTACTAGGCTGGCCGGCTATTGTACCGGCTATTAAGTTAGATGTTACCGGTACTACGGCTACCCTGGAGCGGGAAATTGAAGGCGGTAAAGAAATAGTACAGGTACCGTTGCCTTTGGTAGCTAGTTGTCAGCAGCCTATGAGCGAGCCCCGGATACCTAATATGCGCGGCATTATGACTGCCCGCACGAAGCCGTTGAAAGTGATGGAGCCGATTAGTGCTGATACAAAAACTAAAACGGAATCGTACGCGTTGCCAGAGAAGAAATCGGGAGTAAAGTTAATTGACCCGGCCAACGCCGGCGAACTTATCTCGTTGTTAAGAAATGAAGCGAAAGTAATTTAAGTTAAATATGTCGGTTTTAATATTTATTGAGTGTGCGGACGGTAAAGTAAAAAAGTCTTCGTTGGAAGCCGCTTTTTACGGCCACCAGGTAGCAACTAGCTTGGGTACCAACGCGGTGGGCGTGGCAATTGGGGAGGTGGTTACCGACAAATTAAAAAGTTTAGGCCAATACGGCATTTCTAAAGTACTTCTGGACGAAGATTCCCGGCTGAAAGATTATGTAAGTCAAGCTTATACAAAAGTGGTAGCTGCGGCGGTCGAGAAAGAAAGTGCTACGGTAATTATTTTATCTAATACAAATATTGGCACGGGCATTGGCGCTCGTTTGGCTTCGCGCCTGCAAGGAAGTTTTGCTACCAACGTGGTAGCTTTACCCGAAATTTCCGGGGAAAGTTTTAAAGTGAAGAAAAGTGTTTTTTCCGGGAAAGCCTTCGCCGAAGAACTGCTAACCGGAACCCCCAAAATTATAGCCGTCAAGAAAAATGCCGTAGAGGTAACTCCTACGGCAGCAGCGGAGGCCGAAGTAGCATCTTTTACTACTTCGCTCACGGATGCTGATTTTGCCGGTACGCCCAAAGAAACCGTCCGGGCGACCGGTGATATTTTGCTGACGGAGGCGGACGTGGTAGTTTCGGGCGGGCGCGGATTGCGGGGTCCGGAGAACTGGCATTTAATTGAAGATCTGGCGAGAGCTTTAGGCGCGGCTACGGCTTGTTCGAAGCCGGTAGCCGATGTGGCGTGGCGGCCGCACCACGAACACGTTGGCCAGACCGGCATTACCATCAGTCCTAATTTGTATATTGCCGTGGGTATTTCCGGCGCTATCCAGCACCTGGCTGGGGTAAACTCTTCGAAAGTAATTGTCGTTATCAACAAAGATCCGGAGGCTCCCTTCTTTAAGGCCGCTGATTACGGAATTGTGGGCGATGTTTTTGAGGTGGTACCCAAACTCATTGAGGCGGCAAAAGCGCTGGAAAAATAATCAGCAGAATACATTACACTAGACGATAAACTGTGAAAAAAATTCAGTTAGAAATATTAGGATTATCATCCAGCCAGTCTCAATCCGGATCCTTTGCGCTGGTTTTAGGGGAAAAAGATGGAAACCGCCGCTTACCCATTATTATCGGCATGTTTGAGGCGCAGTCCATTGCCATTCAAATCGAAAAGATAAATCCGAACCGGCCATTAACGCACGATTTGTTTAAGTCGTTTGCGCAGCAAGTAAAAATAATGGTAAAGGAAGTTTTAATTTCCGATTTAAAAGAAGGCGTTTTTTACTCCAAAATTATTTGCTCCGATGGCCTTCGGGAATTTGAGCTTGATTCGCGCCCGTCTGATGCCATTGCGATTGGTTTACGTTTTGGCGTAAATATTTACACGGTAGAAAGCGTTTTATCGGAGGCCGGCATTATTTTAAGTGACCTGGAAGAAGAAGAGGAAGAAGAGGACAGCGACCTGCCGACCAGTAGCACGAAAGCCGAACCGGTTTACGAAAGTAAAGAAAACATTAAGGAAATGACCGTGGAGGAACTGAATAAAATACTCATTGACGCCCTCGATAAAGAAGATTACGAGCGCGCGGCGAAAATTAGGGATGAACTGAATAAACGCGGACAATAATTCTTTTTAATGCCAGAAAGAAGCCTCCCGGATAGATGATCCGGGAGGCTTTCTTATTTCAGGTAATCAGCTGGTTACTGGTAAATACGTTAAGCTTAAGTTTAAAGAAAGTACGTTACATACTTAAATATTAAAAATCGTATTAACCGCAAACAGAAGGTAGTTTTAAATTTGGTGAAGCATAGTCGCTAGTCGATAGACGATAGTCCACGTTGCTAATTTTTGATGTAGCAGCTCGTTTTGGATTAGACAACTCGCCCTACGATAATTGACGGAACACTAGTGCTACCACTATACTTACCAATTAGTTTTTGAAAGAAATAAATCTAATGGATGAAGGAAAGGGGGGGATGTATCTAGTTCCTGTTTCTGTTTTTTTAATTTGGCGAAGCATCAGGACTCGCAAAAAAATTAAGCTTTTACTCAACCGTTATACCTCATTTAAATTTACAAAAATAGAAAAGCAACACTTTCGAATATTTAGAAGAAAATGCCAGAATTAAGCAGATTTTATGGGATTATAATTTACATGTTTGCGAAAGACCATAATCCACCTCATTTTCATGCAAAATATGGAGAACATATAGGTATATTTGATATTAAAAACGGCAAATTACTGGAGGGCGAACTGCCAAGAAGAGCTTTGCGTTTAGTAGAAGACTGGACCGAGTTATATAAAGAAGAATTAATGATTAATTGGGAGTCTGCCCAATCAGATAATCCAGAATTTAAATGTATAAAACCTTTGATCTAACAAGAGAATGATACATTTAGCTAAAGAAATAATTAGTGTTGAGCCATTTAAAATAACTCTGCGTTTCAACACGGGAGAAATACGACAGGTTGATTTAGCAGAAAAATTGAATGAATGGGCGACTAGTCCTCAATCTAAGTTTGCTGAACTTAAAGATTATGAAATATTCAAGCGAGTAAAATTAGATTGTGATTTTGAAACTTTGGTTTGGGAGAATGGAATTGACTTGTGTCCAGATGTGCTCTACAATTTAAGCGTAGAAACAAACAAGAAAAACGTGGCATAACCAAGTGCATACGTAGCCCTTGTTGTCACTGGGGGCTTTGCATGCACGAGTCCGTTACCTTAAATATTCTGGATATCTCCCAACTCCTCGTCTACTTTTTTGGCGGCGCGCATTAAGCTGCTGGCGAATATAAACTCGTTCAGATCTTTGATGTTGGTATTCATGATGTCTTCTTTCGTGCCTTCCCAGACCTTATTGCCTTTGTTCATGAAAATAATATGATCACCGATTTCCATTACGGAGTTCATATCGTGGGTTACCACTACCGTAGTAATGTCGAACTCTTTGGTGATTTCGTAAATCAACTCGTCAATTTTAATCGAGGTAAGCGGATCCAAACCGGAGTTAGGTTCGTCGCAGAACAGATACTTGGCATTGGGGGCAATGGCGCGGGCAATGCCGACCCGTTTTTTCATACCCCCGCTAATTTCGGAAGGCATTTTCTTGCCGGCATTTTCTAAGCCCACACGTTTGAGGCAAAAGTTTACCCGGTCCCGTCGTTCTTCCTTCGTCATGGAGCTTTGCATGCGCAGCGGAAATTCTACGTTTTCTTCCACGTTCATCGAGTCAAAGAGGGCGCTTCCCTGGAAGAGCATGCCTATTTTGCGACGAATTTCCTGCCGCAAATCAAGTTTGTTGTTGGTAAATACTTTACCGTCGTAGGTAATGCTGCCAATGTCGGGTTTAATTAAGCCCACAATGCATTGCAGCAGAACGCTTTTACCGGTGCCGCTGGCTCCTAGTAATAAGTTAGTTTTACCCGACTCAAAAATGCCGTTAATCCCGTTTAATACTTTAGCGCCATTAAATGATTTATGAATATTATGTACTTCGATCATGTTATTAGTCCATAGTCCATGGTCGATAGACCACAGAGAGTTAAATTGATTTTTTAATGATTTTAATTTTAATGGTTGATTAAGTTAAACGTGTAACACAAAACCTTCCAGTTTTTCAACCTTATAACTTTTAAACTTTCCAACTCACAACAGTAGTTGAGCCAGCACAAAATCGGCAATTAAAACCGCAATAATACTTTTGGTTACGGCATTGGTACTGGAGGCACCTACTTCTAAAGCGCCGCCTTTGGTGTAATAACCTTCGTAAGAAGAAATAGCCGCAATCAGGAAAGCAAATACCACTGACTTAATTAAGGAAAATACAATGTTATAAGGAACAAACTCATCCCGGATGCCTTCGATGTATTCTTGCGCGGTTAAAGCGTTGGCTAAAGTACCGGCTATGTAGCCACCGGCAATGGATAAAGTCATGGCTACGATTACCAGTAAGGGAAACATAATGAGCGAGGCGATAATTTTAGGCAGCACCAGGTAAGACGCCGAGTTAATGCCCATTACTTCCAGCGCATCTACCTGGTCGGTAATTTTCATGGTACCCAAACCACCGGCAATGTTGGAACCTACTTTACCGGCTAATACAATGGAGGTAATGGTAGGAGCTAGTTCGAGAATAGTCATTTCGCGGACCATAAACCCAATGGTAGAACGCGGAATAAGAGCGTTCGTTAAGTTATACGCTATCTGCACGCAGGTTACGGCCCCGATAAACGTAGAAACTATGGCTACAATAAAAATTGAATTAATCCCGATCAATATGGCTTCATCAATGGTCCGGTTAAACAAAATTCGGAATGATTCCCCGCGGGAAAAAAGGCTGCCTATAAAAAGTAAAAAGTTACCGAAGGTTCTCATAGTAGGGGTTTAAGTACATGCTGACAGCTGAAAACTGCCAAAGCGATTTACAATTGACTATATTACGTGGAATTTAATAAAACTATCGTATAGCTATGAAAAAATATATATTGGTTACGGGAGGCACGAAGGGTATTGGTCGGGCAATTATCGAGCGGTTCGCCGCCGAAGGTTTTCATATTATCACTTGCTCGCGCCGGGAAAGTGATCTCCAGAAACTAAGATTAGATTTGCAGCAGAAATATACCTTCAGTAAAGTTTTTTACCGCGCCGCTGATTTAAGCGATCCTTTGGCTTTAAAAAGTTTTTTAGACTACGTGCATTCTTTAAAAGTTAAAATAGATGTACTCGTTAATAACACGGGCGTTTTTCTGCCGGGAAAAATCCATGAGGAACCGGATACGGTACTGAAGCACATGATAGAAACTAACCTGTACAGTGCCTATTTTGTTACTAAATCCTTGGTGGGAGAGATGATTAAACGGCGGTGCGGGCATATTTTTAACATGTGTTCTACCGCCAGCATTACGCCTTATACCAACGGGGGCTCGTATTGTATTTCGAAGTTTGCTTTGTACGGGATGACCAAAGTTTTAAGAGAAGAGTTGAAAGAACATAACATAAAGGTAACCGCCGTTTTGCCCGGGGCTACTTTTACCGCCAGTTGGGAAGGGGTAGATCTACCGCCTAATCGTTTTATAAAAGCCGAAGATGTGGCTAATGCCATGTACGCTACTTACCAATTATCAGAGTCTGCGGTAGTGGAAGAATTACTCATCCGTCCGCAATTAGGAGATATCGAGTCTTAAATAACGTGAAGTATCAGCTGAGGTTATGTTGCGTAAATAGTTGATTGTTAAAATTATAAAACAGTGCGTTGCAAAATTTGCGCTAGGGCTTTGTAGCCGCGGGAAATAGTAGTTACAAAGTAATAGACGAGCAGAAAAGGAGATTACCAGAATGCTAATATGAATAGCAAGCAACTCCTAAGGTTCAAAAAACACTAATTAGAGCGAGGTATATAATTTTTGTTTTTGGATCGTTTTAGGAGAGCGTTATTTATGAGCTAGTAAAACAGGTTTAAACAAAAAGTAACTTGATTTAAGGGGAAAGGGCCTAACTAATTAGTTGGCCGGTATTCCTAATAAATTTTAGTTTTGCAGCAGATAATCCGGAGCGAAGAAATGTCAGTGGAGGTAAAAAATTTAACTAAAATATTCGGTAGTCAGCGAGCCGTGGATAATATCTCTTTTCGGGTACAACCGGGTCAGGTGCTGGGATTTCTGGGGCCCAACGGAGCCGGTAAGTCCACTACTATGAAAATAGCTACTTGCTATTTACCCCCGAGTGCCGGCACCATTTCCGTTAATGGCTACGACGTACAGGAAGCTCCCTTAGAAGTACGCCGGCAAGTGGGCTATTTACCGGAACACAATCCGCTTTACCTGGATATGTACGTAGCCGAGTACCTCGCCTTTATCGGCCAGTTGTACGGATTAAAGAAAAATACATTAACCAAAAGAGTCCAGGACATAATCGCCTTATGCGGCCTATCCGCCGAAAAGCACAAGAAAATTGGGTCACTTTCGAAAGGGTACCGGCAACGGGTAGGATTGGCGCAGGCCCTTATTCACGATCCTCAAGTGTTAATTTTAGATGAACCTACTACTGGGCTGGACCCTAATCAATTAACCGAAATAAGAGCGCTCATTAAAACCATTGGTCGGGAGAAAACGGTTTTGTTTTCCACGCACATTATGCAGGAGGTTACGGCCATTTGCGACCGGGTAGTAATTATTAACAAAGGTAAAATTGTGGCCGATAGCGAAGTGGCCCACTTAAATAACTTAGGTCGGGAAAATGTAGTAACGGTAGCGGAATTTGTAAGTCCGGTGGAAGTAGAATTATTAAAAGCAATACCGGGAATCTTGGAAGTGCAGCACGTAACCGCTTACACTTACCGGCTTCTGGCGCAAAAAAACTCTGATATTCGCTCGGCGGTATTTGGCCTGGCGGCCACTCACAAATGGAGCTTAATTGGTCTACGGCAGGAAGAACATTCCCTCGAAAAAATATTCCAATCACTCACTAAGTAAATTATGAATTAGAAATTAAAAAATAGAAATGAAGAATCTCCATTTTTAATTTTACGCCCAAATTCAACATACCCATTTCTAATTTCTAATTCATAATTTCTAATTAAAATCAAAAAAGTATGTTCGCAGTTTTGCGTAAAGAAATAAATTCCTTTCTGGATTCTATGATCGCCTATATTGTTATCGGGGTTTTCCTGCTGGCAACGGGCTTGTTTATGTGGGTTTTTCCGGATAGTAGCGTGCTAGATTATGGTTACGCCGATATGGGGACGCTTTTTAACATGGCGCCTTGGTTATTTTTGTTTTTGATTCCGGCCATAACCATGCGCACCTTTGCCGAAGAAAGAAAATCCGGCACCATGGAGTTACTGCTCACCAAACCCATTACCGACTTAGAGTTAATCTTGGGCAAATTCCTGGCTTGCTTAAGTCTGGCTGTTCTTACCTTAATCCCGACGCTACTTTATTACTTTTCGGTGTATGCCCTGGGGAGCCCCACCGGGAACATTGATTCGGCGGCGGTAGCTGGTTCGTATCTGGGCTTGTTGTTTTTAGCGGGTATTTTTACGGCGATTGGTATTTTTTCTTCGGCTCTTACCGAAAATCAAATTATTGCGTTTATCATAGCGGTTTTCTTCTGTTTCCTGTTGTACACTGGTTTTGATTCTCTGGCTGCTATTGATGTTTGGGGCACCACCTCGTACCTGATTAGTCAATTAGGCGTTTCGTTTCACTACAATGCCCTGAGTAAAGGATTAATTGATTCCCGGGACGTATTGTATTTTGTGAGCGTGGCCGCCCTGTTTTTAGCGGCTACACAACTCATAATGGGGAGCAGAAAATGGTAAACGAAAATTCTACTACAACTACCAGCGCCAAAAGTAAGGCGCTAACGCAGTTTCTGGTCTTAACCGGGGGCATTATCTTACTTAATATTTTGTCGGGTTTCTACTTTTTCCGCCTCGATTTAACCGAGGATAAACGGTATACTATGGCACCGGCTACCCTTACTTTACTGCGGGATTTGCCGCAACCCGTACA
>QQTW01004389.1_pt1 | contig 10582 bp, 11 predicted proteins | sample 1904831 | NCBI WGS metagenome assembly QQTW01 (sample SAMN09435610, study PRJNA476489) | Subsurface metagenome, whole genome shotgun sequencing project.
GAAAGATGGATTGCTGTGAATGCGCTGCACGTCGATGCTTTTGATCGGACTGTTGCAGATGTTGTTGAGCCGGATTGCCTCCCTGTCACACATTGTGTCAGATCTGGCCCAGAAGACTCTCCAGGACGCAGCACTCCCACACTCGGATGGCATGTTAAAAAAGCACGAAGAAACTGATGAGCTATGCAGTTCCAGGAAGGCTCAGTCAAGACAAATTCGACAGGATAGGAAAGGCTGCACCATCTTGTGCATGCGTATGTCCATACCGGCTGACCTAACATGCAAACACCCATAGCAAGCAACTTCAGGTGTTTTGAATTCCCCTTTCCTTTCCCTTTCTACGGACCAGATTTGCTTGATGGGCAACACTCATTTATCTCGTCTGCAAGAGAATATGTCAGACTCGTTCTGCAACTCATCGTCGTTTTTAAATGGGCTTGAAAAGGAAATATTCCAAAGCAGCACCCAGATCTTGGCAGCACGTGACAGCGTGACACTGAGGTTTTGACTGGTGACAGGGCGGAGGAAAAACGCCACAAGTAGTGCTTGGCAAGATCACATCCTCAGGCATCAAAATTCTGAGAGACCGAAAACACCGGTAGAAATGTGTTTGTCCCGGTCGACCTCAAAATGCCTCTTCGCGTAAGATGATGAGGCGATTGGGTCAAACAGATATTTCTATTTTGCAACATCTTTTGCTGCTCCGCTACCCAAATCCCGCTTTCTAACCTACTGCGACTCTCGAGCTTACCCCGACCTGTAGCCAAGCAACGATTGGGAATCCATCGACAACGCAAGAAGCGCAGAACGACTACTGATACAAAATTTTCAGGAGATTGCTCGCAACTTGCTCAGATTGAAATCACCATTGCTGGATTCTTAACGACGACAGCATCGAACCAGCCGTCCCTGTGGCCGGTTTGGTTCCGAGAGCGCCATCATGGCTGTCAATAGTGACGGCAGTCCGAAGCCGATGAAGGGCAGAACAAAGTATGGTGCCACCAGCAGAAAGCGACGCTCGTCGAAAGCTAGATCATCCATTTCTGGTGGCTCATGGGATCAAATTTCCTTGCCTCTTTCTTTGCGTCAAGCATCGTACTCCAACGGCGTCAGAACGACGCCTGCAACAGAATCCCGACATCCTCAAAGCCGGAGACTTACTCGTCCATTCATTCGAGGTGGAGATCCACGAGTGCTTCTTTCCTTCAACCAGAGTTCAGAGCAGGGGCGGCCATTCGATGCGTTCGTGGATGTGCCTTCTCCATTTGCGAAGCAGAAAGTGAATCCCATTGCCAAGAGACACAAATACCGTGATATCGACCACCACAGCCTCGACCGTAACTTCACAAGCAATCCTAATTCAAAAACTCAACCCTTTCATATTTCTCCTCCTCCTTCTTCGCCAGATTACTTCGATAATGAGATACATTTCATTCCAGACACTAATATGAAGTTCGACCACGTGTCACAAAAAGCCCCAGGCTACATTGACTCAAGAACGAGAGCAATGAACCTCCAGCATACAAGACCAGAGTGGACGACGTGGGACTTTGTTGATTTATTTCTCAACAATCTTCCTCCAGGAATCAAGACGGTCGACCTCTGGAACAACTTCAAGGTAGAGGGTCAAGTCGACCTCATTGATATCTTTGTTACTAGGAGTGGCCAGAAAGATAGCAAAGCTCGGCTGAGATTCAGGCAAGCCATCTCCAATGGTAATATTACACGTCTAACCACTGTCCAGACCACCACCAAGAAGAGACTTCTTCACAACTCCGAACCGATACACACTTACCTTGAAGGATGGTCGAACATGGCCAATTCTGGTTCAGTTTGACAGGCTTCAGAGGAAGACCTTCACAAAGCCTAGTCCCGTAGCCGAGAACGTGACCTACCCGGAAATTACAGTACGTGAATAGTTACTTCAAAATTGTCGATTTTGCTGACAAGTCGCAGGAACTCAATGCCGAATGCATTGATTTCGGAGTCCTGCTTGCTCCGAGGAATATGCTCATCAAAAGGACTAGGCACAGTACGTCTCGTGGTCAGGTCAAGATGCTTCTCAACCTCGGCCGCAGAGAAATCGATATACGTTTCCCGTCCATTTATTCCGATAAGACGCGCGAGTATAAGTTTATAATACCCATAGACCAGGTCTTTGATCTTTCTCAATTCCAGGCGCAAAATGACACCAAAACTTCTTTTATTCTCTCCCTCCGCACACCACCTCATTTTTATAAGAAGCTTTCCGGAGGCGTCACCTCCACGCACGATGACGCTGCATTCACTTGGAGAGAACAGGACGCTTGGCTTCGGCAGACCAATGTCCTCAGCAACGAACACGAAGTCTCTCAATTGAAGTCTCGTCCTGTAAGCCTCAAGAATCACCCAGATGGCATTGTCAATACCGGTCGATGGACAACATACAGAATAACGGTAGATGACAAATCTATCGACCAAGAGAAATACCGGGTTTTCAGAGCTGCATTGAGAGACTACAACGTACCCATCTCCAAGGCCGAAAGATTTGAATTTACCCACGAAGACAAACCTGCTTGGGATCTTTTGGAGGCTTCTCTTCATGAATACGAGTCTACTCCAATTTCGGCTACATCAATGAACGTGTTCAACCACCATCTTCACGATCTCATGGGTTCAGAGAAGAACGAAACCTACCTGCCATTTTCTATTAGATACCAGCTGGAGGTCTGCATCACGAATGGCTGGATCAACGAGCACAACTTGGACAGGAATTTCCTCGAGGCACTTTCTAGAACGGACCATGACAGAGCGAAGCACATCCTCGAATGTGTCGCTCTGAACAAAATCCGGATTTACGATCCGATGGAAATCTTCGACCTTCGCGTCCGAAGACTCCCATCAATGAAAAGCAAGATCCCTGACAATTGCATCATCATTCGCTCCGCTATAATCACTCCGTCCACGGTGTCGTTGAATACGCCGTATGTGGAGATGACAAACCGAGTGATCCGCAAGTATAAAGAACATGCAGATCGTTTCCTTCGTGTGCGGTTTGAAGATGATGAAACCCGTGGATACTCTAGAATCAACGCTACAAGCCAGAAGACGATGGATGAAGTACTTAGCAAGGTTTTTCGTACTCTTACCAGGGGCATTGTTATTGGAGACCGTCATTACGATTTTCTTGCATTCGGCAATTCTCAGCTACGAGAGCACGGTGCGTATTTCTTCGCATCTCTGCCAGCAGGGCCCACGGCTTCTCATATTCGAGCTTGGATGGGTCGATTTGAGCACGAGCGGATAGTTGCGAAACATGCTGCTCGGATTGGCCAGTGCTTTTCCACAACTAGAGCCATCAGGAACGCGGGATTTCCGCCCGTTCGAAAAGCCGATCTCATCTGTGATGTGGAAAGAAATGGATTTAACTTCACAGATGGCGTGGGAAAGATTTCCCGTTTCTACGCCGAGACAATTGCCAAAGAGCTTCGACTTCGAGGTCCTCCACCATCAGTCTATCAATTCCGCATGGCCGGATGCAAAGGAGTACTAGCGATTGCTCCTGACCTTGGAGCAACCAATGTCAAAATTCGCAACAGTCAATTCAAGTTTGAAACGAGCTATTCTGGAATGGAAATCATCCGATGGTCAGAGTATTGGGTAGCGACGCTGAATCGTCAACTCATCCTTGTTCTTTCAGCGCTTGGAGTGCCAGATGGCATCTTTCTCGTCCTACAAGAGAAGGAGATCCAGCTAATGGAGCGGGCTATGATGGAGGACAGTGCTGCCGTGGAGGCGTTGACAGGACATGTTGACCCCAATGGCATGACATTGACGATTGCTGGTTTAGTAAAGGCCGGGTTCCGACGATCAAACGAGCCATTTGTCACGTCAATACTCCAGCTCTGGCGTGCATGGTCTATCAAATATCTCAAAGAGAAGGCCAGACTACCAGTCCGAGAAGGTGCATGCATTCTCGGGTGTACTGACGAGACGGGTACGCTGAGAGGTCATTTCCATGCCGATCGAGTTGATGGAAATGAAGATCTTCAAACCAAGACCGACAAATTGCCCGAGGTCTTCGTCCAGATAACTCGTCCAGATTCTGGAAAGCGCAAAGTCATCAAAGGCCTTTGCGTTATTGCTCGGAATCCATCTCTTCATCCAGGAGATATGCGTGTTGTCAAGGCGATCGACGTTCCAGCTCTCCATCACCTAGTCGACGTTCTGGTACTGCCGCAGACAGGGGATCGCGACATCTCCAGCATGTGTTCAGGTGGCGACCTTGACGGAGATGATTATGTTGTGATCTGGGATCAGAGATTATTGCCTAGGATCTGGAATGCTGAACCAATGGACTATACTCCACCACCACCATCACCACTTGAGCGTGATGTCAACCAGACTGACATCACCAAATTCTTCGTCAAGTACATGAAGAATGATTTTCTGCCAAAGATTGCCCTCTCACATCTGGCTTGGGCAGATTTCCTTGATGACGGTATCAGACATGAAAAGTGTCTAGAACTTGCTCAGCTTCACTCGAAAGCGGTCGATTACCCGAAAACAGGCCAGCCTGCACAGATGCCCAAGGCGCTGAATGCGAAACAGTGGCCTCATTTTATGGAAAAGAAGGGCAGGAATTCGTATCGGTCAAAGAAGATCTTGGGTCAGCTTTATGACGCCGTTGATCGCGTGGCTTTTGTGCCAAATTATGACGCCTCGTTTGATGAGGGAATTCTTAATGCTTGCGAGCCCGACAAGGATATCATGGAAACTGCTCGTGAGTTGAAGTATGACTATGACATCAGCCTCCAACGTATAATGGCTCAGCACGACATTAAAACTGAGTTCGAGGTGTGGTCAACGTTTGTTTTAGACCACAGCAAAGCCTCAAAGGACTATAAATTTCACGAAGAAATTGGTCAGCTGTCCGAAAGTCTGAAAAACCAATATCGTCATGCTGTCATCCACAAAGCTGGAGGCAAAAGCTGGGACCATCTTGTCCCATGGGCAGTGGCGATGTATCTGGTCACAAACGAGGAGCTCGAAGCTGCAAAGTTGCAGGGTAAAGGCGCTGTGATGCCCTTCATCAGCTTTCCTTGGATACTGAGTAGCACGCTGTGCCAGATCATGAGAGGCGTGCACGATCTGAGAACTAGTGGGAAGGAGAAAGACGTATTGGAATGGATTCAGGACTCAGCAATTGACCCAGAAACACACATTTATGATGATCCATACCAGCCGGGGATCGAGATTGGAGAGCAAACGACGAGCGATCTTACCAAAGGAGAAATGACTGTTGCTGGAGAGTGTGCTTCGTCAAGCCGGCCAATCAATACAGCAACAGACTCTCTCTCGGACGCAGTGCCCGCGACTCGTTCTGATGCGGACCACACTGACAATCCAAGGTTTTCAGCTGGCTCACATGTCCCAGATCTGAAGATGCCTCCCCAGCCGACCGAAGAACAGTTCGCGCAAATGGAGAAAATCATCGACTCTTGCCAGTCTTTCAAGGCTTCAAGAGAAACAAGGCTAGAGGATTCAGCTGTACTACAGAAGACTCCAGGACAGGCATCTCCTAGAAAGGATTTTGGCGAAAATCATGCTAAGGACACTCTCTTGAATGTCTCTCCACCTCGATGCGGCTTCGGATTTCCATCAGCTCGACTGCGTTCGACCAACAGCGATCTTGCGCGCTGTGAGAGACCACTGGCCCTGCTATCTGTACCCGAAGTACTTCCAGACCCTTTCGTCAAGCATAACCCACTTGACCCCACTCATGAGCTGTTCATTGCCAGACCTGGCGCGTCCATAAATAGTCCCCAGTCGCACGAGCGAGCAAGTCGTGGCCAGCATGAGAAGCATCCTACACCTAGCTCACTGTCTCAAGGTCTTGCAGATCTACAATTAGAGCTGACACCACGACAGACACCATCTCGAACTCACAATGATGGCTATTTCAGCCAGACCCGCGGCTTGCAATCAGGTACAGTATCATACATGAATGATGAAAACCAACCTGACCGTCACATTGGCGGCATGTTCACATCCTCTAGTGGCCAACTCAAAGCGGCAAGAAGGCCAACTAAAGGTGATAACATCACACCAGCTCACAATGGCATGACAGTATCAAAGACAACTGGGCGAGATGAGCCGGGTCGAGCTACCCACAAGAGCAACCTTAATTTGATGGACGATTTTGAAGAAAGGCCAGCCCGACTTCGAGACAAAGAAGAAGGAGGAGGAGGAGGGGGAGGAGATGATGATGATGATGATGATGATGATGATGATGATGATGAGGACGAAGGAATGGTCTTCGCTGATCCCCTAGCAAGCAACGAACATAACGATGTCGACCGTCTGCGCAGCCTGGGCGGGCTGTGACGGTGGCTGATCAGCAGCAGCAGAGGTCTTGAGACCGGCTCGTCACTACATGCATGCACCTCTCGCGCCATTTTTGCCTCACTTCGGTGGCGGGCTGTCTTGCACCCAGGCCCCCAGGGGGTTGGAGGGCTGGATGATGCCGTGGCATGATAGCATTTCAGGGCCACAAAGCGCCAAGTCTTTCTAAGAGCTTTTCTTTCTTTCTTTCTTTCCTTCTTTGCACGATTAAAGCAGGCATTGCAGGTAGGATGGGGGAGTGTCAGCATCTGTACCGGCATCCACGTCGGGATTAGCATTCGTCCTTTCTGCGTCTGGTCTCTGGTCTCTAATCTCTGGTCCCTGGTCTCTGGGAGCCGAGAGCTGAGATTACCGAGGCCGACACTTCCAACTACATTCACTACCAGAGAGGGAGAAGGATATGGAGCGAAACATACATGCCCGTCTGCGAGGAAGGGGTAGTGCTGAGTTACCAGGTGTTATCTGGGAGGCTGGTAGCTTGCAGTTAATGGCTGATAGCTGGTAACTAGGTAGCTGGTGGCCTGGTGGCTAGGTACACGGTAGCTAGGAGGCGGAATGAAATAGGAGATCAGATCTTCCTAGCTTTGCTGGTCTTTCTCTCCCTCTCTTCCTCTCTCCCTCTCTGTCCTCTGTCGTCTCTCACTCGTCTTGCTCTTCTCCTCACGCTCTGGCTCTAGGTCTGGCTCTAGGTCTGGCTCTCGCTCTTTGGAGGCAAGTAAGTAAGCAAGCAAGCAAGCAAGCAAGCAAGTGAGCAAGCAAGCAAGCAAGCAAGCCAGCAGGAGAGTGATCAAACAAGTAAAGAGGAAACAATACAGTCCATTCCACCACCAGGTAACTTGGGTAACCAGCATCCACAGAGCATGCGTTCTGGATCAACGATCCTGCATTCTTTTCCTGTTTCTTCTTCTGCTCCTTCTTTTTCTCCCCCCTCCACCCCCTTTTCTCTGATAGGTAGAGACGGTGCGTAGGTGGCTGCGTGACTGCCAGAAGTGGTGGAAGTGTGAATGAATGACTACTTGATTGTATGACTATGGGGTGGGGGTGAGGTGTGTGAACAGCCGTGGGTGAGTGGTGAGCGGTGAGTGGTGAGCGGTGAGCGGTGAGCGGTAAGCAAGGGGCAAGGGGCAAGGGGCAGGGGGCAAGGGTGAGATGTCCCTGGAGGTTTGGGGATGGGGAGTGCGAAAGTTGAGGATGTTTTTTTTCGGTGGGGAAGGCCGTGGGAATGGGGATGGGAATGGGTTCGAATAATTCTTATGCTGCCTTGCTGTGCCATACCATGCCATCTTTCAAGAGGGCAGGAAAGGGACATACAATATCTGCTGGCTTGTGGGGTGTGATAAAAGGTACCTCTTCTTGGTGTCCTGTCGGAGCTTCGACGCCTTCTCTGCTGTAGGGCTGAGCTCTGGTACTCCTTGTCATGCTCATGTAGTCTATGCTTGGAGACGTTCGTCCTGCTTGGCTTCGTGGAAGCAGCCCCTTTTCTTGATGACTCTTTCTATTCCACCTCATTCTTCCATTACACATTCCTCCATACCATCCAAAGTTGCGCAATTCTCATCAACTTTTTGGGTCTTCTGCATCCTCCTCCTGGCTTTGTCCTGCCACATTCGACCCTTATTCGCCCCTCGCCCATACCCTCACAGTTCCATCCGCTTTGACCTGGTACAACCACTCACCTTCTGCCTCACCATCATCTCGTCGACCTTCTCCGCCGAAGCTCCCCGTTGCCGACTTCCCAACCTCCTCCTCATCTTCCACCACAGCACCCCCTCTACTAACCCTCAACACCCCGTCCACGTCCCTCGCAGCCCCAGTCTCCAACCCTCGCAGCTGCACCACCCTGTCACTCTGATGCGCGACGCTGGTCAAGTATTCTCGGTGCGAGAGCGAAAGCGGTATAGAGTCGTTATGGAGGAGTGGAAAGTCGGCGGAGAGGGTCACGATGGTGGAGTGGATCGAGGAGCGGTTGCGGAGGGCCAGGAGGAGGGAGGTTAGGGTGGAAGGTGTGACTCCAGCGTTGGGAGCGGAAGAGGCGAGGAGCAGGTCAAGGGCGTCGACAAGGAGGAGGTGAGTCCCGCAGCTTCTGCTGATGTTGCTTGTGTTTGGTTCCGTAGATGACGGTGTCGCTGAGGGGAGGTGGGAGAGCAGTTGAGTTTCGAGGGCGTGAAGAGAGGTTAGGGGAGGGAGAGTGTAGATTTTGGGATGGGAGGGCTGGGGGAGCCTCGGAGTGGGCGAGGTTGGAGGGAAGGAAAGGTGCGTGAATGCGTCAATGTAGGTGAGTCGTGGGGTAGTACTCGTAGAGTTTGGGAGGAGTAAGGCAGGAAGGTCAAGACCCTGAAGTGTTTTTTATCAGTCATGTCCTTGAGGGGACAGGAGGTGAACGTTGGTAGACTCACGACCTTCTTGGCCATTTCTTTCCATAGTGCAAAGGGACGGAGAAAGCTGACGAGAACGACATTTAGAGGTTCGTTCTGGTCTTCCCTCGATTCATCTTCTGTGCCGGATGCGCCACGAGTTCCCTTAGTAGGGAGTCCATCTTTCTGCTCTGGACGAAGCGCTGCATAGAGATAGCGCAGGAGTAGCCAATTGGATGTAGCGTCAAGGACAGAGGTGATGAGCGTTAACGAGCCAGGTCTGGACGACTGAACCAATGGTGATAGGTTTGGTGGAACGGGTGTGGGCATGGAGAAGGATGAAGGGAAGGGGGTAGATAAATTCTGGGTCTATTTTGAATCGGCTGGAGAGAGACCGCAATCTCAAGAAACACTACCAATGAAAAGATTACAGTGATATTCAGATTGCAACATCACGATTCTCACGGTCTGCAGGAGACAGTCTGCGGACTTTCGATGGCAGCATTGCTCAACTGGCCTCCTTGCCAGGGACAGTAGCCATGCTTTGCTCCTTTTGAGACAGCCTGTTGCAGCATTGTGTGGTTTTCAAATGGTTGTATGAGCCTGCTGTCATGATTGCGTCCGTATCCCTGGTCTGATACCACCATGCTCAACTCCTCTCGACAGCTCGTGCCCATTCATCATGCTACTCGGTCTTCGGTCCCCTCGCGCCCTTTGGTGCCCCGGTCTGGAATCCATTCTTGAACTTTCTCGCAACGTGCTTCAATGTCCTCATTCGCCCAGTTCCAGTGGTCTTTCTTCTCTTGGCCTTCTCACTCCATTCGTCTGCACGTAACAATAAGTCAGTCGGATCATTCAGGCTACTTCGTTCGCGGTCCAGAGAAGTCAAGCGCGCAGACACCTTGGGCTTCATCAGACGTACATTTTCGGGTTTTCGCAGCTGGATAGCCACATGATGAGCAGGTGTGTTTTTGAATGTGTAGAGAACGACGGCCTGTGGAAAGCAGACGTTAGATCAGAACCGTGCTCTTATGGTGAGACCTCAATCTAGGCGGTAGTCCAACGCGCCCTTTGGAAAGAACTGACCACATCGTCTGCAGAGAGTATGCGACTTGTTGTGGCGCTTGCCGAAACTCGATGTACCCTTTGCTGTTCGGATCGTCAGTGTTGGACTGTCTGGTGGGCTCGATCGGTGAGCATACTCATGGTTACTGCGCAAACGAGAAGGTTAGCTCAACTTTTTGGGCGTGGTTCTCAGACGATAACGAGCAATATATGAGCATACCTGTTCACCTGACAATGATCGGGGTTGAGGATGTTGTCGCTGACCGGCTTGACACTTTTATGATTTCTCCTTGGATTTTGGCCGCAAAGTGCGATACAGTGTTGCCAAGACATGACTAATGCTAAACAGGGTAAGCTCGTTGCTCATTCTGGGCGTTTCGGGGGCAGCTCAATACGGAGTGATTGTTGTAGCTTTTCCATCAAACTTCCTCACTATTACTTATGCTATTGATATGAGCATACTTGACGGCAGGCTCTTGATGACCGCTCCGATGCCTGCAATTTGATTACTCTGTGTAATGTCTAACATTGTGTACGCCAATGCTTGGAAGACAAATGAGGGCTCTAGTGGTGCGTCCCTGCGGCATAGCTCTTCCACTCATCCTCCATGCTCCTCGCGCATCTCGGTGAAGACATGCTTGCACTTTCAACGCGACGCCCCCAGAAGCCAATATCTCCATCTAGCTCAAGGCATCCCTCGATTTCACCATTGCCCAAAAACGCTATCCAGGATGCGTCGCCGTTCTTAGGAGCCATTGTGCCAATGCCGTATTCTCGGC
>QQTW01004390.1_pt1 | contig 10582 bp, 10 predicted proteins | sample 1904831 | NCBI WGS metagenome assembly QQTW01 (sample SAMN09435610, study PRJNA476489) | Subsurface metagenome, whole genome shotgun sequencing project.
AGCAATCACAAAATCGGGAGATGCCTGCACCACATCGGGGTTGGCGCGGCTGAACATACGATAGCCGGCAGCCGCTGCGCCTAGCAAAAAAACCAATGCGATCCAATACCATTTCCGCTTCATAGCTATCGTTATTGCTCGCTAATTGTTGGGCGCGCCGGCGGCTATCCAGGCCTGTATTTTACTGATATCGCAATTGTTCATTTTAATACCGCTTTTGGGCATGGGCGAAAAGCCGGATGCATGGTTGATGGCGCCCACCAGCCTGCCATTGTCAACCACATTTTTTACACCGGCGTAAGTACCCAGGCTAACGCCGCCGCCCAAAGCACCATTGCCGGAGTGGCAACCATTGCAGCCATTGCTGGAAAGAATGCCGGTAATGGTAGAAGCATACCCAATATTGGCGGGATCGGTGTTGCAAGCGGTTAGTTCTTCTTCATTGTCCTGCGAACAACTTACGGCGGCAACAATGGCAAATAAGAACAAAATAAATTTAATACGCATGGGGTTTGTTTTTGCGGAACAATGCTGGTTCCAACAAGGTACATACGTACTAAAAGGTATTTTGGTTGCTTTGATAACGGTTGATAAAAACAAAATCAAGAAAAGCAAATTTTTTCCGCCTTGAGGCAACCTTTCCTGCCCAAAGCCGTATTTTAACAAGGAACCCGCTCACACCACTTGCAAAACCTACAGGAAACCATAGCCGCTTGTGTTCGCAACCAGCCGCGAGAGCAAAAACTGCTCTATGAGCATTACTATGGCTATTGCCTGAAGATCGTGTTCAGATACATCTATCATTATGATAAAGCGGCAGACACGGTAAATGACGGCTTTGTAAAAATATTTTGCAACCTGCATAAATTCAGAACCGGCATACCGCAGGATGAGGAAATGATGCTGATGGGATGGATGCGGCGCATCATGATCAATACCGCGGTGGATTATCTCCGCAAAAACAATTACATGCCCGAAATCGGTGAGCTGTCGGAAGCAGTATGGCAGCCGGAAGATAAAAGCCAGCGGCCCGACCAGGCCCTGTTGTACAAAGAGCTGATATTGCAGGTAAAAAAACTGCCGCCCGGATATCGTGTGGTGTTTAACATGTACGTAATTGATGGCCTGACGCATGCCGAAATAGCAGACCAATTGGGCATTTCCACGGGCACATCAAAATCCAATTTGTTTAAAGCCCGGGCAATACTGCAGCAAATAATAAAAAAAGCTGACCGCGAAACCATTGCATGCAACATGTGAACGACGATATGGATGATGTGTTTAAAAAAGCAGGTGAGGCTTACCCGCTTCGTACAGGCATGCCCGATTGGGATAAAGTGCAGCAGGCACTGCATGCCCAAAAAGAGCCGGAACCAACCCGTAAGAAAAATAACAACAGATACCTTTGGCTGCTGTGTCTCCTGCCTTTGTTTATTTGCAACCGTTATGCGGGTAATAACAACGGGCCGGATGTGAATTTGGATTCACTAACAACAAACAACGTTAGCAATACAAATAAAACAACGGCGCAGGTTCCCGCAGCGGTCCGGCCAAACAAAACCATCCCTGCCCCAAAACCCCTATCTCCAACGAAACACCCCAGTGCACCAAATAAAAAGGAGCCACTGTATCAAAAGTACCTTTCGGAAAAACACCCCCCATCAGGATTAGCCAAAACGGCAAATCCAACAGGACTGCCGCAGGCAAATGATCCTTTTGAGGCGCTGACCGAAACAGGAATTTTAAGGACAAGAGCCGGACAAAATAAAGCGGCAACAGCGCTAAAGTCTAAACAAAGAATTACAGCAGCCGTAAGCGGAACATTTTATGAAACGTTCAGTACATTGGGCAGTTTGCAAACGGATTTTTTGCCGGACAGCATCCGCAATGCCATTGCAGCCGGGCTTTCGCCGATGCCGAAAAAAAGTATAGCATCAGCATCCAAATCCACCCTTCTTTATACAAAAGGTTTTTATGCAGGCATCATGGGCAGTGCCGACCTTACATCGGTTCGGTTGCAAAAAACCGCAGGGGTTGGCTGGCAGTATGGCATACTGGCAGGCTATGCGTTTCATAAAAAATGGAGCGTAGAAGCGGGCTTGTTTGCATCCCGGAAATATTATGATACAAAGGGCAGGTATTTCGACAGGTCGCGCACCTACCTGCCGCCCAATTCGGAGATTACAGCCGTATCGGGAAGCTGCACCATGCTCGAGTTTCCGCTGGCAATAAAATACAACCTGCCGGCCCGAAAGCGTTCGCAATATTTTGCTACAGCGGGCATTTCTTCTTATATAATGAAAAAGGAAGATTACGCCTATACGTATTATTACCGCAATTCGGGCACCTATGCCGTTTACGACAAGTACTACCGCAACGCTTCTACGAATCTTTTTTCGGTATTGCAGCTAAGCGGCGGTTATGCCCACAGCCTGGGCAGGTCAACATCAGTACGTGTTGAGCCATACCTCAAACTCCCGCTTGCAGGTTTGGGCTACGGCAAGCTGCACTTTACCAGCTTTGGGCTTAGTGCCGGCGTGGTTAAAAGTTTCCGGCGACGCTGATGCTGCGCCTTTGCCTTATTTTATCCATTATTTTATTTTGGAGGCAACCCCGATATGATTACTGCCGTTTGTACCGTTGGGCAGTTTGCCGATGAACATGACCCTGCATTCTGAAACGGCATTAAACTTTCTTCCGGCATTGCTGTTATTGTAATAACCTTTAAAAAAACACAATATGAAACGAACGATGCTTTTAAGTGCAGCTTTTTTGCTGCTAACGACGCTGACTGCCTGCGACAAGGATGACGACGAGGATGATAACATTGTACAAAAAACAGGTCTTCCGATTAGTGGCGACCAGGAAGTACCTGCTAGAGTAACTTCGGCATCGGGCACCCTGGATGTTAGCTACGACAAGTCGGCCCGTGTGCTGTCGTATACGGTAAACTGGCAAAACCTGAGTGCTGCACCCTCCGGGTCGCATATACACGGCCCGGCTCCAAGAGGTGCCAATGCCGGCATCAAACATGATTTTTATGCGCAATTTCCAAAAACTGTTTCAGGCACCTATTCCGGTACGGTTGCGGTGGACGGCATGGACATTAAAGAAGACAGCCTGCTGAACGGATTTTATTACGTCAACATTCATACACCTACCAATCCGGGTGGCGAAATAAGAGGGCAGATAGAATTTTAAATAAAGAGTTTTTTCTGTAGCAAGTGGTAAATCCGTGCCTTATGATTTTCAACCAAAATGCTGTGCATTAAAACCCTGTTTTGGTTGCACTTACCATCCGGTTATGCCAGCCTAATGTGCAGCTACCGGCGCATGCCCAAAAGCCCTATCCGCAATTTTCTATCCTTTTTTTAAAACCCTATTTGGTCTGCAGGGTGCCTTAAACATTAAAATACGCAGGCTGCATTAAGCAATTCGGGATAGGTGTTTTGGGGCATTGGCATGTTCCTTCTTTTTTTATCGGAAAGAAAAACCATTTCGGTACATGTTTTTATGATAAGCATTTTGATGTTGCCCTTACGGTTCAGCAATATTCGCCCGCTGACTTAAATGGGGGTTTTGACGTTTATATATGCCTGTGGTCTGGCCTTTATTTTTATGTGCGGAAGCATTTTGAAAAATATCCAAGCTGTTTGTTGCTTGCTACCAAGGGCGCAGCCATAGCTATGGCTTTTTATTGGTTTACTTTCCATTGATGCGATTCGTCTTCAAATAACTCTTTTCCCCATACCGGCAATTCGGCTTTTATTCTTTCCACTGTTTCGGTGCATGCATCAATGGCAGGCTTTCTGTGCCGGGAAGAGGTAAATACAAACAAACAGATGGCGCCGGCCATTACGGTGCCCAGGCTGTGGTACACATGCATACAGGTTAATGGGTATTTGGCAAAAATGGCTTCGCGGATTTCATGCATCTTCTCAATAGCCAATGGCTCATAAGCCGTGTATTCGATGGCGGTTACGCCCCTGTCACCAACAACATCGGCACGCACCTGCCCCAGAAAGATGCTGTGACCGCCAATCTCTTTTTTGGTGCTGTGCTTTTGAATGCTTTCTGCAATAAAGGCAGGGGCAATGGCGCCGTCTACAAACAGGCTTTTTGGTTTTCGATCATTCATGTTGTTTCATTTAAGCTTGTTTTTTGTCGGGGTCAGCGATTTTATCCTTACTGTTTTTTTAAGAAAGGCTGTTGTCGCTAGTACCCGTTACGCAGTTGTAAACAATAGTTTGTACGATGCCAGCATGAGTACAAAGGCAAGTATTTTCTTCAGGCTTTGCTGCGGCAGCCGCATCGATCCAAAATAGGCACCTGCCAGCCCGCCCGCAAAAGCAACCGCAACATACAAATACATATCAGCGCTGAACTGCACTCCTTTTACCAATTGACCGGCCAGCCCTGCCAGTGAGTTGACAAAAATAAACAATGCGCTGATGGCTGCTGTTTGCTTTTGACCAGCCCAGCCCAGCAACAGCACCACAGGCGATAAAAGAATGCCGCCACCAATGCCAATCAACCCGGATAAAAAACCGATGCCGCTGCCGATGAATAAGGACGCCACCACAGAGGCAGGCTTTAGCTGGCTGGCCTCCCTATTTTTAAAAAACAAAAAACGGAAAATCGGAATGAGCAGGAGCAGCCCCAAGATATGTTTATAGAGATTACCGTCCACAACCAGTAACCCGCCCAAAAAGGAAAAGGGTATGGAAGCAATGGCAAAGGGAAGGAATAATTTTAGGTTGAAATGGCCGCCTCGATAAAACTGCAGGAAAGACACCAGCGATACAAACAGGTTCAGCAACAGGGCCGTTGGCTTCATCACTTCCGGTGCCACGCCGAAAATAGCCATCAGTGCCAGGTAGCCGCTGGCGCCGCCATGCCCAACAGCAGCATACAGGAACGCCACGAAAAGCAGCAGTATAAAAAAAAGAAACGTCATTTCCATAGCAGCTTTTTACACGGGCTGTAGGCGAATCGAGTCCATACTTTCTTTTGGCATTACAATAAATGGTTGTGCCAATCAGGCAACCATTTATTTTGTCTCTTCACAGCTGATAATGTTCCGAATGTATCATCTCTTTTTCACGCTATTTTATACCATAGGTTATTGTAGTATAATAAAATCCGCCTACCTGCGGCCCGCCCAAAAAAGCAGCCTCGTAATGATTGGTAAGATTGGTTGCACCTGCCTTTATGCGTAAAGGCTGTTTTTTAAATGTATAACTTACCTGTCCATCCAGTGCAGCCATTGCCGGAACCATACCATTCACCAGGAACGACTGCCAAAAATAACTATCCTGCCAGCGAAATAATATGCCTGCACCAATATTGCGGAACAGCTTTTCATTTGAAATACCCATATTCGCCATCCATTCAGGTGTATTGAAACCATCTTCCAGTCCATCACCGCTATCCTGCCGGCGCAGCTTTGCATAAGAAAGATTGCCATCTATGATAAAACCTTTACCTATTTGTAAGCGGGCTTTCATTGCCGCGCCATAATTGTGCACCACTGACTTGGAGTTGGTCCAAAGCCGGTACCGTGCCTGCGAACGGCGGTCGAAAAGCGCATAAGGTATCGAATCGGCCAGTTGCGTGTTCGGCACACTTGCTTCCACCTGCGCAATAAAAGAACGGTACTTGTTGTAGTAAACATCGGCATCTACAAACAGGCGCTTGTCAAAGAACTGGCCCCTATAGCCGCCCTCAATGGAGCGGATGTACTCGGGCTCCAGGTAAGTATAATTATTCCGGCGCAAAAGCGACCTGTTCTTTTCGATGGCCGCATTCCGGGACATGCCTGCTGTATTCACATCCCTATTTACGGCGGCAACAAAAGCATCAATGGAGGAACGCAGCCAAGATGCTTCAAAAATGCCATCCGACATCACCCTGAGGCCGCCTACTCTTTTTACGCCACCACTGTTGATGTTGGAAAACCCTTCAAAAATGCTGGGATATCGATAGCCATTCTGGTAAGCCAGGCGAAAGGTATGAGTAGCCACAGGTACATAAACTGCTGTGGCACGAAAGGCCAGCCTGGGTGTGAAATAGTCATTTTTATCCAGGCGCACGACCATACCCACTTTAAGCTTTTCAGTAAAGAAACTCCGGTTTATGGATACAAACCCGCCCCATCGGCTGTACACCAGATTTTTACCCTGCTGATCCTTTTCAGGGTTGATAAAATAGTTACCATCCGGCACGATCACATAACTCCTTGCGTCCAATCCGGCCAGTAAGGCTAAACCGGTTTTCTTTTTTAAATGGGCAAGGTATTCTTGCGTAAGATCCACCTGAACCTCTGCATGCATCATGGCCGCCTTTACCCGAAGGGCCGCACCGCTGTCCCAGTTGTTGATGTCCTGCAGTTGTCTAAGCGCATTGCTGAATGCCGCAGTGCCTGGCTCCAGCCTGCCGCCATCAGCAATGCCTCTTGCTGCATGGTGGGCCGATGCTACCGGCGCCCCTTGCCCGACTTCATTTGTATATGCTGCGGCATAAGCTGCAAACCACTCGTCGTCGCTTTTGCCTACTCGGTCCAGGTTCTCCGCCATGGAGCGCAGGTTGTATGACCTGCCGGTATTTTCCAGGTTGATGTATGCTTTGGCCTTTACGGATGGGGCGGCATAATCAAGGGCATGCTGCTGGAGCTTATATCCTTGCAAACGAAACCGGTTGGAGCGCTGGTAAATGGTATTAAAGTCGGCACGGCGGTAGGTATAGGATAATGTGCTACGCTCCGAAACTTTGAAATAAGCACCTGCATCCCCTTTGAAATTTTGCAGCGAATAGTCGGCTACTTCTTTTTCAAAATAACCGGTGCGGGCCACCACATAGTTGCGGCCTTGCAGTGACAAAGTGCGCCGGTTAGAAGATTCATTGCCATAACCATTCACCGGATCAAGGGCTGGGTTATCTCCACCACTGAGGCCTGTACTACTGTTGGAATTAGGATTCAGGTCAGTGCGGTCATCAGCCATCCAGTCGTAGCCTTTGCTAAAGCTGCCATTGACTTTAATAGCCAGTTTGGGTGTAATAACATAGGCCCAACGCAGGGAAGTTTCCGAAAAAAATTTAGGATCGCTTGTAGGGCTCGACAGGTGGTTTATTCCTGTTTTTTGCTGTACACTCAGTCCCGGCTTATCAAAAGGGTTAATGGTAAACAGGTTGGCCATGCCATTGGTAGCGTTCATGCCATACAATGCCGAAGCGGAGCCGGGAACCAGTTCCACACTCCTGATGTCCAAATCTGTAGGCCCTAATGCATTGCCTACCGGCGCACCTATATGCGGTGATTGCACGTCCATGCCATCTACCAGTTGTGCAAACCGCACGTTGGTTGTATTGGAAAAGCCCCGTGTGTTGATCACCCGGAAACCAAGGCTTGGCGTAATCATCTGCACCCCTTTTATACTTTGCAGGGCATCGTAAAAGGATGGGGCTGCGGAACGGGCAAAATAACGCTCGCTTTCTTTATCAACACTAACCGGTGATTGCATCAGTTGCTGCCGCACCCGCGATGCGGAAACAACAACATCATCAAGGGTTTTTACGATGCTGTCGCCTCTGCTTACAACAGATGTATCTTGCGCAAGCACTTTTAGCGCAAGCATATTCATCGTAAGCAACAGGACAAATTTCACCTTGCTATAGATTGAGGATGGTTTGTTCAATGTTTTTATGTGCCGGTCATCCGCCAATGGTGATCATACTCCGGTTCTGCACCTCTTCCGCATGCAGGTTTTCAAAATCAGTTATTAACTGCCCACCCAGTTGGCGTGCCTTGCCCTGAATGCTTTGGTGAATGAGTGGCAGCACATCTTCTCCCTTGCGCAATGGCGAGAGGAGGTCTGTTTCTCCTTTGGAGAAAAGGCAGTTCTTCAGTTTTCCGTCGGCCGTAAGCCGCATGCGGTTGCAGTCACCGCAAAAATGGGAACTCATGGTACTGATCACCGCAAAAGTGCCTGCATGGCCGGGAACAATAAATTTTTTAGCGGTATCGTGGGCCTCACCCTTTAATGGAATAAAATCGTAGGCTTCGGAAACGGTACTGAGTATTTGTTGTAACGTCACCACTTTATTGCTGCTCCACCGGTTTCCGCTGAAGGGCATGAATTCTATAAAGCGCACATGAACCGGAGTGTCTTTTGTCCATGCAATAAAATCATGAATCTCGTTTTCATTCAGGCCGTTCATCACCACCACGTTTATCTTTACATGAAACCCTTTCTTCAGCAGAAGCTGGATGTTTTTCCGGACAAGATCAAATTGAGGCCGGCGGGTTATCAAGTTAAATTTTTCAGGCTGTAAAGTATCGAGGCTGATATTGAGCGAACGAACGCCGGCTTCCTGCAACACACCAACAAATTGATGCAACCGGGTACCGTTGGTGGTAAGGGTAAGCTGCACCGGCAGCCTGGATAAAGCAAGAATAATGGCAGCAGCATCTTTGCGCACCAAGGGCTCCCCGCCCGTGAGCCGTATCTTATTGACTCCTTCCGATACAAATATCCTGGCCAGGGCATCTATTTCGCTTGCCTGCATCAGCCGGGAAGCCGGCGTAAAATCGTAATCTTCCTCCGGCATGCAATAAAAGCAACGCAGGTTACAGTTGTCCGTAAGCGATATGCGCAGGTAATTGTGTATGCGGTTATAGGTATCTGTTATCATTTCTTGCCTGCACTTTTTATTCGTTCATAATCCACTTCCGTATCTACATCAAACGTTCCTTCCGGAAAAGGAACTACTGCAACCGCATCGGCATGTTGCCGCACTACGCCTCTTGCACCCATATCTCCTTTTACCTGCAGCAGTTCTGCAAACAAGGCGTGATGAAAAAAGACAGGCGGCCCAAAGGTACCTTCATAGCTGCAGGCCACCACAGGCTTTGCTGTTTTCCGGTGTGCTGCAATCAGGTCGTTCAATAAGGGCACCGTAACAAAAGGCTGATCGCATACCATCAAAATTACGCCTTTTGCCGCAGGCTCGATCCGGGCCAGTGCTTTTATACCGCAGCGAATGGAAGATGCCATTCCTTCTTTCCATTCGCTGTTTACTGCCAGGTGCACTTCTTTTTCTGTTATCTCGTGTTGCAAGGTTTCGGCACCTGCACCCAAAACCACTATCACCGGCCCCAACCCAGAGGTTAAGGCAGCCTCTACTGCATGTTGCAAAAGCGTTTTGTCTTTGTACAACAAAGATTGCTTGGGCCTGCCCAACCTCGATGAAGCCCCTGCTGCCAGGATAATGACACCAATGCAGGTTATGTTTTTTTCCGCTGCGGACATAGGCTTTTTTAGGATGCAGTTTGTGTTGCTGTTGTTACCGGTACTGTACGTGCATGAATGGCATCCGGGCGGTCGCGCAAGAAAGCACCGGGCCTATTCGCCAGCACCGTTTTTATTTCCGCCACTACCGATACCGCGATCTCTTCTGCCGCCTCCGCTCCTATATCCAATCCCGTAGGCCCGTATACCATAGATCGTTGTTCGTTTGAAATAACGGTGCCTTTTTCAGTTAATGCTGCCAGGATGCGCTCCAGGCGTTTTTTGGGCCCCAAAGTGCCTATATAGCTGCACGGCTTATGCAATAAAAAGCTCATTATTTCGAGGTCGTAATTGTAGTTGTGCGTCATCAGCACAAAAACGGTTCGTTCGTCTATTACCACCTGCGGGATGGCCTCTGCGGGCTTTCCAACAATAATCTGGTGGGCTTTGGCAAAACGCTGCCTGTTGGCATGTGTGGCTCTTCCGTCAACCAGGGTTATTTGCCAGCCCAACACAGTAGCAATTTCTACTAATGGAAATGCGTCATTGCCTGCACCAACAATAACCAGCGAAACGGGCGGCTGCAGCAGTTCAACCAGGGCGGCCAGTTCGCTATCCTGGTATTGCTTCAGCACCGACGATTTGCCGGCAAGAACCGCAGCCGCGTCCTTTTTTATTTCCAGGCCCAGCTTTCCCGCCTCCATCCGGCCATGTGCCCGTTCGCCATCAAAAAAGAAACAGGTTCCGGGTTGATGCCCATAAAAATTTTGAAGGGAAAACAAGGTTACCAGCACGGCATCCTTTCTTTGTAAAAGGCTTCTTTCCAACAACGCAATAGGATTATCGGGGCTATCCGGATCAATAGGTTCGAACAAAATATGCACAATGCCATTGCAGCCCAATTGTACACCAAACTCAACATCATCATCGTCGAGGGTATTGTACGTTACCAGCCTGGCCTGCCGCTGGTTAATGGCTTGCAATGCTTTCCGCAACGCATCGCCTTCCAGGCAGCCGCCACTTATGGCACCTGTCATCCTGCCCTTTTCGTCCACCAGCATGCGGGCCCCTGGCCTCCGGTACGACGAACCCTCTACATGAACAACGGTTGCCAGGGCCGTTTGCAGGCCCTGCAGTTGCGCTTCTTTGCAGGCAGCCACGATATCACTTATCTCCCTCGTCATTTTTTGTTTGCGTCGTTTAGAAAAAAGGCAACCCTGTGTTTGCTTTATGCCTCAATGAGTTTGTCGGGTGTGATGGGCAGCGACCGGATGCGTTTGCCGGTGGCATTGAAC
>QQTW01004391.1_pt1 | contig 10579 bp, 15 predicted proteins | sample 1904831 | NCBI WGS metagenome assembly QQTW01 (sample SAMN09435610, study PRJNA476489) | Subsurface metagenome, whole genome shotgun sequencing project.
TTGACGCCGACGAGGAGACAAGGCGGGAAAGGGTCGGCGTTTGTATACTATTGCGACAATGAAACCGTGGATGGCGTGGAGTTTCCCGCGTTTCCAAAATGCCTAGAAGACGACGAGAGACTGGTGGTGGCGGACATGAGTTCCAATTTCATCAGTCGGCGTGTCGACGTCAGCAAATACGCCGTTATCTTCGTCAGTCTCACCCATCGACCCTTCCACGTGTCACAACGTCCCACCCCAGCAAGCAGCTAACGTCCCAAACAGGGCGGCGCCCAGAAAAACATCGGCCTAACAGACCTGACCCTCGTCATCCTCCGCAAATCCCTCCTAACCACAACCCCACCCCTCACCTTCCTCCACGCCCTCGGCATCTGGTCACCGCCCATAATCTTCGACTACGCCACCATCGCCAAAAACAACTCCCTCTACAACACCCTGCCCATCTTCAGCGTCTGGATCGCCGGCGAAGTGATGCGCCGCATCCTGGACACCCACGAAGGCGGCTTAGCCGGCCAGGAAGCGGTCGCGAACGAAAAGGCCAAGATCATTTATGACATTCTGGATGCGTCGCCGGAGGTGTATCAGGTGGTGCCTGATCGGAGCGTGCGGAGTCGGATGAATATCTGTTTTAGGGTGAATGGTGGGGATGAGGGGAGGGAGAAGGCTTTCTTGAAGGGCGCGGAGGAGAGGGGTTTGCAGGGGCTTAAGGGCCATCGGAGTGTGGGGGGGATAAGGGCGAGTAATTATAACGCGGTGGAGGTGGGGAGCGTGAGGAAGTTGGCGAGTTATTTGGTGGATTTTGTGCAGGGGCCTATGACATAGTGTCTCTCAGGTATACGAAATGGGCGGCGAGAAGAGTGGAGGAATGATCGCTACGAGTAAATTTTGGGATTAGAAGGGTAGGTTTCTATTCAACATGAGATACCCTCATTTAGTATATATCTATGAGCAACGCCTGCTCAATTCAACGCCTTACCGCTGGTCATCTCATTCCTCATGCTTTCGATATCTGATTCTACAACACCTTCCTCGGATCCAAATTCCCAACACTCGCACTAACCGCCCTCCCATCAAACACAAACTCACTGATCAACTTGCCCGTCCCCGGCCCGTTCTGAATCCCCCAACACGTATGCCCCGCCGCCAACAACAACCCCCTCACACCCGTCTGCCCGATCAACGGCCCTCCACCCGCCGCATCCACATTCGGCAAATAACACGCCTGCCTCACCGTGACCTCACCATCTCTCAGCTCATCCGAGATAGAAGACACATAATCGACAATATCCTGACACCTCGCGTCATCCGTCTGCACCTCTGCCGTAGTCGCAGGCAAAGCGACAAGCGTATCGCCTTCGCCGCAGGCATAGACTTCGTTGTTGGGCCGGGCGTAGATTTCCGGCGTGACGGTTTTGGAATGCTTGCGCTTGGCGCGTGTGACTTCGTTGCTGCGGCCGGCGAAGGTGGAGGGAAGGCTGATTTCCGTGAAGAGGGCGTAGGCGGAAATGGGACGGGAGGGCCGGATTGTGACGCTGTGGGCGCGGAGGGCGGAGATAGGGGCTGGTGGGTAGATGGATTGAGTCCAGGGGCCGGCGGATATGATGACGTCTGTTGCGGGGATGGTGTGTGGTTCCGAGGTGGTTTTGTCCGTGTATGTGACGGATGTGACGGTGTTCGAGGATTGATTGATACTTGTGACGGAGCCGAGGATGATGTTGACTCCCTTTTCGGCCGCGAGGTCGGCCATGGAGGTGGTAAATTGGTAGGGGTGCACTTGGGCTGTGGTGTCTGGGCCTCCCATTTCGTCGTAGTCTTTTGCGCTTTCTGCGGCCACCCAATCCAGATCCTTGGGGATCCCGGCCGCTCTTAGTGTTCCAATAGCTTGCTTGTTGCGCTTCTGCAACGACACCGAGTCTTCCTTTTGTTTTATGACACCCACTCCATTCGAGGTGTTGAGCGCTCGTCCTTTTGCGGTGATCTGCCCGCAATGAATGCGTCTATAGCCCCATCGTGCATCTCCACCGTGTTGTTTGGCCAACTCTGCATGCAGTCGGTAGCTCAGGGGCACAATGTTACTCGGGTATGCCCATAGTGCTAGGAGACCTCCTGCTTTGCCAGATGCGCCGCCGGCGATTTTGCTGGCTTCGAGAAGTGTTATGTTATGGCGGGTAGAATCGTAAGAGGGATGCCGCGTGAGGTAGTATGCGGAAGTACATCCGATGATACCGCCACCTTTCAGACATGATCAGTCATCGCTCTGCTTCAGATGTTGCTTGGACTGCCTGTCGTCGTGGAGGGAAAGGTGGCGAACCGATGATGATAATGTCTTTCTTTTCCTCCGAGCTGGACATCGCACTGCCTTTCAATGTTCAAAATTCCGTCTGTGAATGGTGATGTTTTAGGTTGTTATGTTCAGAGGGGCAAAGTTCGGCAGATCTTTGAAGATGAGGAGCCCTCCCACTCCGGAACCATGCCAAAAGATTGTCCGGCTCGGGCCGCGATGGTTACATAGCTTGACATCATATGGTCCAAGGTCCCACCTTCAGAGCCTCGACACTCAAACTCACTTTCATCGATTCGAACTCTGACTACTGTGATGATAGACTGGCCGTTTCTAGCTGTACCACATGGATTGATAGGGGGGATATATGTGACATGGAGGGTATGAAGAGGGGCTTCACTGGGATTAATGTCTCAGTCTCTGGTGTGCAAAAAGGAAGAGAAAGAGTAAGTCAGTCGCAATCAAGAGATCTCATATGTTTCAATAATCCTTGTCACTTGCTAACAACGCAGATAGTTTCCACTGTGAGCATTGAACACAGTCTCGTTCCTGATGCCGGGTGTTAATATCAGCTGGTTAGGAAAGAGCACGCAGAATTGCCGAAGATCTCCCGCTGGAGAAATAATCTGGTAATACCGGTGCAGTTATATTGATTTGGTGCCTTACTGAACGGCGACACAACAGACCGCTCTTTCCCAACGGTTCAATCTGTATTTCGTTGCACATGTGGATGAGATATACGTTTACAAGCCCTCATTCCCGTCACAGGTTCTTCCCACCTCTCCAGAAACGATCCTGACTCTACCCGCTTCACAACCCAGCCTCCTGGGATACATCGATATTCGGCATCCTCATGCAGTGAACAATCTCTTGGTTGCCGACCTGGGTGAGGAAGAAATCATCGCCTGTGTATGCGATGATGGGGACGTCTTGGCATATCACACGCGCGCCGTATCTAACGCCGTCGAACGGCGGAGCACGCTCGATGCGATAGGCTACAGCGATGATTACAGTCCCAAGCCATTTTTCAATGAGAACGTTGGCTTGAGTGCCTGGGGTCTCGCGGTGCACAAAGCTGGCCGGATGATTGCGGTCAGCGCAAATACACATGAGATCACGGTTTTCGCTTTTGCGCTTTCTCCAGAGAACGCCGGTAGTGAAGACGATGAGCTCACGCACACCCGGAATGAGCCATTGGGACACTCCACCTGGATAAGTGACTCTGAGCGCCTTCAAGCAATTTCTCCTTCAGAACGTACCGACAATCTGCGAATCGTTCTGAGAGGACATAGAAACAATGTTCCGAACATTGCCTTGTGCAACACTGACCAGGATAGAGAAGGCCGCTGGTTGGTTAGCACTGACATTGATGGAGAGATGTTGGTTTGGGACATCTGGTCACGCAAAGAATTGAAACAACATCAGTTTGCAGCTCCAATTGCACACTCATCTTCTCCTGTTGTATTTAACAGTCGTGTTGGGTGGGTATCTTCTCTTCGGCTGTAAGTGCTCGGTTAACGGACCCTTAGCAGTCGGGGTTGGGGCGTAATGTGCCTCGACACTCATGCCTTCAGACTTACCCAGAGCTCTCGCGAGGCTTTTGGTTGTGCCCCAGAATGCCGACGGGGACTTGCGGACATCTCTGCCACCCGTTCTGATGTACCGGATGCCTCTATCTGGCATTCTGGCTTCTCCAGGCATTCAATTCCCCTGTCAGCGGTAGAAGCAGGGGACGACGATGATGATCAAGACGATCCATACATGGACGACTCTGACGAACTGGATGAAGACGTTGATGAATCAGAGTTGTTCGATTACACAGATGAGGAAGCTGGGGATGATGACTCCGAAACCTACGCTGTAGAAGCCGAGGAAGGCCACCACACGGGTGTTCAACCCCCAACAGAGCCGCATACAGCTCAGTCAAGTTTGCATCCCTTATCACTCAATCCCAATGTCACTGTTCAATTCGAGACATCTCCTCGCAGGGTCCCTGTCAGGCAAATGATGGACCGAGCAAGGACGGAGTTGGCCGTTCGTGATAAATTCTCAGAATCCAAACAGCCAAGCTTTGCAGTCATCCATACGTCGGAGACCAACATCCGATTCCTTCAAGATGCCATGAAAGATCCCACCGTAATCTTCCGCCATCCCCTGATTCAAAATCTGCCTCCTAACCTTCAGGCGCTGGCCCGATTTGACCGTCTCAATATGCTTGCTCAAATACCAGAGCTCGGTGTTGTTGCCATTGCAACCCAAACGGGAAGAGTAGGATTGCTAGCTTTGACTCGGATGCCGTCGAGCAAACAACTGGCCTTTCGATTGGATGCAATCGTTCCCTTCGAGTCACAAGAGCTTGAAGGGTGTCGGCCAGATGCACCTTTGCTTGGCATGGCACTTGGCCCAATCCAGGGCCGGGAACTGTCGTCCGAAGATGCAGGGAGTGATAATCCCAGTGTTGATGGACAAAGTGAGATGTGGCGAGGCGTCGAGTGCTCACGGCGTTATCGGTTGATGTTGACATATTATGACCATACTGTTCTCAGCTATGAGATCGATCGGACAACCACTGCACGGAGCGGCATGAAGGATGAACTACTGGTCTTTTAAACGCGCATTGGTCCGAAGCTTCAGCTGTACCAATGAACATCTTAGGGCTTGCACAGGGAAAAAAGGACTGTCCTGAAACCATATGTCAGACGATAATGGATGAAGGTATTCTCAGGCCCTACCCCAAACATCGAGTGGCGGATTATTCTGACCTTTGGCTAGAATTTCAAGAGCTAGTGATGTCACGAGTTAGAAAGGCTATCCAGCACAGACACAATCTAATGTCGCTGGCTTACAGCGGTCAATGGTATTGTTGAGTGATATTTGCAAGGCACGAACGGATCGACGGTGTGCTGCCAAGTGCCCTTGGTCCACCGTAAACGCTTGTTGCATAATCGACGGCAAATGAATTGTTCTAAATGTCACTGGCTGCAAATGTCCAGTTGTGTAGCTTCGTAATAGCCTTGAAGGACATCAGATTATCGCCTTTCTTTTATGTACGGAGGTGAGCTTCGGATCTGGCATTGAATCTAAGTCTCGTTATCGGTTCTTCTTGTTGATACCGTTGGCCGCAGCCTGCTTCCTCCTCCTTCGTGCTTCCCATCTTTCCCAGCCAGCATCAACTAAGTCCTCGCCAATGACCAAGTCTCTCAATCTTAACAACCGCGCCCCGCTCGTATCGAGAACCCATTCAATCCAGCCATACCGTCGCAAGCACGCTACGACGCCAAACCATGCAACGGCTGACACGATTCCGGCGGCACTACCAACAAGGACTTGTTTCTGTGTATGGTAATTCAAATAGATCCGACTGGCCGCGACAGCCATAGCGCAAAGCACGGCAATCGTGGAGAGAAGCAATCTCTCCGAAAAAGAGGCAGGCGTATGCGTTGCGGACGGGTGAGGCACATGCCGAATGAGAAGGAAGAGAGTCAAGGATATCGAGAAGTAGGCTACAAATTGAGCGTGGGAGGATGGCATTCCATAGCCCTTGCCATACATCTCTGCATCATCTCAGCAAACATCACACAATGGTTCATGCACGAGATATACGTTTTGGTCTCTCCTCCTTGATCCATCGCTTGAGAAGGAAATTAAGAGCTTCACAGCCCATTTGGCCGGCAAACATGAGTATAATCTCTATCTCCCGGGTCGCCCATATCAATGTGATGTAGACCACACAGAGACCTTGGGGTACCAGGGCGAGCCATGCGCAGAAGTATGAGATGGGGTCGTCGGGGTTCTGGTTGAGGCAGAAGTCAGGCTATTAGCAAAATAGAGAACTTGCGTCTTTGCGACGCAATGATCGATGTCCCTACATAATGCACATGCGTGAGCGACAACGATGCCAGCGGTGCCTGCTCCATTATCACTGTTGTCGTGTAGCTCGTGCTCGGTGTAAACAAGCATCAGCCACTGTAGCGAATCGACCAAGACCAAACGGCGGGGATTAGTTAGGGTACAGCGCCGCTTTTTCAGCCCCTCCCGAAGCAAAGGGCGGCTCTCCAAAACTTTCGATAACGCGCCTGGGTCCGAAGCGATGACTCTAAGGTACTCCTCCACCATACATACATTGCACGAGAAAATTTCCTCTAATTATTCAGACTTCATTTTCATAATCTCTTAAAGATAACATAGCTTAACCTCGACTCTCTGTGACTCCTCTTAGCTGAGCGAGTCTGCTTGCGCTCATTGCAACATTACCGCCACCATAAGAACCAACCATGATAGATGACCCTGAGGCGCTGGAAGACGAACGTGCAGTCGAGCTGTCCTCTATTGCTGCTATCTTTCCTGAGCTTGTCATCGACTCCGTAGATTTCTCTCGCGCTTCCATCGACATACCAGTCTCGCCTGCGCAACCTCTAACGGTTCTTTTTCCTCCCCTCGCTGGGGGTGCTCCACCAGATGATTTACCAACGCCACCGCACTCTGACCGAGTCAGTGGTAGTGGCTTGGTAGAGGGTGACGAGCGGACGCAGGCTGCTCCGAAACTGGACGTCGCCAAAGACATCCAACACCTTTCACATTTACCGCCTCTCTCGCTTGACATCCAACTGCCAGTTGGGTATCCAGCGGAGAGTCCTCCCGTCTTTCATCTTTCGACAAGCCCACCTTGGCTGCCGACGACGGTCTTGGAACAATTGAAGGACCGTGGAGACAAGCTCTGGGAGGATGTCGGCAGAAGCCAGGTGGTTTTCGACTACATTGATCACTTGCAGCAAGCTGCGGAGCAAGGATTTGGTCTTACGGACATAACGAAGATTGCTCAAGAATTCAAAATACCCTTGCTGGACTTCGACAGCACGACGAAACGTCAGAAGTTTGAGCAAGAAACTTTCGATTGTGGCATCTGTTTAGGTAAACCTTGCCCAGTTGGTCTCACTTCTGGCTCTAAGACCATTACTTACTCGGATTAGAACCCAAGAAAGGCTCAGCGTGTCATCGTATGCTGTCATGCGGGCACGTCTTCTGCGTCAGCTGTCTTCAAGACTTCTATAATACGTGCATTACGGAAGGTGACATCACACAAGTCAAATGCCTTACGCCCAACTGTGCAAAGGATTTCAATGGAACGCCTCTCCCAAAAATTGGAAGCGTTATCCCTCGAGGGAAGGGAAAGAAGGGACAAGATCGAACACTCAGCCCGAACGAACTATTACAGATCCCTCTTGACCAAGAGACCGTGCAGCGATACGTGAAACTAAAGCGAAAGAAGAAGTTAGAATCCGACCGGACCACGGTGTACTGTCCAAGACAGTGGTGTCAAGGTCCAGCACGCTCGAACAAATGTCCAAAGCCCGATGAGGATGACATCGGTGCCGAGACAGCTTCAGAAGATGAAGAAGAGCAACAGCAATATGATCCGAATGCTAATGACGAAACACTGCCCCCGCCCAGCGAGCGCCTTGCCGTTTGTGAAGACTGCTCCTTTGCATTCTGCAAGGTCTGCAAATCTGGCTGGCATGGGGAATTTGCGCGCTGTTTCCCTCGCAAGAAGTACGAACTGACTGCAGAAGAGAAAGCGTCAGTAGAGTACATGAGACTACACACATCACCATGTCCTACGTGCATGGCACCATGTCAGAAGACGATGGGATGCAACCACATGATTTGCTTCAAATGCAACACGCACTTTTGCTACTTGTGTAGCGCATGGCTGAATTCGGAAAATCCTTACACTCATTTCAATACGACGAAGTCGTCCTGCTATATGAGATTGTGGGAGTTAGAAGCTGGCGATGGTGGTGAAGATGTCGGACTTGGCTTTGGCGGAGGTCCTCAGAATGGCAATCAACTACACGAGGTTTTGTTGCCCTGGGACGACGATTCCAGTGAGTCTGACAGTGATGACGAGCCGCCGCCACCTGCGCCTCAAGCACCAGTAGCTGCTCTGGTACCGCGCGTCATGTTACCACCAGCAGTCAATCCACCTGCGCAAGCAGCACCTCCGGCAGTACGGGTGCAAGCGCCGAATATTCGTGGGGTTGCTCGTCGTGTTAACCCCGAGCCCAGAGTCGTGCGGCGTCGGCCAGCTGGTGTGGGTGTTGTGCCTGGAGCTGGTGGTGGCGGCGGTGGTGGTCGTAACGTCGATGTGCGCGGACCAGCCAGGCAAGGGTTGCAACGGTTTCTAGAAATGGTCGAGAATGATGAAGAGGATGAATGGGACAGCGATGAGCTGGACGACGATGATGACCAAAGCGGGGGAGGGAACTGGGAGATACCAATTCGGTAGCATCTGTCGTTCAGGATCGACTATTCTCCAGTTTCTAAGACCGAGCATAATGCAAAGGAGTTTAGCAGCATTAACAGAGGAACCTGCACGGCATCTGGAGTTGATGGCGCGTGTCACATGCCTGGAATCTACCATAATGCATATTGTGTACATTACGGTCAAGTCAACGTATCTATACAAAGACTATCTAGCCTTATTCAATGGACTCATCTCTCACAATCGGGGGCGTGGAGACTCTGTGTTGTGAATATATTGCCAGTATAATCCTCTACAAATGCGGTCCGCAAACTAGCCCGCCCCTTGTCACCGAAGCTCGGGCCACCTGGATTACCTAAGCTTCAATGTTCACAATGTGTCCCCAGAGAGTAGTTACCATGTCTTCAAGTATTCCAGATGCGGTCTTGAAGTTTCTGTCACTCGTTGGAGCTTCTTGATCTGTCCTTCGTTCCTTCGTCGTTATGTTCAGCTTGTTGCAACTTTTCTGGCTTGTCGCAAGCTTCCTTTTCTTACCATTCTCCGACAACGCCGGGGCGTCGAGAAATGATGAATCTATTTTAATACAGGAAACAGCAAGGTCATCAAATGAGTCGCTGCTATGGGGACCGTACAGACCGAATCTCTATTTCGGTGTCCGTCCCAGAATACCCAAGAGCTTGCTTACAGGATTGCTGTGGGCGAAGGTGGAGGACTATGCGACAGTGCAGAACAGTACGTTGCGCCCAGAAACAGTCAAGCTTGTTGCGAGTTTGATTGTAGCTTTACATCCTAGAAAGACTTGTATTTCATGAGCTGATGTTCACAGACTTCCGTCACACATGCGAACAGCACGAGGGCATGGCCGGTTACGGCTGGGACGAGTATGACGTACGAGATGGCGGGCGCCAGACCATACACGATGCCGGTAATAACATCGACATAACGACGGAGTTTGTCAAAATACCTGGTGGTACACACGGCGGTAACTGGGGTGTGCGCATAAAAGGCGCACCCCGCGATGATGCACATCCAAACCTCAAGACGACAATCATATTCTATACAGCTATGGAGGGACTGGGAAGCTTAGAGGTGGCAAACGAGAGGGATCCTTTAGGAGTGGAAGGGACAGTCACTATCAAGGGGCAAACCTCTGAGTTGGGGGACTTCAACATTGATATCACCGAGGGTCCCGGAAGCAATAGGCATCCACCATCGACACACCCGAGTTATCAAGATAAACCGCTAGATCGGACCATGGTGGCAAGTTTTCGAGTGCCTGAAGAAGCACTCTGGCAGACGAAGCGTATGTCCGAGCGTCACATTGCAAGATTGTGGTTCGTGGAAAACTCGGTTAGCTAACGAGCTGGTCTGCGCGAAGCCCTGCTATTCACGCATCTGAAGAGTGAGATCGATAGCTATGTCGAAAGGTTTGGGAATGACAATAGCCCTCCACCATGGCAGTTGTTCACCATCGCCAACGATCCAAAGGCCGGGAACCTGCATTTGGTGCAGAAGGTTTTTCAGGGACCTTTTGAAGTAAGGTACGCTACGAACGTAAACGAAGATTCAACTGACGCGATAGCTAGTTTGATGTCGCTTTTTCCTCCGGATCGTCTTCTAAACCTGTAACCTGTGAGGGTCCTCTTTGCAATTTTATGACTCCAGCTGATCCATGTTTAAGCGGACGACTTGACAGAAGGGATCAAGGCTGTAACAGAATCATTCTCCGGGCGTTTCTCAAAGTTACTTTCCCCAAAGACTCCTTTCACAAGCTCAAAATACCGTACGTTCTCTCGGGCTATGCTATCGAATCTAGCAGGGGGCATAGGTTACTTCTACGGCGATTCAGTCGTAGACAGGTCTTATGCTCCGGAGTACGAAGAAGAGAACGAGGGCTTCTGGCAAGAAACAGCAGAAGCTAGATCTCGGGCCAGCCTAAAGGTCGAGGGGCCATCTGAACTCTACACCAGCATCCCATCTAGGCCTTTTTTCCCGCGAGGATTCTTGTGGGATGAAGGGTTTCACCTGTTACCAAT
>QQTW01004392.1_pt1 | contig 10579 bp, 10 predicted proteins | sample 1904831 | NCBI WGS metagenome assembly QQTW01 (sample SAMN09435610, study PRJNA476489) | Subsurface metagenome, whole genome shotgun sequencing project.
GGTGATGTTGTACAAGTGGTTGAACAAACTAACTTAGCTCGGCAAAAATGGCTATTGTTAAAAGTCTGCAACACTACCACGCAAGTAGCAGCTTTGAGTGGGTGGATACCAGAAATTGAACTTGTATCCGTTATCGAACAAGCTCCAGCTAGTACCTGTTTTGCTGCTACTACTCAGCCCATACCCGCTAATAAGCCTAGTGTAAATAGGTAGTGATTGTTCAGTGTCTACTTAACCAATAATTAGAGAGATGGCGATCGCGCTTTTGAGACAATATTAAGATATCTTTGCCTGGCTAAAATCTATGGATTCATCTCATTCTACTGATAAATTTCCCTTTCCCCGCCCCATACATCAAGCTTTATTTGCCAAGACTTTTCACTGGGTTAACTTAATTAGCTTAGTTCTAATGATGACAAGCGGATTGCAAATTTATAACGCTAATCCAGTGTTTGGCGGGCGCGGTGGCTTGCAAATTCCGCCAATATTTGCCCTTGGTGGTTGGTTGGCGGGGGGTAGACATTGGCATTTTGCCGCTATGTGGTTATTTGCCCTAAATCTATTGTTTTATGGAATTTATATTGCTGTCACTCGACGCTGGAAGCACAGATTTGTTAGCGGCAAAGATGTTAAGGTTTTGCAAGTAGGTCATAATCAAAAAAGAAAAAACTACGCTTGGCATCGCTTGGCATACACAGCAATTATTCCGATTTTGTTACTTGCTGTATTTAGTGGTGTGGGGATGTATAAGCCTGCTCAGTTTTACTGGATTGTTGACTGTTTTGGCGATTGGCAAGCCTTACGGATTGTGCATTTTGTTACTGTACCGATAGTAATTATTTTTGCTATAGTTCACTCGCTGCTAGGACTGAAAGTTGGCGGTTCGCGTTTACAAGAATCAATGTTTTGGTAGTATTTTATGGAACCGATGCAACGCGATCGCGTATTATTACGTCGCCGTTTTTTACAGTTATCAGGTTTTTCTAGCCTTAGCTTATTGTTGAGTGGGTGTGGAATTAGATTATTTGAGGAAGTTGTCGGACAAGCTTTTGAACCTCTAAATCAAAGATTAGAAGAATTATTATTAAATCCACAAAAACCCGTACCAGAATTTAGTAGTAGTGCAATCGAGCCGGATGCTTTGATTGTTAATAGTTTTGATTTTACGCCTAAAATCGATCCAGTAAAGTTTAGGTTATTAGTTGAAGGCGATATTAATAATCCCCTAAGCTTGAGCATGGCAGATATTCAACAAATGCCCCATACATCAATGACAATTCGTCATGTCTGCGTTGAAGGATGGGCGGCAATTGTTCAATGGGGAGGGTTACAATTGCGAGATATTGTTGCTCTTGCTAAGCCAAAAAAAAACGTCCGCTACGTCTATTTTGAATCAGCAGATGGTTATTACGAAAGCTGGGATATAGCTTCGGCTTTGCATCCTCAAACCTTGATGGCATACGAAAAAAACGGTCAGCCTTTACCAATAGTTAATGGTGCGCCTTTGCGTTTAGCCTCGCCAATTAAACTTGGATACAAACAAAGTAAGTGGGTTACACGTATTCTTTTACTAGAAAACTTTTTACCAATTAAAGGTTATTGGGAAGACCAAGGTTATGAATGGTTTGCGGGACTGTAATAAAATATAATAAAATTTTTGCTCATAGTTAAATCATGCAATCTACAGAGGGCTTTCAACAGCAAGTATTAAATAAACTTGATAAATTGGATAGAGAAATTCAATCTTTAGACCTTAAACAGTTAGAAAGTAACACTAAAATAGATGCCTACCAAAAAGCTTCTAATCAAGTAGTAAACTTGGCTTTTGCTTTAATCTCTGCTGCTACAGTTACAGTTATTATCTCCGCAGTATTCCAAAGATAGGAACATTGCACCTATTTATAAATTTCATACCTGCTACGGACGACATAAGCAACTAAAAACTGCTGCACTAAAGTAGGATGTTACCAATTCTCAGCAATGACAGACCAGGTTTTAATTCTTGGCGGTCGGGGACGGATTGGCAGCAGTGTGGCTCAAGACATTGCTACCCATACGCGATCGCTTATTACAATTACGAGCCGCAACCCAACGGCTGGGGAGGCGGTTAGCGCCCAACTTGGCGATCGGGTTCAATTTTTGGCTATGGACTTGGCAGATACAACTAATCTCAAAAATGCGATCGCATCTGCTAATCTTGTCATCCATTGTGCGGGACCTTTTCACTACCGCGATGCTCAAGTGCTGCAATTATGTATTGAGCAAGGAGTGAACTATCTAGATGTCAGCGATCATCCTTCTTTTACTCGTAAGGCTTTGGCTTATCGCGCTCAAGCTGAAACTGCGGGAGTAACGGCAATTGTTAATACAGGAATTTTCCCTGGTATTTCTAACAGCATGGTGCGCCAGTGCGTAGAACAGTTAGATACACCCGAACGCATCCACCTGAGTTACTTAGTATCGGGTTCGGGGGGTGCGGGAGTAACGGTAATGCGGACTACGTTTTTGGGCTTACAACACCCCTTTGAAGCGCTGATTGATGGGAAATGGCAAGAAATAAAGCCTTATAGCGATCGCGAAATTGTTGAGTTCCCCTCTCCTTACGGTAAAGCGGGGGTTTACTGGTTTGATATGCCCGAAGCTTTTACCTTACCTGAAACTTTCCCTGTCAAAACTGTAATTACTAAGTTTGGCTCGGTTCCCGATTTTTACAATCACCTCACTTGGATCGCCGCCCACTGGTTTCCCAAAAAACTGATGAGGCAACGCAGTGCCGTAGAATTTTTAGCTCGTGTCAGCCACTTGATGACCGATGTAACCAATCCTTTTAGCGGTATTGGGGTGGCAGTGCGATCACAGGTTACAGGACGCAAGGAAGGGCAAAATGTGGGGTATTGCGCGACATTGGTACATGATAATGCCGCGATCGCCTCTGGTTGCGGTACGGGGAGTATTGCTCAATTGTTACTAGAAAAAAAACTTGAAAAGCCTGGAGTGTGGGCAGTAGAACAAGCTTTACCAACGGATTTATTTGAGCAAACTTTAGCTAGTCGTGGCTTAAGTATTCAACAAGAATGGTTGCCGTAAAGCTATCAATATATCCTGCGACAGAAGGCACGGGTTAAGCCGTAAAAGTAGGATGCGTCTGGTAATGATAAATAGAGATCGTTTTATGCAAGGCTTACTAAAATCATTGGCTCAAAAAGTTGTTATTTTGGGGTTGATGTTCTTAATTGTGTTTTCGAGTGTAGCTCCAAGTTACGCCATAACTGCCTCTAGAGATAAATTGACAAGCCAAGACAAAATTGATCGCGCTTATCAATTTAGAGAAGGTGCAGGAATTTTAGAAGAAGAAAAGCAAGAATCTTCTAGTGCTAGTCAAGTTTTTAAGCCTGAAGATAAAGCAAATCTCAAAAGTGTCAAAAAGTCTCAAGCTACAGATTCAGAAAAAAGCTTGGTGGAGCAAGGCAAAGACTTACTAGAAAAAGTAACAGGTAAGTAGAAATAGCTATTTTCCCAAGAGACGTTCTCAAAAACGTCTCTGCGGTCATTACATATTAAAACCTACCAACCGTCTTGTAGTACGGGCGAGATGCCTGTACTAATGAATGTATGGAGTAGGAATATTTAATATGAATCCAAAGATTATTGTGCTTGATGACGATCCTACAGGTTCGCAGACAGTCCACAGTTGCTTGCTATTAACAGTTTGGGATATAGATACGCTGCGCTTAGGACTGGCTGACGAGTCCCCGATATTCTTTGTTTTAACAAATACTCGCAGTCTTCCTCCAGAGCAAGCTGCGACAGTAACTAGGGAAGTTTGCCAAAATCTCAAAAGTGCGATCGCCTCAGTAAACTTGCAAGATTATTTAATTGTCAGTCGCTCTGATTCTACTTTGCGCGGACATTACCCGATTGAAACCGATGTAATTGCCGAAGAATTGGGTGGCTTTGACGCTCATTTTCTAGTTCCAGCTTTCTTTGAAGGCGGGCGAGTAACTATTGATAGCGTGCATTATTTAATTGTAGATGGCGTACCTATACCCGTACATGAAACGGAATTTGCCCGCGATTCAGTGTTTGGTTACAGTTACAGCTACTTACCCGATTATGTTGCCGAAAAAACTCACGGGCGTATTCCCGCCAATACCGTAGAAAGATTTTTGCTTGTAGGTATTCGCACAGGTTTTGATATTACCGGGAAGCGTTCTACTTTAGAAAGCTTGATGAAACTTACAGATAATAAATGTGTAGTTGTAGATGGCGAAGTTCAAGAAGATCTAAATATCTTTGCCAAAGAAGTCCTCGCCGCCGCCAGCAACGGTAAACGCTTTTTGTTTCGTAGCGCTGCTAGTATTTTGACGGCTTTAGCAAATTTGCCACCCCAAAGCGTACCCGCCGAAGAAATGTCTCAGTACGTGCGAGAAGGTAAACCAGGCGCATTTATAGTCGGCTCTCACGTCAAAAAAACTACCGAACAGTTGCAAGCATTACTTAAAGAAACTGGAATAGTCGGCATTGAACTAGATGTTGCTCAATTGCTTGATAATTCTGTAGAGCGATCGCATTCCTTGCTTACTCAAACTTTAGCAAAAGTCCAAACCGTACACGCTGAGAATAAAACTCCTGTGATTTACACTAGCCGCCAAGAATTAGCTTTTGCCGACGTGCAGGCGCGATTGCAGTTTGGCGCAGATGTTTCGGCTTTGCTCATGGATATTGTGCGTGGTTTACCTAGCGATATTGGTTTTTTGGTCAGTAAAGGCGGTATTACTTCTAACGATGTCTTGAGTACGGGTTTAGCTCTAACTTCAGCGCGGTTGTTAGGTCAGATTTTGGCTGGTTGCTCGATGGTAGTTACTCCTAAAAGTCATCCTCAGTTTCCCAATCTACCTGTAGTGTTATTTCCGGGAAATGTAGGAGATACCAACGCATTGGTGACAATCTACCATCGGTTAACAAGCATGAAAAAATTATCATAGCTTGCCTATGGTCATTCCAGGCTAATAATTAAAGTCGGCTAAAGCCGACTTACAAATTCTTGATGTATGGGTTTAATAGTAAGACAAAGAGGCAAGAATAATTTCTCACCTCCTGTATAATTATTTACGTGGCGACTGAGCTACAGAATTATTAGATAGGATAGCGATCGCTCTTGTATATTGAGGGTCGTTTTTAGTCCCAACTAATGTGGGGTTAGAACCCAATGTTTGTGCTTGGGCTTCTGTAAGATCAATTTTGATATTTGGGGTAATTCCCTTGTGGCTGATATCTGTACCCTTGGGAGTATAGTAGTGAGCAATAGTTACAGCTACACCCGATCCATCAGAAAGTGAATGTACTGACTGAACTAACGCTTTACCAAAAGTCTGGCTACCAACGACAATTGCTCGATTGTTGTCTTGCAACGCTCCAGCCAAAATTTCACTAGCACTTGCAGAATTACCATCTACTAATACTGCTAAAGGTAACTTAGTTAGGGCGGTGCGATTTGCTGCTGGTTCTTCGCTACCACCTGCGCGATCTACAGTACGGACAATTGCCCCACTATCTAGCCACATCCGCGCAATCTCGATACTCGAATTTAACAAGCCGCCCGGATTACCGCGCAAATCTAAGACGTAAGCATCGACTTGTTTGCTGTCCAAGTCTTTAATTGCTCGTTGCATTTGCTCGGCAGCATGAGAGCTAAATTCTCTTAAGCTGATGTAGCCTACTTTCCGTTTGCCTTCTTGCTTAAGAGTGTAACGCACGGTTGGGACTTCAATCGTGGCGCGGGTTAGCTTGAGATCGAAAGCTTGTCGTCCAGAGCGTCCAATTTTTAGGGTAATGAGACTTCCAGCTTTACCACGAATTAGACTAGAGGCTTGTTGTACATCTAGCCCTGTGGTAGGTTTGCCGTTAATAGCTAAAATTTCATCTCCAGACTTGATACCTGCTTTCAGTGCTGGAGAAGACTCAATTGCTTCCACCACCGTAAGCTTATTCGTTTTTTCATTTAGTTCCAAGCGAATCCCTACCCCAGAGAGTTCTCCAGAAGTTTGGTCAGTTAGCGCTGCGTACTGTTGGGGATCGAGAAAGCGCGTGTAGGGATCGTTTAGTTTTTCTAGAGCTTGCTTAACTGCCGCATAAGCTTGTTCGCGGGAAGTATAGTTACGGCTTAACAAGTCTTGGCGGACGGCTTGCCAATTAGTTTTGTTAAACGTGCCATCTACATATTCGCTATTGACCAGTTGCCAGACTTCATCGACCAAAATTTTGGGGTTGTTGTCTTGCAAAGAAGTCTGAATCGAACGACTCCAAACAGGAGCATACACAGATAGGGTTGCTGTAGTTGCGATCGCTCCGCTAAACAAAGCGATTTTGAGTGGTGAGAAGCGTCTTGATGGTTGGTGCATTGAAATTGGCGCTTTTTTTGGAGGAAAGGATGTGGAAAGCCGATTCACCCAGGCATTGATTACCACGACTTAATTGTGGTGGTATTTGTATCGAATATACACCCGACTAGCGGTTTTGTGGGGGAAAGAAGTGTTAAAGCTCTATTTTAACAATTAATTATTACTACCATAATCGAACTATTTGAATTTGGTAGGGGCAATCTTCAGCCAGTTTTGTTAGTGTCCTAAGTAAATTATAGAACTTTACAATTTATTTACAAGTTTTCTTACAGATGACTCATTTAGCGGCTAATTTTTATCTACTTTTAGCCAAGCAAAGATTTGGGCGGCGGTAAGCTCTAAATTAATTTCTGGTAATGTGGGAACTTGGACTTCGCTTCTATAGATATTAGGTTCTTGTTGGGCGGCAAAAGTTAAAATAGAGCGATCGTCTGGATCTACAAGCCAGCCTAATTTGCAACCATGATGCAGGCAATGTAGGAGGTTATCAATGACGCGAGTTGCTTTTTGGTCTGGTGAAAGAATTTCAATTGCCCAATCTGGCGCTTCAAGAAAATTATCTTCTGGTTCTCCAGTATCATTAACCTGTATGCGATTCCAAGCAATTACAGCAACATCAGGCACAACAGAGCGTCCCCCAAATGTACATCGCAATTCTGGTAAAGCGGTGTAATTGTCGTTACTTGTATCAATGGCAATTAATAAGCGCTTTTGCAAAATAGAGTGTCGGAATTTAGGCATTGGCTTTTGAATTGCCACCCCATCAGCATATTCCCATGCTGGCGACTCATCTAAGTATGGCAGCCTTAGAAATTCATCAAGGGCAATTTTTTGCGTCAGTGCAGCACTCATTTTATATTTAGATGAAGCTTCATTCGTTTTTAGTATAACGACAAGCACCTAGGGAATTTTATTGCTGATATGGGCAGCATCGGTAGAAAGAGAGAGATTTCATTCAACTTCTTCTACTAACAACCATTTTCCTGAGTAGTTGAGAGTTCCCAAAACTTTGAGAGGTTGATTATCAGTGCATATTTGTAATTGGTCGTGGATGTGCGATCGCAATGTTACTAATTGCCATGTCTGCACTGATTCCGTTAAGGTAAGCGTATAATCTTGTTCGCCATGACAGTTAAAGATGCCCTCAAAGACGCGAGAATTAGGTGCTAATGGTGGTGAGGCATTTTGAGTACAAGGGCAGTTGCCGCTAACGGGATAAGCTTCAAGATGCTCTAAATAATAGTTCTGCCAGTACAACCAATCGGGATGAGAGGGCGGCAAATTAAACAAGGGAATGATAGAAGTTTTAGCTTGCAATAAGGCGTTTTGCAGCTTGCTTACGGGTAAATCTCGTGGTTGACAGCCCAACCTTACACATAGCGCCGCCGCCATTCCCGCAGCTTGCCCAATATTCATGACTACGGGTTGCAACCTAGTTGCACCATTGGCAATGTGAGAAACAGAGATATTTTTTTCACACACCAATAAACCATCGGTTTGTACTGGTACAAGGCAACTATAAGGAATAGTAAAGGGTGTACCCGTCGGGCGACCTCCCCAACGGATCGATTTAGGCTGGAGAGGATAGTTGTCGCCGGGGTAATGATGATCGTTGGCGTAATTGCCTATAGCAATACTATCCGGCTGCAATTGGGCAACATTTCCGCCAGGAATAGGTAATATATTTTGCTCCGTCACGGTAGTTATTCCTACTAGGCGGCGACTTTCGCGGTAGTAAGGATGTAGTGCATACGCACCGCCGCCCAGGGATGAAGAAGATGACGGAAAGATATTCGTTGCAAGCCCGTATTTGCGCCCGAATTGAGTTTGAATAAAATGGGCAAATCCTTGAGTATGCCAGAAGCTTTGTTGCAGAAATTGTTGCTTTGATGTTTCTGATTCAACCAGACGTTGTACGCCCTCAGCATAATCATTACCATGCTGCGGCCAGTTAATCATAAATAGATTTTCTGGCAACCGTCCGTAGTTTAAAAATTCTGTTTGCCCGTAGTTTGCCCAAGCATTAGTAAACTGTGTGGGAAAGGAATTTGGGGGTGCGGGAATTTGTGGCGCGACTTCACTATCCAATTCTTGCATAATTACTACCCAAGTAGGCGCTTGAATTGGGTAAGTTTTAGTCAATTCATTTTCTGCAACTGGCGCACTAATTTCGCCCCATTGGGCTTGTAATTCCCAACCCCAACGATAGGGAATTTCAGCTAATGCAAGCAAGTCTCCAAGTTCTGTCGCATCTAAGGTAATCTTGGCTTTAACTGTAAAATTGGCAAATCTTACCCCAGTAATTGCATTACCATCCTTCACAACTTCTAAAGGTACGCTTCCCGCAATCCAACATAAATTTGGTAATTCTTTTACCCAATCTGCAAATATTTCTGCACCCAAACGGGGATTGTAGCTAAAAAAACTTACCCAACTATTATTTAATCCGCCTACTTGTCTGTGCTGCAATTGCTGTAAAAATTCACCCCAAAGCCCGATTTGAAAAGCTTGTAATTCGTTGCCATCAGGAGCCGCTACACCCGCCGAAGTTAGCATTCCGCCCAACCACTCAAATTCGCTGACAAGGATAGTTTTAGCACCCGCCCTTGCTGCTTGAATTGCTGCCGATGTACCGCCCGTACCGCCGCCGACCACTAAGACATCGCAGGAAATTAATTCATTATTAGACAAATTCATCGATATTTGTAGGCAATTGCGCTGTCAACACTTCGCTACCAGTGGCTGTAACTAATACATCATCTTCAATCCGAATCCCGCGCACGTCAGCAAACTTATCTAAGTGTTGCCAATTTACAACGTCTTTATACTTTGTTCGAGTCTCGGAGTTATTTAAAATTGCTGGTACTTGATAAAAACCAGGTTCAATTGTAACTACCATATTGGGACGTAGAGGACGATTTAAGCGTAAATAGCATAACCCAAAGCGATCGCTCCTATTTCTTCCAGTTTCGTAACCCGCAGTATCTCCCAAATCTTCCATATCGTGAACATCCAAACCCAACAAATGCCCCACACCATGGGGAAAAAACAGCGCGTGAGCATCCATTGCTACTAAATCCTCTATTTTTCCCCGTAAAATGCCCAAATATACCAATCCTTGAGCAATTATCGAAGCTGCCAGCAAATGAATTTCTTGATACTCCACCCCAGGGCAAATTGCCGCAATACAAGCATCGTGCGCCGCCACTACTATATCGTAAATATCTTTTTGAGTGGGAGAGAATTTACCCGATACCGCCCAAGTGCGCGTTACATCTGCCGCCCAGCCGTTGGCTGTTTCTGCCCCAACATCTGCTAATAACAAGTCTCCTGGGGATAATTCATTGTCATATTGATTATTGTGGAGAACTTCGCCACGCACCGTGACGATACTAGAATAAGCGCAAGTCATATTATGAGCTAATATAACTTGCTCCATCGCCGCGCGGACTTCTGCCTCGTTTTTGGCGCTTTTAGTGGCTACTATCCCTGCAAGGTGAGCTTTTACAGTTACTTTCGCCGCTTGTTTCATTTCTGCCAAAGCCGCATCATCGTGAGAAAGACGCAACTGTGCGATCGCCTGAGCTAACTTTAAATCAATACCCTCTAGACTAGCCTTACGTTGCAGCCATTTATCTTGTTGTTGCCTAGTAACAATATCCTGCACAGGAATTGTGGCAGTTTTATAGGTACTCAGCCTTAACTTTGCAAACGGGTAAGCAAAATCTGCGCCAATTCTTTCCGCAATTTCCTCACATTTTGGCGTTTCCCCATGCCATAGAGTATTACTACTAGGCAGATCGTCCATAAACAATTCTAAACTGCCATTTTCTAGCCTAATTGCCGCATTTTCTAGATTTAGCCCCGCAAAGTAGAGAAAATGGCTGCTGGCGCGAAAAGGAAAAGTATTAGCAGCAAAATTGCGCCCCATACTTTTGCCCGACCACAGAATAACCGGAAAATCGATTAGTTTAGCTAATTTTTGTCTGCGATCGCGTAAAGTATCTTTCAACATAATTACGGCTACTACAACACTTACTAACTAAACTAGGTCTTACCAGAGTTTAGCGGTTTACAGATTTAGTTGGCATCGCCCGCAAAGAGGTATATTGCTCAGGAACTTCCGTACCTAAAGATAAGACACTTTTGCAGGGGGTTTGGGCGGCATCTTTTCGGAG
>QQTW01004393.1_pt1 | contig 10579 bp, 12 predicted proteins | sample 1904831 | NCBI WGS metagenome assembly QQTW01 (sample SAMN09435610, study PRJNA476489) | Subsurface metagenome, whole genome shotgun sequencing project.
CGGATGACCCCGAACACATAACATGGCTCTATCAGAAGGCTCTAGCACGCGCGGAACAATTCAAGATCCCTGGCGTGACATACTCAATGACACAGGGCGTGGTGAAGAACATCATTCCAGCGATTGCTTCCACCAATGCAATCATCGCGGCCAGTTGCTGCAACGAAGCCTTTAAGATCGCCACTAGCTGCAATCCATACCTGGAGAATTACATGATGTATAGCGGCGACGACAGCGTTTACACCTATACTTTCACTCATGAGAAGAAGGACGACTGCCCTGTATGCGGAAACCTAGCAAGACCTCTGGAGGTGGATCCGAGGATGACGTTGCGAGATCTCATTGAGAGCCTTGGCGAGCGCGCTGAGGCGCAACTCAAGAAACCGACGCTTCGGACGGAACAGACATCGTTGTACTTCCAGTCGCCGCCCTCACTTGAAGAAAGGACTAGACCCAACTTATCGAAGAAGCTGCTGGAACTCGTCTCTGACGGCGAAGAGATTGCCGTATCCGATCCTGCCTACCAGATAAATTTCAGGTTTAAGCTTGCGTTCAAGACCTAACGGGCAATTGGGCATGTCGAAAGTGCTTTGGTGTTTTGGCAGATCTGGGTTTTGCATAGCGTCAGGTGTTATCAATCAATTACTCAGTGGATAACGAGTCTGGAGGGTTAGGCTCTCATTGTAGCTCTCAACAACTGGCAACAGCACGAGCTCCCAGCTCTCTAATCTGTGAACGCCATGCAATGCAGCCGCCATGCAAATGAATCCTCTCAGCCAGTTCTTCACCAATCATCTCATCATATTATCAAGACTTCTCTTCAGCCTGGTGCACTTCACCTTGAGCACCTTTACACTTTCCAAAAACAGCAGGTCGCTATCAAACTGCCCTGTACTTTCGACACTGAAAATGAAGTGGTCCCTCACTCTGCCCAGCTTGACCTTTCCCTCGAATTCTTCATGCCTCAAGCACTCCCTGCTGACTGTGTCCTTGAACGTGTCCCTCACCACCGCCTTCTTCTCGCCCTCGTGCCCTTCAAAGCCACTGCCTTCCTTACTGGCTTCCTCGGCAGTCACGTCCTCCAGCTCAATCACACCCTTTGGAAAGCAGCGCGCGAATTTGCGCGCATCTTTGCCGATAATAGGTTTCGTAAGCGTGATGGTGGGTAGAAGTCGATACGAAGCCGTTGCCACAGGCGAGAACTTGGCGTGATCCGCCCCGATCCCTTTGATGCAGTGCATCTCGATGTCGAGACTCTGGCCAGGCCGGAGCTTTGCGAGCAAAATGTCCGGGTTGACCGGTCCGATCGAACCGTCGGGTTCGGGAAAGAACTGCGATTGTCGACCGGCGGGGTAGAATTTCAGGGACGAGGCATAAACATGTGCGTTGTGGTACAGTTTGGTAGGATCGGTCTCGTTCTTCGCGGCCTTTTCGTTGCGTGTGCAATCGACTTCCAGCTTCAGGACCACGGTATTGTAGTCGCTTGCCGCCGACCCCTCGGGATCCTCCTCCGTTGGCTTCTTGAACCATCTCAGCCAGTTCAACCCCTCGACGCTGCCTTTCAGGGGAACGAGACCGAGCCGATGCGCGAGCACTTCGTCCTGGATGATGGATGTGTTGTTGTGGATGTAGACGAATTCGATGGCGAGGGTGGGGATTTCGGCGATCAGGATGCGGCGGAAGGCATTGGCGATGGAGGCGTCAATGCCAATGAGGGAGAAGCAGCTGTCGAATTGTTCGTTTTTGTGGAATTGGACTTGTAGGTTCTGGGAGGCGTTAGTTTGGCGGAAGGAGTGCTATGGGCTTTCAATGTGAATTCGTTCATACCTTTTTGAATTCCTGAAGACTCCATTGGTGGTCTTCGCCAGGGTAATGACCGGGGAAATCGGTTGAAGTGACATGCGTGACCGTTTCTGCGTTTATGCCAACGGTCTTATTTCAACAACAAGTGAGCGTGGGGACAGCAAACCGCAGGGAATGGCTGCATACCTTTCGGCGATCCAGTTCACCCTGTGAAACCGCCACCGGAGCCATGGTGTTTGTTGAGAATGGTGGCTGCGACAATATCTCTTCCAAACGTGTTAAAACAAAAGGTCGAAAGTAGTTCTAGCGTAGGGCGCTAATTTGGGGCCATCATCGACCTCATCGTTCGGATTGTGCGGCGAACAATTTAAACCCCTCTCTCGTTTGAACAGAGCATCAGCGTTCCCTCTGCCGGCTTTGGTCTTCGATCAAGCCATACGGCACGTTACCTTCTGAAAGACATCCGTCATAATGTCTACCATCTGCGCTCGGATAGCATGCCACAGCTCAAGACGCATCCTCGCTCGGCCCGCAGTACCACGCACATCTCTCCCTCGCCCCATCACACGCTCCATCGCCTGCTCTCTGCCTCGTCGTTACGCCGAACCATACGAAGCCACAAAGCTGTTGCCGATGGATGATCGGTTCGCTAATCCAATAAGAGACAGTGACCCGCAAAACGCCAAGGACGGCCAGGGAACAGAAAGCCGGAAAATCCGACATTATACAGTCAATTTCGGTCCACAGCATCCTGCTGCTCATGGTGTGCTCAGACTGATCTTGGAGTTAAACGGGGAAGAGATTGTGCGGGCAGATCCACACGTGGGACTACTTCATCGAGGGACGGAGAAGTTGATCGAATACAAGACCTACCTGCAGGCAGTGCCTTACTTTGACCGCTTGGACTATGTGTCAATGATGACGAATGAGCAGTGCTTCGCATTGGCAGTGGAGAAGCTGTTGAATATTGAGATTCCGGAAAGAGCGAAGTGGATTCGGACAATGTTTGCGGAGATTACAAGAATACTCAACCACTTGATGTCGATCCTGTCGCATGCCATGGACGTTGGAGCTCTCACACCCTTCCTGTGGGGCTTTGAGGAGCGAGAAAAATTGATGGTACGCTGCGATTCCTGGTGATATATATACTGGAATGATATCTGATGTCTGCTCCAGGAGTTTTACGAAAGAGTTTCTGGAGCCCGTCTGCACGCTGCATATGTTCGCCCGGGAGGTGTACACCAAGATCTTCCTCTGGGTCTGCTGGATGACATTTACCAGTGGGCCACTCAATTTGGTGACCGGATCGACGAAACCGAAGAGCTCCTGACGGATAACCGGATCTGGAAAGGCCGAACTCAAGGCATCGGTGTTGTTTCCGCCGCCGATGCCCTCAACTACTCCTTCTCGGGCGTGATGCTTCGGGGCTCAGGTGTGCCATGGGATGTGCGCAAAAGCCAGCCTTACGACGCCTACGACCAAGTCGAATTCGACGTCCCCGTCGGCGTCAACGGAGACTGCTATGACCGCTACCTGTGCCGTATGGAAGAATTCCGCCAGTCCCTCCGCATCATTCACCAGTGTCTCAACAAGATGCCTCCTGGCCCGGTACGAGTGGAAGACTACAAGATAGCGCCGCCTCCGCGCGCCGCCATGAAGGAGAACATGGAAGCCCTGATCCACCACTTCTTGCTCTACACTAAAGGATATGCCGTCCCCCCGGGAGAGACCTACTCAGCCATCGAGGCTCCCAAGGGAGAAATGGGTGTCTTTGTTGTCAGCGATGGTAGTGAAAGGCCGTATCGGTGCAAGATCCGCGCCCCTGGTTTTGCTCATCTGGCAGCCTTCGATCAGGTCTCCCGAGGGCATCTGCTGCCTGATGCCATCGCCATAATCGGGACTATGGATCTAGTTTTTGGGGAAGTAGATCGATGAGGACTGTCTGTACAATTTGTGGAATGGCCGGCGTTTGTAGCTGCTGTTGGGTCCTGTCTCCGTTGAAATCGGACTTTGTTTGACTCGTTGCGGGCTGTTTTTGTTGTTCTCGCTTAGGATTGAGCTAGCGCCGATGCAACTGTACAGTGTGCTCAGACCAAGTCCCGCGAATGCTTCAGTTGACCGGTGAGGTGCACTATGATCGGCTCGAAGTTTGGATGTCGCTGTGGCCAAGCAAGCTCTAAGTATCCGTAGCTGAGCATCATAGAGAACGATCGGCCTCAAAGAGCATCTGAGCGCGAAGGGGGCAAATGTGTGATATAAGACCTTTGAGAAGTCGTCTGTACATTACGATGAGTAAAGGTAAATATGTCTTCATTCTCGTCACGATCGCCCCATTCAATGGCGCTATATGCCACAAAATCATCACCGACTTTTCCCAGCCCGCTAACCTCGCATCAACCTGTCAACCGACAAGCCCCTAACCCAATCCCAGCAGCAACGCCTCGCAAAAATGCTAGTCGCAATCAAAACGAAACATAAGACCGCTGTAACCCCTCCCTAAACGTCCCCTCAGAGATATAAGAATACGGACCCTCGTCCTTGCCCGGACCATAAATCCCCGTCCGACCATACGGTCCTTTTCCCGAGATGGCCTTGACCGTCGGCCAAGTGAAGTCCGAGAGGACCTCCGCGAGATCGAGATTGCCGTGCACGACGTTCTGGCCTGGTTCGAAGATCCAATGTGCTATGGCGTATTAGTGACGGATTCAGCGAGGGGCGACACAGCGCGTTAGGACTTACAGATGAAGATCTCGATGTGCAGATCGGTACCTCTGGCCAGCTGGGAGGCCATGCGGGATCGAGCTCGATCGAGCAAGTTGAAGAACTGGTCCTGCGCGTCCGTCGACGAGGCGAGGTCTTGATCGAAGGTGCAGAGCTTTGCGGCCCGGATTTGCACCTCGCCTTTCCAGTTGACCGACTCGCTGGCAAAGAGGGCCGGACAGATCGACGGAACCGAGATGGAGAGGTTCTCGAGCCGATGACAGCTGGTGAGTAGTTCGCAGTAGTGTTCGCTTCGCTGGGTGGAGGCGATGTCGGGGTGCTCAAATCCATCTTTGGAGACGGGCGAGTATTCCAAAACTCGGAGTGTGTTCTTCGACGCTTTGACCAGAGCCATTACGCCTTCAATTGTGATGGACGACATACCGGTCACGTGCACTTCCTGGAGGTTGGTAGCGGTTCTCGCCATCTTCTTCAGGTCGTCGTCCATCACCGGCATGTGATTGGTGTCGCCGAAGATCTTGAGCCGTTCGAGGCCGCTGAAATCCACGATCCTGTGGTCCAAGGCTCTGTGATTGGTGTGATTTGCGATGCTCAACCTTTGGGTCTCCTTCAAGTCCACTGCTAACAATTCCAAGGACGAGATCCCTTCGAGACCTGGTCGTCGACCCAGAAGGTGTGACCAATCCTCAACGGTCCCGTGGTGAAGAGCAATGGACGGTAGTGTTACCGATTTTAGATTCTCGCAGTAACTCAAAACCTGAAATATGTATGTTGTTGTTTCCGAGACGTGGAATCCGCCAAACCACAAGCGTCGAATATTTGAAGCCAGACTTGGATATTTGGAGAGAAGTTTTAAGGTCGCCTTTAACTCACAGAAGGGGTCTCGGTATACACCCATCAGTGAGGGCTTCTTGACGCTAGCGAGGTTCCTCGATTCCAGCCATCTTCAACAGCGATGTTAGCCCTGCCAACAAATCAGAGAGCTTAGAGACTTATAACCTACCTCTCGCTCCCCCTCCATCTCCTGATATATAGTTCCCTCATGGAAAAATCCACCGCCCAGTCATGCCAGGTCGAGCACACCCGCCGAATTGCGTCTGCAGCTTTCCACCGAAGGACGTCCGGCGGTACCATTCCCCTAACCACCTTCTGCACACTGGGCACATCTTGTAACGGCTCTGGTGCTTGACTCAGACCGTATGTGTAGGTAGCTGCATCCCGGGTGTTCAATCTGACAGCATCTTCCAGGATGGTTGAGAGGAGCTCATATGGGAGAGAGCTGATGTTGCAGGCCATTGTGCACTTGATGACTCGGAAGTTCTGATGTCGTTGTGAAGCTGTAACGATGTTGTCGATGTTGAAGGCAGTGGAGGAGTCTCCGAGACTTTATTCACTTGAACAATCATGTTGAGTCGGTACTTCCGGGAACTATGCCCCAAACTCGCCATCACAGGCGAATAGTAATCTTGCGGCATCATGAGATCCGTCCGTCAGTAAGCATGGAGTAAGTTATTATTATTATTAAGGTAGCAGTCCGAGGCGTCCGCAGTGATGTGATATTGAGTAATAGCCGAACATGTGATTGGCCCAACCGGATGATGCTTTATGCTGACATATACCCACCGCAGCATAAAATTCTGTTCCTGTCCGCCAAGCCCGTGCGACTCAACGTATACGTCGTAGGGTGACCAGTCATGACGTCTCTTACCTAATAACGCCGTTGGCAAGCTCTTCCGTGATCATGAAATTTCGCAGTGATTGGGTGGCAAGCAGCGCGTGGTCAATTTACTCCACTCCGCTTCTTCCTGTAGAAAATTCGTTGTCATGATTACTCAATTGTGGCTGATAACTTCCGGAGCCTGCGAAGTCTAATAACCTCACCACGTGGCTTGGTTAGGGCAAGCGGAATTCATTGATGACCGTGTGATGGAGAATAAGCCAGTAAGGTACAGTTTGTCTAAAGTGAAAATCCGGGGTACCGTAGGTTGCTCTGGTAATTGGGTCGGGAAGAACGGCTGGAAAAGGCGGAGAAGCCCTAACCGAACGATGGACAAGGCTTTGGGTAACTTAGGTAGGCTAGGTAAGGTACCGCGAGACCCGGAACCGCATGGGACAGCAAAGCCGACTTTACTCCGTTCCTTGTAGAGTACCGTAGGGTACTGTGCCTTTTGGATAGTGATAAGTTAGCGAAAGATTCTTATATAACACTGTTGAGCCTTGCTTCATGTAGAGGAGGTGCTGGGCGTCATGAAAAAATTAGAGTGTATGTTGTTGCTTTTTTTGCTCTTCATATGGAAGATCAGGGTTAAAAAAGATTAATCCTTCGCCAAACGGGTAAAGAGAGAAGGGTCAGAGAGTATCGACTTACTTCACGGGGAATACCTGCTAGAGAGCCGAGGCTGGACATATCAGCAGTTCCAGGTGGAATCGGGTAGCACGAATCGTATCAAAGGATTGCATGCACAAACCCATATCGTGAACCTGCATGTAATCAAAGCCTTCATGAATCACTATCAAAGTCGGAGGTGAAGATCCTATTGTATCTATGCGATATGCTACGTTGGTGCGCTTAGTCGAAGAGACCACCAAAGCCTGTGTTCCACGTCAGCAGCTGCAATCGTCAATTATGAAAATCATGCTATGTTTCGTACCTTCGTCTCCACTTTCTTCGGCTTCGGACTCTTCTTTCTTCTCTTCCTCTTTCGTGGCCTCTGCTGGGGCAGCGGCCTCGGTCGCGGCTGGACCAGCTGAGGCATAGGCATCAGGGTTCGCGATACGGTCCTTGAGCTCTTCGATTTCCGGCCAGCTATAGTCCGTCTCAATCGCAACAGCCAGAATCTTCTTGTAAACATTGACAAGGGAGTGCATGACCGATGGGAGGGTAGGGTAATTGGTTGCCAGGGAGATGGTCGCAATGGTCTTAATGGCAGAATTGAGAGCAGCGAAAAGCTGCGTCTCCTCAATGTCGAGAACGGACGAGGCGAACGTCTGCCCCTGGTCATAGACTTGCGCGATCGACATCCCATATGTGAACGGAGAAATATTCAACATGTTGAGAAGCGTGGCCTCGGACGCACCGACTTTGCTACCGGCTTCGACGAGTTTCAGATCGGTTGTGATTTCGATTGTGCCACGGGCAATCTTGGTAGGTACACCAAGAGCCTGGAAGAATGAAGTTTTCCCTGGCTCCATACCGGTATTCCCAGCGGGAACGAACACATCAAGGGGTGCGACGGCGCCAGCCCTGGCTGGAGCCGCGACCTTATTGGCGAGAATCTTTCCGCGAATGTCTTTCAGGTCACCATTGGTAAAGATGAACCCCACATTTCCTAAATGATATGAGCTTCGAAGCTTGATTGTGTTTACTCTGGTCTGAGTTACCTTTGACGTAAGGCAGGAGACGTTCGTATTCGGGGAAATCGCTGATGAAGCCCTTGATTGCACGTCGGACCTGGCGGAAAAGGTCAGTGGGGATTCATAGGATGGGGTCAACTCCCAGCACGCACCATAGTGTTCTTGCCCATCAAGACAACACCTTCGCCTCGAAGGCTGTGCCGAATCTCGTGCATTTGTTGGGAGCTGACATTGTCAACCGTTACGATGAAGATTGACTTGTACTCCTCGAGTAGGCCCTTAAGCTTGTCGAAGTAAGCGGCCTTGTTGCTGTTCTTGCCCCCCATGTCTTCTTTGGTGTGAAGATAGGATGTTTAAGGGTCAAGATGAATTCGAAGTGGATTGTAGTGTGTTGCGCTGCGATTCGATGTTGCCTTGTGTCTGCATCTGCAGAATTGCGGTTTGTGGGATTGTTCGCTTAGTAATTAGGGTCTTCGAACACATTGGCCAATCGCAAAGCCGCTTGGATCACTTTCGCGTTGGAACCCTTAGTGGGAAGTAATCGTTATCATGCAGCATCCTTTTCAATGTCTTGCCCTAGCTGCAAGAACAAATGGTGACATTCTTCTTGCTGCGGCTGGATCTCACATATATACATATAGGCTTGGTGATGGGAAGCAGCTAGCGTCATGGAACCCTTCTCAGCTCGAGCGAAAGGCAACTCCAGAGAGTGAAAGCACGAAGAAGCCAGACGTTAGGGGGGTGCAGGATGTCAAGCCTAATGAAGAGACCAATGGTGACGAGGAACCGCCGAACAAGAGGAGAAAGTTGTCAGTGCATGGCGAAACATCAGATAGCACCTCGGCAGAAATAGTGGTTGAAGGGGGCTCAAAAAAGAGAAAACCTTCAAGAACATCAAGGTCGGCAGTCATCAAGTTGACCACTACAGCCGATGCAAGACACGTCGTTGCAGTTACTGGAGACGACAAATGCATCCGAGTCTTCGAATTGCTGGGAAATGGTACATTACGGCAGCTTAGTGAGCGGTGAGGAGCCAAAGGATAACCTATGTAGGCAACTTAGCTGAGAGTATTTAGACAGATGCCAAAACGTCCTTCTGCACTTGCTATCACTCCAGATGATGCTATCATACTATGTGCGGACAAGTTCGGCGATGTCTATTCACTTCCACTTCTTGAATCTCCTCTACTGGTAGAAGCCAATACAAATACAACACCAACTGACATCAAAGGCGAGCTTCCTCCAGCACAGGCCAAGGCCAAGCCCCCTGCAGCTTCATCACGAACTGTGCACACGAAGAAAAATCTTGAGGCATTGAGGAACCAACTTGAAGTAACTCGCGTAGTAGCGGAGAAGAAGAGTCTCAACTTCGAACATCAACTTCTCCTGGGTCATGTGTCCTTACTTACAGATCTGGCATGTGTCAGTCTTAGACAAGTGCAATCCTTCCCTGGAGGAACGCGAAGCTACATTCTGACTGCGGACCGAGATGAACATATCCGGGTGTCTCGTGGTATTCCGCAGTCCCATATAATAGAAGGCTATTGTCTAGGACATACACAGTTTGTCAGCAAGATCGTCATACCCTACTGGCGCCAGAGATGGCTTATATCGGGCGGTGGTGACGATCATTTGATTTTATGGGATTGGCTAGAAGGGGCTGCGCTACACACAGTTGATCTGAATGTACCTCACAATCAATGGTTGGATACTGTGAGGTACTCTGGAATGGAAGATGGTGCATCAGGGGAGTTGACTGAGGGAGGAGGTGCTACAAGCGGTAACTTCGCGGTGTCCGGGATATGGGTCCTCAGAAATCAGGGTTTCTCAGGAGATGAGACGGAAGGAGAAGTTCTTGTTGCATTGGAGGGGTAACATAGAGCAATTCCTTTCCGAGGGGTTCTTACTGATACGTATGGCTTAGGATACCTGCACTGTTCCACTGGTCGCTCGCGCCTGATGGACAGATGATCTACCGAAATTTCTACGATCTTAAAGGGAATATCCTCAGCGTTGTCGCGTTAGAAGACAAGGCTTCCATCCTGGTCTCTGTCGACAATATCCATGAGGCAGGCTCCAAAGATACGATGCGAACCGAAAACTCTCAGGAAGCAGTCCACCGATTACAGACCCTAAGCTTTGCCGCAGGCTCAGAGGAATCTCCGCATAAGCAAGATGCAGATCTTGCCTCGGTATCAGAGATCATCAGCAGGGATGAGAGCATGGACGTTGAGGGAATGAGAGAGGATGTTTTCAGCTGGCAGAAAGCATTGAGCGAGCTACTATATAATTTAGAGCACATGCGAAAGAGGCCGACTGAGGAATAGCTTCTTAGCAACATCCAAATTCTGCGTTATTGCTGTGGTGCTGCTCATCCTACAATATAACTTATCCCATGAATTGATGGTAGGACGTTCTGTACCTCAAGGTAGATTAGATCAATCCGAGTATGTAAACAACATCCACCGATTGGTCTTCGTACCTTAGCGACATGGACCCTGACCGCCGGCTCGGCCTCAAAAAACATGCCGACATAATGATATATGTAGATTAGGACTCTGCCCCGCCTTAAATACTTGCGCATCAGTTTCAGTATGACCGCACAATTTGAGCCCCTTCAAAATGATCTCCTGCGAAACCCTGATTTCTGAGGACCCATATCCCGGACACCGCGAAGTTACCGCTTGTAGCACCTCCTCCG
>QQTW01004394.1_pt1 | contig 10579 bp, 6 predicted proteins | sample 1904831 | NCBI WGS metagenome assembly QQTW01 (sample SAMN09435610, study PRJNA476489) | Subsurface metagenome, whole genome shotgun sequencing project.
GAGGAGGAATTTCCTAATGTTCTAATAGCTTGGAACAAGGGAATATTAAATTTAGCAAGTACTGTCTTTGCCTCCACTGAAACTGACCACAATTTTGTCGAAGCGGTTGTACAGCAAATGGATTCGCTCAAGTGCCGCATCCCAGACTGATTTATCAATCCGATGTTTGGTCAATCCACTAGGCACGAGTGCGAATCTCCTCTAGCAGCGAGGCAGAAACGCCATTAACCAAAGTGCGGTTAACCATTGGGTGAGATTCATCTGTAGGGCCCACGTCGCTGTCCGGGTGGTATGCCACCACTACCATCGGGCTATCCTCTGTGCGGAACGAGTGAAGCCCACCACCAGGAATCACGAATACTTGTCCAGGCACCAGGGGGATTACTTCATCAGCTGTGACGCACTCACCCGCTCCACTGACTATCATTCCTATGCGCATACTTGGGTGAGTGTGGGGAGTTTGATTTATACCCGGTGGGAAGTAAAGCGCATTGAGACACGGATCACCTTTCATGACGGGTGGAATCAACAAGCTATCGCGGCACCCATCAATATATCTCAACCTTCCTTCTGGCTCGATAGGACCACCGACCGAGAACACACCCTGGTAGTTCAAGCAGCTGATGATAATTCCTTGCCCATCGCCCAAAAGAGTCGCAGAACCAGGAGCACTAAAGTACATTCCTTCTCGTATAGTGAAATCACCATTGCTAGTTTTTAGTACTGGCTCACCTTTGAAAACATATCCAAAGTGAGTAGCAAAATTTCCACTTGCTAAATTTAATATTCCCTTGTTCCAAGCTATTAGAACATTAGGAAATTCCTCCTCACTAAGATCCGCTAGTAGTCCGTGAACCAAAGGGTAGGGAACAAAGGCTTTATTGAGCATTCAAAAACTCCTGTGCAATTACGTCCAGTGCCTCTGCTGTCGTCTTTAACTCGTACTGACTCTTAGCTTGATTGATTGCACCAAACAGCCGCTCACGTTGAGTGTGGGTCAGCAGACAATGGAAGGGCACTGAATCTGATTTAGGCTTGCTGTTAGTGACACTCTCCAGGAAATCGTCGTTGGGTTGAACTTCCGTAGCCTCCACAGCAATCGCCTCGAACTGCGCTAAATCTTCATCATCTTCTGACTCAGAAACTACGAGAATTTCGGCATCCTTCCTAGATTCCAACTTAGCCTGGTTATCATCGTCAGCCAAACTGGTCACATTAGGTAACTGGTTTTCTTCCTTATGCCGTTCCACTAATTCTTTAGCTAGTGCGTGAGAAATAGTCTCGCCTTTTTCAGCCAGTTCTAACGCTGACTGTAAAGCCTCTTCGGGTGTTGATGGAGCAGCAAGAAGGTATAAGGCAGAAGGGGCAAAGTCTAAATCGGTAAAATTTTCCGATTTGAATTTATCTGCCACATACATAAAGTTTCTAGCGGTTCTTTCATCCCATTTAAACTCTGCTTTTAGCCACGCTCCAAAGCGTCCATGCCCCAGTTCTTCTTTGACTTGAATTAGCTTTTTACCAATTTCTATAATATCTCTGGCTGTCCGGTTCACTAGCGCTTTTATTTCACTAGTGCGCTCTTGAACGAAGGCAGAAACTTCGGAGTCCATGTTAGCCAGCAACATAGGTAATTCGATTGGATTACTCCTCTAGGATACGCTATTTTTCTTCTAGATTGCTTGGAACCTTTGAGCATTGATATCACGCCTGATTCACTGTTTTTAAATCAATTAAGCTAAACTGATTACATTGCTGAATCAATATTGATATCAATGGGTAACAATACACCACCGAGTCAGATGATCCGCGTACCCTCACCTCTGATCAATGCCGTCAAAGAGCTTTCTAAACTACACCGTTCTGGCTACACAAGTGCCGTAATAACTGGCTTACAGCAGTTGATAGCAAGTATTGATAGCACTGCTGATAGTGTTGCTAGAGTCACTGCTGGTAAGTCGGATGCAGAGTTGATAGCAGAATTGATAGCGGGTTTAGATGAGAGGATAGCAACTCAGGTAGCAGCCCACGTAGCACAACTAGAGCAGCGTTTATCGACACAGCTAGGAGATTTAAAACCAGGACACGATTCACTACTTTCTCAAAAAGTTGAGCTGACATCTGGGATTGCTGAGATGAGCCTAAAATTGTCAGATGCCTGGGCAGAGGTAAGCGAGTTGCGATCGCGGCTGGCAGAAGCTGAAGAGGACTGTAAACGGTTTACAGTTGAAAACCAACATTTGCTAGCAGACAAAGCTAGAACGGATGCAGCGATTAGTGAGCAGCGAGAGGATCAAGACACAAAAGCCGAGCAGTGGTACAGCAGCGCTAAGGAGTTAGAGCAGCAAATAGAGCGATTACAGCAAAGGCAATCACCTCTTAGTAGTCCACCAGTAGCCCAAAATGAGCTACTAAATAATACGCCGGAATCACAGGCAGACCAGAGCGAACCACTAGTAGCAGAGGTTGACATACAAGAGAGCAGTCCTCTCGTTTGTCTACCATTGGCAGACAGTGAGCCAGTAGATAATATTGCGATCGCGGTCAATCCCCTAGAAAATATCCCCGCATCGGCTACACCTTCCAACGAGACAGTAGAAGGCCGGGCACCAAGTCTGGGAAGCCTCGCGCCGCTAACGGCAACCAAATTAGCGAAGCGGCTGGATGTAGCCCAATCGAACGTAACCAGGAACAGAGACAAGGAGGGCGAGCATTTTAAGGGGTGGAGTGCAAAGCGTGATCCAGATGCCATCGCGTGGGAGTATTCCCCAGAAACAAAAAAATATCACCCAGTCGTGACCGCCACGCCGACAGCCGCGAATCGCAACAGGACGGAAGTGAGCAGCGATCGCACCTCACTGCTCTAGCTTATGAGGTTTCCACAACTATTCGTAGCTTATGAGGTTTCCACGCTTATGAGGTTTTCACAAATATCTCACGCTTATGAGGTTTCCAGAATTATTCCACTCTTATGAGGTTTCCACGCGAAAGGGAAAGACAGAGGCTTTCAATCAGGGGAGCAGGGGCGATCGCAGTATCAACCACGAATCAGCAACCCTTGAGTTGAGCGTCGCACTGGGTAGAGGTCGTGGAGCTTTTTCGCTAGTGAAAAATTACACAAAAATAAGGCAACCGTCAGCTTGAGCGTCTAGAGGATGTTTGTTGACCAAACGAACCCATAGAACCCGCTTGGCTACGTTGCTGCTTGATTGATTCCAATCTATTCAGGGCTTGATGCAAGGTGTGGTTGATGTGTCGCTCATACCTGCTTAGTTTCTCTGGTTCAGGTATGATTGCCTGTGCTGTGATCGCGGCTTGCTGTTCTGCCTGCTCAAGCCGTGTTTGGTCAGCGAGGGTAGCCTTAATTTCATCACGTCGCTGCTGGCAGTAGTTGACGACTGTTTCTGCTATCGTTTTTAGGCTCCCTATGTTCTTTTGGTCTCCCCGCAGCCAAAATTCTAGAGATATCATTTCGCAAGACAATTTGCGCCAGAAACAAGATAGGAACTGCTCAGAGTCTTGTGGAGGTATAGACTCACCAGGTAACTTACTCCTAAACTCACCCAGTTTCCGTTGCAATTGCTCAACTGTAGCTTGGCATTCTTGAGATACCAGCCACTGCTTCAAGCCACGCTTGGGTAATTCCCAAAGCCATCCTTCAACGGCGTCGCCTAACTCACGAATTACTTGACACTCTGCCCTTAATACTGAGGGAGTGTGTGCCTGTTTTGGCTGTGTACCCGCCAGCAGAGCAAGAGCAGTATCAATACTAGAACTCTCAGGATACTTCGCCTGTCTCTCTAGACGGCTCATCTTGAGGCTGGCGATCGCTGCTTCCGCTCCCCAAAGCCTATGCAGCCGCAACCAACCCATCGCTACTTGCTGAACCAATAGCTGCTCAGTTGCGGTCTGAGGCTGGTACTCATCAATCAGCCCTTGGACAATCCCCTGGAAACTTTCTAAATCCTCTCCTAGCACTAATGGAGGTTTGGTGGATAGCAACCCGTGCTTTGTTGCATTTTGGGCAGCGATCGCCTTGCCACGTTCTGACCGGGGGCCGCGTGACTTAGCACCGTTTAACCTGGAGATTTCTGGAGTAGCGACCATCACGAACTCCTGCTAGCCACTGGTTTTATGCACTCTATAGTTATGCACCTAACTAACTGTCTTTACACTGACGCTGCAGCGACTTCAATCACTATAGCCGCAGCGACCAGATGCAGTTTGTAACTATCGACAATATCTGTCTCGATATCCCGCTGCTGCCATCTGTATGGCCTCCGCCTCTGTCCACTGCCTTATTGTTTGCAGGTCTGGGACATTGGCAAACTGATTCAGCATCAAGCTATCCCCCGTAACTTGAGATATCTCTTTGGTAACGGTCTTGCAGCAACTTTGAGGCCAGCGCACCACCTGCTCTTCACTAAACCGGATTACAATCCAGCCCTTGCCCAAAAATGAAGTATTGCGCTTCTCGTCTTTTGAATTACCAGAGTAGTGAATCGGTTGATGTTTATCGTATACATAAGGTTCATCTACTTCGATGTCGATGTGGAAATTAAGCTTTTGGTCAATGTAGGCAAAGTCTGGGGTGTATGGGTGGTCAAAGCCAGGGATGATGAGAGTCAACCCAGTGTGAATTTTGCCCGGAAAGTATCGCTTCAGATGATTGCCAAACTCTGCCTCTGACCAACCCCGCTTTGCCCTGCTACTTGTCCCATCATGGGGAACCGTCCGCCTGAGGACATCTAACAGTAGCTTGTACTGAAACTCAGCAACCCTTTCAGGACTCCCAACCGCTCTTACTTCCACCTCATACTGGCGCTTGTTCCGGTTGTAGACTCGCAGATTATTAGGATAGGCTGCAACTTGATGGCTGTGCTCCCGCAAGCGCTGGGGGTAGGTGGTAATTTGTCGCCAAGCCTGGGCAGCGATCGCACTCCCCGCCGCCAGAAATAACAAAAACCCTGTTATAAATCCGCCATCACTAGAAGCGATCACCAAACTGGGGACGGTAACTGCTGCCGCTTCCACAGCGATGACGTTAGTTTTTACTTTCTCCGGTTCGCTCCCTGGCTTCTGGGGCTGTTGCTCTGTGAACGTGGGCGGAGGTGGTTGTGCTGACTTGACCTGCTGAATATCCGGTGGAATCAGGATGATGGGGTAGTTGCTCATTTTCTGGTTTTATTCAGTCATTACTGATAACTGAAGGATGGTAGGAAGCGCTCGCGAGTCATTTCACCTCCATAGTGGCGCTGGCATCGTTGCCAAACACATCGACCAAGCGCACTGCAAGCACTCGCCCTAACTAGGCTTGAACCACTGGTAACAAACAAGCTGCACCTCCTCTTCCTTAATCATGGACAGTGCGTTAACATCCTCCTCTTGCTCGGAATTCTCGTCGTATAGTTGCTGGTCAACAAACAATTCATCTAGATTTCCCACTAGGGCACCTAAGTCTCGGCTCTCAACAAAGTTATCCCAAATAGTCTTGATGTCCTTCTCATAGGTGCGGAGGTTGACTCCTGTAATAGTTTGCAACACTCGGTCTTTGGCTTCTGTATCTGCTGGTTCTGTAGTAGACAGGTCGGATTGCGTCAGGGCAGTTTGAATTTTTTGCAGCAGTTTAGATAGTGTTGGTCGTAACTGTCCGCTCACCTGTCGCTTCTGAAAGTCAGAGAGTAGGTTACGCACAGCACCACATAGCACAGCAAAGATGGCATTGTCAAACGAAACTGGTGGTAGGTCAGCAGGCGTTGGAAAGTCCTCAGCTTTACACTGCAACCATTTGAAGATTTGACGCTTCTCGTTGATTAGTCGGGTTGGGTCAGTTGAGATAGCTCCGAAGACGCGCGGGTAGAAGTGCCAAAAGTGCCTATCCCGCGCTCGGAAGGCCAGAAATATTCCGTCTAAATCCTTGGTGTTACGGGTGCTGTGAATCCCCAAGGGAATTTCCTCGGCTGCAACATTACCTACCTGCTGAATGAATTCCAACAGGGGGAAACGCATTTCATCGAGAGATACCAAGTCAGCAACCTGCTCCAGCTCTTCTAAAATTGCTGCTTTCTCAGCGTCGGTATCTGCTTCTTTGAGTCGTCGCAGATCCTCAAGCGATCGCGCCGAGATGGTTTCTCCCAAAACACTGGCATCGAGTCCCACTTCCCTGTCAATCATGGCAATCCGCTGTTGTAATCTGGCAACCAGCCCTAACAGGAGTTCCAAGCCTTCTTCAGGGAAGCAGTTATAAATGAACAACTCGTCGTAGTCCGTACCCAGGCGGTCAATTCGCCCCGCCCGTTGGATCATTCTTACTGGGTTCCAGTGCAGATCATAGTTGACTAGCACCCCGGCATCTTGCAGGTTCTGACCTTCAGAGAGAACATCAGTACAAATCAGAATATCGATTTCCTGACCCTGGTACGTTTGCAGCTCCTCCGAGTTTGGGCAGTTGGCAATAGGTGCAAAGCGCTTTACCATCTCAAACCGTTGTTTGGTAGAAGTTGCCCCAGTCAGCAGGTCAATGGCAGGCAAACGCCCATTCACCTGCATCTGGGCTAACCAGTCCTGATCTGCCAGCAGTTTTTTATACACATAGTCGGCAGTGTCTTTGAAATAACTAAACACTAAAACCTTTTGACCCCTGAGCCGGAGGAGCATCTGCTTAAACGCTGCCAGTTTGCGATCATAGTCCTGGTCAGCTTCTACGGTTTCCCTAATTTTCTTAAGTTTAAGAAGAACATCTTCAAGAGTCTGAAAGTCATCTGCAATCTGTGAGCGCAGCTGGTTGATGTTATAGTCCTTGGGGTCAATTTCTGGTAGAGAGCCAAGCAACTCGTCAATCTCGACGTTCTCCTGTTCATCGGTTTCCGCTACCAAAATCTTACGGAAGGTCGAGCTGTCCAGCAGTAAACCCTCTTCCAGGCAGGCATCAAACTCTTGCTGAAAGTCCTGCTGGTAAGAGATGCTGTTTTCAAAGGCTAAAAGTGAACTTTCCAGCCGCTTCAAATACAGAGACTTCATCAGGGCAGCCAGGGCTTCGTTGCGCTTGATCTGGGCATTATCCTGCTGGTTCTTCTTTTTCTTAAACGCCCGGATATTGTATGGTGCCAGGTTCAACTGGTCAATCTGATTAGCAATCCCGGCGTAAAGTCCCTGAAAGCTGTCCTCAAAGTTGTAGGTAAATTGTTCCAGATGCCGCTTGGGGAAGTGGATTTCTTTTCCAGCAATGAAAATTTGCTCTCCCGCCTGCTGTCGCTTAATCACGTCCTGACGCGATCGCCTTACCATTGTTTGCAGCAACAGCTCGGTGATTTCTATACTGCCCTTAGCTAGAAGCTGGAAGTAGCCCTTGAGGTTGGTGATTCCCCACTCACGATAGTACGTTTCGTTGTTACGGGTCAGCAGCAGAATCTGGTGGTAGAGGTCATAGAGGCTGTTGTTAATCGGGGTCGCGGTCAGCAGCACCACTCGTTTATTGCGCTTACCACTGCTAATGATTTTTTGGAGATTCCGGTAACGGTTGGTTGCCGAGTTACGGAAGTTGTGGGATTCATCCACTAATACGAGGTCATACTTGCTGAACCGTTTAATGTCAAAGTGCTGGCGGCTAATTTCTTCCTGGGAGACGACATCAGCTTTAATACCAAACTCATCCAGCTTTTTCAACCACACCAACTCCCGCAATTGAGCAGGGCAGACCACCACGGCGCGAGGTACATAGCTCGGTCGTCTGTCTTTCAGTAGATAATGGTCAAGCAACCGTAATCCGATGTAGGTTTTACCTAATCCCACGGCATCTGCCACAATACAGGCTCGGTGGCGCTCCAACAATCTGACTGCTCTTTCAAAGCCCTCCTGCTGGAAACTGGCGAGTTCCAGTGACGTGCGAGCGCTGCTTTCCAGCCCCGTATCTTCCTTGAACAGCTCATACAGCGCCTTCACAAACACTTGATAGGGCGTGTAGGGCTTGCTGCCAAACTTTGACCTGTCCAGAGTTTCAATCAGCTTAGCCTTGTAGTTCAGGTCAACACTAGGGTCATTCCATAACTTCTCGAACCAGTTGACGCGAAGGTCTTGAGCAATGGCTTTTTGCTTGTTGAGTACGTTCAGCTCCGTGTTATCATTCAATCCTGCTGGGGTGAAGTTACTAGAGCCAACGATGCTGTAGTTATCAAAGATGTAAGCTTTGGCGTGGAGAAATTGGCTGCCACTGCCCTCACTACCATAAAGTCTGGCCTCGATGTTGTCTTGACGTAGGTAAGCAATCAGTCGGTCAATTTGCTGTTTGTACTCCAGTTTGTAATCTTTCTGCTCCAACTGCCCCTGCACCTCACGACGAAAGTATCTGCGAAGGTCAATCCGATCGCGCTCGGCTGGTTGAATTGTCGGGTCACGACCAATTAGCAGGCGTAAGTTAATTAGAGTGTTAAAAGCCTCTTCCAACCGTATCCATGCCTCGATGCGGAAGAAGCCAGTTGCGATATCGAGGTCAGTCTGGCTGTCGTGCAGAATTAGCTCTCGCAGGACGGCTTCGAGTTTGTGGCGTTCATTGTCAATATAATCTGGGAGAGCCATATTTTTAGTCTCCTTTGATTATTTTCATTTCTTGTGTAGTCAGCCCATAGAGGTGTCCGACTCTCTCATCAATTCCGCCTTGCCACTCAATTACATCTTGCACTTTAGCATCGAGACATTTTTGAACTAGAGATGTGATTGCAGTGCGCTCAGTAGTGGAAATAACGGGGATAGGGATTTGTTCAACGTACATAGCCTTGAACCGCATGAAATCACCACGAACTTTAGGACAGATTTGTGAACAAAAAAATTGAATAATTCGAGAATTTAATAGACCTAATATGTAAAGTGAAACATTTGGAATAACGAAAAGAGTGCAGTCAGGAATCAGACCGCGCTGCTCTGCTGTAAATTTGCAGTTTTTAGCAATATCAGGGTAGATGATTTTGGTTTTCTCAAACTCTTGCCAATACTTACAAGACCGTAATTCCCAAAAATATTTACCTTGGTCATCGCGCCTAATCAAACCTGCCCGGAATTCTTCAAACCGGGCATGAATAGCTGGATAGGTTTCGGCAAAAACTCTTTCAGCTTCTCTATCCGGCTTTTCAGACCAAGGGTGCTGCTTATTTTCTGATGACTCAATCTTGATTAGGTACTGTTCGGCAAAGTCCACTCGCCACCGTTTCACATCCCTTCCGCGCAAGAATGGCTTCAACAACTCAGATGATGAAGGATGTTCAGCAATCAGTCTATCCCGCGTAGCTCGATCCACTACAAAAGCATCATTAAGTCCGGTCTTGATGCCGTAATAAAACCGCCCATTCACATATTCTCCAAGCGGTTGACCAGCACTACGGAGCTTTTCAAGCAATCGCAGTACAGATGGCGATTCCAACCGCCAGCCATCAGGTGTCAGTTCTTTTTGGGCAATCAAGAAGCTGCTTGACTGAAAAATAGAGGAGAATTGCTCAACTGATTGCTCTGGAAGCCAGGTAAGGGCGCGGGTATGATGGTCAGTAGGTGGTGACTTGCTTGCTAAAATGATGCTGGGGTAGGCGATCGCTTCAAACACTGGTGCATCGCCAAAGTCAATCAACTGCTGCACCGTCGCTTGACTGCTTAAAAACTTGCGTAGCTTCTCACCATAGCCAGAGCGGAAGTATTTGTTTGAAGATATATAGGTGAGGCTGCCACCTGGTCTTAGCAGGCGAAAGCCACGCTCGTAGAAGTAAACATACAGATCTGCCGTACCTGCGTAACACTCGTACTCTTGCTCAAGGGCTGGTTTCAGATCAGAAATCTGCTCCTGCCTCACATAGGGCGGATTTCCAATCACAATATCAAACCCACCCTTCTCCTGAAACACATTATTAAAGTGCAGATGATACTGGAAGAAAGTCAGTGAGCGCTCTCCACTCTCCACTTCAGCCGCAAACTTATCCAACTCTGCCAGCTTCGCAGCAATCATATATTGCTTTGTAGATTGGGTGCGGCTAGCTCTCCCTCCGAGTCGTCGGATGTCCTGCTGCAAATTGCGTTGCTCGGTCTCCCAGTATTGGCGACGGTCTGCAACAGCCGCGTGGAAAACTTTTGCCTCTGCTTCAATGATGCTTCCTCTCAGTTCGCGGCGTTCCTCAGACTGAACGTTGTAATACTGCCGTTGTAGTTCCAGCAGTGGTTGAATAGCTTGCTGAATTGGCGTAACAGCCAGCAGGATCTGTTGCTGGTTCTGGGTGGGATCAGGAATTAGATGCTCACCGTGAATCGTAGAAATCAGCGAATTCCCACACATCAGCTTGTAGTCTAAGTTGGGCAGGGCTTCTACATCCTCAATGTTAGGAATGTCCACCACTAGGGACAACCACATCCGTAGTTTGGCAATCTCAATTGCCTGCGGTTTGATGTCTACCCCATAGAGATTGTTGGCAATGATGTCCCGCTTCCACTGGCTCATCGTGAGACTGCCACGCTGCACGGTCATGCCTTCCCGTCGAGCGATCACTTGACGGACTGCCAAAATTACCTGCATCATACCAAGAGGGAACGCTGCCGACCCGACTGCGGG
>QQTW01004395.1_pt1 | contig 10578 bp, 9 predicted proteins | sample 1904831 | NCBI WGS metagenome assembly QQTW01 (sample SAMN09435610, study PRJNA476489) | Subsurface metagenome, whole genome shotgun sequencing project.
GTGGAACAACCACAACGACCAGACTTAGAATTCGAACGTTTGAAATTCTATCAACAACAACAACAAAACGAACAATTACGTCTGCAAGGTGAAGAAGAACAACGACGAAAATTTAAATTGCAACAAGAATTAGCCAACAATCGACAGAGTAATTTGGATCAATTGAGCAAATCGATGGAAAGTAAAAAACAAGCAGCCATGGAGATTGAGATGAAGGTTGTCGAAAAGAACGTTGCATATCATCATATAAAGTTGAATTGGATTGCTGAGCTTGATTAGTTGATGACATGCTTCGTTGTATTTGCTGTTGATAGATGATTGCTGGATCATTGACTGGATTTGATGAAAAGAGAGGTGAAGATGAAGAAGATTGTTGCTGAGAGCTGAAATAGGGTTGGAATTGAGACGAGATGTTGGAGGGAGAGGAGAGAGGTTTGCGTTCAGTGCTGGATAAAGGCATAGATGTTTGTCTAAAAAGAAAATCGAAGCACAACAGTAAAGCAAACAATGTTTGTCAGGAAAAAGCCCAATTTTTCTATTACTTTGTAGAGCGGAAAATGTTCGTCGTTATCAACAACAATACCGTGAACAACCTCAACAACAATCGATGTATAAACTACCCGATTCAATCAATTGGACCCGACATCCACCACAGAGCAATGATGTGAAATCAACCTTAAATTTTGCTGAAATTCACAAACAAGAACAGGAACAAGACAGACGTTCGCGAGAAGCAGCTGCTTTTGCTCATCAATACGTATGTCAAAAGCCAAGAAAAAATTGATGAAAATGCGAAATACTTCGATGATCATATCTCTAGCTTTTATAATTTATAATTAAAATCTTACTGTAATTCCAAACTTTTCTTTGCCAAACTATACAGAAATCGACTCAGTTCGAGCATTTGATGATCATTTCGTCTACGAAATTCTCTGCTAAATCGCGAGCAAAGTTCAAATACATCTTTTGAGAAAACCAAGCACTTTATCTTTGCACTAAGAAAAGGCACACCTCTTCGAATAGCAGAACATTCGATACATCGATTTCCATTCTACCCAAAGTTGTACAGAGGTTTAGTACATCACTTCTATTGCATGTAGACAGCAGTTATAACGACTATATCGTCTGAAGAGATTCATTTCTGATTTTCTTTTCTTAATTAGGCGAAATCTGAGGCTTCGCTTATTCCAAACGCTTCTTCGTCGTCATCGACCAATAAACCCAGTTCATGGGCTCGAACATTATTTGCGGATAGCAATAATGGTCATAGTCATATCTTGTCGGATCATGATACAAATGAGAAAACAGCACCTGATTCATCATCCATAGCATCGTATAATCAACAGGCAACAAATGCGGTACTTTCCCTTTTGAATATTCATGTATGTTGTGCTGTGATTCTTGCATGCTTTAGTGCTATTCGTCGTTGTGTTAAACATCAACAATGATCATATCTGTTTCTTTTCTAGCCGAAATCTCGATCAGCCACGAATCAACCATCGATGTCATGGAATGGACATAGCAATACACCAAATCCACCACTTCAAGATATTCAACGACAGCAAATACAGGTAAGAAATTCCTTCGAAATATGATCATCGATTGGATTTGTATCTCTCGCAGAGTGAAGTACGACAACCTTCCCATCATACTGGTCATTCCTCAACATCAACATCTGGATGGGGTAGTCAGTTCCAACATCCGTCATCCGCCTTCTTCTGGGATAATCAACATTCTTCCTCATCCAATCAATCTCCAACTGTCGATAATAATAAATCTACGTACGCATTCGACATTCTCTTTTCAGAAATTGATTTTCTGATCCATTCATTCTAGAACTCCATGGACAGACTTAAAACCTACATCGCCATCAACAATTCCATCCGGCAAAGTCAATCCGACTACGAATGAAATAAGAAAAAGTGAACGCGAAACAAAAGATTTGTTTACTACTACACGTACACAAGATGCACTATCAAAATGGACTCACAATCAATTCAACAATAGTTTAAAAGATGTTGATGGTAGAATCAAAACCGATGCGCTTTTTGAAATTCTGTTTCTTGTCATTGTTTCAGTGCCCACACTAGTACAATTATTGAAAGATATCGATAATCCTGGTGAAATCATGGAATATGTTCAACCCTATATCGGTTCCGTTAGTAAAGCTAAAGATTTCGCCAATGATTTTCTTGCTAAACGCACTCAAATAGCTAATGCTGAGGTTGATTGATCATTTCCAAATTCTTGTAATCTTTTTTTTCAACTCTAGCCTGATTTGGATAATGATCGTTTAAATGAATTAGTCATGGCTCCGACATCTTCGAATGACAATAGTGGCAGTGGTGGGGATGAAGGTTTTCAATTAGCATCCAGTAACGGACAAAAGAAAAAAGCGAGAAAAATGAAAGGACAAAAAGTCGATGTGAAACAACTCGGTTTTACAGTTAACAATCGACCAGAACAACGAGATGATATTGATCAAGTTCCCATGTAAAAAAAAAACATTTTACTAATCTCTCTCTTGTTTTCGCCATGTGTATATATATATACATTATCTCTCTTGTCATTTCCTAACATACGATTTTCTTTTTATGAAAAAAAAACACAATTTCTTGATCATACCAGGCGTATCTCTATTGAGCTTTTTAAAAGTGTCTTCAGTCTTTGCTGACGCATTCTTTCGATACATACACATTTGTTCAGTCATTTTGGTTTTTCTTGTCTGATGTTGTTGGTTTTCTTCGACCTTATTTATATAAAAAAAACGCCTAAAGGAAAACACACGGATCGACAGAGAGATAAAATCGATGGTTTTCTAGGAAACCTCTTTTAGATAATGGCAGATTTGGATGATGAACGCTTGTTACAAGATCCTGTCTTGGTGCGTGGAGATTGACGATTTTCGATGGCAATGGGAATAGACGATAAACTTTGATTTAGAGATTGAAAGCAGCACTTCATGCTGCATGTGGAAAAATTTGTGAACAATTGCAAACCCAATCCAATGTCACTGTAGATAAGAAGGTGGTGGCGGCGATTGGAGATATTACATTTCAACAAATCGGAACATTTTGTCAAGATCTTGATGCATTTGCAAAGTATAAATTCGTTGTTTTGGAGAGAAAAGAATGGATTTCTTTAGACATGGCAAACGAACAACGATCAATGCCGATGATGTTCGTCTCCTTTGTCGTCGGAATCCTGGTCTTTTGGAGAAAATCGACGATTATCAACGAACAATCAAACCAACGAAAGCAACCGGTCGATCAACGAGCAGTCGAAGTCATACATCATCTCGCTACGATGATCATAATGTGGATATAACTGTGGTTGAATCATCATCTGATATGGATGAGATGAATTAATAGATTTCTGTACATATGTTGTCATTTGGTCTAATAAACCTATCTGCTGATTCATCTGTACATTTAGTTCGATGGATAGAGAGATAAATTTGAAAGAAAACAAACACAATCGTTTGATCGATTTCAAAGATAAGTTCAATCGAAATGAAGTATACCAAGCACATTCATTCCAAATAGGTTGAAAGTCCAGAAAAAGAAACTATCGTCGATCGATTTTTTTGTCGTATCTCCTTATTCTCTGTGAATGAAAATCTCTTACGTCAATACTTCACCCAATCGTCCAAAACACTAATCCATCACTTCAACGATATTGATTATTTTCTTTTTCTACTCCGCACACAATCGAAAATATGACTTTTCAACAACTCTGCCATCATAATGGATTAGACCAACCATCGCTGACTAGATTGGAGGAGAAATGATTTCGTGTTCAGTCGTTAGCAGGAGACTCGTGACGTAAGAATGAATCGGGATGGTAAAAGCAACTAATCTTGCGTCTAAAAATCAGACCGGATATTAGTCGTTGATTTAAAATCATATGCCTCGAAGCGTTTGATTGCATCCATCAACATTATTAAAAAAAATAGACGTGTCTTTTGTGCCGATGGCATTCAAGACAATGGATCGTTGCTTATATCTTCTCTCCTACATTTTCATCATTATTGACAGAAGCACAATCGATCGTAGTAATCTCTCAGCGCAATTCCTTAGCAAGATAATATGCCGTTAATCATGTCCTTGTTTCGAATGATACAACAGCTCGAAGAAAACAACTGTTAGCCCAAGATCGTATCATTCCGCTGATTTGTGCTCAATTGAACTAATTGAGGTTATGAGGAGATAGAAAGATCCCATTCCAAATTGATTGATTTCGGATTTGGTTAAGCTAGAAATTCATTATTTCGCAAATCGCATTCATCTACTTGACAATCAAGTGACTCTTCTTTCTTTTAGCCACATAAGTTGTCATCACTCGATGCGTAAGAGGAGAGATTGTTGAAGTGCTTAAACACATAAAACAAAGGATTAGCTGATTTTTTTCCTTTCGTCGTTACCTAGCAGATCGAAGAAAAAAATCGCGCTTGATGACAGCATTTCTCCCTGATTCTTTTCGATCAATCACTAATTCTCCTAACATCAACACGCCAAAAAGAGTTAGGTCACTCCAATCGACTTTCTAATCCTCTTCTCAGTCGTTTCTTTCTCTATGCACAGGTGAAAGACAGAACACGCGAGATTTTCTTTCTCTCTCTCTGCCCATTAAGTGGACTCACTCTCGTGCTGCACGAAAGAGCAGGAAACACTAGACGTATGTGTTGATGGCTAGTAGGTGGTCGTCCATTAGGATGAGTAGCTCTCGGGGTCATTGAAGTGGGCACCACCAACATTATTCTTTTCTCTTACTTAATACTTAAGAGTCTAGCCATCACCCTCATTTCTTTCTCTCTCTCTCCCTCTCTTTTTCAATCATCCTAATCGTCACCTCCTTTTTCGTTGATATACTTCATCGAACAAAAATGAAGATCAAGACATTCGATCGTCTTGTGTTAATCGAACATTGAATATAAAGATCATCTATTTTCTTTCTCTCTCTCTCTTTCTCTTTCGATAGTGAAGAAATTCTTGACCAACATTAACCTCCGGGTTTTTTTCTCTCGTTCACGCCTAATTACTAAGGTAAATGAGCAGTTCAATTTCTATCTGAATGAAATTAGCTCGGTAGAAGAAAAAAAAGAAACCGATGTATGTGATGTTCACGCATCTGTATCTATGTCGTTTACCCATTGATATCGAAAAGTTTTTGACATCAATACTAATGAATGTTACATCTAATCAAGTATATGACAGTCATTTCGTTTGAAAGGACACGTTTGTGCGTGTGTAGCAATGGAAGGTAAATGTGATCTGCTTTCACATCATTACAGCGAAGATCCGATTTCAAAGATGAATGAAAAGATCTTCTGATCGCTTTTTTTCTTGTGTAGTTCAACTTTGAGAAGAAATCAATTTTCCTTCTTCTTCTTCTGCTGCTGCGTGGTTGCGTCTGTACTCTCCGGGGCTTCGCGCGTGCGTGGATGTTACTGCTCATTTTTTTTGTACGATCGAACGTTCTCTGACCTCTCTCTCTATCGAAGAAGTGTATACGCACGTCGTCATCACGCTTCTCGCTCTGATTATATAACCTCCATCTTTCGGTGAATGCTGTTTTTAACAAATGACTGTCTAAATCGGACTGCTCAGTTCAAGTCAATCCTCCTCTTCTTCTTCTTTTTCTTGCAATATGTAGAGCTTCTTTGTTTGTTTCAACATTTTGTATAAGAGCAACAAATGAATGATATGCCAGACAGACCCCAACGGAGTGTCTAATTAGTATTGGTATTTCTTCTTTTTTGCTCTCCCGAACAGATGAATCGAGCAGAAGGTTTTAGTTGAAAAACGAGTAAAGATATCCTTGTCAATTCGGTCATTCTCAAGAGAATTCTTTCTGTTACTATGATTATTTGTTGATCGTACTTTTTTTCTCGACAGTCTTGCTGCTTTCATCTTCCCCTCGTTCTATTTTTTCTTCGCTTCATTGTCGTGGGGGAGATGCCATTTGAGTAGTAGAAGATGTATTCACTCGTCTTTATTGATCTTAACACGATGAGAAAGAAGATAATTATTCAAGTGTATGTAAGTAAAATTGATGATGAAGAATTTGTATCTATATGTATACAAAACTTCGAAGAAGAAGAGGATGGATGACCTTGTCCGCTTTTCTTTCTTTCTTTCTCTCTCGTTTTCTCTTCTTTTTTTATTATTGAGGATGGAAATAAAAAGAAAAATGATGTTCATTTTCTGACAATGATTGTTGAGAATCTACTCGAAAGCATTTTGGTATTTGTATGCACGTCGTTCGAGTGAAATCAAATCAATCTCTTCTTCCATCGACAAACATTCTTCAATGAAGAAGAATGTTTTTCCGTTCCCATGTTCATTTTCGAGCATGTCTAAGGTATCTCGTCATCTAATTGGTGACATGTCCATTCTCTTTTTCCGCTGTGTCAAATTGAACAGCGACAGTTCATTTCTCCAGCTGTTGCTGATTCTCTCTTTCTCTCTTTTCTTCTAGATCATTATTTTCTCTTTCTCTTTACCTACATTTCTATATAAATCGAGACGTTCAGCCATTGTATTACATAGCAATGACTCGATTTGTTGAACCATTACTTCTTCTTCTACTTCTCTTCATCCTCAAGTTCGGTATCATTCGAACTGACCAACAATGTCAAGCGATCACGTATTATGAATGTAAAAATATTGGATACAATCAAACCTATCTTCCGAATAAATTCAATCATCAAGATCAAAAAGATGTGGCATTAGTGGTAAGTAGAAAGACAGATCGATTGTCCATAATGAGATGTCCTTCAGTTTTCAAATAATAACAAGGTTGAACTATCTCATTAGAAATCGATAATTATTCCTGTCAGCAACATTGATAAGAATGACTTCATTGAGGTGCTAATCGCTCTTTCTAAAGAGGTGTGAAAGATGATGTTCTTCGATTGTATCCGATCGGCCAAGTCTCTGTCCGACATTTGTCTGACCTTATAAATGATCTGACAAATAAACAATGTCTATTATGATATCATTAGAATAGGGAATGATTGTATCAATAAGGGGAGAAGACATTTTTCTTCGATGTTGAAAGGCTTCCGTAGGGAGAAATATTCAAATATTAGTTCGGAGGGTTTAATGAGTAAGTGCCAAATGAGGAATGTTAGAAGGACGTGTCAAGTAAGGATCAGATAGAATCAATGGTTCGCTATTTAGATCAATCAATTTACAGCTTTAATTGCCGTTGGATGTTCATCTGAACTTCGATTTTTACTCTGTTCAATTTATATGCCCTTATGTTTACCAAATTACTCCGAAACAATCTTACCATGTCGTGAGGTAAGAAGCAATTCATTGACTTGTCCAAAAAAATTTATCTTTCAATCATTAGGTTTGTGAACGAGTGCGTGCACCATGCGAGTCCTATTACACCCGCTATGGTTTCATTTGGCCTGATGCACTAAAATGTGAACAATATCCATCGAGTAGCGAAAATGCCATTTGTATGGATCCAAGAAAAAATGAAGCTCCATCCAAACCTTCACCGAAATTATCCTCTTCACGTCCGTCTCAATCCTCCTCCTCCTCCTCTTCTGCCTCATTATCATTATCATCATGTTGTCAATGTAATACATCATTAGGTTACCGTCTGATTGATGATGATCAAGGCAGAAAAAAATGTCTTCCACCTTGTCATTCGCCCTATTTTTCCGATGAACAATCGAAATCAATGATGAATATATGGTTGACCTTTTTAAGTTTCTTATGTGCAATCTCATGTGCCTTTGTTTTATTAACATTTTTTATTGATATTACTCGATTCAAGTATCCCCAACGACCAATGATCTTCTTGGCTTTATGCTATTTTTTTGTTTCATGTGGCTATTTAATACGGTTAGGATTAGGACATGAACATGTTGCATGTCGATTAGAAACGAAGGTAAGACGACAGATTCAGAATGAGAAAGAGAAAGAATATCGAATGTTGCTCTTTAGATTGAATCACCATCCTACGTTCAACTTGTTCGTGTCTCAGGTCCATCAAATTGTGCATTTGTTTTTGTTTTAACATATTTCTTCGGTATGGCTTCATCCGTTTGGTGGGTTATTTTAACATTAACATGGTTTCTTGCTGCGGGCTTTAAATGGTCATCGGAAGCAATTGCTCATTACTCGCTCTATTATCATCTTCTCGCTTGGCTTTTACCGTGTTTTCAAACGATCGCTATTTTAATGTTGAATGGCATTGATGGCGATCCGATCAGTGGAATATGCTATGTGGGACATACAGATTCATCGATGTTACGTGGTTTTGTTATATTACCATTGATTGCCTTTTTAACTATTGGAACTATCTTTCTCTTGGGAGGATTGATTAGTTTAATGCGAATCAGAAATGTCATGAAGATTCAAGATCGAACGAAAACGAGTAAATTGGAAAAATTAATGGTACGAATTGGACTCTATTCCATTCTCTATACGGTTCCAGCGACTTTTGTAAGTAGATATTCGTTTTTCAATGGAAGATTGATGATCCTTTAATTTAGGTTATTGGTATCTATTTCTATGAACTTCGTTATCGTTCTCTATGGGAAGATAATCTTCATTGCAATCAATGTCCGAATCGCTCTTATTCATCTTGGACCGTTCAACCAAGTTTCCCCATTTATATGGCAAAATATTTTTTCTTACTCATTGTTGGTATCACAACAGGTTTATGGATCAATCTCAATAGTAAAACGATCTTCACATGGAAAAAATTTTTCTGCCGTTGTTTATGTTGCAAAACGACTGATCATGAACATCAGTATCAGTATGGCAGTCATCATGGACGAGATGGATATGGAATCAATTATTCCTATAAACATACGAAAATTAATGGAAGTAAATATTCCCTTCCATCATCGAAACAATTGCCTTTAGTACATGTATAAGTTGTCGAATATGATTTCTCATTCCATTGTATTTACAAAGTCTTGTTGTGCATTTCTTAACGACTAGCTTAATCCTATTTGTCTCTGTGTGTGTATGCGTGTGCTTTTTTATTTTTGTAATAAAGACGAGAAGGCTAGAACGGAAGTTTTACCAAGTTCTGATGAACTGTTGATTGAGAATGCCATCGACATGTGTACCACACATTGTTCGCCTTGCATTGAACAGGAATAGCTAATTAACAGGAAAGATATCTGCTGTGTTTGACACAACTTCACGGGTGGTAATAGAATAATGTGTTATGTTGTTTGATGATGTGCCAATGCCAGTGCTATTGGATATGATCGGAATTCAATTGGAAATATGCTAAGCGGAATGAATTGAATTGCTTCAATCGTAATCGAAATCGATTAGAATAGGCTACCCTCTATCCAAGGTCTCTCTCAGGCGCAAACAAAGACTCCAAGTGGATCTATATCTCAATTTGAACGAAGAATGCCAATGTTCATATATTCATTCTTCATTGTATTTATTATCAATCATCTGTTCTCCTTTGCTTTTCATCAAATAAAACCAAAAACGTACTGGAACAATTTTTTGTCTCCGATTGAGACAAGAACACGCGAACAAACAAAAAGAAAAAAAAACCACACACTTACACATAGACAAAGAACTGCTTTTCTCTCTCTCATAAAACATACACATATACAACGGAACAAAAAAAGAAAGAAAGAAAACATGGCCACTACGAAAATTTTAGTGGACTTGAGCAATCAACATAGGACAAGAAGAAAAAGAATTATTTAGCTAGAAGAAAATTATTATTCAGATGTGAGTGAAGCGGAAAAGAAACTAAGATATTAATAGAGACAAAACTAGAGATCAGTTCGACATTCAAGTATACAACAAAGAGAGTCGAAGAAACTATTGTCATGGCACACACACACCGAAAAACTAAACATTGAACATCCTAGCAAATTTAATCAAATGCACTACCAAGTAATTGATTAGTACCCGGTGATTGATGTAATGGACAGTAGCGTAAGGTATGTGCTAAATCTCCCGTGGCACCACATTTGGGACAGACATAAGCACGAAGAATTGGACAAAGGATTGTTCCTGCACCATTACGTAACATATGAGAACGATAGACTTCAAATGATTCTCCATTTTCAAAACAAAATTTACATTTCATTTTAATACCTAACATAAAATATAAGGCACGAGCATCGGTCACTTGTTTGGTCATATCTAAAACTGAATCCATGCAATGGCATTCCCGGAAAAAAACAATTTTACCGACCGATTTGTGCTCGTTTAGCAATAAATTTTTTATTCCCATGTGGATCATGGAGATCTTCTGATTCCGAAAACATATTTGTGGGCATGGTATTGGATGGAGGAGAATAATCAATTAAATTGGTTAGATCTGTAAATTGATGATGGGAAAATGGACTGGTGATCGTTCGATTCGTGGGTGGTAAATAATGTCTAAAACAAATGGAAAAATTCCTTTCATTGACCAACCGAACAAGATATCTTTACCGGGAAAGAAAATTTCCATGATGACAATGTTGTTGTTCTTTATTATGATTATTACTATTGATAGCTAGACGAAGATATTGATTACTTAAACTCGATGAGGAGGACTGATTAGTTTAATGCGAATCAGAAATGT
>QQTW01004396.1_pt1 | contig 10578 bp, 12 predicted proteins | sample 1904831 | NCBI WGS metagenome assembly QQTW01 (sample SAMN09435610, study PRJNA476489) | Subsurface metagenome, whole genome shotgun sequencing project.
GATCGACCGCTGGACCCTTCTTTGCGCCCGGAGATGTCGACCTCCAGACGCGATAAAATGCCAAAGCTGGAGCAAGCAGGGGTCCGTAGTCGAGCTCGAAGTCGCAGTGGCGGGCCGTCGCCAACCACCGTGGCTCGCCGGCCCGCCAATGACAAAGATCGTTAACGGAGATGGGAGAAGTCGAGCTTGCGGGCCACCTTGGAGCCTCGGGGTTCGTCGACCTCCCCACCGCGACGCTTGAGGTCCTCGCCGACGCGATCCAGCCCGCCGCCCTTCCGGGGAAGATCGTCCTTGCGCGTCGGCGGCGGCTCGGCCGACCACCAGCCATGCTCGAGAAACCGGCGGGCCGTCGGTCGCCGGCGTGGGTCCAGCGCGAGGGTCGACATGAGCAAATCGACGCCCAAGGCGCCCGCGCTGCCGAACAGGCCCTGGAAGTAATCGCGTCCCGGCACCGGCCGGACCCGGTCCGGCGCGACGGGGACGTAGTCGGGCAGGCGCGACACCCCCGGCCATTGCTGCTCCGTCGGCGTGCCGACCGCCTGGCAGATGAGGTCGAGCTGGTGCACGTCCGAGTGACCGGGCAGGAACGGGGTGCGCAGGATGAGCTCGGCGAAGACGACCCCCATCGACCACACGTCCACCGCGCCCGAGTAGTGTCGCGCTCCGTACAGCAGCTCCGGCGGCCGATACCAGCGCGTGATAACCTGGTGGGTCATGTTCGGGTAGGGGTCCGCAAACGATCGGGCCAGGCCGAAATCCGCCAGCTTGACCTCGCCGTCCGCCGCGATCAGCAGGTTGTTGGGCTTGATGTCGCGATGCAGCACGAAGCGCGCGTGGCAGAACCACACGGCCCGGCCCAGCATCCCCATCCACGCCTTGACGTCCGCCGCTCCATACCGCACCCCGTCCCCGTCGCGAATCAGCTGCTCCAGGTCGCCCAGCGGCAAGTACTCGAGCACCAGGTTGAGGTTCTGATTCTTGGACGAGAAGACGCAGTGCAGGCCGATGATGTTGGGGTGCGAGAGCTCCTGTAGATGCTTGACCTCGCGGATGGCGTCCATCGTCAACCCGTCCCGGTAGTCGGCGTTGACCTTGATCTTCTTGATGGCAACCTGCTGGCTCGGATCCGCCCGGAGGTGACCCAGATAGACGATGGCATACGTGCCCTCGCCCAACTTCTTGTCTATGATACCCATGATCCGTCGTCAGCGTTGGCTGCCCGGAGAATCAAAGGATAGGTGAAGAGACGATGACCGTGCACGGTACTCACCTTTGATATATTTGCGCTTCGTCTCCTCGTTGAGCTGCTCCGCCAGCTCTTGATCCGCTCCCGCGGTGCCCTGCCAGGCGGACCCGGTCTTCTTGCTGCCAGATGGCGCATCATCTCGACCCGAGCGGAGGGGGACCGCCTTGGACGGTGGGATGCCCTGAGCTCCGTCCGGAGTGGGACGAGATAACGCGGGCGAGACGGCCATGGCGGTAGATGCCTTTACATCGATGGAGCGGAGAGGATTTGCATTGACGTGATTGAGATATGAGGGATGATGTGGTATCTGAATCGGACAGCGAGCATATCAAAGGTCTCTTCTCTCCAGACGCTTGCCGCTTGCCGTTGGAGGTGGAACGAGCAAAATCACGTGAGATCCCAGTCATGTGACAAGAGACAAAAACTTGTGGCTCTTGATGGCACGTGATATGACACGTGATAGTGCTCTATGCCTTAGTCAACCTCATCTGAAGCTCATCACCTCAACTTCTCTTCATCTCGTTCGTGGACGCCCACTCTGAAAACCGGGATCGTACGCTTTCTGAACCGGACTCAGGTAAGTGTTCCATTTCTGATCGAAAGGAGAGAAGGGTCATTCTTGCAATGCTTGATACTGATGTTGGTATTATGCAGACTTTTCGGAGCGTATCAACTTCCATCATGATCCTCCGACATCACCATCCTCGTTCTTCGGCTTCCATCTGCCAGCTTTTCGCACCCTCCTCTACACAATGCATACGTCCCCTTCACAGTCGTGCCCAAGCACCACCGATTCCATCGCCCACTCCCTTTGTTCCGGACGTCCCAACGTTCCTCAAGGTCATTGGCCGCAACGCCAGCCAGCACGCCGCCAAGTTTCCCAATTGGGAAGCGCTCTTCTCCTTCTCGTCTCATCAGCTACGGGAGTCGGGCTTGGAGCCAGCACGAACCCGGAGATATCTTTTACGATGGCGAGATAAGTTCCGTAAGGGCGAGTTTGGCGTGGGTGGGGATCTGACCGAGGTCGTGGATGGGGTGGGGGAGGTGCGTGTGGTCGAGGTACCTCTTCCGGTTCGGCCGGGATCGTCGAGCGACCGGATCCGGACGAAGGCCAAAGGGACCCTCACGCTCTCCCCGGGCATGCGCAAGATGATCGTTAACGTCAAACCCGGATCGAAGGAACCTCCGCTACCCCTGGATCAGGCCCGACCCGTCGACCAGCTCAAGATACGGAGCGGTCACGTCATCTCGGGTCCGTACGTTCGTCTGGTCAAGGGCTTTGGGGGCAGCGTGGCCCGCATCGCGGTCGAAGAGGGTATGTGGGAGCATCGACGAGGGCACAAGGTGGACGGGGGCGAGCGGCGGAAAGCGGAAGTGCGTGCCAAACGAAGAGCCAAGGAACGCGCATAGCCGGGATCAGCATCGAGGAATAGCCAGGATAATTCTACATGCTAGCTACTACCAATATCAAACTATGGTCCCTACTTGGTCGCGCATCATTTTCCCGTCAATTGTTCAGGACAATTTCTATACCACGGGATGACTTGGCTCGGCCATGATGTTAAGAAGTTCTTCGGAAGGCCGGCATCCCATATCAGAATAGGGTCGATACTCGAGTCGATCACCGCACGCCTAATTGGACGCCGACGCCTTTGTCCGGTAATCTTTGGCCCAGTCGATGAAGAATCCGACGTCCTTGGCCATGGCGAATGGAAGGACGGGGGTCTGCAACCAGGAGGGCAAGATGCCCTCGGCGTCGCTGGCGACGGCCATGGACCACGTCGTCCGACCGTCCGACCGCCGGCCGGCCTCGATGGCGGTATAGGCACCCACGACGACATCCTTGCGCAGGACGTTACGACAGCCCGGGACCTGGTCGAGGCCGCCAAGACACAGCTGGACGTCGATGAACGAATCGGGTGAACTCATGGCCGAGATGATCACGACCGGAAAGACGCGATCCTGCAATGGCGGAGGGATCTTATGGCACATCTCGTGGACTATTCACGGATTCCGTCAGGCCAGCCCAAAACAAGAATATGAACGTGTTTGGGAAACCGTCTACAGCAGAAAGGAATGCAGCGAATGGCATACTGCTCATCTCAATCTCATAATACCGATCGACCTTGGCCTCGGGCGGGATGATCCACTCCAGCACCTTGTTCGTATCATACAATGTCGGTGTATATTCCTGCTCGTGCAGGGCATGGTCTCGCTTCAACCCGGCAATCATCTCGTCGAACGAGGCGGTGCCCTCCTTGGCCGCATCTTGATGGGTGCTGATTCGGGCGAACCACTTTTCGCCCTTCAGGAAACTCTTGTCGGTATCCGACCATCGCCGCGGGATGGGACTCTGGGCCGACACCACCTGGTGCAGATCGGAGCTGCCGATATCACGCTGAAACAGGTTGACCCGCGTGCGGGCTTCGGTCTTGTAACTCTTCCGGATCCATTCATTGCCGAGCGCTTCTTCTGCTGGGTCGTTGATCTTACCATCGTCGGCCACCGGATGGTCTTGGGACGCCGCGGCAGTGTACAGGCCTTGGATGAATCCATCGGCCTGTTTCAAGACCTCACCGGCGAACTCAAGCAGGTCCGGACGATCATTTGATGCCGGCTCGCCCCCATCGCCCTGGACGGTCTCCAAGGCCGGATGAGCGGGAAGACCGCTGACCTGGAATGGCTGCAGTCGAACCAGATTGCCCAGATGCGTCTGGCAATCCATCTCGAGTCAAGATTCAAGCTGCAGAGGCCCACATGGGTACGGCGCGAAGGATCCGGAACAAGATGAGGATGGATACGAGCACTCCGCCCACACTCCCTCAATCAAATAATCGGTTCAATCAGTATCTCTTCAAGTCTCACTACTGCTGTTCGCGATACCACCCAGCTGCAGCGACGTGGACCGGTGTTTGTTTAGGGAGGTGGCTGTTCATCAGATCCACATCTCCCGTCCGCGCGATGAGACGAAATGGAGATGAGGTTCTCAAACTCCCCGCACGAGCCACGAGCTTCAGCCTCCCCCGCGCGGGAGCTAAGAATAGGCCGCGCGGGAGATGACGGGGGAGGGTGTGCAGCAGAAGAATTGCCAGCTGCGCAACGACAGCGCAAATCACGTCTGAACTCATCTCCAGCGTCCGGAGATTATTCGATCGTGGGCATGTTCTTCGGCCATTCCACGGACGTTTGTCGACGGCGTGGGACTTCCCGGGAACAGGACCGCATCGTGGATGCGATTGGAATCCTTCCTCGACCGAGACAGGATCGATAGAATGCTAAGGACTGCGCCGACGGGTAGCCCTGCAGACCGAGTGAAGCTTCCAGCTGCAACGCCCCCCATCACTTTCCTCCTCCCCAGATCACAGTCGGATATGGCTCGCGGTCGCTCCTGAGGCTAGTATTACCGGGCGAGATGAATCGACAACCGTCCCGAACACTCCATCATCAAGCATGCAGTCGGGATATTCATCGGGCCCGCCTGCGCCTTATTCCGGCCCCGCGGCGGCGCACCATCAGCATGGTGGACCAGCGGGGATGCAAGGTCCCGGGGCCCCAATGGCTTCTGGTAGGCGATGTATAAAGCTGATCCCGGCACGAAATGGAACTGCTTCACTGACGAAATGCTCCTCCCGATAGGTCCTTATTACCAGACGCCAGGAGGGCCACCACCACCAACAGCATCGCATCCTGGTCAGTTCGCGCCAGGACCGCCATTCCCACCAACACCTTCGTCGGCGGGCTTGCACAGACCTTGGTCGGTGACGGGTCCTCTCCCAACGGCGCCCCCTGCAAGTCAGTTCCAGACCTCGACGTATAACCCCTCCATCTACGGGCCAATGCCGGGCGCACAGCAATCGCCCGTGAGTCCGCTCAAGCCAACCTATCAGCCCAGTGGGGCCAGTCCAGGATTGCCTGCAGCCAGCGGGGCCGACAGTCCTGGTGGTCATCCTCCAACGACGGGCTATCCCCAAAGCCATCATCCCCAATCGAGACCGCCCATGCAACATGGCGGGCCTCAGCCACCCATATATGGCGGGCTTCCGGACCAACATTCGTACTTTGGCAAGCCACCGTTGCCCGATCGACCCCATCCGGTTGGCATCAATACGATGTTCCATGCAACCGATCAACATCCAGGTCCAACGTCAAGCCCAGCAATTCCCCGACCCTACAGCATGCTCCCCCAACCACAGGCCATGCAGGGACCTCCCTTCCCACCGGGACCCGGTAGCAGCGCTCACTATCCTCCACAAGCCTTCACTTCATCGTATCCACAGCAGGCCTACAGTGCTACGGCAGGCCCAGCGCCGCAATATCACAACGGGCCCCCCATGAGTGAACAGAGGTTGCACGGGCAGAGCTACGATATGCCACCCAGGCCCCCTCCGTTGCCACCAGGATATCAGGTCGAGTTGATACGCAATCAGCAAGCCGCCCTTCAACATCCACCATACTCGAATCTACCACCCACGCATCGATATGATCCAACATATCAACAGATGTCCCAGGCGCAACAACATTACCACCAGGCCCCCCCGCCAGGCCAGATGGCTAGTCATGGGCCGTCTTCCAGCGCGCACGGCTTAGGCAATATACCCGCTCCACCACCTCCGCCACCGGTACCCCCCAAGACTCCACCCGGTTCATATACGCCCGGTGAAGCGCACCGCCCATCGATGAGCCATGGCCCCCCTCCGCCGTCGACCACAACGCATCATCATCACCATCATCATCCCGGCTCATGGTCATCTGGCGCACCGCTTCCTGGACATCTGGGATATGCACCGGCCGGACCACCGCAGCTGTCCCCGCCCACTCATACTGCTTCGATGACGAACCCTTCCTGGGTCCCGACGCCCGAACCGAGCATCGCCGGCACGCCACCTCCGCCATCACCGCATTCATCGGGAGGACCCAGCAAGCCGTCGGCGGTTGCCGCGTCTCAAGCGTCTTCGACGGCGCCTCATCAACCCGCCGCCATGGCGGCCATGGATCATCACCGTCGATCATCTGGCCAACACCCGCTTGGGTTTCAGGGAGCTCCACCCTACAAGGCACCAAGGATGGATCATCAACCGCTCGGCTCGAAACCGTTACCCCCACGAGCGTCGTCGCTGGCTCAGGTGCCGTGGGCGAGACCTCCGCCTCCGAATCAAGAACCTCGACCGGAACCAGCACGAACCCATTACGGCGGCCATCCAAATGCTCAAGAACCACCTGCTGCCCGTCCCGGTAGTGCGGACACTCACGGATATCCCCAACGGCCTTCTTCTGCGGCTGCACAACCACCCCACCAACAAATCGCCGTCAGCAAATCGTACGGCCAAGGAAACGTTCCATCTACGGCAGGTCGTGTTGAGCCTTCGTCTCAGCCGCCGTCGTTCGATGCACAGGCGGCTCAGGGTCACCTCCAGCACCGTCTCAACGACCCTCCCAGACAAGGCGATCTGAATGCAAGCAGCAATCGGCCTCCTTCATCGCCACCAGTTTCTACCGGATACCCGTCGGACAGTCAAACGTTTAGCGGCATTGGGGCCTCGGTGCTCGGTGGCATCGGTGGGCCATCGGATTGGGAGCACTTTGGCGAACCGACGGACGAGGACAGCGATGAAGAAGAGAACGTGGCGCCAAGTGGGACGACGGCTCCACAGCCAGCGGGCGTGCTAGCTGAGCTTGACACGGGATCACCCGTCAGGGTCTCGCAACCACCACCACCACCGCTCGAGACTCCACCGGCCCATGAAGCGGGCTTGTGGAGGCAGTCTACCACACCAGCTCCGCTGAACCCACATCGGCGGGTGTCCGACAGCTCTCTGCCTGCAGAGGAACCAGATCCCAAACCCGATGTTGGTCCTCAGGATGCCAAACCTCCGTTTCCTCAACTGAGTCGAATCTCCACCACTCAGACCGATGGTGGCTTCTCTTCGACTGGAGCGACTCCGTCCGAAGATCCCAGCGGTATCATCGATCAAGCCATTCAAGCTTGGGCCCCGCCTCCCTCTGAAGATACCAACCGCAAGCTCGAAGAAACAGATGTGCCACAAGAGGCGCAGACAGTTGCTCCGATCGAGAACCGGGACACCCCCGGCGAGGCTCCAGTCACGGCGCGCCAAGAGGGACCTGGGATGATATCTGAGCAGCAGCCACTCGACGCGGGGCAGCAAATTCCAACGATCGAGCATCGACGTCCGTCGTCGGGACTCAGCTTCCGAAGAGAGGGCACTGCGACTCCAGACACGCCGTCGGCCGAAGGTCCCCAGGAACAAACACAACATGATGAAGGTTTACCTGGATGGTTCGCCGATCTCGATGAGCGGAGCAAGGAATCTCTGTCGCGGTACGCTGCGATGCTCCGGAAGGAGGCGCTAGCAACCTCACCCACGGAGAAATTGAGATCCTTTCGAAGCTTTGTGATGGAAGAGTCAGCGCGCAGAGGCTTCGCGTCGGAAGACGTGATGGGCCCCGAACCATCCCGCACCAGCAATCTGACCGGGCCAGAGCCATCAGCTGCTGGAACAGGCCTCCCCACGGTCTCTGGCAACGACGAGGCATCCAAATCATTATCGACACCGAAAAGGGTTCTTACCCCAATTCAACTATCCTCACATCTGGCGGTACAGGACGCGGAGGAGGAGCAGCAGTACAGTCCTGGTGGTCGACCAGTCCTGCGGCCCATTCATTTTCAATCAAATGGCGAGGGGAGAAGAGCGTGGCAAGAACACGCTGCTGAGAAGACCGCAACAAGCCTGAACGCTGATGTCCCACCGATCAGTCTACCCGGCGGGATTGAACCACCGCGACCGGTGTCTCCGGCCGGGAACGCGCCTATTCCCGTGGACGTTGGTGACGCTGGCTTCATCCCTCCACCGGATTACCGGCCCCAGTCGGTTGTGTCTCATCGCACCTCCAAGTATGGATTCGGACCCACGCAACAGGCTTCCCCTGGTGACCGGAGATCACGAGCCGATACCCTCAGCAGCTACCGGTCATACACCCCACCGGCCAAACTCGTCTCTCAACATCTGAACCAGGCACCGGCTGGTGCCGACCCATCCCTAGCCGCGCGTAATGACCGACAAAGCGTGTCGGTGCATCCGCCGGTCTTGCCACCGCAAGCAGGACTCCGTCTCGCAACTCCAAGCAACGCCAAGTCTGCCACGCCGTTACCACCCCCGGGACTGACCAAAAAAGCACCTGAGGTCTCTAAGGAGAATGACGCCGATGTTGCTCACACTGCCGAGCGAGCTCCAGTAACTAGCATTTCTACGAATACAACTCCGTCCGGCGAACCTCCCGCCTTGATACAGGGACTCAGCAAGCTCCTGCCCACCAACCGCGAGCACCAACCACCGCCGAACGACAGTTTGGCGACGATTGAACAGGCCATCCAGGCGGTAACGGACGATCCGACCTTCCCCGATCGGCTCTTTGCGGCCTGGGAGGGCGACGCCAAGAAGACTCGGGAGCAGATCCAGCTCGATCGACATCGGCGGCAAGAGGAGCATAACGCGTTCGCGGAGCGGCTCTTCTCCGAGAGCAACATCAACTATGCGGATCTCACGGCAATGGAGGAAGACTTCCAACGGTCCGAGGCGACCAAGGAGGCGCAAGAGATCGAGCTGGAGTACCACAGCTACGCGCAGCAAGTGTTTGACCCGGTCTACACGCGGTTGCAAGAGCAGATCAAGGATCTGATGGAGCAATACATCCCGCTCATCGACCTCATGAAGAGCACCGCCGCTCGACAGAACTCTCATGCCGAGCGGTCGGAGCTGGGTCGAATCATCGACGTCCTGCAGGACCTGCATGCTCGAATCGAGCATCGTCACGACCAAGTGCTGCAGGCGATTCTCGAGCGTGATCGGCGATATCAACGCGCGATGCTGCAGCCCTTCTACGCCGCCGGCGACGCCATCAAGGTGCGCGAGTTCGAGACGCACTTCCACGAAGCGGCCCAGAAGACGCGGCTCGATTCAGTTGTGACGAAGCGACAACGTGCGGATCGTCTGGTGCAGGCCATCGAGCCGAACGTGACCAAGGGCGCGACCGAATGTCTCCAGGCCATCAAGGCCCTCGCCGACGAAATCCATCGCATCTCCGAGACCCTCTCGATGATCGGGGAAGCTCCTCTGTCGGATCGAGCGGGCATCCGGTACGAGCTCAAGTTCGCTCACGAATGGCTTCACGTCCTGGCCGGCACGTCCGAGGCCTTGATGCGTCAGTCGCACACGGCCGCGCTGGGCCTTCGCCATGCACGTTCTGAGGAGTCGGTCATGTCGGCCACGATGTCCGGCGTGAGCGAAGCGGCTTTCAAGCAGCTACGAGATGAGCAGGTCAAGGAGGAGGAGCGTCTGGTGCAGGAGCTCGAGCAGCGGGTGCGACCGATTCATGCGGACCTTCAGCAGGTGCTCGATCAAATTGACCGGACCCTCGCACGAGTCGGCCACGTTTCAGCGGATTGATCTCGAGTACATTCATCCATGACTCTCTCTCCGACTCGGCCGTCATGTTGAGCATCGTCTTCTCATATCTCCCTTTACTTGGATCAACTTTCATTTCCCCGATACCTTCATGACTCGATCTGCTTTTCTTGCCCAATTTGACTCAATGTACGCCTTAGGGCGTAGAGCCATCACGATTCTCTTTCTATCTTTCTTGTATATGTCTATCTCTATCTATCGTTGCTCGTCTCCGGTGCTTTCCAACCTGGGTTGGTCAACCCATGCAAGGCGACTCCATTCGCGTCCAGAGTAGCATTCCGTGGACGTCGATTCGCTTGTCATTCTCCTCCTACCTCCATATCCGCTGAACTTGCCTCGGGAGAAATAAAACGGTCAGATGCAGGGGTTGAGAGGGAACGAAGTTCATGAACTGGTACAATCACAAGCTGGATGCCACACGAGCGACCTGGCACTTCCGTCTTTACCTTAATTATCGAGCCGGCTCTTGTGGTGAAACACATCTCTTCCCACGCCCCGTCGTCAGATTACCTCTGTAACTTCGACAATATACCCCCTACAAACGTTCGGTGCTCGGGGACTCTTCATCCCTGGATCGCATTCTTGAACCTCCGATCAGCATCAATATCAAGATCCTCTTCATTATGAGGTTGAAGACGTGTACGTTGTGAAGAATTACTGTGGTTAACTTCTAGAATGCTTCTTGATCGCACTCCACGAACTCAGACCTGGTGAACGACTCTTATGACTGCCCACCTGCTCCACAGTATCCTTTCATTTCCCAGCAACCTGTGTATACGACCGATCTTGCCGGAGTCTGGGATTGATCTTGTGGAGCCGCTACGAGAATTGGTTGGCGAGGAGGAGGAGGAG
>QQTW01004397.1_pt1 | contig 10578 bp, 8 predicted proteins | sample 1904831 | NCBI WGS metagenome assembly QQTW01 (sample SAMN09435610, study PRJNA476489) | Subsurface metagenome, whole genome shotgun sequencing project.
TATTGCCGGTGCCTTTAAATTCTTCAAAAATTACTTCGCAGATAAAACTGTTTGGCTTAAAAACCGGTGATTCTGTTTACGGCTCGGTACGTCCGCCCAAAGAAGGCGAAAAATATTTTGCGCTTTTAAAGGTGGATCACATCAATGGCAAAAAACCCGAAGATGTACGCGACCGCGTGCCCTTCGATTACCTCACGCCGCTGTTTCCATTCGAAAAGCTCAACCTGTTTACCACCCCTTCCAATTACAGCACCCGCATCATGGACCTGTTTACCCCCATTGGTAAAGGCCAGCGTGGGCTTATTGTGGCGCAGCCTAAAGTAGGTAAAACAGTGCTTTTGAAAGAAGTAGCCAATGCCATCGCCGCCAACCACCCTGATGTGTACCTGATGGTGGTGCTGATTGACGAACGGCCCGAGGAGGTTACCGATATGGAGCGCAGCGTTCGGGCTGAGGTGATCGCCTCTACATTTGACGAACCGGCAGAAAAACACGTAAAGGTGTCGACCATCGCCATGCAAAAAGCAAAGCGCCTGGTAGAGTGCGGGCACGATGTGGTGATACTGCTGGATTCTATTACCCGCCTGGCCCGTGCACACAACACGGTAGCCCCTTCATCAGGCAAAGTACTGAGCGGCGGTGTGGAAGCCAATGCCATGCAAAAGCCAAAACAGTTTTTTGGCGCTGCCCGCAAAATAGAATTTGGCGGCTCGCTTACCATTATTGCCACAGCACTGGTAGATACCGGCTCTAAGATGGACGAAGTAATTTTTGAAGAATTTAAAGGCACCGGCAATATGGAGCTGCAGCTGGACCGCCGCCTCGCCAACAGGCGCATTTTTCCTGCCATTGATCTAACGGCATCGAGCACACGCCGCGACGATTTATTGCTGGATAAAGATGTATTGCAACGCATGAACCTGCTTCGGGTATACCTTACCGATATGAACACGGAAGAAGCCATGAACGAGCTGCTGAAGCGGATGCGCGGCACCAAAAGCAACGAAGAATTTCTGGCCAGCATGAACAGGTAAGCCGGAAGCCTGCCGTTGACAATCAGTTTATTTAGTTTATAAAAAAGTGCCGGAGTAATGCCTCCGGCACTTTTTATTTTGTGCAGGCGCATCTGTCAGCTTTCTCTAAAAAACAATTAAACACCGGAAATACTTTGTACGCCCGGGCACGGGGCAAGACTAGCTACCGCACCGCCGGGCGCAAAAACAAAAGCAGATTTTACAGGCACGCTTTTGTTTGTTTTTATAAGGGTCAAAACCCCTATCTGCTTTAGTATGATGGAATCAAAGTGGATGGATGATGGAAGCATAGAGCGTTAAACGAGGCATTTGTACATTCAATGCTTACCCCATTCAGGCAATACAAAAAATAAGATGCCCTTTCTTTTGTGCGCATATTGGTCTGTTTCTTGTATTCCACAGTTCCACAAAACACTTAACCAATGAAAAAGACTTTAATCCTGCCGCTGGCAGCAGTCCTTTCCTTAGGCATTATATCCTGTGGCAACAGCGATAACAGCACCTCGGAAAACAATATGGATACAGCCGCTTCTGTTGGTACTGCCGGTGCCACAGATGTAGCAACCAGCACCGAAACCTCGACCGGCTCTTATGCCGCACAAGCCGATTCTTTCCGCGTTAACAGCGAAGCCGGCAATTACCTTGATGCACGTTCCGGAAAATCAATGCGCATTAATGTTGACCCCAGTACAGGCCAGCGCACCAATGCAGAAACCGGCGAGCCTGTATGGCGCTATGTAGACCGCCGCAACTGGGGTGTTTATGGCGGCGACAGCTGGGATACGGTAGGCACTGCCCGGATGGAAAATAACGAACTGCGCTACCGCAGCAACAACGACCAGTGGGAAACTTACGACAAGCGCTGGAAAAGCGAAGATGACAAGCTGATGAGTGATTGGAAAACAAAAATAGACAAAGGCGACGGCGATGTAAAGATGAAGAACGATGCCGAAGACGCTAAAATAAAAATGGATAAAGACGGTGATGTAAAAATCAAAACAAAAGACGGCAAAACAAAGATTGATGCCGATGATGGTGAAGTAAAACAAAAAGACTAAGCTTTATAAAAAAAAGGGAAAAGAAGATAGGCTTTTTGACCCTGACATACGCGCATTAAACTAAAAACGCCTTCGTTAATGAAGGCGTTTTTAGTTGCATCAACCGCATGCATACATGATTGCGGCTTGATGTTGATTATTCACTGCCTGTTGTATTGAGATAGGCATTTTGACTTATTGCAGCAATCATATAAAACGTACATGCTTGTAATCGGGGTTTTGATATTTGCTTTATGCACACGGCACGCCTGATTCAAATCATTGTGCTTACGCGTTGATGCCATTTGTAAAAGCAGGCGCTTTGTGTATATTTTTTCAGCTTGGTTTTACTGGTTCAGCAATGCATCTATACCAGCGGCAAGCTTACGGTCTTTTTCAGTAACCTTATTACCGGCATCATGCGTTTGCAGCCATATTTCCACCGTGTTCCATACATTGGTCCAGCGCGGATGATGATCCATTTTTTCGGCCAGCAAAGCCACACGGGTCATAAACGAGAATGCTTCAGAAAAATCGGCAAACTGGAATTTACGGTGCAATGTGTTGTTTGTTTCCTGCCACATAAAATAAATGAGCTCCTTAAAACACCAGGTGTTCTTTGTTTTTGATTTGTGTGGTTGCAAGCTCTGTAACCAGTTGTACGCCGCGTATGTCTTTGATGGATTTCACCAGGTGTTTTATCGACAGGTCTTCGAGGTCATCGCCCTTAAGCAGCCATATAAAATCGAGGTGCTTGAACTCGGGTAACAAGTATTCGCCATCAAACTGATTGTTGTACAGGTGGTGCGTTACAGAAGCATATTGTTCCAGAAATTCGTATACGGCAAAAAAGTAATTGCGGTGCTTTTTGGTGAGCTGTATTTCAATATCGTTATTGATCCGAAAATCAATCCCCAATTTATGATTGAGATGCCAGCAAAAAAGATAGTCTTTTATAGGAGCCATTATTCCCAACAGACGTGTTTCGGCAAAAAAACAATCGGTAACTTCTCTGGGATCAAGAACTAATTTCATGATGCTTGCAGGTTTTGGACAAAACAAAAATAGCGGGCTTGCCGGTGCTTTAATCAGATGCGGTGCACTTTATGTTTCCACAAGGCCGGAAATTAGCGGTGGTAAAGGTTTTCACCCACATTGCCTTACCACATTCACATTATGAAAATAAAATGATAACCTTTTTTGGGTTGGCATTTCCTGCGGTTTTTGGTTTTTTAACGGTATAACCCAAGCTTTAAAGCATAAAAAAAACCTGTCTTAAAATGCTACCTGCGCTTTTTGCTTGTCGGCACCGCGCTGGTATACAACGGTAGTTGTTTGCCCTTTATTGAATTGGCCCAAGGCTTCCATGTATTTTTCCATCGAAGTAATTTCTATATCGCCCAATTGCACAATCACATCGCCTGCTTTCATACCGGCTTTTTGCGCCGGCCTGTTGTCAATAATGCCATCTACCCGCACGCCTTTGCCGCTAAAGGAATAATCGGGCATGATGCCCAGGGTTACCTTAAAAGCCGTTGCTGCGCCCATCTGCGTCTCTTTGGTTGGTGTAAACAAGGGCTTCGGTGCTTTGCTTTGCAGGCTCACCACGCTTTGAATATGCCTGATGATGCGCAGCAACCCTTCGTAATTAATCTTGTCGGCATCATCTGTAGGCTTGTGGTAATCGGTATGCAGGCCGGTAAAATAAAACAGCACCGGAATGTTTTTGCGGTAAAAAGAAGTATGATCGCTTGGGCCGGCGCCGCTGCTGTCAAACCGGTATTGCAACCCTTCTTTGTACAGGCCCTTTTTGCCGGCAGCCCCAAAAGCCGTACCCCATGCCGGCGAAGTGCCGTAGCCACCCACAGTAAGCATGCTGCTTTGCGGGTTCAACCTGCCCACCATATCCATGTTAATCATGTAAGCAACAGAGGCCAGGTCAACGGTAGGATGCTCAGTAAAATATTTAGAGCCGAACAGTCCAAGCTCTTCGCCCGAAAAAGCAATGAACAGGTAATTCTGGTTTTTGGGGCCGGATGCTTTTAGTAAGCGGGCCAGTTCCAACAGGGCCGCAGTACCGCTGGCATTGTCATCGGCACCATTGTGTACCCCGCTTTGGCCGGGCTGTAGCGAGTTACCGTCTTCGCCAAAACCAAGATGATCAAAATGGGCACCCAACACCACGGTAGCCGGCGCTCCGTTGTTGATAAAACCCATCACGTTGGTACCGGTACGTATTTTAGGGGTCAGTTCTGTTTTCAGGCTGATGTCGAGCGTGGCGGAAGGATCGTTGAAATATTTTTTCATCCCTTCCTTTGTAATGTACATTACCGGGAGTGGGGCTACATCGCTCCGGTCGGTGGCATTAAATGCTACACCATCGGGCAGCGCACCAGAATTATAAACCAGCAATGCGGTTGCGCCTTTTGCCTTCACGGCTTTGGCGGTATTGCGGATGTAAGCTGCCGCATCATAATGCGGATTGTTGCGGGCGCTTTCGAGGGTTTCTTTTAAATCTATAAACCAGGGCATGTCGGCCTCATGAAGCGACAGCGATGGCAGTGCCTGTACGGCGCCATTGCCGCTAAACGCCAGCGGAAAAAACTCTTTGCCCAGCTCCAGCAGCTTGCCTTCAACAGAAAGATGCGTAGCCGCAGCTACCTGCCGGCCCTCATCTACGTCAAACGGCTGCAGGAATTGTATGGTACCCTTAGGCTCCAGGCCCATGCTTTTAAATGCATCGTACAGGTACCTGGCTGCACTGGCCTCCCCGGGCGTGCCGGTACGCCGGCCTTGCAAACTATCGGCAGCCAAAAGGCCTATATGCTTTTTCAGGTTTTCGAGCAATGCCCGGTCTTCTTTGCCCTTTTTCTGTGCAGGCGCGGCAAAGCTGAAAAACAAGAAATACAAAACAATAAATTTCCGCATCACATTAAACTTTCCTGATAGATAACAAAGGTAAGCGGGCAGCGAAAGCGCAAGCAGTTAAGTCAAAGAAAAAAGAAAAGGGCTCAAACCTATAAGGTCTTAAAGATCTTATAGGTTTTCAAAGCTTACTTCAAAACTTTTGTAAAACTTCGCATTTCGTAAGAGCAGGGGAGGCAACTAGCTTAAATTTGCGCCTCATAAGTGATCGCTCCCCTCAATATCGCGTTAGTAGGCAACCCCAACAGTGGCAAGAGCTCGCTGTTCAATTGCCTCACCGGCCTCAACCAAAAGGTAGGCAATTTTCCCGGCGTTACGGTAGATAAGAAAACAGGTTTTACTACGCTTGACAATGGTCAAGCCATCAACATTATTGACCTGCCCGGCACCTACAGCCTGTACCCCAAGCGCCTTGATGAATGGGTAAGCTACCGGGTGCTCCTAAACCAGGATCAGGATATCAGGGCCGATGCTTATGTAATTGTAATTGATGCCGCCAACCTGAAACGCAACCTGCTTTTTTGCACCCAGATCATTGACCTGAAAATGCCGGTGGTGATTGCGCTTACCATGGCCGACCTGGCAAAAAAGAAAGGCATTAAAATAGACATAGCCGAACTGGAGCGTGAACTGGGCGTGGCAGTGGTAGCCGTAAACCCCCGAAAAGAACGGGGTGTGGCACAGCTTAAAAAAGCCATTGAGCAAACTACCGCAGGAAAATATGGCGTGCCCGTTCGCGATTTTATTGATAACCGAAGCCTGGCCCCATCGGCCGTGACCGAAATGCAGCACCTGTTGCCCGGCACCTCCGATTATAGTGCCCTGCACCTGCTCATCAACCACGAAGGTTTTGCATTGGATACGGCTACACAGGACAAGATAGAAGGCATCGAAAAAGCACATGCTTTTAATGCTACCCGAACGCAGGCAACAGAAATATTGCAGCGATATGGCCGCATCAAACACATCATGCAAGTAGCCGTAGCCGAGCCCGACCCGCTGGAGCAGACCCTTTTTACCGATAAGCTGGACAATTTGCTGCTGCACCGGCGCTGGGGCTACCTTATTCTGGTGGCTGTGCTGTTTTTGCTGTTTCAAAGTGTGTTTCTGTTGGCGCAGTACCCGATGGATTGGATAGAGGCCGGCTTTTCGGGCGCATCGGGCTTTTTTTCTACCCTGTTGCCGCAAGCTTGGTGGAGCGACCTGTTAATTAACGGGCTCCTGGCTGGCCTGGGCGGTATATTGGTTTTTGTGCCGCAAATCATGATTCTTTTTGGGCTTATTTCGTTGCTGGAAGATACCGGCTATATGGCCCGCATTTCTTTTCTTACCGACCGGCTGATGCGGAGCGTGGGCCTCAACGGCAAAAGCGTAATGCCGCTTATTTCGGGTTTTGCCTGTGCGGTTCCGGCCATCATGTCGGCCCGGAGCATTGAAAACCGGAAAGAGCGCCTGCTTACCATCCTGATTACCCCGCTCATGAGCTGCTCGGCACGGCTGCCGGTATATGCTATTTTAATTGGCTTGGTGATTCCCAACGTTTTTTATTTGGGTTTTGTCAGTTTGCAGGGGCTGGTAATGATGGGATTGTATTTGTTAGGATTGGTAGTGGCGCTTCTTGTATCGTATATAGCCAAATGGTTCATACACATCATGGAGCGCAGCTTTTTTATCCTCGAATTGCCTATTTACCGGGCGCCCCGCTGGGCCAATGTGCTGCACACCATGGGCAGCAAGGCCCGCATCTTTGTTACCGATGCCGGTAAAATCATCATGATCATCAGCCTGGTGCTTTGGGCGCTTTCTTCGTTTGGGCCCGGCAGGCGCATGGCCGAGGTAGAAGCCCGGTACGCGCAAGCCAAAGCGGCCAACCCGGCCTCTGCCGCCGAAATTGAAACAGCCTATAGCACTGCCAGGCTCGAAAACTCGTATGCGGGTATTTTGGGCAAAGCCATCGAGCCGGCCATTCGCCCGCTGGGCTACGACTGGAAGATCGGTATTTCGCTGATTACTTCTTTTGCTGCCCGCGAAGTGTTTGTAGGTACGATGGCTACTTTGTACAGTGTGGGCGGCGATGATGAAGAAGGGCTACGGCTGCGCGATAAAATGAAAGCTGCCACCCGCCCCGACGGCACACCGGTATTTACCCTTGCAGCAGGTGTATCGCTCATGATTTTTTATGTATTTGCCATGCAGTGCATGAGCACACTTGCCATTACAAAAAGAGAAACCCGCAGCTGGAAATGGCCCCTGATACAATTAGCATATATGACCCTGCTGGCGTACGGTATGAGCCTGCTAGCGTATCAGATATTTTCCTGATTTTTTGAACCACAAAGACGCGCGGAGACACAAGGGTTCACAAAGCAAAGGCTACCTGAATTTTTATGCGGTTTCGTAACAGGCATCCTCAAAACTCCTATCATGCAATAGGACACACAACCGGCAAAATGAAGGATAAAAACAAGCGGCCATTACCTGATTAATAAATCTTTGCTGAAGCCGGTTTTGTTTGGTACGAGTATAAAAAGAAGTTTCTCTTTGTGAATCTTTGTGGCTTCGCGCCTTTGTGGTTAAAAAAATCATTCAAACTTTTCCGCGCCAGGTGCCGGTTGCCAGCTGTCCTTTTCAAAATAATTCCATAGCAAAGAAGATATTTTTCGGGTAAGCACCCAGGCTTCGTTGCTTTTTCCCCAGCTCTGGTCTTTATTGTTTTTGGTGGCGATGCAAAATAGGTATTCCGATCTTTTTCCACGCACCAGCACCACTTCGCTTCTGGAGGCATCTACAGCGCCGTTTTTGCTGTATATAGCCGCATATGGCGGAATCTGCGATAAGGCTTCGCCATCCCAGTAATTGCGGTTTAATAAGCGCAGGAGCCTATCGGACGCAGCCGGCGAAATAATCTGTCGCCGGTACACTTGCTCCAGCAGCGTAGACATTGCCCGTGGCGTCATTTGTCCCCAGCCGTATTGTTCTCTTGCCGCTTCGCGGCCGGGTGTGCGGGAGTTTACTTTCAGCTCCGGAAAACCTAAACTGTCCATAAGGGTATTGACCCTGGTGCCCGTGCCCGCCAGGCTTTGTAGCCAAAGGCTGGCCGTATTATCGCTAGTGGACAGCATCAGCATCAGCAGTTTGCTCAGTTCGATCTTCTCGCCGTTTTTGTACGAACCCAAAATATCCACGCCGGCATAAAGCATCGAGTCGTTGTAAATAAATTCCTGGTGATAGGCTGTTTGACCCTTTTCCAATTTATCCATAATGCCAACGGCCAACGGAATTTTTACAATACTGGCCGTTGGAAAAATAGAATCTGCATTAACGCGCACGGTTTTACCGCTGCGCAGGTTTTTTACATACACACCAACATCGCCGCCAAAGCCATTTACAAGATGTACGAGCCGTTTCGTAAGTCTGTTATCTATTCTACTTTGTCCTTTTGCCAGGGTAAAAAACCCTATCATCATCAGCAGTAATAATGTTTTCATTTACGGGCCTTTGAGTAATCCATCACCAGCTGGCAAAAAGCAAGGATGCCGGTTTGCATGCCCCTTTCATCAATATAAAATTTGGGTGTATGGTGCGGGGCAGATTCTTTTTCGGGTACGTTCACCGGCCTGCCGCCCAGGTAAAAGAAAAGGGAGGGCACCTTTTCGGCAAAAAAAGAAAAATCTTCGGCGCCGGTTACCGCATCCATTTCAACTACGTTTCCGGAGGCGGCTTTGTGCAGTGACGGGAGCATTTGTTGTAAAAGGAGGGGATCGTTGTACACTATAGCGGTTTTGGGTTCAAAGCCAACGGTTGCCGTGGCGCCAGATGCTTCGGCAATGTTGGTGGCGGTGGTGGTTATCCGGCGTTTGATGTCGGTGCGCATAGCCGTATCCAGGGTGCGGATGGTTCCCGCCAGGGAAGCTTCTTCGGGAATAATGTTTTCGCGAACGCCGCCTTTAAAGATGGTTGTGGAAATAACGACTGCATTTTTGGTCAGTTCCATTTGCCGGCTAACTATTGCCTGCAGCCCGCCGATGATTTGTGCTCCGATTACTACCGGATCGATACCCAGCCAGGGCTGTGCCCCATGCGATTGTTTGCCTTTTATTTTGATGTGAAACCAGTCGGCAGCAGCCATCATGCCTTTTGCCCGGTAGCGTATTTGACCCACCGGAGCCTGTGCGCTGATGTGCAGCCCGAACATCGCATCTACTTTCGGGTTTTCCAGCACGCCTTCTCTTATCATCAGGAGCGCACCGCCTTCTTCGCCGGCAGGCGGGCCTTCCTCGGCAGGCTGAAACACAAATTTTACGGTGCCTGCCAGTTCAGATTTATGGCTGCTCAAAATTTCTGCAACACTCATCAGCATGGCTACATGGGTGTCGTGCCCGCAGGCATGCATAACGCCTACCGCCTGCCCATTGTAATCTGCTTTTACTTTAGATGCAAAAGCAAGCGTACCTTCTTCCACTACCGGAAGGGCATCCATATCGGCCCGAAGACCTATTACAGGACCGGTCTTGCCACCCCTCAAAATGCCTACCACACCGGTATGCGCCACGCCTGTTTTTACCTCCAAGCCAAGCGAGCGGAGATGAGCAGCCACCAATTTGGCCGTATTAAACTCCCTGCTCGAAAGCTCGGGGTGCTGGTGTATTTGCCTGCGCCATTGAATGCACTTTGGGGCAATGGCAGCCACCTCTTTTACCAGGTCAGGATCGGCTGCTGCTGCAGGTTGGGTATAAGCGGGCAATTGCAGGAGCGCAGCCATGTATAAAAACAACAAGCAACGGGTCATTACACGTATTATTTGCAAACAATTTAAACATAGCTGCTCATAATCAAAGGCTTACTGTTTCATTTTTTCTATTTTAGCCCTTTATGCAATTGCACCGGCATGTTCCTTTTCTGAAAAATGTTTTATTGTATAGCCTTACTGCTTTTGGCGGCCCGCAGGCGCATGTGGCTATGATGCTGAAAACCTTTGTACAGCGTACTCCATACGTAAAGGAAGAGGAATTACTGGAGTACAATGCTTTTTGCAACCTTTTGCCGGGGGCTTCTTCTACGCAGATTGTAACGCTGATCGGTTACAAACGGGGCGGGTTTCCACTGGCCGTACTTACCCTGCTTGTCTGGATATTGCCGGCTTGTACCCTGATGGGTGCTTTTTCGTTTTTGCTTCCTTATATTGACCAGCGTTCACTGCACACCGATATTTTTAAGTTTGTACCGTCTCTTGCAGTAGGCTTTTTGGCCTACGGAGCGGCAGCGGCATTTAAAGTTTCGATCCGCAACACCATTACCTGGGTTATTATGCTGGTAGGCACTTTTGCCACCTATGTTTTTTTCCGTTCTCCGTGGATATTTCCGGCCCTGATTGTAGTAAGCGGCTATATAACCAATCTGAGTCAAAAACGCATTCCGCAGGTAGCTGCCAAGCGTCAGAAAATAAAATGGGGTAACCTTTGGCTTTTTTGCGCTTTTGTTTTTAACCGCTGGCGCAACCAGCGAAATTGCACGTGTGTATAACTGGCCTAACCGTAAGCCAATCAACCTGTTTGAAAACGTGTACCGGATGGGAAGCCTTG